>Ga0209166_10001834_pt1 | contig 16914 bp, 16 predicted proteins | sample Coa_R1_3_FD_187151 | JGI IMG/M metagenome (GOLD analysis project Ga0209166, IMG submission 187151) | Surface soil microbial communities from Centralia Pennsylvania, which are recovering from an underground coalmine fire - Coalmine... | ecosystem: Environmental > Terrestrial > Soil >... | reverse complement strand
CCGTGACCACCCACCTATCCACGCGGTCTCTAACCAAGTAACGATGGGCGCGGCTGCCGGGAAGTGCTCATTCACCCGCGGGCCCGCCGGTTCTTCTGTGACGCCGCGGACGAAGCCCGGCCGCTAGAGCTGCCGCCTCACGGCGCTGCTAAGGCGGGTGCGGCGGTCGGTGATCGCCTTGCGGAGCCGGACCCGGAGCAGGATCCTGGTCGCCACCACGCCGTCGCCCCAGGTGAGCTTCTTGCCCTCCTCGCGGCTGCGCGCCTTGTAGGTGATCGGCACCTCGTACGGGCGCACCCCCCGGGCCAGCAGCATCGCGGTCAGCTCGGTGTCCAGGCCGAACCGGTTCTCGGTGAGCGGAAGCTCCCGGAACAGGCTCGCCGGCAGCAGCTTGAGGCAGGTGTGCAAGTCGCTGATCCATGTGTTGAACAGTGCGTTGGCGGTGAACGTATTCACCCGGTTGCCGATGACGAACCAGAACGAGTGGGCGGTGGACGCGCCGAACTTCCGGACCCCGTACACCACTTTCGCATCGCCGCGGGACACTGGAGCGAGCAGGCCGAGAATGTCGTCGGCGGAGTACTCCAGATCGGCGTCGAAAACGAGCAGGTAGTCGCCGGTGGCAAGGGACGCCGCGGTCCGCACCGCCGCGCCCTTGCCACGGTTGGCCCGGTGCTCGGTGATCACCACGCGAGGGTCGTCGATGGTGGCGAGCACCTCGCTGGTGTTGTCCATGCTGCCGTCGTTGACGATGACGACCTCGACGTCGCACGGATAGTGGATGTCAAGGACGCGTTTAACCGCGATGCCAACGGTCGCGGCCTCGTTGTACGCGGGCATCAGGATCGATAGCTTCAACCTTTTTGTCCCCACTCCGCAGCTCTGGCCAGCATGGGTGTTCGGCAGTGTAATCTGCGGTTCCGGGCAGAAGCCGGTGAACCGCCCATATTACCCATGGCTGCGGCAGTTGCTGATGGGCCCATTACCTGGGATCTGCCCCGGCCGCACGGCCGCCATGCGCCAGCCCGGTCATCCCGGCGAGCACGGCACGTTTCGCGGCACGGTTGCGGCCGCACCGCGCGGCGCGCCCGGTCGGGTAGACTCGTAGCGCTTTCAGCTGCGCTACGCGGGCTTTCGCTCGCGCGTGGTTGAGCCGGTCACCTGGCATCGCGGTCGGGTGCTGCGCCGGTGAGCCGAGGTTTCCCGTGAAGCCCGGGTTCTGATTAGAGGAGTATCGCCGTGCCCGAGGTCCGCATCGTCGCCGAGCCGCGCACCGAGTTCGGCAAGGGGCCCGCCCGCCGCGTGCGGCGCGCGGGCCGGGTGCCCGCCGTCCTGTACGGCCACGGCACCGACACCCGGCACCTCACCCTTCCGGGCCACGAGTTGCTGCTGGCGCTGAAGACGCCGAACGTGCTTATCCAGCTGGACGGGCTGCCGGGCCGGGCCCAGCTCACCCTTCCCAAGTCCGTGCAGCGCGACCCGATCCGCGGGTTCATCGAGCACGTGGACCTGATCCTCGTGCGCCGCGGCGAGAAGGTCACGGTGGAAGTCCCGGTGCAGGTCACCGGCGAGGTGGAGCCCGGCGGCCTGCTCGACCAGCAGATGGTGCGCCTGGCTGTGGAGGCCGAGGCCACGCACATCCCGCAGGCGATCGACGTCGACGTGGAAGGCATGGAGATCGGGGCCGCCGTGCATGCGGGAGACCTCACCCTGCCCGAGGGCGTCACCCTGGTTGCCGGGGCCGAGGCCCTCGTCCTGCACGTGCTGGCGGCGCCGACCGCCGAGCAGATCGAGGCCGAACTGGGCGAGGTCCCGTCCGCCGAGGAGGTGCCGGCCGCGCCGGACGAGGTGCCGGACGCTGCCGGGGCCGCGCCGGAAGAGTCCTCTGGCTGATCTCCGGCCCGCCGCATGACCGGTGACAGATGGCTGATTGCCGGGCTCGGCAACCCAGGCCCCGGCTACGCGGGCAACCGGCACAACGCGGGCTTCCTGACCGCCGACGTGCTTGCTGCGCGAGTAGGGGCGCGGTTCAAGGCCGGTAAGGCCCGCGCGCTGACCGCCGACGGCCGACTCGCCGGCCAGCCGGTGACCATCATCAAGCCGCTCACGTTCATGAACTCCTCCGGTGCCCCGGTGGCCGCGGCCACCGGGTTCTACAAGCTGGCGGCCGACCGGCTCGTGGTGGTCCACGATGAGCTGGACCTGCCGTTCGGCGCGGTGAAGCTCAAGCTCGGCGGCGGGGACAACGGGCACAACGGCCTGCGGTCGGTGACCGCCCGGCTGGGCACCCGGGAGTACTACCGGGCCAGGATCGGTATCGGCAGGCCCCCGGGCCGGATGGACCCCGCCGTGTACGTGCTCAGGGATTTCTCCGCGGCGGAGCGCAAGGAACTGCCCCTGGTGCTCGAGCGGGCGGCGGATGCGGTGGAAATGCTGCTCACCCACGGCCTCGCCGCCGCCCAGAACGCCTTTCATACCGGTCTGCCGCCCGGCGATCCCGGTCCCTGATCGGTCACAATGCCGGGTCGCCCCCCGAAATGCCCTACCCTGGTGTGGCCCGCCAGGCCTGCTTATGGAGCCGCTATTCATGACGTCCGACGACGACCGCCTTGCCGCTGAGCTCGCGGAACAAGCCGGTGCCCTGCTGCTTGACCTGCGTGCGCAGGGAGGCGAGCCGGGCGGCCTGCGCAAGGCGGGTGACCGGCTCTCGCACGAGTTCCTGACCGCCGAACTGGCCGCGCGGCGGCCTGGTGACGCCGTCCTGTCCGAGGAGGGCCGGGACGACCGGGCCCGGCTGTCGGCCGACCGGGTCTGGATCGTGGACCCGCTGGATGGCACCAGGGAGTTCGGCGAGGCCGGCCGCACCGACTGGGCGGTGCACGTCGCGCTCTGGGAGCGCGGCGAGCTGACCGCCGGCGCGGTGGCGCTGCCGGCTCAGGGCCAGGTGCTCGCGACCACCGCGCCGCCCGCGGTGCCGCCCTGCAACGGGGCGGACGGCAAGCTGCGCATCGTGGTCAGCCGGACCAGGCCCCCCGCGTTCCTGGAACGGCTCACCGAAGAAGCGGACGTTACCCTGGTGCCGCTGGGCTCCGCGGGAGCGAAGGCCGCGGCGGTCATGCGCGGCGAGGTCGACGCCTACGTGCACGCGGGCGGCCAGTACGAGTGGGACTCCGCGGCCCCGGCCGCCGTCGCGCTGGCCGCGGGGCTGCACGCATCCCGGCTGGACGGCTCGGCCTTGCGATACAACCAGCCGGATCCGGTGCTACCGGATATCCTGATTTGCCCGGTAGTGCTCGCGGAGTCACTGCTGGAAGCCATCGGCGCTGCCGGGGCGCACCGCCCCCAGTGAGGTTCTGGCTCGCCGTGTCCCTTGCCCTGTCAACACTCCGGAGACCGCTCGATGGCCGCTGTGCGTAACGACTATTCGCTGTCCCAGCTCGACGCGCTCGAAGCCGAGTCCGTCCATATCATCCGTGAGGTCGCGGCCGAGTTCGAACGGCCGGTGCTGCTGTTCTCCGGCGGCAAGGACTCGATCGTCATGCTGGCGCTGGCGGAGCGGGCGTTCTGGCCGGCCCGGATCCCGTTCCCCGTCATGCACATCGACACAGGGCACAACTTTCCCGAAGTGATGGAGTTCCGGGACCGCCGGGTCGCCGAGGCCGGCGTCCAGCTCGTCGTGGCCTCGGTGCAGGAGTCCATCGACGCCGGGCGGGTCGTCGAGGAGACCGGCCGGTGGGCCAGCCGGAACCGGCTGCAGACCACCACGCTGCTGGATGCCATCGCCGACCACCAGTTCGACGCCGTGTTCGGCGGGGCCCGGCGGGACGAGGAGAAGGCCCGCGCCAAGGAGCGGGTGTTCTCGTTCCGCGACGAGTTCGGCCAGTGGGATCCGAAGAACCAGCGGCCCGAGCTGTGGGGGATCTACAACACCCGGATCCACCGGGGTGAGCACATCCGGGTGTTCCCGCTGTCCAACTGGACCGAGCTGGACGTGTGGGAGTACATCGCCAGGGAGAGCCTGGAGATCCCGTCGATCTACTACGCGCACATGCGCAGCGTGTTCGAGCGCGACGGCATCCTGCTCGCCGACAGCCCCCACACCAGGCGGGGCGATGACGAGCAGCCTTTCGATGCCAAGGTCAGGTACCGCACGGTGGGCGACATGACCTGCACCGGGGCCGTGGAGTCCACGGCCGGCACGATCGCGGAGGTCATCGCGGAGATCGCGGCGACCCGCATCACCGAGCGCGGCCAGACCCGTGCGGACGACCGCACCAGCGAGGCCGCCATGGAGGACCGCAAGCGGGAGGGGTACTTCTAATGCCGGGGGAGAGCGCCGAAGCCGTGGTGAACGCCTGGACGGGGCATCACACCGACATCCTGCGGTTCGCGACCGCCGGCTCGGTGGATGACGGAAAGAGCACGCTCATCGGGCGGCTGCTGTATGACTCGAAGGCCATCTTCGAGGACCAGCTCGCGGCCGTGGAACGGACCAGCCGGGCCCGCGGCGAGGAGTACACCAACCTCGCCCTGCTGACCGACGGGCTGCGCGCCGAGCGGGAACAGGGCATCACGATCGACGTGGCCTATCGGTACTTCGCCACGCCGCGGCGGAAGTTCATCATCGCCGACACGCCCGGCCACATCCAGTACACCCGCAACATGGTGACCGGCGCCTCCACCGCCGATCTCGCCATCGTCCTGGTGGACGCGCGCAACGGGCTGACCGAGCAGAGCAGGCGGCACGCCTTCCTCGCCACCCTGCTGCGGGTGCCGCACCTGGTGCTCGCGGTCAACAAAATGGACCTGGTCGGCTACGACCCCGCCGTATTCGAGCGGATCGCCGAGGAGTTCTCCTCGTTCGCCACCAAGCTGGAGGTCGCGGACCTGACGTTCATCCCGATCTCCGCGCTGCACGGGGACAACGTGGTCCAGCGGTCGGCCAACATGGGCTGGTACGACGGTCCCTCGCTGCTGCACCACCTGGAGCATGTGCACATCGCCTCCGACCGGAACCTGATCGACGTGCGGTTCCCTGTGCAGTACGTCATCCGCCCGCACCAGGCGACCCACCCCGAACTGCACGACTACCGCGGCTACGCCGGCCAGGTGGCGGGCGGGGTGATCAAGCCGGGTGACCCGGTCATGCACCTGCCGTCCGGCTTCACCACCACCGTCAAGCGGATCGACACGGCCCACGGCCCGGTCGACGAGGCCTTCCCGCCGATGTCGGTGACCCTGGTGCTGGATGACGACATCGACATCTCCCGCGGGGACATGATCTGCCGGCCGCACAACCAGCCGTCGGTCACCCAGGACGTGGATGCCATGGTGTGCTGGATGTCGGAGAGCCGCAAGCTTTCGCCCCGGGACCGGCTCATCGTCAAGCACACCACCCGCACCGTGAAGGCGATCGTGCGGGACCTGCAGTACCGGCTCGACGTCAACACCCTGCACCGGCACGAGGGGGCCGCCGACCTGTCCCTCAACGAGATCGGCCGGGTCACGCTGCGGACGACCCACCCGCTGTTCTACGACCCCTACACCCGGAATCGTCAAACGGGGGGCCTGATCCTCGTGGACGAAGCCACGGGCGCCACCGTGGGAGCCGGGATGATCACGGAGCGGGTTGACTAGTCCCCAGTTCAACCCTGATCCCACGAACGGGGTTAGCGTGATGGCGAAGGCTGGCCTGGACAAGCGGCCCAGCGATATCGCGGCCATGTTTGACGCAGTTGCCGAGCGTTACGACCTGCTCAACGACGTCCTCTCGCTCGGGCAGGACCGGCTGTGGCGCCGGTTCGTCGCGGCCACGGTGGCGGCCCGCCCCGGTGAGCGCGTTCTTGATCTCGCGGCAGGCACGGGCACCTCGTCGAGGACGTTCACCACGGCCGGATCGTATTGCGTCGCCTGTGATTTTTCGCTGGGCATGCTGCAGGTGGGGGCGCGCAAGGCGGCCACCAGGCGGCCGCCTGGCGGCCCTGCCGCGGGGCCGGTGCGCTTCGTGGCCGGGGACGCGCTCGCCCTGCCGTTCCGCGACCGCGCCTTCGACGCGGTGACGATCTCCTTCGGGCTGCGCAACGTCGCCGACCCGGACGCCGCGCTCGCCGAGATGCTCCGGGTCACCAGGCCCGGCGGCCGGCTGGTGATCTGCGAGTTCGGGCACCTGCCCGCGGCCTGGCTGGACGCCTGGTACGGGCGCTACCTGAGCGCTGCCCTGCCCGCGGTGGCCCGGCGGCTGTCCCGGTCCGGCGACGCCTACGAATACCTTGCCGAGTCGATCAGGGATTGGCCGCGGCAGGCGGAACTGGCCGGGCGCATAGGTGCGGCCGGATGGTCGGCGATACGCTGGCGGAACCTGACGCTCGGGGTGGTGACCGTGCATGCGGCGATCCGCCCGGAGTAGCCATGGCCGGTGCGCCCGGAGGGCCGGGCACGCCGGATGGCCGCAGGTGCCAGGACCGGGATCAGCGGCGCCATGGGCAACGGTCTAGACTCCTCCAAGAAGCACTTGTGAACAGCTTCACAAGACAGTCGGGATACGTTCGGATGCACCAGCAAATTTCCCCCGCAGATTCGGCTGACGTCATTGTGGTAGGCGCCGGGCCGGCAGGCTCGTCGACCGCATTCCACCTGGCCCAGGCCGGACTGGACGTGCTGTTGCTGGAGAAGAGTCATTTCCCGCGGGAAAAAGTGTGCGGCGACGGGCTGACGCCCCGCGCGGTCAAGCAGCTTGTTGGCATGGGGATCCCGCTGACCGCCGAGGATGGCTGGTTCCCCAACAAGGGCCTGCGCATCATCGGCGGCGGGGTCCGTCTCGAGCTCGACTGGCCGGACCTGGCCAGCTACCCGGGGTTCGGGATGATGCGCAGCCGCCGCGGCTTCGACGAGACCCTGGCCCGCGCGGCGAGCAAGGCCGGCGCGCGGCTGCAGGAAGGGGTGACCGTGACCGGGCCGGTGCTCGCCGACACCGGGCGGATCACCGGCGTGACGGCGCGGGCCGGCGCGGAAGGCGATGCGGCGACGCGCAGCTACCAGGCCCGGGTGGTGGTCGCGGCCGATGGCAACTCCTCCCGGCTGTCCCTGGCCATGGGGCTGGCCAAGCGGGACGACCGCCCGCTTGGCGTGGCGGTGCGGACCTACTACACCAGCCCCCGGCACGACGACGACTACCTGGAGTCGTGGCTGGAGCTGTGGGACGGCGACCGGCTGCTGCCCGGGTACGGCTGGGTCTTCGGCGCCGGCGACGGGACCAGCAACGTGGGCCTCGGGCTGCTGAACACCAGCGCGGCGTTCCAGCACACCGACTACCGCGGCCTGCTGCGCCGCTGGCTGGCCGGGATGCCCGCCGAGTGGGGCCTGACCGAGGAGAACCGGGCCGAGCCGATCCGGGGCGCGGCGCTGCCCATGGGGTTCAACCGCACCCCGCACTACACTCGCGGGCTGCTGCTCGCGGGCGACGCGGGCGGGATGGTCAACCCGTTCAACGGGGAGGGCATCCCGTACGCGATGGAATCCGGCGAGATCGCCGCACGGGTGATCACGCAGGCGCTGGCCCGGCCCGACCAGGCCGGCACCGAGCGTGTCCTGCACGGTTACCCGCAGGCGCTGCGGGACGCCTACGGTGGCTACTACACCCTCGGGCGCAAGTTCGTCGGGGCCATCGGGCACCCGTGGGTGATGAAGTTCGCGACCCGGCACGGGATGCCCCGCCCGGCGTTGATGCGCTTCACGCTCAAGCTCCTGGCGAACCTGACCGAGCCACGGGGCGGTGATGCGGCCGACCGCGTGATCAACGCGCTGTCCCGGCTGACGCCCGCGGCCTGAGCGGCCGCGGGCCACGAACAGAGGAGGAGGAGAGGCATCCGGTGCTGAGCTTGTACGTGCCGATCCTGATACTGGCGGCGCTGTCCGCGGTCTTCGCGGCCTTCTCGCTCGTCATGGGCTCGCTCGCGGGCCCGAAACGGTGGAACCGGGCCAAACTGCAGGCCTACGAGAGCGGCATCGAGCCGACCCCGCAGCCGCGCGGTGGCGGCCGGTTCCCGGTCAAGTACTACGTGACGGCGATGCTGTTCATCCTCTTCGACATCGAGATCATCTTCCTGTACCCCTGGGCGGTCACCTTCACCAGCCTCGGTGTGTTCGGGCTGGTGGAGATGGTGCTGTTCATCGCCACGGTGCTGGTCGCGTACGCCTACGTGTGGCGGCGCGGCGGGCTGAACTGGGACTAGCAATGGGACTAGAAGAAAAGCTGCCGAGCGGAATCCTGCTCACCACCGTTGAGAAGCTGGCCGGCTACGCGCGCAAGGTCTCCGTGTGGCCCGCCACGTTCGGCCTGGCCTGCTGTGCCATGGAGCTCATGGCCACCGGGGGGCCGCGGCATGACCTGGCCAGGTTTGGCATGGAGCGGGCGTCCAACACGCCGCGCCAGGCCGACCTCATGGTGGTGGCGGGCCGGGTGAGCCAGAAGATGGCGCCGGTGCTCCGCCAGATCTACGACCAGATGGCCGACCCCAAGTGGGTCATCTCCATGGGCGTGTGCGCCTCCAGCGGCGGCATGTTCAACAACTACGCCATCGTGCAGGGCGTGGACCACATCGTCCCGGTGGACATCTACCTGCCCGGCTGCCCGCCGCGGCCGGAGATGCTGCTGGATGCGATCGTCAAGCTGCACGACAAGATCCAGAACATGAAGCTGGGCGCCAACCGGGTGGCCGAGATCGAGGAACTGGAGCAGGCCCGGCTGCGGCGGCTGCCGCTGGCCCAGGGCACCGGCAGCCACCCGGGTGCCGGCGGCGGCCAGATGGCCGGCCTCGGCGCCCCCGCCCCGACGCTGCTCGGCCGCGCGGCGGCCGAGCGGGACCGGGCCGCGGCCGAGCCACACGTGCAGGTGGCGGGCATCGGGCTGTCCGGCGTCGGTTCGGGCATGCACGGCACCGACTCCGGGCCGCCACAGGTGGACGCGACCGAGCCAGGAGAGCAACTGTGACCAGCGAGAACACCCCGGTCACCGGCGGCGCACGCCGCGGCCAGCCGGACCCGGCCGCGGAGGCGGGCGAGCACCGGCTCGCCCAGCAGGTCGAGCGGACCGGCATGTTCGGCACCGGGACCACCGGGGACACCTCGGGCTACGGCGGGTTGCAGGTGCGGCGACCGGACCAGTCGGCCACCCCCCGTCCCTACGGGTCGTACTTCGACGAGATCGCCGACCGGCTCACCGAGGGCCTGGAGCGCACGGGCACGGCGTTCCCCGAGGCGGTGTCGCGGGTGGCCGTCGAGCGCGGCGAACTCACCCTGCACGTGCCGCGTGAGCATCTCGTGGCGGTCGCCAGGCTGCTGCGGGACGATCCGTCGCTGGCCTTCGAGATGTGCCTGGGCGTCAGCGGGGTGCACTATCCCTGGGACGCCGGCCGCGAACTGCACGCGGTGTACCCGCTGCTGTCCATCACCCACAACCGGCGCGTCCGGCTCGAGGTGACCGCGCCCGACAGCGACCCCCGGGTGCCCTCGCTGGTCGGGGTGTACCCGACCTGCGACTGGCACGAGCGGGAGACCTGGGACTTCTTCGGGCTCGTCTTCGACGGCCATCCGGCACTCACCCGGATCGAGATGCCCGACGACTGGAAGGGCCACCCGCAGCGCAAGGACTACCCGCTGGGCGGCATCCCGGTCGAGTACCGGGGTGCCACAGTGCCGCCCCCGGAGGATCGGAGAGCCTACTCATGACGGCGGAGACTGAGGGCCGGGTCTACAACGTCGGCGGCCAGGACTGGGACGAGATCGTCGCCGCCGCCACGGAGACGACCGAGGAGCGGCTCGTCGTCAACATGGGGCCGCAGCACCCGTCCACGCACGGCGTGCTCCGGCTGATCCTCACCCTGGACGGGGAGACCGTCACCGAACTGCGCCCGGTCATCGGGTACCTGCACACCGGCATCGAGAAGAACATGGAGTTCCGTACCTGGACGCAGGGCGTCACGTTCTGCACCCGGATGGACTACCTGGCGCCGCTGTTCAACGAGACCGCCTACTGCCTGGCCGTGGAGCGGCTGCTCGGCATCGAGCAGGAGATCCCGCCGCGGGCCACCGTGCTGCGTGTGCTCATGATGGAGCTCAACCGGATCTCCTCGCACATGATGGCCATCGGCACGTTCGGCATGGAACTCGGCGCGACCACCGTGTTCCTCTACGGCCTGCGAGAACGGGAGAAGGTGCTCGACCTGTTCGAGCTGATCTCCGGCCTGCGGATGAACCACGCCTACATCCGCCCCGGCGGGGTGTCGCAGGACCTGCCGAACGGCGCGCTGGAACGGCTCAGGGAGTTCCTGCGCGTGATGCCGCCGCTGATCGGTGAGCTGCGCGCGCTGCTCGACGCCAACCCGATCTACGTGGCCCGCACCAAGAACGTCGCCTACCTCGACCTGGCCGGCTGCATGGCGCTCGGCGTCACCGGGCCGGTGCTGCGCGCCACCGGGCTGCCCTGGGACCTGCGCAAGAGCCAGCCGTACTGCGGTTACGAGACCTACGAGTTCGACGTGCCGACCCAGACCAGCTGCGACGCCTACGGCAGGTACCTGATCAGGATGGATGAGATGGAGGAGTCCCTCAAGATCATCTCGCAGTGCGTGGACCGGCTGGCGGCCAAGCGGCCGAAGGACGACCCGGTCATGATCCACGACGCGAAGATCGGCTGGCCGGCCCGGCTCGCCGTAGGCCCGGACGGCCTGGGGAACTCGCCCGCCCACATCGCGCACATCATGGGCCAGTCCATGGAGGCGCTCATCCATCACTTCAAGCTGGTGACCGAGGGCTTCCGGGTGCCGCCCGGGCAGGTGTACATGCCGGTCGAGTCGCCACGCGGGGAGCTAGGCTGCCATGCGGTCAGCGACGGCGGGACGCGCCCCTACCGGGTGCACTTCCGCGATCCGTCGTTCACCAACCTGCAGGCGGTCGCGGCGATGTCCGAGGGCGGCATGGTCGCCGACGTCATCGCGGCCGTCGCCAGTCTGGACCCGGTCATGGGAGGAGTGGACAGGTGAGCGAGGCGCTTGCGCGGCTGGACGCGGACGCTGCCGAGATCATCGGCAGGTACCCGCGGTCCCGGTCGGCCCTGCTTCCGCTGCTCCACCTGGTCCAGTCCGAGGAGGGTTACGTCTCCGACGACGGCATCGCGTTCTGCGCCCGCCACCTCGGGCTGACCGAGGCCGAGGTGAGCGCGGTGGTGAGCTTTTACACGATGTACAAGCGCTGCCCGGTCGGGGAGTACCACGTGGGCGTGTGCACCAACACGCTGTGCGCCATCATGGGGGGCGACCAGATCCTCGCCGGGTTGCGTGAGCACCTCGGTGTAGGCGACGACGAGCCCACCGGTGACGGCAAGGTCAGCCTGGAGCACGTCGAGTGCAACGCCGCCTGCGACTACGCACCGGTGGTGATGGTGAACTGGGAGTTCTTTGACAACATGACCCCGGAATCGGCCAAGGAGCTGGTCGACGGCCTGCGGGCGGGCGCACCGGCCGTGCCCAGCCGGGGCGCGCCGCACCTGGCCACCTGGAAGCAGGCGGCCCGGATTCTGGCCGGATTCCCCGATGACCAGGCCACCGGCGGGAATACCGCCGGCCACGCCACGCTGGCCGGCCTGCGGATCGCCAGGGAGCACGGCTGGACGCCGGACGACGGGGGCGGGCAATGACCTCGGTGCTGATTCCCACGCTCACCGCGCACTGGGACGACCCCGATTCGTTCACGCTGGCGGGCTACCGGCGGGCCGGCGGGTACCAGGGGCTGCCGAAGGCGCTTGCCATGGACCCGGACCAGGTCATCCAGGCGGTGAAGGAGTCCGGGCTGCGCGGCCGCGGCGGGGCCGGCTTCCCCACCGGGGTCAAGTGGGGGTTCATCCCGCAGGGTGACGGCAAGCCGCACTACCTGGTGATCAACGCCGACGAGTCCGAGCCGGGCACCTGCAAGGACATCCCGCTGATGCTGGCCGTCCCGCAGGCGCTGATCGAGGGCGCGATCATCGCCGCCTACGCCATCAGGGCCAACCGGGCCTTCATCTATGTGCGCGGCGAGGTGCTGCATGTCATCCGCCGGCTGCACCACGCGGTGGCGGAGGCGTACGCGGCCGGGTACCTGGGGGAGAACATCCTCGGCTCCGGGTTCAGCCTGGACCTGACCGTGCACGCGGGCGCAGGTGCCTACGAGTGCGGCGAGGAGACGGCCCTGCTCGACTCGCTGGAGGGCTTTCGCGGGCAGCCGCGGCTGAAGCCGCCGTTCCCGGCCATCGCCGGGCTCTACGCCTGCCCCACCGTGGTCAACAACGTGGAGTCGATCGCCAGCGTGCCGTACATCCTGCGGCACGGTGCCGCGGCGTTCTCCGCCCTGGGCACCGAGAGGTCCAAGGGGTTCGGCATCTTCTCGCTGACCGGCCACGTGACCACCCCCGGCCAGTACGAGGCGCCGCTCGGCGTCACCCTGCGCGAGCTGCTAAACCTGGCGGGCGGCGTCCGGGCCGGCCACTCGCTGAAGTTCTGGACCCCTGGCGGGTCGTCCACGCCCATCTTCACCGACGAGCACCTCGACGTGCCGCTCGACTTCGAGGGCGCCGGCGCGGCGGGGTCCATGCTCGGCACCCGGGCGCTGCAGATCTTCGACGAGACCACCTGCGTGGTCCGCGCCACGCTCCGGTGGACCGAGTTCTACCAGCACGAGTCCTGCGGCAAGTGCACCCCGTGCCGCGAGGGGACGTACTGGATGGTCCGCGTCCTGGACCGGCTGGACCGGGGCGTGGGCACCGACGAGGACCTAGACAAGCTGCTCGACATCTGTGACAACATCGCCGGGCGCGCGTTCTGCCCGTTCGGCGACGGCGCGATCAGCCCGGTGGTGTCCTCCATCAAGTACTTCAGGGACGAGTTCATCGAGCACTTCAAGCGCGGCGGCTGCCCGTTCGATCCCGCCGCCGCCACGGTGTGGGCCGACGGAGGTCAGTGACCTGATGACCGCACAGACTGACACCGGGGCCCTGGCGCCCGTGGAGCAGCGGGTGACCGTCACCATCGACGGCTTCGAGATCACCGTGCCCAAGGGCACCCTGGTGATCCGGGCGGCCGAGCTGCTCGGGATCCAGATCCCCCGGTTCTGCGACCACCCGCTGCTCGACCCGGTGGGCGCCTGCCGCCAGTGCCTGGTCGAGGTGGAGGGCCAGGCCAAGCCGCTCGCGTCGTGCACCACCACGTGCACCGACGGGATGAAGGTGCGCACCCACCTCACCTCGCGGGTGGCGGAGAAGGCGCAGGCCGGGGTGATGGAACTCCTCCTGATCAACCACCCGCTCGACTGCCCCATGTGCGACAAGGGTGGCGAGTGCCCGCTGCAGAACCAGGCCATGTCCAACGGCCGCGGCGAGTCCCGGTTCACCGAGACCAAGCGCACCTTCGCCAAGCCGGTCGCGCTGTCCAGCCAGGTCCTGCTGGACCGGGAGCGCTGCGTATCCTGCGCGCGGTGCACCAGGTTCGCCGACCAGATCGCCGGCGACCCACTCATCGAACTGCTGGAGCGCGGCCCGCAGCAGCAGATCGGCACCGCCGACGGGGTGCCGTTCGACTCCTACTTCTCCGGCAACACGGTGCAGATCTGCCCGGTCGGCGCGCTGACCGGGGCCGCCTACCGGTTCCGCGCCCGGCCGTTCGACCTGGTGTCCACGCCCAGCGTCTGCGAGCACTGTGCGTCCGGGTGCCGCCAGCGCACCGATCACCGGCGCGGGGTGGTCACCCGCCGCCTGGCCGGCAACGACCCGCAGGTGAACGAGGAGTGGAACTGCGACAAGGGACGGTGGGCGTTCACCTACGCCACCCAGCCGGACCGGCTGGGCTCGCCCCTGGTGCGGGACTCCGAGGGCGTGCTGCGGCCGGCCTCGTGGGCGGAGGCGATCGCCACGGCGGCGGCCGGCCTGGCCGCTGCCCGCGGCCGGGCCGGGGTACTCACCGGGGGCCGGCTTACCCTGGAAGACGCCTACGCCTACGCCAAGTTCGCCCGGGTTGCCCTGGGCAGCAACGACATCGACTTCCGCGCTCGCCCGCACTCGGCGGAGGAGGCGCAGTTCCTCGCCGCCGGAGTGGCCGGCACCGGGGTCCGGGTCACCTACGCCGACCTGCAGCGCGCCCCTGCGGTGCTGCTGGCCGGGGTGGACCCCGAGGAGGAGTCGCCGATCATCTTCCTCCGGCTGCGCAAGGCCGCCCGGGCCGGCAACCTCGCCGTCTACTCGCTGGCCTCGCTGGCTACCCGCGGGCTGGCGAAGCTGTCCGGCACCCTGCTGCCCGTCCCACCGGGTGCCGAGACCGAGGTGCTCACCCGGCTGGCGGCCGAGGCCGGGACCGATGCCGTGGAGGCCGCCGCCGCCCGGGCGCTGACCGCTGCGGGTGCGGTGATCCTGGCGGGCGAGCGGCTCGCCGAAACGCCCGGCGCGCTGTCCGCGGTCGCCCGGCTGGCCAGCGCGAGCGGGGCCAGCCTGGCCTGGGTGCCCCGCCGGGCGGGTGAGCGCGGCGCCGTGGAGGCGGGAGCCCTGCCGGACCTGCTGCCCGCCGGCCGCCCGGTGGCCGACCCGGCCGCCCGGGCTGAGGTGGCCCGCGCCTGGGGCGTGGCCGCGCTGCCCGCCGAGCCCGGCCGGGACGGCCGGCAGATCATCGCCGCGTCGCTGGCCGGTGACCTGGATGCCCTGCTCGTGGCCGGGGTGGACCCGGCCGACCTGCCGGATCCAAGGTCCGCGCTGGAGGCGATCGAGGCCGCCCCGTTCGTGGTGAGCCTGGAACTGCGGGCCAGCGCCGTCACCGACCGGGCCGACGTGGTGCTGCCGGTCGCGGCGGTGCCGGAGAAGGCCGGCACGTTCCTGAACTGGGAGGGCAGGCCGGGGTCGTTCCAGGCGGCGATTCCCGTCCCCGGCGTGGAGCCGGACCTGGTGGTGCTGGGCCAGATCGCGGACGAGATGGATGTGCACCTGGGTCTGCCCGACGCCGCGGCGGCTCGCCGCGAGCTGGGCACGCTGGCCGGATGGCGGGGCGCCCGGACGAGCGCGCCGGAGTACCAGCCCGCCGCGCGGTCGCTGCCCGGGCCGGGCGAGGCGGTCCTGGCCACCTGGCACCAGCTCATCGACACCGGCCGGATGCAGGACGGCGAGCCGTTCCTGGCCGGGACGGCACGGCCGGCGCAGGCCCTGATGTCTGCGGCCACCGCAAGTGAGGCGGGCACGGCCGACGGCGATAAGGTCTGCGTGACCACGGCGCGGGGAGCCATCACTCTCGGGGTGCGGGTCTGTGACATGCCCGACCGGGTGGTCTGGCTGCCCACGCACTCCCGCGGCTGCGAGGTCCGGCGCGAGCTCGGTGCCGGGAACGGCACCATGGTGACCCTGAGGAGCGCGCAATGATCAGCATGGCCGGCGCCGCGGGCCTCGCCGCGCCCCGCCCGGCTCCCGGGTCGGCGACGGTGTCGGTGACGAGCTTCCTCGGCCAGCCGTGGTGGATGATCCTGCTCAAGGTCGTGGTGATCTTCGGCTTCCTGATGCTCACCACGCTGTTCGCGATCTGGGCGGAACGCCGGATCATCGGCCGGATGCAGCAGCGCCCCGGGCCGAACCGGGCCGGGCCGTTCGGCCTGCTCCAGTCGCTGATGGACGGCATCAAGCTCCCGCTCAAGGAGGACATCGTCCCCCGGAACGTGGACAAGGTGCTGTTCTGGATCGCCCCAGCGATCTCGGTGATTCCCGCCTTCATCAGCTTCGCGATCATCCCGTTCGGCCCCGAGGTATCGATCTTCCACCACCAGACCCCGCTGCAGCTCACCGACCTCCCGGTCGCGGTGCTGCTGGTGCTCGCGATGAGCTCGATGGGCGTCTACGGGATCGTGCTGGCGGGCTGGGCCTCGGCGTCGCCGTACTCGCTGCTCGGCGGCCTGCGCTCGTCAGCGCAGGTGGTCAGCTACGAGATCGCGATGGGGCTGTCCTTCGTCGCGGTGTTCCTGTACTCGGGGTCGCTGTCCACCTCGGCGATCGTGGCCGCCCAGGCGCGCGGCAACGCGTTCCACATCGGCGGGGTGATCCTGCACTACCCGTCGTGGTTCGCGGTGCTGCTGTTCCCCTCGTTCGTCATCTACCTGATCACGATGGTGGGCGAGACCAACCGGCTGCCGTTCGACCTTCCCGAGGGCGAGGGCGAGTTGGTGGGCGGCTTCCACACCGAGTACTCCTCGCTCAAGTTCGCGCTGTTCTACCTGGCCGAGTACGTCAACATGACCACGGTCGCGGGGCTGGCCACCACGTTGTTCCTCGGCGGCTGGCGGGCGCCGTGGCCGATCTCGGTCTGGGCGGGAGCCAACTCCGGCTGGTGGCCGCTGCTGTGGTTCCTGGCCAAGGTGCTGATCCTGCTGTTCTGCTTCGTCTGGCTGCGCGGGACGCTGCCCCGGATCCGGTACGACCAGCTCATGTCGTTCGGCTGGAAGATCCTTATCCCCGCCTCGCTCGCCTGGATCCTGATGATCGCGACCATCCGGGTGTGGCGGCAGCACGGCGGCAGCACCCCCGTCTACATCGTCGGCGGGGCCATCCTGGTCGCCCTGCTGCTGCTGGCCTGGGTGGGCGATACCGCCGCGGAACAGCGGCGCGCCGCCGCGGCGGAGAGTCCCGAGCCGGCCGCCGGGCAAGCCGGCGCGGATACCGCCGCCCCGGGCTTCCCCGTCCCTCCCCTGGATCTGCCGCACTACCACGGCATCGGGGTGGCTTCCAGCCCTGCGGGGGCCACGGTCGATCCCGGAACCGTCCCGCGCGGCACCATCAAGGAGGTCACCGGTGCTTGAGTTCCTCAACCCTGTCAAGGGGTTCGGTGTGACTTTCCGGCAGATGTTCCGGAAGGTCGATACGGT
>Ga0209166_10001832_pt1 | contig 16919 bp, 25 predicted proteins | sample Coa_R1_3_FD_187151 | JGI IMG/M metagenome (GOLD analysis project Ga0209166, IMG submission 187151) | Surface soil microbial communities from Centralia Pennsylvania, which are recovering from an underground coalmine fire - Coalmine... | ecosystem: Environmental > Terrestrial > Soil >... | reverse complement strand
CTACATTTGGTAATGTATCAGCTGGTTTATTAGCCGATTGTGTATGTGTATTCACAGCTTCAGCATAAGGCTGTGAAACTACACGTTGTTGATATTTAACAGATGGAGTTCCTTTAATATGAACTTCAGGTAACCTTTCCTCCGGAGAAACTCCTAAACGCTTATATTCAGGAACATAAGCATTTTTTGTTTCTACCCTATTAGGCATTTCACTTTTATAAAATTTAACCTTGTTGTTCATTTTTATTTTTTCGTCGGTGTTTGGAGCGATTTTTTCTATCATGAGAAGTACTAAGCTCTAGTAATTTTCTCCTCATTTCATTTCGCTTTCTTCGTTTCTTATCTGATGGTTTCTCGTAACCACTTTTCTCTTTATAAATAGAAAGAATTCTTTCTTTTTGAACAAGAGCGCGAAAAGCCCGAAGAGCTTTATCGAAATTACCGTTATATACCCGAACTTCTAAAGGTTGAGCCTGAATAGCTTCATGCTCCATTTTGTCGCTGACTATTTCGACTTGGCTGTTTTCACCTCCTTCGTGCCGTTTATTGTTCTTTTTGAACTGTCTATAATTATCATTTTTCATTCATTGTAACCCGTTTTAACCTTATCGAAAGTAACTATCAGTGTTGATGGAGTTTCCTCCAACATCATTTTTATCTTTAAGAACACGTCCTATAGTATAATTTATATCTTTTGATGTAGGAAATTTACGATTATGTGACATCGCTTCAAACATCGAGGATATATAAATTTCCTTTAAGTAAGCATAAGAAAGCTCATTTGCAACAGTGGTTTGTGCAATTTCAGCATATCTCTTATCAGAAAGAGATTTACCAAACCATTTCTTTAAGTATAATACTGTCATTTCAAGATCTGGAAGGGGAATTTCAAATTTTCTATCAAACCGTGAAGGTCGTTTAATGACGCTTGGTGGCATCACATTAAGATCATTAATAGTAGCAATGACAAAAATACCATTTATAGCAGATACCCCATCTAATAAATTGAGAAAAGTGGAGATATCTAAGGTTCGTCCTAATAACGAATCTAAATCTTCGAAGAAGAGTAATGATGGGCTTAAATATTCCGCATAATTAAAAGCTTCTCTAACTACTTCTGCATTAGCTCCTGGGGCTACGGTAACTGGCTTGAAATTATATTGCGAAATAATAGTTCTTATCATTGAGGTTTTTCCGCAATTATGATGAATAAAGAAATCGCCAGTTAAGTATAAATGATCCTTATCAATAGTAAATCCATAATAATCATTATTACCTATTGGTTTAATAGATTTAAAACCAATATTGAGAGGATCTTTATTTGGATTACCTTTAGTTGCTTGTTTTCTTGGTATAATAGTTGGTATTTTATAAATATCTCCATAAATCGTAGATCTATAATAATTTCCAACAAACCCCGTTTTTTTAATAGATTTTGTACAAGCCCTACTAGTAAATCCTAAACCAAGACTTCTTACTAAGAAAGCAATTTGCTCAGTAATTATAAAATCTTTTTGAAGAAAATCAAAACAACCTTTTCCTCTATTAATTTTTCCAAATTTAGAAAATCCTGTTTTTGAACCTATATGATGTGATCCATCAGTATCAATCAATCCCGCTAATAGTTTGAAGCGATTTTCAATAGAAGCAGTTAAATATTGCTGTGGTATTGATTTTTTATCAAAAATACCTAGCTTTCTAAGTTTAGAAGTTAATGGATTTTCAATTTGAGTTTGTTTTTTTCTTGAAAATCTAATTGTAAAAGCTTTACTTTTGGTCGGAATAATTTTAATATTCATACCTTCTTTATTAGCATACTCTTTGCAATAATCAATAATTTCTTGATCTGCAGATGTTAATTCTGGCGCAGAAGTTGTCCCATCACCTAACCAAAGCCCCAAAAAATAGGGATCAATTGGAAGGTCATCATCATTATTAAATTCAATAGCGTCTGCTTTTCTAAGCTTTAAACGTTGTTGTAACGAAGTTGATAGTTTCAATAATTCTTTAACACTGATATTCAAGTATTTTGGAAGATTTTTATCATTGTTTTTATTAGCGGAGTGACATAAATGAAGTAAATGATTTTCATTTACTATGAAACTATTACCTTTATTAGGAGTAATTTCATATGATAATTCATTCCCTCTAACTAATTTTAGAACTTCTCTTGGTGTACCGTCTGGTCCAAGAAGAAAATCTCCTACCTCAACATCTTCAACTTTTTTGAAAGAGCCATCACTCAAAATTACATTCGTACCTTTAGCATGACATCCTACTTTGCCCCAAAATATCAATCCTTTTTTCCAAGGCAGCTTATTTTTCAGGTAAAAATCCTTAGATGACAAAAAACTTTCCACAGAAAATTTAATTTCTTCTTTCATTTTACGAGGCAAAAACAAATCATTCCAATTATGATCTCGAGTATATGGCACATCTTCGCTGCCCACTACTCGAATAAAAAGATTATCCCGATCACGATTCTTTGACCAATCCTCATATTGATTTCTAAACTTTAGATATTGTTCAAAATTACTATTAGAACAAATAACAAAAATACCTATCTCGTCTTCATTATTAACGCCTTTGTGCATTAACGAAGCTTGCAAAAAATCAAAATTATCTGAATATATATGAAAAACACCCTGGGCTAAAAACTTCTCTATTTCATTCGAGATTCTATAAGAAATTATAGAATCCTTATAAAGAACTTTTACTTGCACATTATTTTCTTGACAAAATTGTAAAAATTGTCCATCAATAGTTATTTTATTATGAATATAACAATTTACATTCACATCTTTTAAAACATAAGAGAAATTATCTTTAGCCCATCCCATTAATTCAACAAAGCTACTTTGAGGACGAATTGATTCTACTGGACAAATAGTATCGTTACAAAATTTTTCTAAATATTCGGGTGTTAAATGTTCTTGTTTGTCTAAATCAATGGAAGGTATATTTACATTTTTAATCATTAAAATTAATGCTCGTTCTTTCCGTTAATAGGTTTTTTATTTCTACAAGCCGCGTTTCCGCATTTATAATAATCACCAAATTGACCATTCGATTTCAACATAATACATGCACATTTATCACAAATTTGTTCATTGCCTTGAGAATGCGAATGGTAAGCTTTATTTATTTCTTTGGAAAAATTTTCATAAAATTCTCTAATAACACTTTTATGATCCAATTTTCCTTGGGAAATCTTATCTAGATATTTTTCTAGATGACCTGTATAATTATAATCCATAAAAGAAAAAAACTGCAAAAGTTCGTCGGTTATTTTTCTACCTAAATCAGTTGCATGAAAAACATTACCTTTTTTTTCTACATAGTTACGAGAAGTTATTCTAGTTAACAGTTCCGCATAAGTACTAGGACGACCAATATTTTTATTATCCAATTCTTTAATTAATTTATCTTCAGAAAATCGTGGAGGCGGTTGCGTCTGCTTTTTCTCCATTTTAACCGCATTTTTATCTTTGTCAAGGAAAATCTTTTGTCCAACTTTTAAAAATGGAATATTAATACCATCTTCTACGTCTACCGAATTATTTAAAATTTCCAAAAAACCTTTAGATTTCAAAGCTTTACCACTAGCTTTTACTTTATCTTTAGAAGATTCAATTGGATGAGCTACCACGGTTAAAGTATCATAAACGGCTGGCATCATTTGACTAGCTACAAAATATTTCCAGATTATTTCATAAACTAATTTTTCATCTTTATCAATGATAGCATATTGAGATCCTGGAACTAATGTTAAATCAACCGGGCGTATACACTCGTGTGCGTCCTGGGCAGCTTCTTTATTTTTATAATTATATGGTTTATTAGGAAGCGCATAATTATTAGATTTTATCCATTCTCTTAATTCAGCGAGTGGTTCATCTCCTACTCGCACTGAATCTGTACGAATATAAGTGATATATCCATTTTCATATAATGATTGCGCGACCTTCATAGTTTTATCTGCTGATAAACTATATTGTTTGGACATTATCCTTTGTAAGGTAGAGGTAACTAAAGGGGGCGGTGGATATTTTGATTCAGGAGCTGCTGTTACCTCTGAAACAACATAATCATTAACACTAAGAGCTTTTTTAGCTGAATCAGCGGAAGATTGATCAGTTAATCTATTAATATATTTAGTAATGAAAATATCTTTTCCATCAGACAACTTAACTTGAATAGTCCAAAAGTTTTCCGGTATAAAAACTTCAATTTCCTTTTCTCGATCTGCAATCATACGAGTAACTACAGATTGAACTCTACCAGCTGAAAGAGGAGGATTAGATCCATAAAAATTCATCAAAAACGGCGAAGCAATGAAGCCCACCAAACGGTCTAGAATGCGACGCGCCTCTTGTGCGTGAAAGAGATTAAGATCGATTTCTCGAGTGTTTTGGATGGCTTTGAGAATGGCAGCTTTTTTGATTTCGATGAAAGTGAATCGTTTGATGGGCAGATTGGTATCAGCGAGACGTTGAGAAAGGTGCCAAGAAATAGATTCGCCCTCTATGTCCGAGTCTGTACCTAGTAAAATATTATTACATTGTTTGGATAACCTTAATAAATTATCCACTATTTCCAATTTATCATCTAACAACATATACTTAGGAGTAAAATTTCTCTCAATATCTACTCCTAAACCATGTTTTCCTCCCTTGGCTAAATCAGCTATATGCCCCTTACAAGCCACAACAATATATTCATCTTTATTTAGAAAATGTTGTATCTTTTCAGCTTTAGTGGGAGACTCTACAATTACTAACGTTTTAGACATTTTATCCTTTTATCAAAAATTGATTCCCAAATAGAAATTACTTTATATCCATTTTTTCTAAATAATCTAATTCTATTAACTGTTTTATTAAACAAATCTAAATAAGATTCTTGACTATTTCTATTAATTTTATTTCCATCAAACTTACTTGGATTACCATGCCAATAATCACCTAAAAATTCATAAATAACTTTTTCTTTAGCATACAATCCATCGACAAAAAATTTACGATCTTCTATTTTAATAAACGCATTTCTGTGAAAATCATCTTTAGGAACGCCGCAAATATCTAACCATAATTGTTCTTTTTTTGAAGAATTGCCAAACTTGCAATATCTACAATTTTTTCCTGATAAATGATTTCCAACAGTTTGTGTTATAATTCTATGTTTAGGACAAATAATTTCCACTTTATTATTCATTCCTTTAATAGTTTTAATTAACGAATAATCATATTTATTATTATGAATAATATTTGCTCGTTTAATAAATTCTTCTAAAGTTAAAGGTTTGTTACCTGCACAAGTAGGGCATCCATAACGAAAATGTGATTCAGCCGATTGAGAAAACTCACCATGCAATTTACAAATAACAATAACTTTTTCTTTAACACCATTAAAAATTAATTTAGAATAATCATATCTATTTTTATGTGTTAAATTAACTTTCTTTAAATATTGTTCTCTAGTTAATGGAGCGCCACCAGTAGGACTGCAAAAATTGCAACTATATTTTTTAAATAAATGATTACCCGCTCTAACCCAAAAAGATCCATGAATAGGACATATAACTTCTATTTTTCCTTTAAGTCCTTTATAAATAACTTTAGAATAATCAAATTTACTACCATGACGTTTTTTAGCTTGTTCAATAAATTGTTCTAACGTTAGTTTTCTCATTTAAACTTTCACTAAAACTATATTACAATATATGGAAACTGTTAAAAGTTTAACTAATTTCTTTGAAGAAATATTAAAAGATCTTAATTGTCATCAAAACACTAAATCATATATAATAGGAATTTATAATAAATATCGTATAAGTGATCTTGATTTTTCCAAAAAAAGTATAACTCTTTTATTTGCACAAGCTAGAAACGAACATAATTTTTCTATTTATCAAAATTTGGGCGACTGGCTATTTTATGTGGGAACTATAATTCCCCAATATTTTAATGATGTGAGCCCAGATTATTATCATAATATAGCCAGAGTAGCTTATTACACTTGTTATCGATTAATTAACAAAAAATGGTTGCTTTTTGAGGAAATGTCTGATAATTATATTAATTTAGAAAAACAAGCCAGAGAAAAATTAAAAACTTTATCCTTTTAATTTTTGAACTATATTTTTTCTTACTCGATTAATATATGACATTCCTCCCATTTGATAATGAGGAGGAATTCTTAAATGTGTTACTCTTACCAAAGTGTCCTTTTTAATATTTTTTAATTTAATTAAAGAAAAAGTATATTCTTTTACGCAATTCATAATAGAAATATCATTTACAGTAATATTTAATAATTTACCTATATAAAAAGGTTTAGTTACTTTTGCTTTTCTTCCGCCAACATAAAATTCTTTAGTTTTATTATAAATAAAACCTTTTTCATCAACTATTGAATCAAAAACACTTATTCCATCAAATAAGTATAAATCATCATCTAATAAAGATATAATTGTTCTATCTTTATTATTTTTTCTATAATGCAATGGCAAAGATGATTCTAGTAAAAAAATATATTCTTGAAATAATAAATGCTGAAAACCTCTCCTTTTAGCATTAAATAAATATTGTGTCATCTCAATTGGAAACTTATTTAATAAATTTAGAAATGCCTTAAGCACAAAAGTCTTATGTTTGGCACCCAAATTAGAGCTATGGTAAAAAACAGTATTAATTTCTGAATTAATAATTTCTTTTATTAAAAGAATATTATTTTCTATAGTTTGATTAGAATATTCTTTAATCATGAAACTAAACTAAAATAGTTACAAACTTCTTGTGGTGTAGTATAAGCTACTTGAAATCTTTCTAAATAACGAAAATTATCTCTAATAATAGCATCCCCTTTACCAATCAAATTTTCTGCGCCCTTAGTATCTAAAATAACTTTAGAGTCAGTATGGCTAGCGACACGACAGGCGATGCGAGCTGGAAAATTCGCCTTGAGGGCGCCGTTCAAGATATTGACAGACGGTCGCTGAGTGGCTAAAATAAAGTGGATCCTGGCTGCGCGACATTTTTGCGTCAAACGACAGATAATATCAAATAAATGATTATCTTTATCTTGCATAACTAAATCAGCAAACTCATCAATAATAATTACATTTGGTTTAAGATTTAACCTAGATTCTCCATTTCTAAGAGATTCATATCTGTCTTCCATTAATTTTAATTTATTCTTCAATAAATCCAAAGACTCTTTATAAGAATATAAAACAGTTGAATTGTGGCATTTTTCATATTCCGAAAACTCTACTTTCTTAGGATCAATTAAGAATAAATCTACATGATTATAATTATATAAGTTAGCTATCACATTATGCAATACGGTCGTTTTTCCAGATCCTGTAGAACCCGCAATTAACAAATGTGGATTCTGAGATAAATCCATCCACATTCTTTTACCATCAACTGATTGACCCAATAATATATTTATTTCTCCTTTTGGGAGACGTTTATTGGTAAAGTAATCAAATAAATTTAACCTATTTGAAATAGATTGAACAAATTCTAATCTCACTACACCTTCTTGGTGCAAGATTTTAAGATTTGGTTTGGAAGTTTTTAACACCAATGAAATTTCATCACTATATTTTTTAATATCATTAACCCTAGTATAAGGATGTAATTTTATATCACAAAATAAATAATTTCCACTACTTTGTATATTAACACAAGTGGCGTTTATTCCAAAGGAATTTAAAATAGACTGACAATCTGTAATGGTCTTCATCACAACAATGTAATTTCTTGAAAAATTTAGTCAATTGCCGGAAATTATCAAAAATTACCGGAATATTTTTGAAATATAATTTTTTTTAATTCGGCGGGAGAAGGATCTAAAATACCACATTTATTTCCCAACATATTAGAATTTATTATGCCTGGAGGAAATTCTATGACTAAATCAGTTAATCGGTCGCTGCCAATAATAGTTGTTGAAAAAGGTATTCCACGATCTATTTGTATTACATTACCATTAGAGCAAAAAACAATATCAAGTGGAGAAGGAGTATTGTGCATCCAAAATTTATTAATTTGCGGTTTATCATAAACAAAAGACATAATAGGAACGGGAGGTTTAATATTCATCAAACCTTTTGATTGTTCATCGCTTGAAATAGCGAATAAACTTTCAAAAACATTGTTTCCGACAAAAACAATTCCGCTTTTCACTTATTCTTCCGGTTTGTCAGCAAAATATAAAGAACGAACTAACATTTTAATAGAAGACATTTGTTGATTAATTTGATAAATTAATGGATTTAAAACATTAGGGTCGAAATCTTTTTCTAAAAGATTCATTACTTGATTCAAGTCAGTTCTTAATTTATCTGATAGATCAAATATTTCTAATCGATAACTAGAAAAATTCTGTGGAAATATTTGATGTCTCGTTTTACCTAACCATTTTTTAATAAAAGCTTGCGCTACTGATTGTAAATTTCCATTTTGTTCTTTTATTAAAGAATTAATTTGATCTAATGTTTTACCATTCAAATTATATTGTTTATTTAAAGATGATAAAATATTTTCATATTCTATTGTAATATTTTTTAATAAATCTTCTTTTCTCTCAAGAGAATTATCGGATGGTAACTGATCAATTAATGTTTTTAAATTATCTAATGAATTTGGCTCGAAAACATTATCATTTTTTACTTTATTAAAATCTTCAATAATATTTTTAATAGAAGATAAATCATTTTTGGATAATTCTATTTTATTTTCTAACAACTTCTCAAATGCAGTAAATCCACGAGCAACCACCGTCCATTCATGCCAAATAATTTTCATTAGTCGGTACGTTTCATTAATAGAATCTTTGGTCGATTTAACCGCTTGAACCTGCATTTTGCCTAATGATTTATACACTTTGGCGCAAGAATTTAACATATCTATTCTAATGCGATTATTTTTTGCTTTATCGCCCGTCCCAACAATATTTGTAGTATTACGAGCAAGAAATCGCGTAAAAGGATTAGAGCCTTCTGATATTAAACTATATTTATTTTCCCAGGCAAATTGCTGGCTTAAATTTGCCGGCGTCTGAGAAGGATTGGTTGGTTTAATTTGTTTTTGTTTGCGATTTTTAGAATAATTGGATTGCTCTTCTATAATAGCATTAGCTCGATGAGATAGTTCATTAAAATCATTAGTTAATGAACCAATAATAGTTCCTGGATCTGCAGGGATGGGTTCAATTATTTTAGATCGTTCTTTATAAAATTTAGATGGCCAACCATTAATAAGCCTTTTAACCGAAATTAAATCATCAATAAAAGCGCTAATATCCTTATTCCAATTAGCTTTATTAACTCTTAATTTTTCTTGAAAAGAATCAGAAGATGCTTTTCTAGCTTCTTTTTCCATATCAATAATATTGAAATATTGATTATTGTAATATTTTGTCTATTATACCATACTTAATGGCTTCTGTAGGAGACATCCAAACATCTTCTAAACAGTCTTTTCGAATTTTTTCTAATGGTTGTCCAGTGTGATGTGATAAAATTTTCATTATACTATCGTTGTTTTCTATAATAGATTCATAATAGCTTTTATTGCTTGCCATATCTTGTCCTGGCAAAGGAAAAACAGATTGAACTCCATGAATCATAATTCTAGAATTTTTCAGAGCATAACGTTCGCCTTTAGTCCCGGCAGATAACATAACTGCTGCTGCCGAAGAACATCTACCAAGGCATACCGTTTTTATAGGAGATCGAATCATTTGCATAATATCATAGATTTTAAATAAACTATGAACTTCTCCTCCAGGAGAATTAATATACATTTCAATTAAAGATTTATTATCTTGATTATCTAAATATAATAACATAGCAGTAATTTGATCTGCTAAACTTTCAGAAACCACTTCACCAATAAAAAGAATGCGATTAGTAGATAATACAGATAACGTGTAGTTAAAACTGTCTACTAGTTTAACTTTTACTACATCATCATGTTCATGCGGTTGATTCATTTTTAAATTGCCCTATCATTTATTAAAAGAAATAATTTTATCGATAAAACCATATTTTAAAGCTTTAGTGCTGTTCATAAAGACAGATCGTTGAAAGTCTTCAGAAACTTGTTTCAACGGCTTACCAGTAGAGTCAGCAAAAATTTGCATCATTCGTTTATTATCTTCATCCGACATTTTAATTATCTTTTTAAGATTAACAACGTCTACGTGGGCTGACCAATCATGCCCTAAAGTTCCCACTGAAATAAAAGAGTTTTTTGTAGCTAATCTCATGCCTGGTTCGCCGGCTGCTAATAAAATTACAGCTTCATTAAAAGTTGATCCAATACAAACAGTTTCTATGGGAGCCGTTATTAAGTTCATCATATCATAAATCATTAAAATATCTCGAATATTACCACCATCCGAATTAATAAATAGACTAATCTTTTGATCGGGATTTTCAAAATCTTTTAATAAAAGAGTAGCTGTTATATCCATAGCCATTTCTGTTGAAATATATCCTGACAAAAATAAAATACGATCATTAGCCAGTTTTTGATAAACATCAAGTGGAACTTCACCATGCTCTGTTTGTTCTAACACTGTAGTATTCAATTTACTATTATCCTTTCTTTTTTAAAGCAAGAATTTCCCGCTCTTCTGCGCAAGAAATACAAACTACGTAATATGGATTAAGCAATAATCTTTTTTCAGATATTTGATCGCTACAATCTACGCAAAGACCATAAGACTTGTTGTCAATTCTGGCTAGAGCCTCTTCTATTAATTGTAATTTTTCTTTATTTAAAGCGGCAAATTTTCGCAATAATTCAATTTGGATATTAGCCTGAATTTCATCAATTTCGTCTCCATCATCATCAATCTCAATTTTTTTGGTAAGATTTTGAATTCTTTCTTCTTTTTCAGTTAATAGTTTTTGTTTTATAGTATCATAGAATTTTTTATTTAACATTTATATAAACCTCAAATCATTAATTGGAACTGTTGTTATATCTTTAGGGGGAGATATTTTTTTATTATCTATTCTATTAAGAAACAATAAGTAAGCATGATCTTTAGGATCATCTAAAATAAAAGCATTCACTAACCAATCATTAAAAATAGCTTTTTTAGCTTGGCTAGAAAATTTCAAAGGTTTTAATACTTTTTGAGAAATTTGTTTTTTCTTTTTATAAAAAGGACCATATATTTTCTGAGGAGAAATTAAAAAATCCTTTAAAAACAATTCTGTGGCTTCTTTTTCAGATTTGGATAAAATTTGAGAAGAAATTAAATTTCCATTTGAAACGGTTATGCAAACAAAATAGGTGGCGCGAGAAAGTCTTTTCTTACTCATTCTCGTCAGCGAATGTTTTATCTGGATCTATAAAACTGTGCAATTTTTCATAAATTGCCGGAATAAAAGTAAATTTTATTTGCCTTTTTGTTCCTGCTGAAAGTAATGTTTTTTTAAACCTAAAATCAAAATAATTTCTTGCAGCAAGTTTTTCAACACTAAAAGTGCCAAAATTATGAATTTTTATATCTTTTCCCTCTTTAAAATCTTTGGACATTTCATCAAATAAAACGGAAATAATTCCAAGTACATGACGATAATCAACGGTATAACCAATAACTTGATTAACATATTTCCAAAATTGATCTTTGGAAAAAACCATTGGCCATTCTTTTTTTCTTGGGCGGGGCGATTTTTTTGGCTTCACATTAACTCCTTATTTAAAATAAATTCGTAATATTCTTTAAAATTAGCTCCCTGAACTAAAAAATCTCCACATTTATAGATTATTTTTTGATCTATTAATTGTTTAATACAAAACATATTATTAGAAATAATTGGTTCATTCATTGCTAATGGTCGTTCTTTAATACTTTTAATTATTATTTTAGTTAAACCAAGATTAGTAATATTATGTAAAAATAAGATTTTGGCGTCTTTAATTTTATCTTTATTTTTTTTATTAAACGCATAAATTACATCTAAAAGTTTGGGACGTAATTGTTTTAGCTGCTCTACTTCTTTAATTTTATTATCTATTTCTTCTATTTGATGTTTGGCTATATTAGCAATATCATCCGGATTATTAATATTTTGAGAAATACATCGAGAAATAAATTGGCTCAAAAACTCAATATCTCGTTTTTTACCTTTCATAATAACATTGATCATAAAATTGTAAAAAGACTAAAAGTGATTTATATAAATCTTGATATTCAGAGCATTTATTATATGAAAAATGCGTATCTTTAAGCTGTTCCATCGCTGCTAAAAATGTTCCTTGCAAATAAGTGGAACATTTCATCCACGTTTTTCCATCCAAAGATGTTGCTAACATTGGTTGACTATCATGGGGATCTTTTTCATTAGCTCTTATATATAACGCATAAAAAAGATCTTCTTTTGGTTTAATAATCATTGCAAATTCTGGATATTTTTTATCAATAGTACATTCTCCAAGAAGAATTTTAACCATATTTTGCATGATAGATATTTGACAACCATATATTTTGCCTGAATATGAGACATGATCATATTCTATATTTATTTTCTCTGACAATAAAAATAAATCATCTACCAAGGATTTAGTAGAATCTGAAATATAATCAGAAGGAAATATTTTAAAATTAGAATAAATATGTAATATTATTTCTTTAAGAAGAGAAAGATTCATCAAAACCTTTATTTAAGCAATTTTAATTGTTTGTTGCAAAATTTCTTTTAAATTGGGCATATGTTTATTAATAGGAGGAAGAGTTTTTATTGCGCTTTCAATATAATCTTCAAAATTAAACAAATCACCTTTTAATCTTCTAGTGGATAATTCTTCCATACACATGATAGATATTTCTTTAAAACAACCAAAATATCTATCACAAACAATCATATCACATAGTTTTTCGGAAGAGAATGAAGGGATATTTTCTTTAACTATCTGAATGTTCATTGTCTTTTTCATTATCTGAATCTGATGAGAGTTTAATATCTTTTGGCGTAGTTAAAGCAACTTTAATGATATGGGTGAATACTTTAACTCCAGCTGACTTAACACGAGCAGTGCGAAAAGTTTTTAATAATACATTATAAAATAAGTCTCTAAAAAATAACATCTTACCAAGAAATAGCAAATCTCTAAAGCTTTGAAATGATGCTCTTATTACAATACCAATTTCTTTTTTAGAAACTAAGGGATATTTAGCGTGAACTCGATCTACTAAATCTAAATTATACTTAAGGGTTATTGGTTTATTCTCATTAAAAAAATCAACTACTTCTTGATGTGTTAAGTTCTTAAAAAAGAATGGTTTCAGTCTGTGCAATCCATATTTTTGTTTCATGATATACCTCTTTTATCTAAACTGCAAAACTAATGTAACTAAAATGATAAGCATAATTAGAATTGTATCTAATTTGGCACTATATAGTAAGAATATAGTAATAAGATTATAATACTAGAGAATATACTATATACTAGTACAAGATATACTATACTCTTTTCCTATCTCTCCCCCTTTATCCCCCAAAGTTTTTGTCGAGATCAACCTATGCTATTTTTAACAATTAACACGTCAAGACAATTTTAAAAAACAAGATGTTCTCTAAAATTAATTTAGAAAATCTTGGACTAGGAAACGAGGTTGGCTAGCCAGTTTGACGTTTTAGAAAATCTAAAATTGATCTAGGTGGCTTGACGCCCCAATCTTGAGGGTCCCTCGACTTAGACTTTGCTCATTGCTTTTACGTTCCAGTTAACATAATTATTTTTGCTAAAACTCATGCCAATTAAATGGAATGTTAAACAGGAACTTTCTAATGGACAAAATAATTAAAGTAGCAGCTTTATATATTGCTGCATTAAAAGCAATGGCAATTGTTCATCAACATTCACATTGGACAACTAATGGTGTTACTTTTTATGGAGAACATCTATTATTTGAAAGAATTTACAATTCAGCTTTAAAAGATTTAGACTTGGCAGCAGAAAAGTTTATTGGTATTTTGGGGGATAAAGTATTGGACTATGACTTGCAAACTGAATTGCTGCATCAAGTGCTGTTAAAGTATAAAAATCTGGAAGGTTCACCCCAAGCGATGTCCCTCCGCGTCGAGAAAGATTTTCTGAAATTATCCCAGAGCGCTTATGAAGCCATTAAAGCGGAAGGGCAGCTGACGCTCGGCTTAGATGATATGCTAATGTCTATTGCTAGCTCTCGGGAAGAATCAATTTACCTAATTCAACAATCACTCAAATAAAATACTTAATAATACAAAGGAATAATTCATGGATAATAAGGACAAAATAATCATCGCTAAATTAGCTAACATTGTTGCCAAACAACAACAAATAATCAATAAACTAGCTCAAGCAACTAATCGTGATCCAGTAATTGATTATATTACACACGGATTAGTTCCAGTTGTAGCAGCTAATTTAGGATTACCTAATGTGGTAACTACTGTTGAGCCTAGTGTTTCTAATGGTCAAAATAGATATACAGCTAATATTGCCAAAGTTCCACTTAATAAACGAGAAAGCTTTTTGTCTCATATGAATACACAAGTTCAGAAACAAAAACCAGAACTAGCTTCTAATATAACAACTGTATTTATAGATTAATATTTTTCATAGCTATGAAAGTATTAATTAAAGATTCATAAATATTAATATTATCTTTCACAGAAATTTTAGATAAAGAAAGCAAAAGCTCTCCTATTATATGAGCTTTTGCTTTCTGTTTTTCTTCATTTAAAATTTCTTTTTCATCAATAAATTTATACAAATTTACTTTTAATATTAACTCATCTAAAACAGAATTCAAATCAACATTATTTGAATGTAATTTTTCACACTCATTCCATAATTCCTCAAAAGAAAGTTGCATTTACTCTTCCATTAAAGCTATTTGCATTTCTTCTCCACCCTTATCTGAAACGAAAATTAAAAAAACTACTCCGTCTTTGCAGTTAATAGTAATAGGAGCTTTAATTTTTCCCACATAAAAAATTCTTTTATCTTTATCTACTTTAGCTTTTAAATCGACAATCATATTATTATTCGTCATTCATTGTTCCTCGTGAATTTTGTATATAATTAAACATACAGATTTGTAGCGCTTGTTTAATAGGCATCATTTTAAATCCTGTATTTAATATCTTTCGACAATCTAAAATACAATTAGATCTTTTAGCAAGAGTTAATTTATCAAGTTGATCTTCATCAATAGCTTTGAATGAATGTTCTGAAACATATTTTTTATATTCTCTCATTATTTGAGCAGCAGAAAATGTTCCAGGATTAGTTACATGATAAATGCCAGATAAATCTTTTTGAATAGCCCAATCAACCGCTCTTACCAAATCTTCCATAAAAGTCATAGAGTTAGGCTCATTAATAACTTGTTGGTACCCTATTAATTTGGTTATAAGATTACGAGAACTATTTTGTGAAGAAAAAGGCATTCTAATTCGTAAAATAGTAACATGCGGCAAATTATTCAATAACAAATCACAAGAATATTTAGTAGAACTATAGTAAGATTTAGGATTGGCAAAGTTTTCTTCATTCCATCCTAAATCTTCTCCACCTAAATTAAGATTAGGGGATGTTCCAAAAAATATACATCCAGAACCAATATGAACAAGGCGAATATTCTTTTTTTCACATTGATGGGCAAGCATTAAAGGAATTATTGTATTAGCGATATACGTCTCTGTCTTATTTGATTCGCACCAATCCACATTAGGAGATCCTGTACGACCAATACAATTAACTAAAACTTCTGGCTGATATTTATCCAATAATTGATTGATAGATTTTTCATCGTTAAAAACGCGTTCTGTTATCTTAGGATAAGGTAAATGGTTAGCAACAAATCCATTACCCAATGTCATTATTTTCATAAAATCCTTTAATAAAATATATTATTTGTTATGTTTAACCGGATAAACAGTCATGGACATAATTTTACCTTCCATTGAAATAGGAGGATTTTCTATAATTAAATTTTGCAATTGTTCAATAATACAAAAGAATTTATCTTTACCTATTTCTGGATGTGAAATTTCTCTACCACGAAACTTGCAAGTAAATTTAATTTTATGCCCTTTAGATAAAAATTCTTTTGAAAGTTCTAGTTTATGATTTAAATCATAATTATCCGTAGTTGGGCGAAAACTGATTTCTTTAAGCTCTTGTACTATTTGATTTTTTTTGGCTATTTGTTGTTTTTTCTTTTCTTCATACATCATTTTTCCAAAATTAGCTATTTTAACAACGGGGGGAATAGCTTTTGGATTTATTTCAATTAAATCAAGATTTTCTTCTTTGGCTAATTTTAAAGCTTCATGAGTAGCCATAATTCCACCATTACTACCATCACTTAAAATAACTCTTACCTGCGGAACTCGAATAAAATGGTTGATACGAATACGATATTGTTGTGGATTATTGTTGATGTTATTACTATTGTTTGTTTGCATACTTTTCTAATAAAATTCCTTTCTGTGATTATAGTGCTAATAAATAGTTTTTATACGCTTCAATTCCGGAAACCATCAAATCTAATTCCACATTATTATAATGTTCTTTTAAATTCAATAAATTTATTTCTAGAATCTTTTTATTTAAATAATAGAAATCCATAGCTATTTCCGGAAATTTTTTATATAAAAATCGAGAAATATTTCCTGAAATAAAAGATGTAGATAAGTGTATTTTTTCAAATAAATAAGCGTGTATAACCCATTCTGGGAGGCGCGAATTTATCTCATAATTGTTGAGAAATTTTTCGCACAAAACTATTTCGCTCGCGTTTCTTATGGTTTCGACTAACATTCAATTATATCTCTTTATAAAGTGGTGGACGCGTGAGGTATTGCACCCCAGTCCAGCTCAAATCAATAATAAAAATCA
>Ga0209166_10001831_pt1 | contig 16919 bp, 13 predicted proteins | sample Coa_R1_3_FD_187151 | JGI IMG/M metagenome (GOLD analysis project Ga0209166, IMG submission 187151) | Surface soil microbial communities from Centralia Pennsylvania, which are recovering from an underground coalmine fire - Coalmine... | ecosystem: Environmental > Terrestrial > Soil >... | reverse complement strand
GGTGGCACCCGCGTCGTCGCTCGCCGCAAGGGCCAGACGTGCAGTCGCCGGGCAGAGGCCGCGCACCGGCTGATCCTGCCGCCAGCCACGCCCTACACGTTGACGCTGTTCAGCACCGGCCCGGTCGTGCGCCAGTGGGGCTTCTGGGTCCCTAACCACTCCGGCCTCGCCCGCTGGTTCAGCGCCGACGAGTGCATCACCCACACCCCGGATGGCGTCTCCCGCTTCCGGGACCTGTCCCACCTGAGGAGCCCCGAGCATGCCTGAGACCAGCGCCAGTCGGTTCGCCGGCCTTCACCTCCCCACCCACGAGGCCGAGCAAGAGCGGGCCGTGGGCCGCGCCGACGCGGACATTCGCCCCACCCGCGAGCGGTACTATCCGCTGGACCGTCCGCTGCCTGGAGACCTGGAGGCCTCTGCGGAGCCCCAGGAGCCCGCCACAGCCCTTCCGACGAATGCCCTGGCCCGGAAGCACATTCCCCTGGTCTCGGGCCTCCTGGACTACTTCCCTGCCGCCCTGGCGGCGGTGGCGATCCTGTCCGAGGTGGGCAACGAGCAGCACAACCCCGGCAAGCCGCTGGCGTGGGACCGCTCGAAGTCCGGCGACGAGGCCGACGCCCTGATGCGCCACCTCCTGGAGCGCGGCACCGTGGATACGGACGGCATGCGCCACTCCGTGAAGGTGGCGTGGCGGGCGCTGGCTCTCCTCCAGAAGGAGCTGGAGGCGGCGGGCGAGGCTCCGCTGAGCCGGGGATCGCGCTGACTGTCGCGCATCTCGGGTGCGCGTAAGTCGCCATAAATGGCGCATTAACCCGGATACCGCACCATAAAGCGCCACTTCTGACGAATTAACCCGAGCGGTAAAGAAAAGGCCCCGGAGTGATCCGGGGCCTCACATTTATCCCGAGCGGGACAGCAGCTTAGGCTTGCGGCTGGCCGGTGGCCGGGTCGATGGCCGGGGGAGCCCCGGCGGTGTCGAGGGCGTTCTTCAGCGCAGCGGTGTCCTCATCGGACTGACCGGAGGCCCCGCCTTCCAGCGTCTTGACGAACGCGGCGAGGCGGTCCACTTGAGCTTGGAACGCAGCATTGATGGCCATGAGTTCTTCTCCTTCCAGGTGGTGGTAGTGGTGGTGCTCGTGGACGATCCGAAATGAGAGCACGGTGAGAGCCTCCTATCTACTGCTTCGGGGTGGTGCTGTCAACCTTGCCCTTGACGTTGGCGATCAGGTCGTCGAGCTGGGCGGCGTTGGCGCGGGCTGCGGCGTAGTTGTCGGCGAAGGCTGCGGCCAGATCAGTGTCCGCAACGGGCGAGCAGGCGTCATCAGAGACGCCGGAGGGGAGTGGAAGCGTGTCGGGATCAACGCCGAGAGCCGCTGCGTCGTGGAGGCGCACGAGGCCATAAGTGACGCAGCCGACAACACGAGGAGCAGCCGGAGCGGGGTTGTGGACATGGGTAGAGACCTTCTGCTTGATGACCGCCGCCGCGCTGGCGATGGCCGTCTGGTGGGTGGCGCTGTCCTCTGCGGACTTGGCGTCCACCGCTGACTGGGCCGCGTCGATCTTCGCTCCTGCCGCGTTCACCTGTTCGGCGTGGGCCGTGTCCTGGGCGACCAGGGTCTTCACGGCGTCGGCGCGGATCGAGTGGACGACGATGGCTCCAGCGATGGCGATGGCCGCCACGCCCGCGAGGACGCAGTAGGCCTTGATCGCCGTGGCTGAGAGCAGGAACGGAGGGATCGGGAACATGGCTTTAAAGCTTTGCGCTCTCCTGTTGGGACACGTGGACGAACAGCATGCCCGCCGCGATCACGACGACCCCGGCTCCGGCGACGGAGCTGACGATGGGGCCGAGGTGCCCGAGGCTCGACGCATGCGAGGCCACGGTGTCGGAAAGGTTCTGGGCCTTCGCCTGGGTGTCGGGCGTGAAGGCCTTGGCGGCGAGCCCGGTGCCGCTGGTGAGCAGCGCGCCGACCTTCAGGCCGAGGCTGGTCTTCGACAGGCTCTTGGGGGCGTCCGACTGGGGCGGGGTGGGCAGGACGCTGGCCGCGCCGGAACCCCCGCTCACGCCGCCCGCGTTGCCGACCGCGATGGCCGCGTCCATGTCGGCTGTGCGCCATAGGGTCTTCTCAGCGGCCCGGCGGTTCGCGAGCCCCTTGTCTTCCTTGGCGACGCCGTTCACGTGGATATAGATGAACCGGTCGAACTGGTCGGGAATGTCGGCCAGACGGCCAGCATCAACGTCGCCCCAGATTTCCCAGCACTTGGGATCGCCGAGGCTCTTGCCGCCGCCCGTGTTGAACACGAAGTCCAGCAGCGCGGCCTTTTCGTGGAGGTCGAGCGCGGCGAACGGGCCGGGCTTGGTCAGCTCCGTGGTCAGCCGGTGGTCGCTGATGGCGTAGTCGTTCGCCAGCAGGAAGTCCGCTTGGTCCCGCGTGATCGTCTGGCCGACCTTCACGTCCGGCCCGGTGTGGCCCCAGCCGATGGTGGGGACGCCGCCCTGGTCGTGGTAGCCCACGAGGACGCACTTCTCCGCACCCTTGGTAAGGGTCATGGCAAGGTCTTGATAGCTCTGGCTCATGGTAGTCCTCCTTTAAAGGTCAGCCGTCGATGGGCGGCGCGATCTTGTGGAGCGCCTTTTGCTGGACGACTGCCCGGACGAGCCGGTTGTGACGCCGCAGCGAACGATGGGTGCGCCGACCGCGCAGATGAAGCCGCGCCCACTTCTGGACGGTATGGCTCTCCCAGATTTGCACCGCGTACCAGATCGTCGCCACGAGGGCGGCGATGGGCGGGAGCACCTTGGCGAAAGCTCCGACGATGGCGACGGCTGAGATGGTGTCGGCGAAGTGGGTCATCATCCGAATATGCTGGTCGTTGTCGGTCATTTTAAGACACCCCGTCGCCGCAGGGCAATTTGACCGTCCAGCTCGTCGCACCCACGGTGTCGCCGCTGGTGATGCTCGTGCTGTTCAAGATCATGTCGGCGCTCGACGTGCCGCACGTGCCTTGGATGATGACCACGCCCGCCGCGCTCTTGGCGCGGAAGTGCCCGGCGGTCCCGGTGTTGCCCGCGATGCCCGAGGTGATGGCGTTCGCCGTGCCCAGCGCGTTACCCGCGCCGTCGCTGGTGCTGGCCGGGAAGGCGGTGGAGGAACAGGTGAGGGTCGCCAGGAGGGTGCCGCTGTCGGCGGTCAGGGTCGTGGCCTCGGGTGCGCCCGTCCTGATCTCGATGGTCGAGGTCGAAGTCAGCTTCGCCAAGATCGCGTCGAGCGCGGCCTTCGCGGCGAGAATTGACATGACGGGTGTAGCGGCCATGAGGGGTCCATCCTTAGTGAAACGCGAACGTATGCTACCGCAACGCGCTTGTCAACTAGAAGGTCCAGAACTGCCTTATGCCGGACGTGCCCGCGCCCAGATCGGTGGCGTTGACCGCCTGCCCGAAGAGCCCGAAGAGGGTGGTGATCGGGCCGTGGTTGGTCGCCTCCACGTCCACGGCGACGGCCTGGGAGATACCGCCGAATTGCATGGCGATATGGCTGGCGTCCTGGTTCGTGGCGTTGAGGGTCTGGCTGAACTGCCCGAAGATCGTCCCGATGGCGGCGGCGTTGGTGGCCAGACCGAAGGTGGCCTGGAACTGTATCTGCCAACCCAGGCTGGTCGTGGCTGTCGTCAGGGTGTTGATGAGGTCCCCAGACGCGATGTCGTCGTGGTGCGTGCTGTCCTCGAAGTAGCCGGTCGAGCTGGCCGTGGGGGTGAAGGAGCTGTTGCCGGTCACGCCGTTGTCGCGGATACTCGACGTGCCGGTGGAGCTGAAGTTGTTCAGCATGTTCCCCCGGAAGTTGGCGACGCGTGTCGAGAAGCGGAACCGCTGCTGGGCGTTCGCCTCGGTCGTGTTCCCGCTGCTGTTGTTGCCACCCCCGATGATATGGAAGCTGTTGCCGCCGTTGACCGTGTTCTCCGACCCCATCGTGTTCAGGGTGTCGAACAGGTGGGCGCTCGGACTGAAGATATTCGTGTCGTTCTGGAACACCGTCGCGCCGGTCGAGGAGGTGCTGATGATCTGATTGCATGTCAGGTCCCCACTCACCGTCGCGTCGGTATGGGTCGTGTCCTCCATGATGCCCGTGGCGGAGGCAGCGTAGGTGACGACCTGATTGCCGTTCGCCGCATTCTTGCGGAAGGTCAGGACCACCGACGCCGCGCTGTTGGAGTTGGAGGACACGTTGTGCCGGTTGTTCGACCACGTGCCCGCCGCCCGTTGCTTCACCTGGGCGTTGGTCTCGGGGGTGATGGCGAAGATGCCCATGCGCCCGCCCAAGTACGGGAAGGCCGCCGAGGTCCCGCTGTACTGCCAGCCGCCCGCCGACACCTGGGGCGTGTAGACCTCGTTGCTAGTCCCGCTGACGTGGCAACCCATGGGGCCGACGCCGTTCACGCTGTCGCCGTTGATGTTGCACTGGAAGTACCAAGCGAACAGGTCGCCGGAGGAGAAGCTGTCGCTGTGCGTCGTGTCCTCGAACTCGCCCGTGACGGTGGTCGTGATGAAGGTGTTGCCCGCGACCGCGTTCTTGCGGATGCCCACGTTGCCAGTCGCGCCGGAGGTCACGGTGCTCAGGACGACGCGCACCTTGTTCATGGTGCAGGCGAGCTGCTTCACCTGGGCCTGGGCTTCGTTCGTCGTGGTCGTCGTGATGTCGGCGCTCGTCTGAGCGAGCCAGACAATCGTGACCGCGTTGTTGCTCGTGCTGGGGTTCCCGGCTGAAGGCGTGCCGCCGCTGATGAAGGTGTCGTTCGCCATTTAAAGGCTACTTCACGCGGATGACGTGCTGCGGGAAGTCCTTGTGAACGACGGCGTTGACGTGCTGCGGCCTCAGGATCGGATGCCCGTTCGTGTCGATCTCCAGCTCGTGGTTCTCGTTGAACCTCCAGGCCGGGCGTTGCTGGTGGGTCAGGCCGTAGCGGTCGCAGATCGCCGCCAGCACCTTCTCCTTGTGGGCACACTCGCCCTCCAGGTGGGCCTGATGCTCGTGGTGATCTTTAAAGGACAACGTGGCATGGCGCGCGCACGTCTGGTGGCTGCGGTGGGCGTGGACCACGATGCCCTCGCCCGTATGGCGCAGACGGTGATCGAAGACCTGATGGATCACACAGCCCTCGCGCCGCGCCTGCCCCTCACACACGTCGGGGTGCCAGCTCTGGCCGTGGACCTGATCGAGGGTCTCGAAGCCGAACTCGGCCAGCTCCTTGTCCCCGAGCCAGTCGGCGGCGCTGTGCAGGTTGTCCCGCGTATTGATCTTGGACAGCAGGGCGCGCTCCGGGATCGACAGCTCGGCATTGCTGCGCCACTTGGCGATGAGGGTGGCCTCGTCTTCCTTCGGGCCGGGCAGCTCCACGTCATCGTGCAGCGGGTAGGTCTTGCCGTTGCGAGCGGTGAAGGTCTGGGTCATCATTCGGTTCCTACGACAGTGCCGTGGACGTTGGCAAGGCCCGCGTCCGGCGGGGAGGGAGCCAGGAGCTTTAGCACACTTCCGGCCTTGAGGGTATAGGTTCCTGTGCCCCACGCGACGGTGGCGATCTTGCTGTGCGCGGCGAAGGTGAAGGTGCCCACGACGACGTTGAGGCCGCTGGACGGGTCGGGAGCCAGGACGTTCATGACGGCGGTCGCGCTCGCCGGGAACTCGGCGGTCACGCTGGAGCCGCTGTCGCCGGTCGCGAACGTGATGTCCACCGGGTAGGTCGCGGAGCCCAGCAGCTCACCGTCCGCCAGTAGGCCGCCGTCGAAGAACCCGAAGCCGTGGGTCCCGCCGATCCCGGCCACAGAGCTGGTGCTCGCCACCCCGAAGTCGCGCAGCTCGTTCAGGTCCAGCAGCTCAACGTCGCCGGTCCCCGAACTACTGCGGCCCAGGAGGTAGCCGCTCGGAATGCCCTTGTTGCGGGCCGCGCCACGGACTTTGATTTTGGGAGGAGCCATTACGCGACCGGCACGTCACCACGGTTCACACCGACCGCCGGGGCGGGAGCGGGCTTTGCCGGGGCCTGGGGAGCCGCTACAGGGGCGGGAAGACCTTGGTCCATGGGTTGTGGCCCGGCGGGCGAAGTCGCCTTGTTGGCCCTCCCAATGTCGTCCATGGCGTTGATGCCCTGCTTCGCGGTCGCGATGATCTGCGGCATGAGCTGATCGGTGAACTGGCGCTTCTCGGCGGCGGTCATGTCCTTGTTGGAGTTGATCCCCTGGATGATCGCCGACTGGCGCGCGATGGTCTCCTTGATCGGCGCGATGGCTTGGGCGTATTGCCCCGCCGCAGCCGTCTGGTCGATCTCGGTCGTGTTGCCGCTACCCTGGACGCGCTTCATCGCCAGGGCGAAGTCCGCGTGCTCCGCCTCGATCTTGTCGGCCAGCTCATAGAAACGCTGGATGGGCTGGGCGGACATGCCGGGGTTCCGCACCATGAAGCTGCCGACGAACGGAAGGTCCGCCATCTGGCCGGGCTTCTTCGACGCGGAGAACGGGAGGTTCAGGGCATTTAAAGCGTCGGCCCCCAGGGTCCCGGTCCATCCCTTGACGAGTTGGTCAAACTGAATAGGGCTGAAGTTAGCAACATCAAGCCCAGGAGGACCAAGCACACGAGACAGAGCCTTGCCAGTCTCCGAAGTCGCCGCAGTATATTGCATGTAGCCACTGGCCTTCTCCATTGATCCGGGGATGAGTTGTTGCCCGGTGAAGAAGCTGTGGTTCGTCGCGACCTCAATCGGGGCCTGCGCGACGGTCGGGAGCATCGGCGGGATATACTCGTTCAGGAAGCGCATCATCGAACCCTCGAAGGCGTGGGCGTCCACACCGCGCGAGTAGTCGAGGAAGCGGTTGACCATGCCCCCGAGCGCGAAGCCCGCGTTGGGCGGCAGGCGCAGACGGAAGCGCATCCCGGCGATCTCCGGCGAGATGAAGTAGTTGTCCTTCTGCCACTGGGGAATGTTCTCGAACTTGCGCTCGTCCGGGAGGAACTGGTCCTGAAGGGTGTTGAGCGCGTAGAGGGCGACGATGGGCAGGGTGATCGCCGCCGCGCTGTAGGCCATGGTGGAGAACGGGCGCTCGGCCACGGCCTCCCCGAACTGCTTCAGGCCCAGGAGGTGGGGGCGGAAGAACGGGATGATGGCGCTCATCTGGTTGGCGATCTGGGCCGTGCCGCGCTCGGCGTAGTCCAGGTAGGCCTTGCGCGCCATCGTGCTGGCCTTGATCGGGTCGATACCCTTGTCGATGGCCTGCTTCATGTAGCCGATCCGGGCCGCCGCGTCGAGGCGTTCGGAGATGACCTGAGCGAACTGGATCGGGTGCTGGAAGGCGTTGACCACACCGTCCCAGGTGCCGGTCTCGTCGAAGACGTGATCCATGTCCCGCTGGAGCCAGTTGGCGTCCATGTCCGCCAGAGAGACCCCGAGCGCGCCGGTCGTGATGGCCTGCTTGTACACGTCGTCCTGCTTGATGACGTGGCTGACGCCGTTGAGCCACGTGAGGAACGGTGGCGGGTGCAGCGGGTCGTTGATGAAGGCGGTGACTTGGTGGCGCAGTTGGACCTTGGTCGGGAAGTCCGGGCTCACGGTGATCCCCGCGCGCTCCAGGCTCGCGAAGGTGTTGAAGGTCTGCATCACAATGTTCTGCTGACCGGGGCTGTCGGCCTTCCGCATCAGCTCGGCGAGCGCCGGGTCCTTCGCGGCCCACACCTCCGGCTTGCCGTCGCGGAAGTACAGGAAGGTGTTCGGGTTCGAGCTGCCACGCTGGGCGCGCTCGGCCAGCTCAGCGGAATAGGTGTCGCCGGGCGTCGCCTCGGGCGGCAGGCCATAGGGTTTAAAGACGCTCTCGTCGGGGTTCTGGATGGTCTGCTGATCCTCCAGCTTGAAGATGCCGGGGTTCTCCATCGTGCCAGCTTCGATCTGACCGATGACGTGCCCGATGGCCCGGTTGCGGTCGGCCATGCGGACGATCAGCTTCATGTTGTCCAGGGTGGCGCGGATCGGGTCCACGATCTGCCGGTCGCTGCCCTCCATCCGGGTCAGAGGGTCACGCGCGTTGAAGCCGCGCCCGCCGGGGGTGAAGCCCTGGTCGTCGCCCATGATGCGGCGCATCGAGATGTAGCTGGGGTTGTCCCGCATCATCGCGTCGATCTGCTCTTGCGAGTGGACCCCGCTGTCGCGGCTATAGCGGAGGGCTCCGTCCATGACACTGTTCCACAGGGTGGTGGCGTCCTCGTACTTCGCCTTCGCGCCTCGCTGGCTCACGAGGTTCAGCGCCGCGTCCGGGTTGAAGCCGGTGTCCACGTCCTGGCCCATCTTGTCCACGGTGCGCTTGGCGAGCATGTAGGCGGTCAGGCCTTGCATGTCGCCGCCCTTGTCCTTGGCGGACTTCACCGCGTCCATGATCGACGGCGTGCCGATCTTGAGCTTTAAAGTGATGGGGTCGATCTCGCCGTACTTGATGAACGCGCCCGTCCGCATGTCGGAGGCGTAGGTCTGGCGGAACATATCCTCCGCGCCCACGTCCTTCGTCCGGTCCATGTCGCCGGTCTTGATGAGGCGGTCGTCGATCCGGCGAGCGGGCGTCAGCTCGCTCACGAATTGCCCAAGGATGCGGTCCAGGTTCATGGTGCTGGGGGCCTTCGGGTCCTCGCCGATGTTCCGCAGCATCTCGTCCGACGCCGCTTCTTCGCTGGCGTTGGCCCAGAACTTCTTGTGCTCGTCCTCGGGGCTCGGCTCCTCGCCGCCTACCGCCGGGGGCTTCGGGGGTTCTCCACCGCCGCCCTCGCCTCCTCCACCAGCCGCAAGGCTGTAGCTCGGGACCTTGGGCTCCTCGCCCGCGCCAGGAGGGCCTTCGCCGCCCCCAGAGCCACCGCCCGTCCGGCGGCGCTCATTGGCGAGGTATTTCTGGGTCTCGGTGGGGAGGAAGCTCTCGTCACGCGCGGCGGGTTGCTGCTCATAGCGGATGCCTCCTCGGATGGTCTTGTCCACGACCGCGTTCAGGGCGGTGCCCGGCCCGGCCTTCATGTACTCGCCCGCTCGACCAGGGCCAGCATTATAGGCGATAGCGATGGCATTCATGTTGCCGTTGTACCGCTTGTACAGGTCGCCCACGATCCGATCCGCCACGGCGCTGTTGACCGCCGGGTCGAACAGGGTCTTCACGTCGAAGTCGTTGCCCATGTAGAAGCGCGCCGTGGCGGGCATGATCTGGTAGCGCCCGATGGCTCCGGCGGGGGAGACAGCATTGTCGCCCGAGCCCTCCAGTTGGCGCAGCATGTCCTTGGCCGCGCTAGGGTTGGGGACGTAGCCCTCCTTGCCGGTCGTGACCAGGGCGGTGCCCGTGGAAGGCTCGGCGGCAGGCGTCTCCTCCGGCGGACTGAACGGTCCCTTCTTCGGCGGCGTGACGTTCCGCATGGTCTCAGGCTGGAGCCAGCCGGTCTGATGCTCCGGCATAAGGCCGGTGTCGCGGACGCCCGGCTTGTAGGGCGGCGGATCGGCGGGGGCCGCGTTGCGGAACTGCGGGTTGACCGGGGAGCCCTGCGGGTCCTGCCCGTACAACTCCTGTTTAAAGAGCGGGTCGGAGGCGGCGCGCTGGGCGGCCTCCCACGGGGGCACGCCCGTCTGGCGGTACAGCGTCTCGACATTCGCCTGCACCCGGCCCACCTGATCGCGCTGGCTGGGCGTCAGCTTGCCCGCAGCGTGCAGGCCGAGGGTCAGGAGGGCAGCAGTCGTGAAGTCCGCAGCGTCGGGCATGTGGCCGTCCAGGGCCGCAGCCGTGGCGACGGAGGTCGTGACCTGAGCCGCGCCGGTCGCGCCTGCGCTGACGAGCTTGGAAGCTCCCGCGTTGATCGCGATTTCCCCCGCCTTGCCGCCGACGAGATTGGTGGCCGCGCCCACGACGCCCGCCTTGGTGGTCTCCCACAGGCTGGAGCTGATGACGTGGATCGCATCCTTCCAGGTCTTGATGCTGCCGTCCTTGGCTCGGTAGGCGTCCAGGAGGATTTGCCGGGCGGCCTCGGGGGTGGCGTTCATGCCGAAGCCCGCGCCCGCGACGCCGCCGATCACTTCAGACGCGCCCGTCTCACCCGCGCCAGGGACCGCGCCGCCCGCCGCGATGCCCGCATACTCACCGCCGACGAAGCCCGCGTAGCTGGCCGGAACGTCCCCGGCGAACTGCCCGACGCTGTTCAGCACCCGGCTGACGATCCCGGCGTTGGCGGGGAGAACGGAGGTCGGCGCATGACGGTTGAGCACCAGCCCGGTCACGCTGCGGTCCCAGCCCGCCGCGAAGGCATCCCACGGGCTCGTGGCCAGCTGCGGGTCCTGACTGGCATAGGCGTTGTAGTTCGTCGCCACGTGCGCCGCCAGGGCCGCGTTCTGGGGCGTCTGGTTGCCCCAGTAGGCCGCGACCTCTTCAGGCTTGAAGCCACCAGCCTGGAGCTTCGCCGTCTGCCCTTGCGCCCACTGGCTGACCTCCTGATCGCTGAAGCCACCAGCCTTGAGCTGTTGGGCCTTGGCTATGCCAGGGGCGACGGGGTAAGGGGCAGCAACTCCGGGTGCATCGGTCATCCACCGGTCCTCTTGAGGTAATCCGCCGCACTCTCACCCGGTTGGCGGGGGCTTGTCAAGGGGGCAGGTGCCGCGAGCGCCGCGCCACCGCCTTGCTGGACCTTCAGGTGGAGGGCCTGGAGCCCCTGCTTGTTGTTGCTCATGTAGCCCGGCAGCATCGAATGGATGCCCTGCGGGTTGCGGGGGTCCACCAGAACGTCGGCGGCCTGCTTGGCGGACATGCCCGACTGCTGGAGGTCTTGGAACCGCTTGAAGGTGTCGAAGTGCAGCGCGTCATACTGCACGTCCCCACCCTGGTCCATGACGCCGGAGTAGAGGTTCGACTTCGTGACCAGGGGCTTGTTGCGCTCCAGGGCTTGGTTGATCTGGGTCATCGCCGCCGTGGTGGCCGGGTCGTTCTTGGCGGTCTCCACGGCTTGGTGGAGGAAGCGCCAGTCGTGCTCGGAGAGCTGATGCGCGGCATAGGCCTGATCGACCATGGCGTGCGTCAGGGCGTTGGGCGAGCTGACCGGCTGGCCGATGCGCCCGGCGAGGTTCGACCACACGCCGTTGTTGGTCGTCTGGAAGGTGCCGTTGATCTTCGCCTCGGCGGCGGTCTTCATCGCGTCGCCCAGGCTCTTGATCGCGCCGGGGTCGGCGAACGGCATCTGGCTGAGCTGCACGAGGCGGGTGTTGCCGCCGGGCGGCAGGACCGTGCTGCCGTCCGGGCGGAACATCGTGGCGTAGGTCGAGCTGAGCTGTTGATCGAACTGGGTCTTCGCCTGCTCCTTGCTCATCGCCATCTGGGACCGTTGATCGGCAAGCGCCTCCCGGTGGATTTGCCGGGCGAAGCCGAACATGCGGACTTGCTGCTCGGCGTTCAGCACGCCGTTGTACTTCCCGTCCTGCAAGTCCTGCATCGCGGCGGTCGGGTTCGTCAGGGCTGAGCCTTTAAAGGCGCTCTCCCCGATCATCGTCCGGCCCTGCTCGCGCATCTCGCCGCGCATCTGCTCGGCCTGCTGCGGGGTGATGAACGGGTTCGTCTTGATGAGGGCTTCAGTCCCGTCGTCCAGCGACCGCAGCGCCATGTCCCGCGCGCTCGGGTCCTGGAGCACGGTGTTCGACAGGCCTTTCAGCGTGTCGTTGAAATTCTGCACCGCCGCGACCCCGGCGTTCCGGCTCTGGTCGGCGGCGGTCTTCTCGTAGAGGTGTTGCCTGATCTGGCCCGCTTGCTCGGTCGCCCACAGACGGCTCTCCTGCGTCGAGAAGCCGGACACCCAGCTATCGAGCAGAGGCTCCATCTGTTCCGTCCGCCACTTCTCAGCGGCGGTGTGGTCGTTCGGGTCCTGGTTCATCGCCACGTCGGAGGCGGTGGTCAGGTTATCGAGGATTTGCGCCTTCTGGGCCAGACCTTGGGAGATGTCCTGCTGGGTCTTGATCTTGTCGTAGGCCGCGCCGGTCTGCGTCACCGCGTTGCCGAGGGCGTTGCCCGCGACCGCATAGGCCCGCTCGACGTGGCGGCCCAGTTCCACGCTGGATTGGACGCCCCGGTCGGTCGGCTGGAGCCCGTCAATCGGGTTCGCGTATTCTCTGATGTTAGGCACTGACCACCTCCGGCATGATACCGATAGCCGAGTAGTTCACGATCCGCAAGCCCTTCTCGTTGTAGGTGACGGCGCGCGGGTAGCGGGCCTCGACCTCGGACGCCATCACGCCACGGAACCGCTGAGCTGAACCTTTAAAGCTGAACTCGTAGATGCCCAGGCCGTCGCCACGGCGGTCCACCTCAACGATGCCGGTCTTCAGACTGTCGTCGGAGAAGGCGAAGATCGACGCCGCCGCGCTGATGACCCCGCCGATGATCGAGCCGGTGCCCGAGGACTTCGCGGCGCTCGCCATAGCGTTGTAGTTGGAGGCCTCTTCCTCGTAGCCCGCGACGTTGATCGCGCCCTGGTTGGCGATGAGCTGCTTCGTCAGGGAGCCTTGCTCCGCGCTCGACCGCATCACGTCCAGGGCCGAGCCGGACTTCGCCAGCCCCGCGCCGCCGTAGTCGGCCTGCTGGCCGCCCAAGCTCTGGTAGATTTTCCGCTGGGCCTGTGTCTCCTGGATTTGCGTGGACTGGGCCGCGATATCGGCGTTCTGGCTGGCGAAATTCGCCGCCGCCGTGTAGCCGCTCGCGCTCGCGAACTCCCCGATCCCGCCGAACAGGTCTTTGACTGCGCCCCCGAGGTCCGCAAATCCAGCTTGTGAAACGGGCATCTAGCGATCCTGCGTGTGGATGAATGCGCCCAGCGAACAGACGGTCGCGGGGTACGGGCGGGTCACTTCCCAGCACAGCATGCTGTCGAAGCTGTAGGTGTCGTCCAGGCTATCCCAATGCACGTTGGAATACAAGAGGGTGAGCGGAATTTCCGTCGCCTCGTTCGTGTCGCGCAGAAGGGCCGGGCGCATGAAGCTGAAGTCGGTGCCGAAGCTGATGCCCTGCGTTTTAAAGAGCAGCGCCCCGAACATATGCGACCGGCGGGTCTTGGCCAGAGCGGGGCCGTTCGCCGCGCCCGCCTCCTGCGGGTTGATGGGACGGAGGATTTGCCCCTGGCTCGGGTAGCCGTAGCCGATGGCGACCGGAACCTGCCAGATCACCCCATCACCCGGCGGGGTGATCGCGGGCACGGGCGGCCCGGCGGCGGGACCGAAGACGGCCCATTGCTTGGTCCAGCTCGTCGGCGTCGAGCCGATGGGCACAGGGCTCCCCATGGTCTGGGAATACTGGGTGTTCATCACCAGCTCGCCGGTCGTGTCATTGTAGAACTGGTAGTCGGCGATCACGTTCACGATCCCCTGGTCCACCATCGCGCCGGTCAGGGTGTTGATCTCGTGGATCGGCACGGTCCCGATGCCCGCGTTGTCTTTAAAGCAATACTTCCCGTGGCGGATGCGGCTGCTGTTCAGGTTGCCGATACCGGGGATGGTGTCGGTGATCGCGTTGTTCCACATGACCGCGCCGCTGCTGACGTTCAGCTTGGCGATGATGGTGTCTTCCGAGTTGGGGCTCGACGCCCCCAGGTCTTGCCACCACGCGTCGGTGCCGCTCGGGGTGTGGCCGGTGTTGCCGCCCTGGAGGCTGATGTAGTCGTGGCCCGCGTGGGTCTGCACGTCCCCGAGATTGTAGGTCGAGCTGATGACCCAGGCCTGGGTGTTCACCCGATCCAGGTGGACGATGATGTTGCCGTCCGTCTCGTCGAGGATGATGCCGCGCAGATCGGTGGCGTAGTTGAAGTGCGAGCCGAAGATGTTGGTGTTCAGCGTCGCCACCTTGTAGCCCGCGCCGAAACCGCCGGGCAGGCACAGGATGCGGTAGAGCCCAAGCTGGATGCCGTGGGCTCCATTCGAGCCCGACAGCGACAGGACCCAGGCGTGCGGGACGCCGCCCGATTTGCCGCGCGTGACGACGCCCCGGTTCTCGTCCATGGTCAGGAGGAAGCCGGTCCAGCTCGGGCCGGTGAAGGAGCCGATCCCAGTGTTCAGGACGGCGATCTCCTTGACCGTGTTGATGAGCGAGGTCGAGACCACGAAGGTCTCCCCCGAGGAGTTGCCCACCACGTCGAAGTCGCGGGGGAACGCCCAGGTGTTGGCGCTCGTGCCGAAGCCACTGGAGGGCAGGCCGAACTTCCCGACCTCGGTCATGGTCGCCGGGTCGATCTTGTGCAGCGTGCCGCAGTTGGTCGCGCCCGTGACACCGTAGAGGTAGCCGTCCTCACCGTAGGTGATCCCGTCGTCGAAGAGGTGGTGTCCGTTGACCGGCGTGACCTTGGTCTTTAAAGTCACCAGATCGTTGACCTGGATCGTGCCGTCCGCGCTGTTGTAGACGAACAGGCGGTTGCCGTCCCAGTCGATCCCGGTCAGGCTCGGGGCGTAGCCGGTCATCAGGCTCGTGTCGAAGTTGGCGATCCCGCTCACGTCCGGGCTGTCGGCGACCGGCGCGGCGGTGCGGACGATGGCGATGCCCAGGCTGTGGAAATTGGTGTCGCTCGACAAGCTGGCCAGCCACGTGGAGGTCAGCAGCGGGATCGTGTTCGTGTCGATGGGAATGTCAAGGTGGCCGTCCGCCGCCACGGCGATCTGGCCGCAGTCCACCCCGCCCGCGAACACGTCCACGGTGTGCCCGGCGAGGTAGTGCAGGCTGTAGAGGCGCAGGGTCAGCGGCGGCCCGGTGATGATCTCCCACATGCTGGGGGTCTCGCTGAAGTCCACGAAGTTGGCATCCCCGATCTGCCAGTCCACGTCGAACATATCGGTCACGATGTTGACCCACCGCTTCGAGCCGTCGCTGACGATCACGGTCAGGGCGTCGATGGTCCCATCGTAGTTCGGCCCGGCCTGGATGCTCTCGACCGTCAGGCCGTTGCCCAGGTCGTGGTGCGCCCAGCCGGTGAAGTCGGCGGGGTCGGAGGCGTAGGGGCTGTTGCGGCGGTAGGTGCAGCTCAGCAGCTCGCCCTTCTCCGTCCGCGCCCAGATCGTCGGGACCTTCTCCGCTTGGTAGGCGATCTCCAGGATACCGGGCTGCGTCAGGTGCTTGCCGGTGATCGAGATGGGGCGGGCGGCGAGCCCCCGGAAGTCGGTCGTGATATACTCGTTCAGGGTCTTGTTGTACCGCTGGACGAAGGCGATGGTCAGGCCGGTGCGCTTGGCCGGGACGTTGGCGCAGCCGTACTTGGTGCGCGGGTGGGCCTGGACCGAAGTGGGGGTCAGGGTGTCGTTGCTGCTCGACGCCTGGACCAACCACTCCGCCGCCTGGGTGCCGCAGATGATCCCGAGGGCGTCGGGCTCCATCCAGAAGATTTCGTTCACGTCCTTGGCGTTGAACACATAGTCGCAGGCATTGTCGTCCGCGACCGTCCCGTCCCAGCCGGTCGGGCTGAAGTTGAAGAAGTCGTTGCTCACCCCGCCGTCCATGCGGTTGCCAAGGGTCCCCGCGAGCCACAGGCGGCCCTCGTGGTAGGTCCCGCAGCTCGGGTAGCCGGTCGTGTCGCTGAAGAGCCCCAGCCGCCACGTCTTGCACGCGGAGGTGCGCGGCAGAACCGGGCCGGGAGTGTTGGTGCCGTCCGCATTCACGACGACCTCCAGGGTGGCCGTGACGTGGGTGCTGTCGGTGAAGGCGGTGATCGTCGCCCAGTTCCACACAGCGGCGCTCGTCGAGACACCCCAGTTGATAACGTCGGCGTCCGGCTCCTTGTTGGTGTTGGCCTTGATCGCCTGATAGTAGGCGTTGTTGAACTTGACCTGATCGCCGATGGCGTAGGCGTGCGCGTTGTTCCAGTCGTCCGGCTCGGAGAACAGGCGCACCATGCGCCCCACGTCGGTCGCGGCGAAGGTGGTCGGCCCCCCGGCCAGGGTGAGGGTCACGCTGCCGGACACGCCGCTGGGCGTGATGGTCGTGCCGTCCGTGGGCGGGTCCAGATATGGACCGTCTTTAAAGACCGCCTGTCCGAAGGTGAAGACCGCGAAGGCGTTGCCTTCCTCCGGCGTGGTGGAGACCACGGCCTGCGGCGGGTAGAGGTTGTGCAGGAGCAGGAGGTCGGTCTGGTCCTGGACCTGATTGATCGCCTGGAGGTCGGCCTCCGCGTAGGGGGTCTCGAAGTCCGCGATCCGCGTCACGGTCACGTCCGAGCCGCCCAAGACCATGCTGGTCCCGTCGATGGGCGTGCCGGTTACGCTGTCCGCCACCGTGAAGTGGGTCGTGTCGATCACGTTGATCGTGAGCTGACGGCCCAGGAGGGCGGCGATGGAGCTGTTCAGCTCGCCGGTCTGGATGACCGCGATCACCTCGTCCCCAGTGCTCCAGCCGTGTGGCGTGGCCGTCTGGACGCTCACCGGGTCGCTCGTGGACAAGCCGATGACCACTTGCTCCCCGAAGCTCTCCACGACGATCCCCAGGCCCGCAATGAGGCGCAAGTGACCGGCGGTCAGCTCCAGGTTATAGGGATGGCTCTCGGCGAAATCGAAGGCCCGCAGCACGGCCTTGTTGCCCTGGCGGGTCGGGCCGATGAGGTGGGTGCCGGGGCGACGCACCGCCGAGCCCTCTTCAATCGGCAGCGTGTTCCGGCAGACGTTCATCGCGCTGCGGTAGCGCGGATCGTCCATGCGCCCCTGGATCAGAGGGGACCACTCGCCGCCGAGGAAGCTGGTCTGGAGGTACGAGGCGTCGGGCATGGGTTAGAACCTGCAAACGATATAGTCATCAATCGGCGCTTGGACCGGTCCCTGCTCGATGCCGTTGACTTGGCGGGCGTCGCTCATGAAGGTCTTGTAGGCCGCACCGATCATCTGTAGCTTCTCCGTGCTCTGTGTCAAGGCCTCAC
>Ga0209166_10001830_pt1 | contig 16926 bp, 16 predicted proteins | sample Coa_R1_3_FD_187151 | JGI IMG/M metagenome (GOLD analysis project Ga0209166, IMG submission 187151) | Surface soil microbial communities from Centralia Pennsylvania, which are recovering from an underground coalmine fire - Coalmine... | ecosystem: Environmental > Terrestrial > Soil >... | reverse complement strand
CGAGCTTGATTTCGTCGACCTTGTCCACGATCTGCGTGCGCCGGTCGTCGCCGTAATCCTTCTGCACTTCTTTCAGCTCACCGGTGATCACACCCTTCAGCTTTTTCTCGCTGGCGAGAATCTCTTCCAGTTCGACGATGCGCTCGCGGATGGTCTTCAATTCCTTGAGGATTTCATCGACGGAGAGCTGGGTCAGGCGATGCAATTGCAATTCGAGAATCGCGTCCACTTGAACTGGCGTGAGCCCGCCGGTAACGGCGCGGGCGGTTTCGCCTTCCACGCCGCCAAGCTTGTACTTCCTGCCATCGAGCTTGACTCCGGTGATTTTGCGGGACTTGCCGTTTTCGGTGATAGTAACGTCCTGCTCGGAGAAGAAATTCAGCAGGTTCTGCTTGGCCTCGGCGCGGCCGGAGGAGCCGCGGATGATACGAATCACGTCGTCCAGGTGGTCGAGGGCCACCTGGTAGCCGACCAAAATGTGCTCGCGTTCGCGCGCCTTGCGCAGTTCGTACCGCGTGCGGCGTAGCACCACGTCGCGGCGATGCTCGATAAATAGGCGGATGAATTCGAGCAAGCCCATTTCTTTGGGCTGCCCGCCGGCGATGGCCAGCAGGATCATGCCGAAGGATTCCTGCATCTGCGTGTGCTTGTAGAGATTGTTGAGGATGAGCTGCGACTCTTCGCCGCGCTTCAGCTCGACGACGATTCGCATGCCGTCGCGGTCGCTTTCGTCCCGCACGTCCGCGATGCCGTCAATCTTCTTGGTCTGGGCGAGCTCAGCGATGCGCTTGATGAGCGTGGCCTTGTTCACCTGGTAGGGAATTTCCGTGATGACGATGTTCTCGCGGTCTTTGGCCACTTCTTCGATCGCCGCTTTCGCGCGCATGGTGAAGCTGCCACGCCCGGTCTTGTACGCTGCCTCAATGCCCTCGCGGCCCGCGATGTAACCGCCGGTCGGGAAGTCCGGCCCGGGCACGATTTTGAGCACTTCCTTGAGTGTGGTGTCCGGCTTCTCGATCATCAGCACGGTCGCGTCAATGATTTCGCGCAAGTTGTGCGGCGGAATGTTGGTAGCCATGCCCACGGCGATGCCGCTCGCGCCGTTGACCAGAAGATTGGGCACACGGGTGGGCAGAACTGTCGGCTCTTTTTCGGTTTCGTCGAAATTCGGGAGGAAGTCGACGGTTTCCTTCTCGATATCCGCCAGAAGTTCCTCGGCAATTCGCGAGAGGCGAGCTTCGGTGTAACGCATCGCCGCGGGCATGTCGCCGTCCACCGACCCGAAGTTGCCCTGTCCGTCCACCAGCGGATAGCGCATGTTGAAGTCCTGCGCCATGCGCACCAGCGCGTCGTAGACGGGCGTGTCCCCGTGCGGGTGATACTTGCCGAGAACCTCTCCGACGATCTTCGCGCATTTGCGATACGGCCGCGTGGAGGTCAGTCCTAGTTCGTACATACCGAAAAGAATGCGCCGGTGCACTGGCTTCAGGCCGTCGCGCACGTCGGGCAGCGCGCGCCCGATGATCACGCTCATCGAGTAGTCGAGATAGGACTTCTTCATCTCGGCTTCGATGTCCACCGGAATCAGGACCGATTGATTTGGTTCGTCTGGCATTTCCCCTCGCTGGTGCGCCCCTTAGAGGGCGGAAAACCTAATTGCTGCAAACCTTGCTTCCCTTAGCGACCTTCGCTACCATCGCGGTATGACCTATCGTTTCTCCGCGCTAATCACAAAGGAAGACGGCTGGTACGTCGCCCGCTGCCCTGAATTGAACGTCACGTCCCAAGGCAAGGACGTCGAAAGCGCCCGCGCCAATCTTGGCGAAGCCGTGCAGTTGTACCTCGAGACTTGGGGCATGCCGGAGGAGATATCTTCCGAAGGCCAAACCTTCTGGACAACGGTCGAAGTTTCCCACTGACATGCCGAAGTTGCCGAGCGTCTCCGGCGAACGCGTGATTCGCGCATTGAAGCGCGCCGGTTTCAAGGAGCTGCGGCAAAAAGGCAGCCACGTGCCTTTAGAGAAGCGTGTTAGTGAGCAAGTTTTCAAAACCGTTGTTCCAATGCATTCCGAACTATCCAAGGGCACTCTTTCCGACATCCTCAAACAATCTGGCCTTAAACTCGACGAATTCCTCCAACTGCTCTAGGAACGCGGCGATCGTCCTGCCTTCCCGAGCGCATATGCCTTCACGGTGTCGAACGCGTCGGCCGCGTTCGTAAAGCGCCGGGCTGTGAACTCCGCCTCAATTTCTCTCAAGAACGTGTCACGCTCGGCATCGCTTGCAAATTCCATCGCCACGCCGCGCTCGTTATCCGGCGCATCCGTCGGCATCGCGCGAAATTCACTAACGCTCAATCCTCGCAGTCCCGGCAGCGTGCTCCAACCCAATTGGTACATCATGGTTGCTTTGGCGCGCGAGGTCGCAGAAAGTAAAACACCCCCAACGCCACAAAGAAAATAATCGCGATCCCCACGATGTTGGCGGTGAAGGTGAGCCGGTAAAACTCTGCCGCCGAAGGATCCGAAAAGCGAACCCCCCGCCAGTCCTGAAAGCTCCGATAAGTGCTGGGCAGACGAAATCCCGCAACTGCCACGGCAGCCAGCATCAAACCCCAACGAACGCCGTCTCGGTTAGATCTGGGAACAATCTCGGCCATCAGCGTTGCGCCATTCGAATCAAATATCCAGATTCACGACTTCGAGCGCGTTGTCCTCGATGAACTTGCGGCGCGCTTCAACGTTCTCGCCCATCAACGTCGTGAAAATGTCTTCCGCGGCGACGGCGTCCTCGAGCTTCACCTGGAGGAGCGTGCGCGTGTCCGCGTTCATGGTGGTTTCCCAGAGCTGCGACGGATTCATTTCCCCCAGGCCCTTGAACCGCGTGATCGTGAAATCTTTCTTGGCGTCCTCCATCACGTAGCTCAGCACGTCCTGCGCTTTTTCCTTGCTCGCCTTATCACCGTTGCGCGAAATCGTAAAAGGAGGCTTGTTGAATTCTTCCACCTGCTTGGCCAGCGCGCGCAGCCGCTTATATTCTGCCGTGGAAGCGAGAGCCCAGTTGATTTTTTGGTTGTGCGGCACGCCGAACTGAATTTCGTAAAGGCTGTGCTCTTCATCGAACGCAACTTTGCCTTCGAGCTTCAGCTTGGCCTTGTCGATCTCTTTCAATAATTTCTCGAGCGCTTTCTTGTCCTCGAACTCCGCCTTTTTGTCGAGGCCGCACTCCGCCAGCACTTCCACGAGCCCCGTGTCGCGCAGGCGGCGGCCGAGCTTCGCAGCAACTGCGTCATACTCCTGTACGTTCAGCAGGAACGACGTCAACCCCGCTCCCTGGAGCGTCACGCCCTCCTTACCCTTCACGACGTGGTCTTCTGTGGCGCGCTTCATCAACTCCCGCGCGAAATCGCGCTCGTCGCGGATGTATTTCTCGCTCTTCCCGCGCTTCACGCGGTAGAGCGGCGGCTGCGCGATGTAAATGTGCCCCCGCTCGATCAATTCTTTCATGTGCCGGAAGAAAAAAGTCAGCAGCAGCGTGCGGATATGCGAGCCGTCCACGTCCGCATCGGTCATCAAAATGATTTTGTGATAGCGCAGCTTGCCGGCGTCGAAATCGTCTTTGCCGATGCCGGTGCCCAGCGCGGTGATGATGGCGCGAATTTCTTCGTGACCCAGCATCTTGTCGTAGCGCGCTTTTTCGACGTTGAGGATTTTTCCTTTGAGCGGCAGGATCGCCTGGTACTTGCGGTCGCGCCCCTGCTTCGCCGAGCCGCCTGCCGATTCGCCCTCGACCACAAACAACTCGCAGCGCGCCGGATCGCGTTCCTGGCAATCGGCTAGTTTCCCTGGCAGCCCGCTCGAATCCATGGCCGACTTGCGCCGCGTCAACTCGCGGGCCTTGCGGGCCGCTTCGCGCGCGCGCGCCGCGTCAATGCATTTGCCGATGATGCGCCGCGCTACGGTCGAGTGCTTGTCGAACCATTCGCCGAGCTTTTCGTTCACAAGTTGCTCGACGTCGCCTTTGATGTCGCTGTTCAGCTTGCCTTTGGTCTGCCCCTCGAATTGCGGCTGCGGCAGCCGCACGCTCACCACGGCGACCAATCCCTCGCGCACGTCATCGCCCGTAATGGTAACTTCGTCCTTCTGCTCCTTCAGCATTCCCGCAGACGAAGCAAAACTGTTGATGGAGCGTGTCAGCGCGGACCGAAACCCGGAAAGATGCGTGCCGCCATCCACCGTGTTGATAGTATTGGCAAAAGCAAACACATTTTCGCCGTACGTGTCGTTGTATTGCAGCGCGATTTCCATCTCCACATTGCCGCGCTTGCCTTCCATGTAAATCGGTGAGTCGTGCAGCGTGGACTTGCCACGGTTCAGGTGTTTCACAAACTCCGCGATGCCGCCCGTGAAGCGGAACTCCGCGGTCTTCTCTGTGCGCTCGTCGGTCAGCGTGATTTTCAACCCTTTGTTCAGGAACGCCAGCTCGCGCAGCCTCTGCGAAAGCGTGTCAAAGCTGTAGACCGTTTTTTCAAAAATGCTGGGATCCGGATGAAACGTCACTTTCGTTCCGGTTTTGCGCGTCTTGCCGGTCTGTTTCAACTTCGACGTGGGTTTGCCTTTTTCGTAGCTTTGCTCCCAAACCGAGCCGTCGCGCGAAATCTCCAGTTCCAGCCGATCGGCAAGCGCGTTCACCACGGAAACGCCGACGCCGTGCAAACCGCCTGACACTTTGTAGGTCTCGCTGTCGAATTTTCCGCCGGCGTGCAGCACGGTCATCACCACTTCGGCGGCGGGCCGCTTTTCCGTCTGATGCATGTCCACGGGGATGCCGCGCCCGTTGTCCACGACGGTGACCGATTCGTCCGCGTGCACGGTCACATTGATTTCGTCTGCGTAGCCAGCCAGCGCTTCGTCAACGGAGTTGTCCACAACTTCCCAAACCAGATGATGCAAGCCCATCTCGCCGGTCGAGCCGATGTACATCGCCGGACGCAGCCGCACCGCTTCCAGGCCGCCGAGCACTTTAATCGACTTCGCGTCGTACTTGTGGCCTGTGCCTTGCGGCGTGGCGCTCACGTTTTCTTTATCGCCCATCGTCACTCCCCATGCGGCAACTGACTCAGAAAATCTGCGGCGCTGAACGGACCCCGAGCAAACTGGAGTTAGGGTCCGCGCATTTGAAAAGCACTTTCTTTGAAGCAAGGAAGGCGTGTTTGCGGATTTTGCGTCGCCTTACCCTTTGGTCCCGGCTTCGCTGGGCGAATCCAGAACTCGTAGAGTTTTCCTGCTCCATCCCGTCCCGCACAGCTGGACGTGGCGAAGACTGTTTACCCCGAAGGACACAGGTTGGCCCCAAAGGGATGTTTCTCCAGGTGAAGTGGACTCAAAGCTCCTGGCGCTGAGCCTAAGCCCGGGTCACTTTGACCTGGCGGACGTGCCGATTTTGGAAGATCCCCCACAACGAATCGACAACACAAAATTATACTCGATCAACACCATTTTCTCAAGAAGGGGATCGGCCTAAAACGCAGAATAAATGGAGTGAATGCAACAGCTTACGACCAAGACAGTGTCACGTAGCGGTTCAAGATTCAGAACACAAGCCTACTGCTTAAAGTCAGCGCTCCGCCAGGACAGGCTTTCCATTCTTAATAACAATTCCGGGGTAAGCGTAGGCGGCAGCTCCAGCCAGCTTCTTTGCGGGATTTGATACTCCGAACGTATGAGTGCGGCCGCCCTTGCCAGCGCCCGCCTTACTTCCCTCGTACTTCCAGTCGCTTGCTGTCAAGAAGACAACGTCAACGCGCCAGATAACTACAGGATGGCCCGGCTTAATCGACTCAGTGGTGTCGACCAGATAACGCCAAACCACGTACCAGCCAGGATGATTGTAGTGGGATTGGATTGCCCAAGGGCGCGTGCTGCCCTTGGACTCGAGGGCTTGCTCCGGAGGTGGATTGAGTTTCCCGTCCAAGGACAAATCAGGGAATCGCTGCTGCGCGACATCGGGGTGCTTGTGTTTTTTGTAGGGGCTGACCGCATGCAACGCCCTTACACCGAAGATACCAACAATGCCGCTAAATACATTGGCCTGTTCCAAATACAAGTCTACTAGCTCCGCGGTTTCCTTCTCGACATACGCCACTGCCTTCCTGATGTGAATCGACTCCAAGTCTCTTGGCAGGGCCAATCCCTTCTCCGAGTTTTCCATTTGTTCCATTTGGTACAAATCGAGCAAGGGCTGGGATCGCTTTCTTAGCCACGGCATAGTACGCCGGGTCCTTCTCGATCCCAATACTTGTGTAACCAATGGCCTCAGCGGCAGCGATAGTAGAACCCGAACCCATAAATGGGTCAAGGATCAGTCCTCGGCCCAATGGAAGTGCTGCGCGAACCAGTTGCCGCATGAAAGCTTGTGGCTTCAGTGATGGATGCGGTGCTATCTTGCGTTCCTCACCACGCGTTGGTGCAGACTGGATCACGTCCACGAACGGATTCTTCCCAGAAACTCGACGCAAACCACCTGTTGCCCACTTTCGTAGATTATCTTGAACCCTTCCCTCACACGGCTTCCGAAACAATCCCCACGGTTCCCAGGCGGAGCGAGGCATAACCGACACTTCAGCAAATTCGTCGTGAGCATTCTTGGGGCGGTCTCCACCCCGAAGAGTCCGTACTAAGCGAATTATTTCGCCACGCTTTTCGAGCCCCGCAGCCATCATCGACATATACACGTACTGTGAAAGCAAAGGATTGGTTGCGATCATCACATGGCCGCCTGGGACAAGTACACGGATCGCTTGCTTGGCGAACTTTGTGAAAAAAGAACACAGAGCGGCAATGTCTGCCTCGTCTAAGATTGTAAATCTCGGTAGCGGGCTCCGCTTGCAGCCGTCAAATGACGGAGGGATTCGCCAAACTCCTCCGCGGCCATTGCGCAGCTTCGTCTTCTCGATGTCAGTGTACTCTTTAAGTCCGTAGGGGGGGTCAGTCACAATCGCATGAATTGAGCTTTCTTCTCGAACCTGCAGCCACGTAAAAGCATCTGAAAGGTGGATGCTGTACAGTTTGGGTTGACTCACCATTTCCATCAATACCGGTTGCGTGTCAGCTGGTATTTCCATATATAAATATTTTTATGCAAATGTCAAAAGAAAACTTTGAGTTTCACGCTTCAAAATGGAATATTCTGTGGAATATGGGTCGCCGACCAACAACTCCTCAAGGAGCAAAGGGCGTATCTGCAAAGCTACCCCAATCCCTGCACATTGGTATCCAACAGCTCATGTTGGATCGTTGGAGGAAGACTGGGGCTAAACCAAGCCAAAATCAGGTGTTAATTGAGGCGCTGCAGGTGTTAATTGAGGCGCTGCAGGAATATCTCAAGAACTCCGGCGTGAATATTTCCCAAATTGAGGAAGATGTCGGGGAATGGAAACCAAAAGAGGAACGCACTTCAAAAATCGCTAAATTCCCCAAAAGACGCAGAGGCAATTAGCTGCCCATCAAATCCGCATAGGCATAATGATGTAGCGGTAGCGGTAAGACTCGTCTGCAAGCGGGCGCATCTGTCCGGCGGACTGCTCGTCTTTCAGCTCGATGCTCACCGGGCCATCGGCCGCAGCGGAGAGAAAATCCAGCATGTAGCTGGAGTTGAATCCGATGGCGATGGGATCGCCCTTGTAATCCTTCTCGATATTTTCCTTCGCCTCTCCGTACTCCGGACTCGAAGCGGAAATCTCGATGCCTTCGGTCGAGATCGCGAGTTTCACGGCGTGCGAGCGCTGATCCGCAAGTTGCGAAACGCGGCGCACCGCATCGGTTAATTCACCTCGGTCGATCGTCACATGCTTGTTGTTATCGCGCGGCAGCACCGCTTCGTAGTTCGGGAATTGCCCGGTCAGAATCCGCGAAATCAGCAGCCGATGCTTCACCTGGAAAAAGAGATGGCTTTCGTCCTTGGCAAACTCGAACTGCGCTTCAGAGCCAGCGGCACCGGAAAGCTTCTCGACTTCGTCCATGGCTTTTTTCGGGACGAGCACTTTCAACTCGGCGTTCATGCCGCTAAGTTTGTGGTCTGTCTCCGCGAGCGCCAAGCGGTGGCCATCGGTCGCCACCATCGCCAAAGTGTCTGGCCGCAAAATCAGCAGCCCGCCGTTCAGCGTGTAGCGCGACTCTTCCATCGAAATCGCAAACTTTGTCTTGGCAATCAGGCTCTGCAAAATCGCCGCGGGAATTTTTACCAGCGTGTGCGGCATTGCTGGCAGCGCAGGAAAATTTTCTTTTGCCATGCCCACCAGCTTGTATTTCTTCCTGTCACTGGTGATTTCTACCCAATGATTCTCCAGCAGCTTGACCTTGATCTCGCCTTCCGGCAGCAGGCGGACGAGCTCCAGCAGTTTCTTCGCGGGAATTGTCCCCGCCCCTTCTTTCTTGACCTTGGCTTCGCAGGACGTGCGGATGCTCAACTCCAAATCCGTCGCCGTGATGGTGAGTTGGCTTCCCTTCGCCTCGACCAGCAAATTTGACAAGATGGGGATCGTGGTTTTGCGCTCCACCACTCCCTGCGTCATGCTCAGCTCATTCAACAGCGCGGACTTTGTAACGCTGAATTCCATCTCTTGATGTTCCTCGCGTGCCGTTCCAGGTGCAGTCATGTTCAGTGTACCCTCTTGCTTGCCTATGGGTCAGGCTCGGGCGGGGACAGCGCCCTGTTTCCGTCGTAATTCTACTGCCACCTGACTGGCGTCAGGCACGTACTCTACTCGCTTTTTCGTAAAGTATAAAGCCCGAGTCGCGCGCGCCACTGTGGAAATGTGCTGCGTTTGGTTCCCCTTGCCGCCGAATCCTGCGCAGACTTTTCTCTTTGCCACACAAATCCACAAACACAGCAGCTACTGCAAGAAACTTGTCCTGAAAAATAAACAATAAAACCTTGTTGTTGTGATGACTTCTGTGAATCTGTGGAAACTACGTTAAACCGTTTCTCCGCCTTTACTTGGGGCCGTGACTTCTTGGCCCCTTTTTGTGAGAACAGTGGAAATCAGGGCGTCTCAGGGCGGATGCCAGGATCTCTCCCCCGTTTCATCCACTTCCTTCAACAGATTCCGCGCATCTTTTTCAATTCTTCTTCACAGGATTCGCGGTGAGGTTCGCTGCAAGGAGTCGAGGAAAAGCGCCAGAAAACGGAAACGCGGCCCGAGGGGAACAGGCCGCGCTCCGAAAACTCTTGAAAAATAATCCTCGAGGGCTACTGCAATGCATCCATCAGCCGCGTGATGGTTCGATTGAGATCTTTGTCCGACCGCCGCAGTTCCTCAATCTTGTTGATCGAGTGTAGTACGGTGGTGTGATGCTTCCCGCCAAATTGACGGCCAATCTCCGGCAGCGAAGCCGTCGTCAGTTGCTTCACGATGTACATCGCAACCTGGCGCGGAAAAGCGATCGCGCGCGTGTTGCTTTTCACCTTCAGGTCCTGCTCGCGCAAATCAAAGTGCTCGCTCACGCGCTTTTGGATGACCTCGATGGTGACGCGCTTTTCCTGCGAAGCAATGATGTTTCGCAATACATTCTGTGCCGTGGCCAGCGTAATCGCGGCGCCCGTCAGCGACGCATAGGCCATCAAACGCGTCAGCGCGCCTTCCAACTCGCGCACGTTGGACTTGATCGCCCGCGCAATGTATTCCGCCACGTCGTCCGGCAAACTGAAGCGCTCGTTCTCCGCCTTCTTTTGTAGAATGGCGATCTTGGTCTCAAGGTCCGGCGGCTGAATGTCCGCAATCAATCCCCACTCGAACCGCGAACGCAGCCGCTCTTCAATCGAATTGATGTCTTTCGGCAGGCAGTCCGAAGAAATCACGATCTGCTTTTGCTGCTCGTAAAGCGCATTGAAAGTATGAAAAAACTCTTCCTGCGTGCGCTCTTTGCCGGCGATGAATTGAATGTCGTCCACCAGCAGCACGTCCACGGTATGGAAACGTTCGCGGAAGCTGATCATGCGGTCAAAGCGCAGCGAATTGATGACTTCAATGGTGAATTTTTCCGCGCTTACGTAACTCAGCCGCATCGCCGGGTTGCGCTTCTTGATGGTGTGCCCGATGGCGTGCATCAAGTGAGTCTTGCCCATGCCCACGCCGCCGTACAGAAACAGCGGGTTGTACGCTTTCGAGGGTTGCTCCGCCACGGCGCGCGAGGCCGCGTGCGCAAATTCGTTGGACTTGCCCACCACGAACGTGTCGAAGGTGTAGCGCAGATTCAGTTGATGATCGCTGCTCTCGAAATCCAGCTTGGCTTGCCCCGCCTTGACCGGTGCTGCAGCAGTTGTAGCCTGAACCTGCTCATCCTCGCCGCAAACGTATTGCACTTTTATATTGGGCGTGCCGAGTTCGTGGAACACAGCCTTGATGATGTCCCCGTAAGTACGGGTGAGGACCTGCCGGAACACCGCGCTGGGAATCTGGATAAAGAGGGTTTCGCCCTCCGCTCGGTTCAGCTTGGTCGGCTGGAACCAGGTCGTGAAGGTGTTGATGCTTACCCGCGCCTTCACATGGTCCAGGAACTTGTCCCAGGCATTTGCCGTTTCGCGTTCGCGTCCAACTTGGGTAGCTGTAGTCATCATTAGAGACAAAAAAGAAGCCCTCTACTATTTCCACAGATGTGTAAAAGCTGTGGAAAGCAATTTCACTCTCGTTGTTTCTTCGGCTTCTGGGTTCCTAGCCGCGCCCGGCCCTATGCCCCTAGTGCTCCGGGCGTGCCCTGTTAGGATTTGTCGGCCTGCCTACTGCCGCTCTTTTGACCGCGCGGGATTGTCTCTGATTGAATTGCTCAGGGCAAGCGAAAAGTGTACGAAGGTCCAGGAAGTGTTGCACACGGCATGCACAAGTTTTCCACAGACGCAAATTTGCCGCATTCGTTCACAAACCTTTCATTTTTCAGCGAATTTCTCGTCAAGAATTTTTTGCGAAGAGGAAATCTTGCACAGGACTCCTGCAACTGGCCTGAGGAAATCTTCCTTCACTTTGTCTTTTTTTTGTCTGGCCGGTCGAAGAGGTAAAGACCCAGGGGATCGCTCCCGATAATCAACTGATCCTTCTGGATGAGAATGGTGTTGGCCTCGAGCCGCGCTCCCTGAGGCGTGTAAACCTTGTAGGTCGCGAGCCGGGTTCCCGCCGCGTCGAAGTGCAACAGGTTGTTGTTCAGCGCAATCCACACTTCTCCACTCGAACGATCCACTCCCAATGCCGTCAGTACGCGCCGGAAGAACGGTTCTTTAGTCTTCTGCTCTTGCCGCTCGATTTCTTTCCGCATTGCCACGGCGGTCGGCAGCGCGTCGATCGCCGTGTATTGAATGTCCTGTCCGCCGTAACCCAGATGATCGTACTGCCGCACCGTAGGCTCCGGCCAGTACCCGAACGCATAGTAGAGATGGCCCTGCGCGTCGGTGCCGAGTTGGCCGATGTTCAGGAAACGGTTCAGGTCCGCGCGCTCGGAGATTTGCTCTGGGTCGCCAAACTCCCGCACCTCTTTGCCATTCTTGTCGAACTCGATGACCAGGTGCGGCTCGCGCAGCGTCGCAACGGCAATCTCTCCTTCGGGCATTGCGGCAACGGAAACGGGATTCTTCACGGCGAACGAACGCAAGGGCGTACCGTCGCCGGAAAAAACGCGAATCAGGTCCGCGCCGCGGTCCGCCACATAAATCTTTCCTTCGGCATCCACGTCGCAGTCGTCGCCGAAAGTAATCAAGCTGTGGCTTGCGGCCGCGCTATCTGCGGGCGTTAGGGCTTCGTTGATGGAGAGGAGTTGCTTCCCCTTCGTGTCAACAACGACGAGCCCGGGCGAAGGCGAAGCCAATACGTAAAGCCGCCCGTCCGCGCCTTGCCGCACCGCGCGCAGCCCCGGGCCAATACCCGGCAGAATCCGCTGCTTCGCGGAAAGATCAATGTCTTCCGGCTCTTGCGCCCGCACCCCCGCGCTCATCCACGCAAGCAGGCAAATCCCCACAAAAACCCGATTCCTTGACCCCATCCTCATTCGCATGAACCTTCAGATTGGCCGTAACACCGCACAGGTTGCCCACAACCTTCAATCGATGCAGAAGCGGAGGCGCTCGATCGAGCGGGCGCGGAGGCGTCCGGCGGCGTTGCGCGGACCGTCGTCATCGGTTTCCACCAGCACGCAATTCATCTGCACGTCGCCCGAAGCCACATCAAACCTGGCGGGCAGGCCATTCAGAAATTTTCTGATGATGCCTTCCTTGTCCATCCCGATGACGCCGCCGTGCGGCCCGGTCATGCCCACGTCGGTAATGTACGCGGTGCCCTGCGGCAAAACATGTTCGTCGGCGGTGGCCACGTGTGTGTGCGTGCCCACCATCACCGTCACGCGGCCGTCCAGGTACCAGCCCATCGCCACTTTTTCGCTGGTGGTTTCCGCGTGCATGTCCACCAACACAAACGCCACGTCCTCCGGCAGCTTCGCCAGCTCGCTGTCCGCTTTGCGAAACGGATCATCAATCTGCGTCATGAACACGCGTCCTTGCAGATTCAGCACGGCGTACTTCACGCCATTTTTCGCGGTTCCGACGTACACACCGCTCCCGGGATTGCCTTCTGGAAAATTCGCGGGACGCAGCAGCCGCGGCTGGTGCGGCAGATATTCCAGAATCTCTTTGCGGTCCCAGCTGTGATTCCCGCCGCTGAGCACGTCAATTCCGTCTTTCAATAAATCGTCGGCCAGCCGCGGCGTGATCCCGAATCCCGAAGCAGAGTTCTCCCCGTTGGCAATGACCAGGTCAATCTGGCGCTGCGACACGACGTCGGCCAGCCGGTCCCGCACGATCAGCCGTCCCGGCGCCCCCACAATGTCTCCCACAAAAAGTACGCGCATGTCTCGTCAGGGCACGACTTCAGTCGTGCCGAAAAGCAGCCAGCCTACTTAAACTAAAACGGAGCGGACTGCTTGGCCGTGGGGAGCTAGGCCGTGAACCTCTGAAATAGGTGGGCGCCACGAGCCAACCATTAGGCTTTCCTGCCCCGCTCGCCCGCCGCTCTTCGCCAGTATTCAGTCGCAAGCTTTCAGTTTTCAGTCAAGAACAAACCAATGGGTTTGGTTTGCATGCTTGAAACTTAGAACTTACAACTTAAGACTGATAATTTCGGAATCGGCGGCGTGCCAGCGGGACAGGCCGTGCTCACAGGTTGTCTATCCGCAGCACCCCAGAGATTCGTTACGGTTCAAACGGCTTTCGCGCCCTCACCTGCGTCGAAGTACCGCTCCGGGCCCCATTGTAGCAGGCTTGCTTCCCGCAAAGTTAAACGCGTTGCTTCACTTCCCCCCCAAGTCTCCATCCTTGTGTCTGTGCCTCCGCGGCCTTGGCGTCGAATCCTTTCCATTTTCCCGAACTCGTGGTAGCCTGGTTACATGTAACCCGAGGAGGGCCGTCATGGGCGCGCGAAGGCGCTCCAAATCCTCTCGCAACAAGGTCCGGGCGCATCGCCGGCGCTTGCGGCAGCAAGGCCTGCGTCCGATCCAGATTTGGGTCCCGGACATGCGCTCACCGTCGTTTGCCGCCGAGGCCCAGAGGCAGTCCCTGGCTGTTGCCCGGAGCACTCACGCCAAGGCGGACCAGGACTTCATTGACGCCATTTCGGAGCAACGCGACTCCGAAGGAAACGGCGCGTGAGGCGCGGCGAGATTTGGACCGTTGCCGGCGGTAAAGACTACGCCGGCAAGCCGCGTCCCGTGGTCATTCTTCAAGACGATCGCTTCGACAAGACCGCTTCGGTCACCGTTTGCGCCTTCACCACCGATCCTACGGACGCGCCCCTTTTCCGCCTGCTCATCCAACCCAGCGCCGCAAACGGGCTCCGCTCTTCCTCCCGCCTCATGGTGGACAAAATCACCACTGTTCCCAAAACCAAGGTTGGCACTCTGGTCGGCCGCCTTGCCGACGAAGATATCCTGCGCCTCAATCGGGCCGTGCTCGTCTTCCTCGGCATCGCCGCTCCTCCCGCCAAAGAATGAACGAAATCTGAAGTTCGCAGAGGTTCCGTTTTGGGAAGAGATACCCCCCCACCCCGGTAGTTTTTTGAAGAGTGTGAAAACACAAGGGTTAGAGGATACGGAACTTGGAAGAATATACGGAACTTTGTAGGCCACGGATTTTCGCGGATGAAGGGGCACCCACCCCTCCGTTGCGACGAGAGTTGTGCGCAAGCGCTTGATAGGAAAAGAGTTAAGTGCGTTTCTGTCGTGCACGTGAGCGCGGAACTGATTGAAAACAAATGGATTAGTAGAAACACGTCGAGCTTCAGATGGGATTAGAAGAACTGGGCGGCGCATAGGGCTGACCGAGACAGGCTGTAGACCCTTCAAGGCTCCCTTCGAGACTCGGGGCAAGCAGGGTAAACTCTTCGAAGCTCCCCTCGATGCTCGGGGCAAGCAGGGTAAACAGAAGCCGTGTCCGAATCGCAAGTACGTATTTTACTACTTTTAGACTATTTGTCAAGCGATGAATAAGTCGTTTGGATACTGGAGGTTAGAACGGAAGAAATCTTCCGTTGGATCCTCCGTTTTGCAGGAACTTGTAAGTTGTTTGTATTGTATGCGGTAACAAAGAAAGAAGGGGGTCAAAATCCGCACGCCTAACACCGAGAGGCTCGGCACCCATTGGACTGCTCGCCACCCGCATTTGCCGCTGCTGACCGAATGCGACTAACTGCCGCCGATTATCTTGCCCTTTGTCTTTGGGTTGAGGTCCCGGAGACCATATCCACATCCTTCAGATATTCTGAATTCTGTCTGGCTTTCTCAATTACCCTGGTGGAGACATTTTTCATCAAGAGCCCGCGCTCTTCTTCTTTCTCAACTGCCGTTGGCTCAAGATTGATGAGTTCCGCGTGGGTTGCCCCTGCGCCGAAGAGGTATGCAATCTTCTTTGGCTCAGATGCGGTCATAGTGGAACGCGTGTAACTCAGTGACTCTAGACGCCATCACCGCTTCCTTGCAATAGCAGTTGTGCGGGACAAGAGGGATGCCATGAATTTGTCAAAACTGAGTTCGGCGACTGGCTCGCGGTAATCGCCCTTGGCTCCGCTCTCCGCGCTCGAAAGAAAGAAACAAGCGGAATCATACAGACGTTCTCGAACTAGCTTGGTCAGAAGTATTTCGTAACGCTTCGCGTAAGAGGCGTCCTTGAACTCGGGAAAGACCTGGAAGTGAGGCTCCTGGGCTTTGACGGGGCGCGTTGAGCCGGGAGCTTCTTCAAGCAGCATCATGTAGCCCAGCCAGGGACGAGCCGACGGCTTAAACGCACCTTCGCGATAGGCGGCCCAGATATCCGTGGCACTTCCAATGGCTTCCTCGGTGCGATTGTTGTAGTTGTTGCCAAAGGAACCAACTTGCGATTTAAATTCGATTCCGGCGATCAGCTCCCCATTCGCGACGATGAGCAAGTCCCATTGTTTTTCCGGCCGATACCATCCCGGGAGCTCGACTTCTTTGCGACAGAAGACTTGCGCTTTTGGAATTCCATTTTTAGACAAGAAATCGCGGACCAGATTGATAAAGCCATCCATTTGCCGCCCGCCCGTGACGGCGGTTCTATCACCGGCGTCACGAGAGCCGGATTTGGCGCCTTGCTTCCTGGCTTGTTTCTTGCGCGTGAGCCAGAAGTGTTTAATGGCCCGGCGTAGTTCTTTGTCGAGGTCAGGGTGCAGGGCCATTTGCGCGGCTAGTCGGAATGAAATGAGTGAATGGTGGCCGTACTGAAAAGAGAGGATGTTTCCTCAGAGATTCGCTTTTGAGCCAGTTTGTAGTAATGACGGTCCACTTCGTAACCAATGCTGTTTCTGCCCCACTTCGCAGCGGCGACGGTGGTTGTACCGGTACCCAGGAAGGGGTCGAGAACGGTGTCCCCAACGAAGCTGAACATGCGGATGAGCCTTTCGGCGAGGTCGAGGGGATAAGGCGCTGGGTGATGTTTTGTCGATGCCCCGGTAACTCCGGTCCAAATCTGTTGGAACCACTTCTTGTGGTTCTCAACGGAAATGACACTCAGAACTTTCGTGGGAATATCCGGAGCGCGGTAGCCGCCGGGCTTTCGTTCCATCAAAATAAATTCGATGTCGTTTTTTATGACCGAGTTCGGCTCGTAGGGCTTGCCCAGAAAGGTAGATCCGCCTTCCACTTCGTAGGCCGCGTTGGAGATCTTATGCCAGATGATGGGAGCGAGATTGTCGAACCCCAGCTTACGGCAATGCTCCTGGATTGAAGAGTGGAGGGGGACAACTGTGTGACGCCCGCCATTTTCTCTTCTCGAAAGACAAACATCACCCACGACGCAGATTAACCGTCCGCCTGGAACCAAAGCCTCATGGCACTGGCTCCAGACCTTATTCAGCTCTTGAAGAAACTGATCGTAATCTTCGACGTGGCCGAGCTGCCCGTCGGAATCTCTGTACTCCTTCAGTGTCCAATAGGGAGGAGAAGTCAATATCAAGTGCACACTTTCAGGCTTGAGATTCAGCATGGCGCGGGCGTCACCAAGATAAAGAGAATGTGAGGTGGGGACATGTTGAATGGCGGTTTCGATGAGTTGAATGGACCTAGGGTCTTTCGCGATGCTGGGAATTGCCGTTTGAGGATCGCCTATCTTGCCGAATTCTTTGGGAACGTAGCGTGAGAGGTCGCCGTTTTCTCCCACGAGTTGAACCTGCCGAGTCTTACTTTTGGCGGGTACGGGCATTGCTGGGCTTATTATCCACGATTCGTCGATTCTGTAGAAGTGGCACAGGAGAGGGTGACGTCAAGCTGCTTGTGTAAAAAGGTTGAGGGTGTGGTTTTTCCAGTCCTCGTTGAAGCGGCTGAAAATGGCATAGATAATCCGATCGACGCTCTCCACGTTGGTGAACACGACCATCGGTCG
>Ga0209166_10001828_pt1 | contig 16937 bp, 15 predicted proteins | sample Coa_R1_3_FD_187151 | JGI IMG/M metagenome (GOLD analysis project Ga0209166, IMG submission 187151) | Surface soil microbial communities from Centralia Pennsylvania, which are recovering from an underground coalmine fire - Coalmine... | ecosystem: Environmental > Terrestrial > Soil >... | reverse complement strand
TGTAAGCAAGGCCACGGGAGTGCCATTGGCCAAGATCGCGGCACGCTTGATGGTGGGCCGCAAACTGCGCGACTTTGGCTTGGAGGAAGAACTTCCGTTCCGCCACTACTTCGTAAAATCTCCGGTCTTTCCATTCCAGAAATTTCCCGGTGTGGATACCATTCTCGGACCGGAAATGAAATCAACCGGAGAAGTGATGGGCGTGGCAGATAACTTTGGCCTCGCCTATGCCAAAGCTCAGCTTGCCGCCTCGCAGCCAATTCCAAGCGAGGGCCAGGTATTTATTTCAGTGAATGACCAGGACAAACCCAATGTCATTGCGATAGCGCGGGATCTCGCCAGCCTGGGATTCAAACTGGTGGCGACCAGTGGAACCGCAGCCACCTTGCGCAAAGCCGGCCTGCGCATTGAAAAAGTGTTCAAGGTGAATGAGGGCCGTCCTCATGTCGTCGATCTCATCCGGAACGGATCGCTCGCCCTGCTCATCAATACGCCGCTCGGACGGGCCTCTCGTTTCGATGAGAAAGCAATTCGCCGCGCTGCTGTCCAGCACCGGGTGAGCTGTATCACGACACTTTCCGCCGCCGCCGCGGTGGTGAATGGAATCCGCGCGCAACAGGACAAAGGAATCCAGGTGATCAGTTTGCAGGAATTGCATCAGTCAAAAACGTCCGTTATCCGTGGCCCGTTGTCGGTCGCCAATGCCGTTGAATGAGCGTCGGGCAAATCGAGATTTCCAGTTTCCATGGAATGGCTGCGGCGGGCGAAAATATAAGCAAAGGCGCCTCAATTTAAAATGACACATAAAGAAATCATTGCAAATCTAAAGGGAATTTTCCCTCCTGTGGTGACTCCGTTTAATACCCGGGGGAATATCGACGAAGGAGGATTCTGCGAAAACCTGCGGCGCTATGGCGGGGTGGGATTATCCGGCATCGTGGTGGCTGGTTCCACGGGCGAGGCGCCTTACCTGGCGGAACGCGAACGCCTGAGGCTGGTTGAACTGGCCCGCAATATTGTGCGCCCACCGGAACTCTTGATCGTTGGCACAGGATTGGAAAGCACCCGTGAAACGGTGCGCCTGAGCCGTGAGGCGATCGCGCGCGGCGCGGATGCTGTGCTGATTCTCACGCCTAATTATTTTAAATCGCGAATGAATTCTTCTCTCCTGGTAGCGCATTTTCGCGCTGTTGCGGACTCCATCCGGCGTCCGATTATCATTTATAACATTCCGCAGTTTACCGGCGTTCGAATGGATCCATCTGCAATCGCATTGCTTTCGCGACATCCGAATATAGCAGGTGTTAAGGAAAGCTCCGGTGACTTGAAGTATTTCCGGTCAGTTTTGGGCGCCGTAAAACAAAATGGCCATCCGGAATTCCGAGTGTTTTCCGGTGCGGCATTGATCCAGCTTGATGCCTTGCGCGCGGGCGCTGCCGGCGGCGTGCTGGGCCAGGCGACTTTTGTGCCGGAACTTTGCGTCAGCCTTTATGAGTCGTTTCGGCAGAAGCGAATGAAAGCTGCGAAAGAACTTCAACAGCGGCTCCTTCCGCTTGTTCACAAGATCGGAATTCTTTTTGGAGTTTCTGGCATTAAGGCAGCGCTCGATCTTTGTGGATACCACGGCGGGCCTGTGCGGTCTCCGCTCGTGGCGCTGAACGCGACTGAACGCCGCATTGTGGCCGCAGCAATTCAGGAAGCTCGCGCCGGGCTCGATCTCTGAGCCGCAATGGATTTCGTTTTTGCCTGATCTAATCCGGAAAAGGCCGACGTAGTTCACACCCGCTCGCCGTTGTCCGAATCTGACACCCAGTGTTAGGATATTGAATCTATGGATACAGCGCCAGTCTCCTATACTAAGCTCGCCAGTGCGCCCAGGCTATTCCTCGACTACATTTACCATTTTGACAATTTGGCGCAGTTTTATAATGGCGCTCCCTTCGATCCTGCAAGTTATAAGACGCTTGCCAGCCAACTCCGGCCCAACGCAAATGATCGTGCGGCGCTCGCGGATATCCTGACCAGGCAGAATGAATCTTTTAGTTGCGGCACGGCAACATTTGAGAACATCAGACGCCTGCGAGATCCGGCTACGTTTGCCGTGGTCACCGGCCAGCAAGTGGGATTGCTCTCCGGCCCCGCCTTCACGCTTTACAAGGCTCTGACCGCGGTGCGGTTGGCCCAGTCTCTTTCAACGCAAGGGTTGCCTTCAGTGCCGGTTTTCTGGCTGGCCACCGAAGACCACGATTTGGATGAAGTCGCCACGACTGCAATCTTTGATGAAGAGTACAACTTGGTCGAATTGAAAGATCCGGGCGAACGTCCCGCACCCCACTCGCATGTTGGCCGGGTGAAACTCACGAGTGAAATCAACAACGTTTTTTCCATGATGGAGAAGACGTTTCCGCCCAGCGAGTCATTTGACCGCCTGCTGCGGGATCTTCGGGAAAGCTATCAGCCGGGAGTAACGTGGGGGCGCGCTTTCGGGCGATTCATGGCCAAAGTTTTCAGCCGATGGGGGGTCATACTGCTCGATCCGCTCGACGATGATGTCCATCATCTGACCACGCACATTTACGTTCGGACAATTGAGCGCACTGCGGATCTTAAGGAGCGACTGCAGAAACGATCCGACACGCTGGTGCGGGCTGGATATAAAGCTCAGGTTCATGTTGGGGAAGAATCAACACTGTTGTGTGTTACCAGAGAAGGAAACCGGACCGCACTTCACGAGCACAAGGGAAATTTCTCCTTCGATGGCGCGGGATCGACTACCGCTGCAGAACTTAAAGCCCTTGCAAAAAATCGGCCCTTGGATTTATCACCCACCGCCTTGCTGCGCCCATTCGTCCAAGACTCGCTGCTCCCCACCATCGCGTGCGTCGCCGGGCCAGCCGAACTCGCCTATCTCGCGCAATCTCAGGTGATTTATGCGGAACTCGGCCGGCCCCAACCCATCATCTTTCCGCGGGCAGGTTTTACTTTGGTGGATGCCAGAACTCACCGACTAATGGAAAAATATCATCTCACCGTCGAGGATGTTTGGCAGGGCGAAGAGCATCTGAGGCGCACGATTGTGGCCAACGGTTTCGCCGGGGGCTGGTCTGAAAACCTGGACAAAACCGAACAGGATTTGACCCGCCTTGTCGAGCGACTTCGCAAAGATGTCGAGGCAATCGACACAACTTTGCTGGACACGCTCAAACATACGGAAGAAAAAATAAAGCGGCAGATGGACCAATTGAAGGGAAAAATCACCCGCGCCGCGATGGGAAAATCGGAATTGTTGGCGCGGCACGAGCAGTCGATTCTAAGGTTTTTACTGCCGCGAAAACACTTGCAAGAGAGAGAGGTGGGCGGCGCGTATTTTCTCGGACGGGCAGGTTATGAATTGCTGGACCGCCTGTTCGCAAATATACAAACCGATTCTTCGGATCATCAAGTGATCGCCTACTGAGGTAAGGCCTCTCCTGTTATAATCGTGAGGCCGGACCGGCTGTCAGCGCAGTCTGAAAATTGTTTACGGCCTTCGCCACCTTGCATGGATCTTTAGTCTTCCGGGAGAAATCATGACTGCTCAACTTGGAAAACCCGCCCCAGCCGGAAGACAGCAGCCCGGAATTCACCAGCTCGAATTTGAAACTCTCGCTCGTGTACAGTTCAAGGATATTACGAATGACATTCAGGAGTTGGTTGCTTCTTCGGGCGTGCCAGGCGGCCTTTGTCATGTCTTTGTAATGCACACAACCGCGGCGATTCTGATTAATGAAAACGACGACCCGGCATTCACTAAAGATTTGGATGATTTCCTGGCGCGCCTTGCCCCGCCGGATAAGGCGTACCATCATAATGACGGGAATTGCGACTCGCACTTGAAAGCCTCATTGATCGGTTGCTCGAAGACTCTGTTGGTGGAAAATGGGCGCCTCGTGCTCGGACGTTGGCAGGGGATTTACTTGTGCGAATTCGATGGACCCCGCCGGCGGGAATTGCGAATTAAGATTGTCGCTGGTTAACAATATTATGGATACCCTCGGCATTTACGCTCAGATCCCTTTCTGCGCCTCGAAGTGCAGCTTTTGTAATTTCAGTTCCAAGGTCGCGCCGGAAAACGTCTTTGACGCATATTGCGACGCGCTGGAAAAAGAGATTGCAAGCTTGCCGTTGGGTTATGCGGACTCGGGAATCCCGCCGGCAATTTGCGATCTCGCCGTGGATACGCTTTATTTCGGTGGCGGCACTCCCTCTCTTTTAGGAGTAAAACGCCTGCATCGGATTGTCCACGCGCTTCGCGGCCGTTTTGGATTTATTGATTCACCCGAATTCACGATTGAGGTCACTCCCGGATCGGTGGATGATCAACTTTTCTCCACCGCGCCCGGCTTGGGAATCAATCGGTTGAGCATTGGCGCGCAATCTTTTGATGACCGTGAGCTGAACGTCGTCGGACGCCTTCATACTTCAGAAGAAACACGCGAGCTTGTGCGCAGGGCGCGGCACGCCGGATTTAAAAACATAAGCCTGGATTTAATTGCCGGAATGCCTTTTCAAACCGAATCGTCGTGGCGTAAGACCCTACTTGCGGCCCTCGATCTCGAACCCAAACATATTTCTATTTATCTCTTTGAAATTGACCAGAAGAGCCGCCTGGGTGCGGAGGTCTTGAAACACGGGACCACCTATCATGCCGCAGCGGTGCCCGGTGATGATTTTATGGCTGCCGCTTATCAGACGGCGCAGGAACTTCTTGCGGGCGCGGGCTATATACAATATGAGATTTCCAATTTCGCCCTTCCGGGTTACGAATCGCATCACAACCAAAAATATTGGCAATTGAAACCATACGTCGGCCTCGGCGCGGGCGCTCATTCGTTTGACGGCAAGTGTCGTTGGGAAAACGAGACGAGGGTGGAGAAATATCAAGAGCTTGTTCACTGTGCGCAATCACCTATCGAAGAGGCCCGGGTGCTATCAATCGATGAACAATTGGAAGAGTTTTTTTTCCTCGGCTTGCGCCAGAAAAACGGCGTGGATCTAAAGGTGGCGCGGCGCCAATGGGGGGAGAGTAAACTCAGCCAATGGGAGCCAAGGCTCTCAGCGTTGGCCCGCGATGGCTGGATCGAAAGGCGCGCTGACCGGGTTTCGCTCCCCGTGGGCGCCTACTTAATTTCAAACGAAATTTTCCAGGAATTTTTGCTGGAGCAGCAACCCCCGCTAATATTCAGAACGGAGTAGAGTTTATTGCATGAACGAACCTGTAGTCGATTTGCGAAGCGATACTGTAACTCGACCGACACCCGCCATGCGTCGCGCCATGGCGGAAGCCGTGGTCGGCGACGACGTGTATCGTGAAGATCCGACTGTGAATCGTTTGCAGCAACGCGCAGCGGAAATCTTTGAGCGCCAGGCGGGGTTATTTGTGCCTTCGGGAACCATGGGCAATCAGGCGGCCATTAAAGTCCACACCCGGCCGGGCCAGGAAGTTATTTGCGAACAGCGCGCCCATATCCTGAATCACGAGATGGGCATGATGTCGGCATTTTCCGGGTGCCTCCCGCGGGCCGTCTGGGCCGAGGACGGAATACTTACCTGGCAGTTGATTGCGCCCAATATTCGCGACCGCAGTGACCATCATGCCAGCACGGGGCTCGTCTCGCTTGAGAACACGTCAAACCTGGCTGGCGGTTTTGTTTACCCCCTCAAAGTCTCTAATGAGATTTGCGAGCAAGCCCGCGAAAGCGGCCTGCCCGTGCATCTGGATGGCGCCAGGATTTTTAATTCCAGTGTGGCGCTTGGGAAACCGGTGGCGGAACTTACTCGCAAATTTGATTCCGTCATGTTCTGCCTTTCGAAGGGCCTCGGAGCGCCGGTTGGCTCGATGCTCGTGGGCAGCAAGGATTTTATTGAAGAGGCGCGCCTTGTGCGCAAGATGCTCGGCGGAGGCATGCGGCAGGCAGGTGTTTTGGCGGCGGCAGGCCTTGTGGCTCTTGAGGAAACGCCCAAATGCCTCCACGTGGATCACGAAAACGCCAGATTCCTCGCCCAGGGTCTTGCTGAAATTCGCGGGATTAAAATTGATCCCGCCAAAGTCGTGAGTAATATTTTATTCTTTGACGTTTCAGAGACGGAACTCACTTCCTTCGAAATTTCAAAACGCCTGGCGGCGCAGGGTGTTCTTGCCAACGGAGTGACCCCGGAATCGATTCGCATGGTCACCCACTATGACGTGAACCGAGCCGGATGTGAACGCGCCATTCGTGTTCTGCGCGACGTCCTGAAAGTCAATTCGAAAACCGTTGTCGATTGATAGCAGCGGCTCCCTGGGCGGCGAAGCGCACGGCTTCTGCTCCAACGCATCCAATCTTCCGAGTTCTCACTTTTTCTTTTCCGCTTGCTCGCCTGCCGTTTTGCTCAACGCATCGATGTAGTGTTGACGATAAGAAGGATCATCGGGATCAAGCTGGGTCGCGGTGCGATATTCTTTAAGCGCAGCGTCCAAGTCGCCGAGCTTTTCCAGCGCGTAGCCGAGCCCGTTGTGAGCGTCGGAATCACTCGGGTCGTGCCGAATGGCTTCGAGCATTTCAACTCGAGCCCTTTTCCATTCTTTCACCAAAAGGAATGTGATCCCCAACTCGCGGTGGAGGTCGGAATTCTCCGGATCCATTTTAGCGGCCTCGCGAAGGCGTTGAACCGCTTCTTCAATCTGCCCACGGGCGCGCATGCGGACTGCCTCCTGAATAAGTTGTCGCAACTGGATTTTCGCCTCGGCTGCTTCCAAAGGTGTTCCGGCAGGCGCAGCGGCAGTTGAGCTCCTCGAACCTGGGTGGAGTTCCAGATTCTGGCCATCTTTTGGGGAAACGAAGAAAGTCATTTCATCCTGCTGGGGGCAGCGAACATGTATGTAGTGATCAGTCGGCTCGACGTCTTGAAGCAGTAAGACTCCTTGCGCATCAGTCTTCCCAACCGGGGTCGCGTCCAGATCCACCGCACAGCCCTTGATGCCGGCATGGATGGTCACCTGGGCAGGTTCAGCCTCAGGTTCGTGAACCGATCCAATGAGTGGTTTTGAGGGAAGAATTGTGATCAGGAAAAATAAGACCGCAAGCATCTCGGCTTTTTCTAATCGGGAAAATTCGATTGTCACAAGTTTTAATTTTAGCATACCTCGCGCACGGAAGTGTTTTTTGGAAATCGCCGCCCATCCGCCTCCGACTCGGGATATGTTATAGTTTTATATTCTGGACCCCGGGACGATTACATTTATTTTTCAATGGGTTTCGACTTGGGGATTGAGCATTTAATGAGACATCGTCCGGCATATGATGTCCCTGAGGTGAGTCCTGGACTTTAAACTGACTGAGGAACAAAAGGAAATCAAGAAATCCGTTCGCGCGTTCGCGGAAAAGGAAATCCGGCCGCACGTGATGGAATGGGATGAAGAGCAACACTTTCCCGCCGAAATCATTCCGCAACTTGCCCGTTTGGGATTGATGGGAGTGACGTTTCCCGCCGCATATGGCGGGGCTGCGCTGGGATATATCGAGTATGGCATTGTCCTGGAGGAACTCGCCCGCATTGACCCCTCGGTGGCGCTGATCGTTTCCGCCCACAACACATTGTGCTCGGGCCACATCTTTCTTGCAGGCTCCGAAGAGCAAAAAAGAAAGCACCTCACTCCTCTGGCTCGAGGCGAAAAGCTGGGTTGCTGGAGCTTAACCGAGCCCGGCTCAGGAAGCGACGCCAGCGGCGCTCGCGCAACCGCCCGTCTCGATGGCGACGGATGGATATTGAACGGTGTAAAATCTTTTGTGACCAACGGCCATTACGCGGACGTTTGCGTGGTGATGGCGGTGACGGATAAGACGTCTGAAAAGCATGGCATTTCCGCCTTTATCGTTGAAAAGGGAACGCCGGGATTTCGAGCTGGCAAAAAGGAGAACAAGCTTGGACTTCGCGCCAGCGACACGGCGGAAATGATATTTGAAGATTGCAGGGTTCCCAAAGAAAATTGCCTGGGGAAGCAAGGCGACGGGTTTATCGATTGCCTCAAGATATTGGATATCGGCCGCATCGGTATCGCGGCGATTTCAGTCGGGCTTGCGCAAGGCGCCTTTGAGGCTTCGTCGAGTTACGCCCGACAGAGAAAACAGTTCGGAAAAGCGATCGGCGCGTTCCAGGCCATCCAGTGGAAACTGGTGGATATGGCTACAGAAATCGATGCCGCAAGGCTGCTGACTTACCGGGCTGCGGCCCTGGCCGACCGCGGCGTCCGCATGACTCGCGAGGCGTCCATGGCCAAGCTTTTTGCTTCCGAATTGGCGGTGAGAGTTGCCAACGAGGCGGTGCAAATCCACGGAGGCTACGGCTTTATCAAGGATTATCCGGTGGAGAAGTATTACCGAGACGTTAAGCTGTTTACCATTGGCGAGGGTACCAGCGAAATCCAACGGATGGTTATCGCCCGGGAATTGTTGGGACGATTGTAAAGCACCCTTCGGCGCCTCAATCACCATGGTGGATCTACAACAAGAGTGGGCGGAGAATATTTTCGCCGGCGACCGCCGCGCCATGGCCCGTGCAATTTCGGCCGTGGAAAGCGGCGAACCGGCGGGAAGGGAATTGCTGAAAAAGCTTTTCCCGAGAACGGGCCGCGCTTTTGTCATCGGAATCACGGGCTCGCCGGGAGCGGGCAAAAGCACTCTGGTTGAGAAATTGGCGGCTGAGTATCGGGCCAGCGGAGTTCAGGTGGGCATCCTGGCGGTCGATCCTACCAGCCCTTTCTCCGGTGGTGCGATTTTGGGCGACCGAATTCGAATGCAGAGCTTATCCTCCGACGCAGGCGTCTACATTCGCAGCATGGCCACACGGGGGCAGATGGGCGGCCTGGCTCCCGCGGCTCACGATACGGTGACGGTCCTGGATGCGGCCGGCTGCCAGATTATTCTGATTGAAACAGTGGGGGTGGGCCAGGATGAAGTGGAGGTCGCCCGCCTGGCGGATGTCACGGTGCTGATTTTGGTCCCGGATATGGGCGATGACGTCCAAACATTCAAGGCCGGTGTAATGGAGATTGCCGACCTCTTTGTAATTAACAAATCTGACCGCCCCGGAGCGGGCCGGGTGGAACAGGAGGTTGCCGCGATGCTCTCCATCACTCCGCGCATGAACGATTGGGAGCCGCCCATCCTGAAAACTGTTGCGACCACGGGTGAAGGCATCGCTTCTGTCCGATTGAAGTTGGACGAATTTCGCGCGTTCGGCGATAAAGGACCTAGAACAACCAAGCGTCAGCGCGAGCGATGGCGGCTGAGATTTCTGGCGATTCTTCGGCAGAATGTGTTTGAAACATTTTTGGACGACCAGCTTGGTAACAATGCAATCGAGGCCATCATCGATGATCTTGTCGAGCACCGAACGGATCCCTATTCGGTGGTTGAAACGTTGATTAAAGAATCAAGACTGGCCCGGCGCAAACACCTGAAGGGTGATTCATGAAAATTCATCACGTGGGCATCGCGGTGAGCTCGCTCCGAAGTGCCATTCCTATTTTTGAAAAACTATTGGGCCATTCCCCGGATTCGCAGGAAGTCGTGGAGGATCAAAAAGTGCGCGTTTCCGTTTTCAAACTGGGCGAGAGTCGAATCGAACTGCTTGAAGCCACGTCTCCGGATTCACCCATCGCGCGCTTTATTCAGAAACGCGGTCAGGGACTTCATCACCTGACGCTGGCTGTCCCTGACCTTAAAAAGGCGCTCGGGGAACTCGAAGGCGGTGGGATCAAACTGATTGATCGGGAACCCCGCACCGGGGCTGATAACGAACGCGTCGCTTTCCTTCATCCTTCCAGTACCGCCGGAGTTCTGATTGAACTGGTGGAAACCAAATGAAACTGGGCCAGTTTGAAATCCACGCGCTTTCTGATGGGACGTTCGCCCTCGACGGCGGCCAGATGTTTGGCGTGGTGCCCAAAGTCCTTTGGGAAAAGAAATTGCCCGCTGATGCGCGCAACCGCGTGCGCCTGGGCTTGACGTGCCTGCTCATCCAAACCGGCAAATTAAATATTCTCGTGGAAACAGGAATCGGCGATAAATTTGACTCCAAGTTGACGGACATATACGGCGTTGACCACACGACCACCCTTCCTTTGGAATTGAACAAAAGAGGTCTTGAACTGGGTGATATCCATGTGGTGATTAACACTCATTTGCACTTTGACCATTGCGGATGGAATACCAGTCGCGACGGGACGAAGCTGTTTCCCACATTTCCGCAGGCGCGTTATCTCGTGCAGCGCGGGGAATGGGATCACGCCCTGCACCCGACAGAACGCGACCGTGCGAGCTACATGCCGGACTTTTTCCTGGCGGCGGAGAAACAAACAGAATTTCTGAATGGAAACGCCGAGATCATTCCGGGAATACGGGTGGAAGTTGTCCCGGGCCATAATCGGAATTTGCAGTGCGTGCGCATCGAATCCGATGGCCAACACGCTTGTTTTATTTCTGATCTCGTCCCAACCCAGGCCCACCTCCGCTTTCCCTGGATCATGAGCTTTGACCTCTACCCGCTTGAAACTTTGTCCAATAAGCAGCACCTGCTTCCCCAATTGGCCGAACAGGAGGCCTTGGTCATTTTTCCTCATGACGCTGCTTCCCCTTGGGTGAAGCTCATGGAAATTGACGGCAAAATTGCGGCACAATCAGTACCTTAACCATCGCAGTTATTTTTATTATCCCAGGGGAGCCTATAGACTATGGATCACGCAGAAATAGGTATTATTGGCGGTAGTGGCCTCTATAATATGGCGGGGCTGAAACGAGTGCGCGAATTGCGCGTGGCAACTCCATTTGGCAAACCCTCGGACGCTTACGTCCTGGGCGTGCTCGAAGGTCGCAAAGTCGCGTTCCTGTCACGCCATGGCCGCGGACACTTGCTCATGCCTTCCGAATTAAATTTCCGCGCCAATATCTATGGCTTTAAAAAACTGGGCGTGGAACAGATTATCTCCGTCAGCGCGGTAGGCTCGCTGCGGGAGGATTTTCGCCCGCTGGACATGGTCCTCCCATTACAGTTTTTTGACCGAACAGTAAGCCGCCCGTCCACATTTTTCGGCGGCGGGATCGTGGCCCATGTCAGTTTTGCAGAGCCCGTTTGCCCTGGGGTGGTGGATGCCCTAGTCAGCGGTTGCGCCGATCTGGGCGTTCGCCATCACCGGGGCGGCACCTACGTTTGCATTGAGGGACCGGCGTTTTCGACGATCGCGGAATCGAACACCTATCGCGACTGGGGAATGGATATCGTCGGCATGACCAACCTGCAGGAGGCCAAGCTCGCCCGTGAAGCGGAAATTTGCTATGCCACTCTCGCCATGGTTACCGATTACGATTGCTGGCATCCCGGGCACGATGCAGTGACCGTCACTCAAGTGATTAAATATCTAACGGAAAATGTTGAGAACGCACAGAAAATTATCTGTTCTGCTGTACGGGCGTTGCCCAAGGAGCGTGGCTGCAAATGTGGGAAGGCGCTCGCCCACGCCATCATGACCGACCCGAAAAAAATACCAGCCCGGACAAAACTGAAGCTGGCGTTACTGGTTAAGAAATATCTTCGTTGAATCCGACAGCGAAAACTTACGAGAACTCAGCCATGTATTCAATACAATTTGCTATTGCAGTTTTAATGATCCTTGTGCTGAAACGGCACCGCGCCAGGAAACAGGCGCTAGACGGAGCACAACAGTGAAGGCACATGACCTGATTGAGCTCGCCGGACGCAATCTGCGCGAGTCCGTCCTGCGCAATTCACTTACCACGCTCGGGATCAGCGTGGGCGTTGCTTCGCTGGTGGCCATGCTCTCCCTTGGAGTGGGACTGCAACAGATGGCTAACAAGCGGCTGGCCAAATCCGGCCTGTTCGACACCATCATCGTGACCTCTCGCCGTGATGTTCGGAATTTTAATCGTGCTGCTCGAAACTCAGGCCCGCCTCCCGCCGAAAGCCGTCCTCTTGATGAAAACGCCCGGCTTGAAATTGAACGCCTCCCCGACGTCCTAGAGGCTACGCCGGACATCCGCTTTATCACCGAGTTTCGATATGAGGGGAAACCTCACTTGACGATGGTGGCAGGCTTGCCCCAATCGGCAAAAGGAATGGACGCATTTGACAGTATGGAGGGAAGGTTTTTCTCATCGGCGACGGCCAACGAAGTAATTTTGCAGAAAGAATTTGCTGACGAACTTTTGGGCGCGCCTCAGCGGCCCAATCAGCCCAACTCCATCACTCTCGATCAAACTAAATCATTGATCGGAAAAGAACTCTCCTTGCGCTACGGCGAGCGCATGGAAATGCCCGAGCCTCCCAAAGCAGCATCCACACTTGCGGCAAGGGGTGGCTCCGGGGGCCGCCGTTCCGCGCCGTCGCATAACCTTGCAAATAATTCGGGCTCTGAATCTCCGGCCATGGGCGGTCCAATGGCAGGTTATACAGTGGTTCCGCGCGAGGCGACTCTGCGCATTGTAGGCATTACGGACCAGGAGCCTGACGAGATGCGCGGCCAGGCTCGGGCGCGCGTTTTCATCCCCCTTCAGTTCGCCGAGAATCTGCACGTCATGCTTCCCACGGATTTGCGCGATAGCACCCGCAGTCTTTCATCTGTCCACACCTACGCAACGCTTAGTGTGCGCATCAGGAACACCAATCAAATACAGATCATTCAGGACACGATCAAAAAGATGGGCTTCAATACGTTTTCGCTTCTTGACGCCACGCGCAGCCTGCGTAGATTTTTCGCCGTCCTCGATATTTTTCTCGGAATTTTCGGCAGCCTGGCGCTGGCTGTTTCTTCCATCGGAATCGTAAACACTCTGGTGATGGCCATTCTCGAACGGCGCCATGAGATAGGAATCATGAAAGCTATCGGGGCCAGTGATGGTGACGTGAAAAAGTTGTTTTTTGCAGAAGCGGCCGCGATGGGACTGCTGGGCGGAGTATTGGGCGTGGCGCTGGGTTGGGGCATCGGAAGGGCAATCAATTTCGGCACGGACGTCTATTTGCATTCCCAGGACCTGCCATCGGAAAATATTTGGTTGGTGCCCTGGTGGCTGGTAGTGGGGGCCATTGGTTTTTCCATTTCGGTCAGTATGCTTTCCGGCCTTTATCCCGCCGCGCGCGCGGCAAAACTTGATCCCGTGAAAGCGCTTCGCTACGAGTAAACTCAATCGATGCCCATTGCCCATAACAGGTTTACCCGGATTGTTGTCCTGGTGCTGCTGGCCGCGTGGCCCAATGCGGACGGATGGACTCAAAGCCGCGTGGAGTGCAGCGCCCTTAATAGTACATACCTCAAAGCTCCCGTCCGCTATTGTGCGTTTCTTCCCCCCCACTACGATGATTCAACTCCGGCAAAGAACCATTCTTCGCGGATTATCCGCCGTTATCCAGTCTTATATTATCTGCATGGGTTGGGCGACAACGAACAGTCGCTGGTGAATTCAGGCGGCTGGAACCTGATTCAAGACCTTCACGAACAACATAAGATTGGCGATTTTATTATCGCGGCCCCTGAAGGCGACCGCACTTTTTATGTCAATTCGCGCGACGGGCGAACGCCCTATTCTGATTTTTTCATTCGCGAGTTCATGCCCGCCATGGAGCACCGCTACCATGTCTTGAAGTCGTCGCGAGGGATCATGGGGATTTCCATGGGCGGGTACGGCGCCCTCCGATTTGCCTTTGCTTACCCTGGGCTGTTTACCTCGGTTAGCGCCCAAAGCGCCGCTCTAATGCCCGAATCACCCAAGGACCTGAATGTGGCCATGAACTCCGGTTTGGGCCAAGCAGCGTTGCTTGGCGACGTGTTCGGAAATCCAATTGACCTGGCTTTCTGGCGACAGAACAGTCCCTTTGTCCTCGCCAGGAAAAATCGTGCGCTCATTGCAAAATTAAAAATCTATTTTGACTGTGGGGCTGAGGATGAATACGGCTTTGACCGGGGAGCGAGCGCGTTGCACAAGCAACTTGTCGCCGAAAAGATTAAACACGAGTTTCACCTTTATCCAGGCGGGCACAATCTCGTGTTTTTTCTGCAACACCTCGGTGAGTCAGTGGAATTCCATTCGCGCGCCTTTGATGAAGCGCGATGAGAGATTCATTGCGTTACGAGGCAAAATAGCCCGGACTATGAGCCAAACATTCCGGCTAAATAAACCGGGATCGGTAACGCGCTTGTGTTTCAGCGCTGCCCAGGTTGGTAAGCCATTCACCAATCTCGGCTGAGGCTTCAAAAAGCGGATCAAGGAGCGCTCCCGCTGCACGGAGAAATACGGACAAGCACCTCACCCCGATTCCCACCAACAGCCGCTCCGTGGACCGAATGGGCTCGGCAAATTCAAACTTAATCTGATACTGTGGACCTTCAGTGGCATAACCAAGAATCACGAGCCCTAGATAAAGAAGTGCGCTTGCAATTGCCAAAACATAAATTATTTGCCAACTCACCATTTCTATGATTGCGAACATCGGACTACCTCCTGAATAAACGTACATGTTACAGAGGTAAATTTAGTTCAGGGTCTGCCGACGGGCAATCGGGTCTTATCCTGATTTGAATCGGTAAAAACCCTTAGATCAATCCTGTTTCGCAGCCCAATCCATGCGCCATAGACTTCAATGGTGAAAGCGCCAGTTCGGGGTTAAACATCTTCTGGCGTGATTCGGCTATCGATGTTAGGCTTCTGAACTTGCGCAATTTAAGACTCTGAAATAGTTTTGCGGTTTTGGTCTGAAGCCGTTCAATACGAAATTAGTTCCGGGAAACTTTGGAAAAAGGAGGAAAGCCCAATCGTGTCTCTGCTCGTCGTGGGTTCAGTCGCTTTTGATTCCATTCGCACGCTCACCGGCCATGCGGATAATATCCTGGGTGGTTCGGCCACGCACTTTGCCCTGACGGCGAGTTATTTCGCTCCCGTTAATGTAGTGGCGGTAGTGGGCGAAGACTTTGTTGACGAACACCTGCAAATATTCCATGGGAGGCCAATTGATACCTCAGGCCTCGAACATGCGCCCGGCCGAACATTTCGATGGAGCGGCGAATATATGGAGAACATTAATGAGGCGCACACGCTCGAAACACAGCTCAATGTATTTGAGCATTTTTCTCCGAAAATTCCTCCCGCCTACCGGGACAGTGAATTTGTTTTTCTGGGGAACATCGATCCCACGCTGCAACTCCACGTCCGCGAGCAACTTCCGCATGCCCGCCTGGTGGCTCTGGACACCATGAATTTTTGGATCAAAGGAAAGCCAGAAGAACTGAAAAAGGCCCTGGCCCGCGTGGACCTGTTGATGGCCAATGAGGGCGAGGCCATGATGCTTTCCGGGTGCCAGAACCTGCGAAAAGCGGCGGCCGTCATCCAAAAGCTTGGTCCGCGCATGGTGGTTATAAAACGAGGCGAATACGGAGTCATTGTGTTCATGGACAAATTAATATTTTCCGTGCCCGCCTACCCACTGGAAGAAGTTCATGATCCTACCGGGGCAGGCGACAGTTTTGCCGGCGGGTTTATGGGTTATCTGGCTCGGGCGGACGATCTTTCTGAATCCCATCTTCGGCGCGCCATGGTTTACGGATCTGTGATGGCAAGTTTTGCCGTTCAGGATTTCGGTCTCGCTCAAACTTTGAGGTTAACCTCAGGGGACATTGAGACCCGATTCCGGGAATTTAAAAGTCTGACGCATTTTGATGTCTGAACGCGGCGCGGATGCGATTGAATTCGCAGCAGAACCCGAAAGCCTTTCAGTGCGGGCGGGCGCGGCCGTCATCGCCGCCATTCTTTCCGTCACTCTGGGCAGCCTCTATTTTTTCTATTCGCGCGGCCTCAGCAATCTCTATGGCGACGGCCTGGCTCACGTGGAAGGAGCTCGGCGGCTATTCGACTCTCTGACACCGGGGTACCTCGAAATCGGCAGCGCGTGGCTGCCTTTATTTCACATCCTCGCCTCGCCCTTCGCCCAAAATACATTTCTATGGAAGACAGGCCTTGCCGGCAGCTTGATTTCCGCCGTGGCTTTCACTGTGACCGCTTGGTTTCTGTTTCGCCTAAGCCTGGAAATGAACCGGAATATTGGCGCAGCCGTCCTGTCGCTGACAGTTTTTCTACTTTGCCCGAGCATGGTTTTTCTGGCGAGCACGCCGCTCACGGAGCCGCTGGCCATCATGTGGGCGGTGCTGGTTATCTATGGCCTTTACCGTCATCAACAAAGTCGCGGGATGCTCCCGCTCGCCACTGCCGCCACGGCAGCATTTTTTGGAACCCTTACGCGGTATGACGGATGGTATTTGCTGCCCTTTGCCGCCTCATTTGTTTTTTGGGCGCGCGGCGAAACCTGGCGCGCTCGTTTTTGGCACGTCACTGTGTTTTCATTAATCTCCGGCGCGGGGCCGGTTCTCTGGTTCATCCACAATGCTTATCGCTATGGGAACGTGCTTGATTTTTATAATGGGCCTCATTCCGCAAAAGCATTCTACGCTCATCAACTCGCCACCACAGCTTTTCGCTACCCGACGGACGGAAGCTTTTTGCTCTCCGCGCGTTATTATCTGGCCGACCTCACGCTGATAATTGGAGTGTGGCCCCTGGCATTGGCGCTCCTGGGATTGCTGGCTTGGGCGCTTGATACCCGAGAGCGTAGCCACCGCGCGGCCGCTCTTCTGTTTCTGGTTCCGTTCGTTTTCTATGTTCAATCAATGGCCCATGCCGCGATTCCCATCTATGTACCATCATTATATCCGTTTACATATTACAACCTGAGGTATGGTATTGAAATGCTGCCCGCCGTGGCCATCTTTCCCTCTTTCTTGCTGTCCTCGCGCTTGGCGCCACAAGCCCGCAAAATACTCCTGGGCCTGCTGCTGGCGACCCTCACGGGGCAGGGCA
>Ga0209166_10001827_pt1 | contig 16945 bp, 11 predicted proteins | sample Coa_R1_3_FD_187151 | JGI IMG/M metagenome (GOLD analysis project Ga0209166, IMG submission 187151) | Surface soil microbial communities from Centralia Pennsylvania, which are recovering from an underground coalmine fire - Coalmine... | ecosystem: Environmental > Terrestrial > Soil >... | reverse complement strand
GACCGGCTGATCAGCTACCTGCGCGCCCGGCACATGCTGCTCGTGCTCGACAATTTCGAGCACCTGTTGCCGGCTGCCGCGCTGGTCGCCGAGCTGCTGGCCGCCTGCCCCCGCCTGAAGGTGCTGGTGACCAGCCGCGCGGCCCTGCATCTGTCGGGCGAGCGCGAGTTCGATGTACCCGCCCTGGCCCTGCCCCGGTTAACCCCTTTGCCACCTCGCAGCTCCCTCGCCAGTTATTCAGCCGTAGCGCTCTACCTGAAGCGCACGCAGGCCATCAAGCCAGACTTTCGCGTGACCCAGGCCAACGCCGCCGCTGTGGCGGAGATTTGTGTCCGGCTGGATGGATTGCCGCTGGCCATTGAGCTGGCCGCCGCCCGAAGTAAACTATTCAGCCCGGCCGCGCTGCTGGCCCGGCTGACGGAGCACGACCGTCTGGCGCTGCTCACCAGCGACGCGCGCGATCGTCCCGCGCGTCAGCGGACGCTGCGTAACACCATTGAATGGAGCTACAACCTGCTGGACCCGGCCGCCCAGACTCTCTTTGCGCGGCTGGCGGTGTTTGCGGGTGGCTGTACCTTGGAGGCCGCCGAGTCCGTCTGCGGAGAGCTGCCCGCCTTGCTGGCGCTGGAGGGTTCGCCCACACCCACGGCCCAGGCCGAACGGCTGCGGGTGGATAGTCTGCTGGGCACGCTCATCGACCACAGCCTGGTGCGCCACGCCGACGGACCAGGGGGCGAGCCGCGCTTCTGGATGCTGGAGACGCTACGCGAATATGCGCTGGAACGGCTGGCCGAGAGTGGCCAGGCTGAGACCCTCCAGCGCCGGCACGCCGCCTACTATCTGGCTCTGGCCGAAAGCGCGCAGCTAACGACTCGCGGTCCCGAGCAAGAGCTCTGGTTGGACCGGTTGGCCGCCGATCACGACAACTTTCGCGCCGCCTTGGCCTGGAGCCTGACGGCTCCCGACGGGGCTGAGCTTGGCCTTCGACTGGCCAACGGCCTGGGTCAGTTCTGGATTATCCGCTCGCATTACGCGGAAGGCCAAACATGGTTCGGCGAGGTGCTGCGTCATACCCCGGACACGCCCAGCCTGCAGCGGGTTCAGGGCCTGGCATTGGCGAGTTCCCTAGCATGGCATAAGTACGATTACGTGCAGGAAGAACGTTTGGCCCAGGAAGCAGTCGCACTGGCACGCCGACTGGGCAGTCATCGGCCTCTTTGCCAGGCCCTGAATGAGTTGGGTGCGGCGCTGGACGCCCGCGGCGACTATGCGGCAGCAGATGCGGCAGAGCAGGAAAACCTGGCATTGGCCCGCGCCGCAGGCGACGTGCGGGCGGAGGCGGATGCGCTGCTGAGCCTGGGTCTGGTGGCGCGGCACAAGGGCGACTTTGCCGCCGCGGGCGAATACAGCGAGCAAGTGCTGGCGCTGGCCGTCAGTAGGGCTGACCCCCGATTGGAGGCAAGCTCGCACTATGATGCGGCTCAGGCCGACTGGTTCCAGGCCCGTTACGCCCAAGCCGTCGACCACCTGATTCGAAGCAGTCAGCTGTACCATGCCGCTGGCGATATGGCAAATCTGGGCATCGTACAATGGGCCCTGGGCTGTGTGGCGCTGGATCAGGGCGACTTGGCCGTCGCCTCCGACCATTTCCAAAGTAGCCTGAGCGCTTTTAGGCAATCCGAATTTACTGTGGGGTTGTGCGGCTACCTGCTGGGGATGGCCGGAATCGCCACCGCGCGCGGGCACGCGGCCGCGGCGGTGCGCCTGTCTGGAGCGGCCCACGCGTTGCGCGAGGTGCTGGGCCACCGGCTGGAAGGGCACCTGCCGCAGCGCTATGAGCGCCAGTTAGACCGAGCACGCGCCCAACTCGATGCAGACACATTCGCCGCCGCCTGGGTCGCTGGGCTGGCCCTGCCAGTGGAGCAGGCTCTCGTCGAGGCGTTGGCGCAGCGCGTTGTGGTTCCAGAACAGGCCTGAGGCTGCCACATCAATAATAGAGTGCCACGAAAAAGAGTACGAAATACAGCCCTTTCCGGCAGAATGAAAGACCATCCAGCCAGCGCACCTGGCCGAGGCGCTGCACCTGCGGCCGGCCGCGACGGCGGAACTAACTTACAACCCTAGCGGCCATCAAGCGTTAACCGGCGTGGCCAGCAAACAGCGGCTTTTAGCGCCGGGCCAGCGGCAGCCACGATTGCGGATATACCCAGCCGACCTCGACCGCGCCGATATCACACTTGCCATTGATCGGCCGGGGTGCGCCGCGCTGGTCAGCCGTCAGCGTCGTGCCGCAGCCGTTGGCGCCCTGCGGGATATTGTCGATAGCCAGGCTGCCCGGGCGCAATTGGTGCGTGAGCATGGGGTCACCCAGCACGCCAGTCCGCGGGCCGCCATTGTCGGCCAGCGGCGCCAGCAGCGGATCGACCGCCTGTAAACCACCGATGGCGCAAGACGTGTCGCTGACCAGATTGTGCCCCCCATCAATAAAATGAGGGAAGAGCGAGTTAAAGCAGTTAAAGCCGCCGGGCGCGCCAAAGGTCACGATGCTATTCGTCATTGTCAGCACGCTGTTGGCATCACTCGAAAAATACAGGTTATGGGCGGTGCCGGTCAGCCCGACTGTGTTGCTGAGAGTGACGTTCACCAGGACGGCACGGCCGCCATTGTAAAGGCCGCCGCCGGAGTGGGCCGAGTTATCGCTGAGGGTGTCATTCGTCAGCGCGAGGCTGCCGCCGCCGCTGTTAGCAACGCCGCCGCCAAACGGGGCCGAGTTGCCGGATAACGTCGCATTTGTCAGCGTGATTGCACCGGTTTCGTTATCAATACCGCCGCCGCTATTCTGGGCTGAGTTGCCGCTGAGGCTGACATTGGTCAGCCTGACATCGCCGTAGTTGGCAATGCCGCCGCCCCTGGAAGCCGAGTTGCTGCTGAGGCTGACCCTTGTCAGCGTGGCGCTGCCGTCATTGTACATGCCGCCGCCGTTGGCTAGCGGCGATGAGTTGCCGCTGATGGTCACATCCGTCAGGGTAAGCGTCCCCTGGTGGTTCGACAGCCCGCCATAATAGTTGCCGCTGATGGTCGCATCGGTCACATTCAGTATCCCCTGACCGTTCTCCAACCCTTCCGCCGAATTGCCGCTGACCGTGACGTTCTGCAGCGTGGTCGTGCCCAGATAGGTCTGAATGCCTGCCCCGGCCGCCGCCAGGTTGGCATTCAGGACGCTGTTGGTCGCGGTCAATGTGCCCTGGTTGTAAACCCCCCCGCCAAACCCGCTCGCCGCCGTATTGCTGAAGAAGGTGCTGCCGTCGATGCGTGTCTGGCCGATGGCCCAGATGCCGCCCCCGTCCGCGGTAGTGGCCGCATTGTGTGCCAGGGTGCTGTTGGTTACCGTGAGCGCCGCCAGGCTGTAGATGGCCCCGCCCGACACGCCGGCAGAATTGTCGTGCAGGTTTGAGTTGGACAGGACCGCGCTGCCTGGACTGTCGACGTACAGGGCTCCGCCGCGATGGCCGCTGCCGGCCTCGCAATGGCTCACGTCCACATGATCCGCCGCTAAGGCGCCGCTGACGAACACGCAGCTGCCGTCGACCGCCGCGCCATGCGTCAGGACCAGGTTGGTTATGGTCAGGGCAGCGCCAGCGCCCACTTGGAACAGCCGGGTGTTGCCCTGGCCGTCAAAGGTAACGGGGTGACCGCCATTGAAACCGTCCAGGCTGGTTGCGACCGTGATCCCGGCGACATGGGTCAGCAGGATGGTCGCGGGCGCGTGGGTACCACCGCAGTTGAAGGTGATCAGGCCGCCGCCGCTCAGCGCGGCGTCTAGCCCGGACTGGCTGCAATTCCTTACCTCGCCGCCAGCCTGGGCCGGCAGGGCGCCGGCGAGTGTCCAACACAACAGCCCAGCGAGCACCATCCGGACCACTTGCGCTGCCTGTCTGGCATGCATGGCTACCTCCCGCTGTTTGAGCTTAAGCCTATTTCACAGCCTGCCTGGATGTCCGCCTGCTCTTGGGGATCAGCTTGAGCGCCGAGCCTTTATGCATGGCCAGGTGCTCGGTTTTGTCGCTCTTGATGAGGTATTGCGGCTCGGCTTTCGAGGCGTGCACCATGTAGCCCTTGAAAGTGATCTCGGACGTGATTTTCTTCCGGATCGTGCCGCGTACCCGGCCGGCCTCCGAGTTCCACTCCACATGATCGCCGACCTTGAAGTCGTGTGCCATGGTCAGGTCCTCTACACGGCATAGCTTGCGCTTGCCAGCTAAAGTGTATTATGGGAAATGGCCACCGACCACCACGGCTGCGGCGCACGGCTCGATGGCGGGCACGAAATTGTCGAGCGCGGGCTGATCGACCTGAAGCTGAATTGAAAAGCCGCCCTTGCGGGGCGGCTCCTGGCGGAGTTCCGATGGCTATTTGTTGATGGCCGGTTGACCTTCACTTCTTTCCTGCAGGAACACCAGGATCTTGGTCTGCTGTTCCGCAATCTGGTGAACCTCCGAAGTCAGCGTGTGGATGGCCATCAGCGTGGCGTGATCGCTTTCGGCGCGGGCATCGCTGGCCGCGGCCTGCACGTTCTGGCCCACGATGATGATCGGCAGCAGCACCAACTGCAAGAAGGTCTGGGCGATCCAGGCCACAATAATAATGGGGTCATGCGTAGAGATGGCCGCCGGCAGTGAGATGAGGGCCAGCAGCGCGAAGGCGTAGGCGCACCACATCGAGCCGACCGCCTTGGTCACTGTCAGCGCCAGCCGGGTGTTAATCCGGCCAATCGTGCCCTCGCCATGCACTTGCTCATGAACATGCCGGTTCAGCACCAGTTTGGGCAAATGGGCGCGTGCATCCGCCAGCGAGAGTTTAGTGGTCATGGTTTGCTCCTTTGCGAGTCGCTATTTAGCGTTTCACCCGATCACGTCAAACCGTTTCGGCCCGGAAGCTTACTACTGTCCGCCGCGGCAGGCAAGCGGCTAATGTATTGGCTCAGCCAGGTCACTGTGCCATGGCAAAAGAGCGCGGCAGGCCGGCCTGGGTCCGCCGCCCACTGGCCAGAGCGGGTATAATCCTCTCGGCACACCGCCATTCCGCGCTGTCCAGCCACTGAGGATTCGTGACCTACAACCTGCCAACCGCCAGGCGGCACCTGCGCCGCAACTGGACCGCCTTTTTTAGCGACAATTTCTTTTTTGGCATCGGGCTGACCTTCGCCTCAGTCTCCACCATCCTGCCGGCGTTTGCCGCGCTGCTCACCGACAACAAGATCATCATCGGCGCCACCGCCGCCGTGTGGACCGGCGCGTGGCTGCTGCCGCAGATTTTTGCGGCGCACTGGCTCAGCGACAAGACCCGCAAATGGCCGGTCATGTTCTGGGGCGAGCTCATCGGCCGGCCCATCATGATCGCGTTCGTGGTTTGGGTGCTGGTCACCGGCCTGCGCTTTCCCACCCTCACCCTGATCTTTTTCTTCATCGCTATAACGTATTTCCGAATGACCGACGCCGTCGTCGCGCTGGCCTGGTTCGACCTACTGGGCAAAGCCCTGGCGCCAGAATTGCGCGGCCGGCTGATCGGCGTCGGCCAGGTGCTGACCGGCGTGGCCGCGCTGGGCGCCGGCGTGCTGATCCGCTATGTGTTCAGCGACCAGGGGCCGGCCTTCCCTTACAACTATGCCGTGGTGTTTGGCCTGGCCGCGCTGTGTTTCACCCTGTCGGAGATCGCCTGTGTCTTTGTGGTTGAGCAGCCCGAGGCGGTGGCGGAGGTGCGCCCCACCATTCGCGAGTACCTGCCGCAGCTGGCCCGGCTGCTGCAGAGCGACCAGGCCTTCAGGCGGGTGACGCTGGTTCGGCTGCTGGCCGGCCTGGGCACACTGGCGTCCACCTTTTACGTGCTCTACGCCACGCGGGTGCTCAGCCTGCCGCCGCAGTCTATTGGCCTGTTTGCGGGCGCGGCCACCGGCGGCGCGGCCCTGGCCGGCGTGCTGCTGGGCGTGGTGGCAGACCGCCTGGGCACACACCGCGTCATACAGGTCATCACCTGGTGCCAGTTCGCCGTGCCGGTGATGGCGCTGCTGGTTCATTTTGGAGTGTTTGGCTCCGCCGCCGGCGCCGTGTTTCCGCTGCTGTATGTGCTCATGGGCGCGTTCGACGGCAGCGTCATGCTGGGGTTTCTCAACTATGTGCTGGAGATCTCGCTGCCCGGCCAGCGCCCCACCTACATGGGCCTAACCAACACGCTGTCGGGTCTGTTGGTGTTGGTGCCGCTGGCCGGCGGCTGGGTCCTCGAGCACTCGTCCTACCCGCTGCTCTTTGGGCTGGCGGCCATGGGCACCCTGCCGGCCGCGCTACTGGCCCTGACCTTGCCCAATCCGCGGCAGTCCGTGGCGGCCGAGGCGTCTGAAGTGACGCTGGCGGCCCCGCCTGGCCTGCCGCGGCAGCCGGTGCACTAAGCGGCGAGAGATGCTTAAGTATCATGCCAAACAGCACCTGGGCGTCCGGGCGCTGAGCGATACAAATCAAACTGCGACAGGAGGTGCCGCTCATGAAACACAATCCGTTCTCTTTTAGCCGGTTGCTTTTGCTGGGCGGCGCCGTGCTGGCGGGGCTGCTCACGGTCTTCAGCCTGTACCAGCCAGGCCAGGCCGCGCCGGCCCGCAGGCCGGCGGGCGGCGCCGCGAGTGCCACGCCGGGCCCCAGCCCCACCCCCACTGGCGCCACCATTGCGCTGGCGGTGGTAGGCGCCCCGGCCGGCGCCTGGACCGACGTGCAATGGCAAGACGGGCTGGGCCAGTGGCATGACGTGAATGGCTGGCAGGCAGCGCTGGACCCAACCGGGCAGCGGCTGTGGTGGGTGGGCAATTCGATGTTGGGCCAAAACGGATTGTTCCGCTGGCTGGTCACTTTAGGCCAGGGTGGCCTGGTGTGGGCCACGAGTCTGGTGTTCCATCTGCCCGCCACCCCCGGCTACGTCGCCTGGCAGAATATCTATGGTCCAGATACGCCGTCCGCGCCGGTCGTCCCGCCAGCCGCCACGGCCACGCCGCTGCCGGTGAATTCGGGCGTGACGCTCCCCTCCAGCCCGGCCGGCACCTATGTGGTGCAGCCGGGTGATACGCTCTATGGCATCGCGCTGCGCTTCCAGACCACGGTCGGCGCGCTGCTGGCCCAAAACGGCTTGAGCGGCAGCCTCATTTTCCCCGGCCAGGTGCTCGTCATCCCGGGCGGCAACCCTGCCGGAGGCGCTGCTCCGGCCAACACACCGGCCCCCGCCGCCTCGCCGGCTGGCCCGGCCTCCGCGGCCCAGGTTGTCTACGTGGTGCAGCGCGGCGACACACTCTATGGCATTGCGCTGCGCTATGGCACCACAGTGGCTGCCATTCAGTCGGCCAATCAGATCTTCGGGAGCCTGATCTTCGTCGGGCAAACACTCGTTATTCCATAGAGCCGGGCATGACCAGGCAGCAAGGCCCGCCAACCATCCTGTTGACCTTGTGCGCCGTTTTGCTGGCACTCGTGTGGTGGCCGGCGCCTGGCACCACCGATGTGGCCATCTTCCTCCGGTGGGCGGCGGCCGCGGCTGGTAGCCTGCGCGGCAGCTATGCCACGTTTTACACTTACGGCTACCCGCCGCTGCACTTTGTCATCCTGGGCGGCGCGGCGCGGCTGGCCCAGGCTATGCAGACCGATCTGTTCACCGGCTTCAAGCTGTCCCTGCTGCTCAGCCTGCTGTTGACCGGCGGGCTGTTTTGGCTGTGGACGCGCAATCTCTATCTGAGTCTTGGCCTGTTCCTGGCACTGCTGCCGAGCGCCATGACCTACGGCTACACGGATATCTACTTCGCCGTATTCCTGGTGGGCGCATTGTGGGCGCTCCACAGCCAGCGGCTGGCGCTCTTTACAGTTTTGTATTGCGGCGCCTGCCTGGTCAAGCTGCAGCCGCTGATCCTGGTGCCATTTCTGGTAATTTACCTGCTGGGCGTGCCGCACCTCGCGGACTGGCGGCAGATCGATGTCAGGCGCCTTGGGCTGCGCGTCATCCTGCCGGCCGCGCTGATTGGGCTGGGCACGCTGGCGTATTTTGGAAAACCGTTTCTCGACGCGCTGGCCGTCGGCCTGTCGAACCCCTTCCTCAGCGGCCAGGCGCTTAACCTGAACTGGATTGTCACCTTTGGCATCCGCGCGCTCAACCCGCAGTGGTTTGGCGGATTGACCAACGGGCTGATCGTGCCCATCGACACGCAGGATTGGCACGCCTGGCTGGCGTCGAAAATATTGTTTTGGCTGCTGTTCGTGCCCACCTGGTTCGTCTTCGCTCGCAGCCGGAAGACGTTCGACGACCTGATCTGGTTCGGGCTGATCGGCTATCTGACCTACTTCATGCTGAACGCCGGCGTGCACGAAAACCACCTCTTCATGGCGGTCATATTGGCCGCGGTGTTGGCCTGGCGCCGGCCCGACCAGTTGGCCACCTTTGCCGTCTGGGCGCTGGCGGCCAATATCAACCTGTTTGTCTTTTACGGCGCGGACGGAAGCGGCTGGGCGCTGAACCCCGTGGCCGGCGTTGATATCACCCTGCCGCTGGCGGTGGTGTTTGTGGCGTTGTTCGCGTTCTACTACTTTGAAGCCGTCGTGGTTGGCTCCAGGCGGAGGGCGCTGCAACCTTAATGGGTGAGGCGGCCCGGCGAACGCCGGGCCGCCTCACCTCGTTGTCGTCAGGTGGTGGACGACGTGCCAGGTTGTAACGGCGGGTCTCAGTGCAGCGAGCTGCCGGTAATGGGCACGGTCCAATCGGCTCCGAGGATGATCTGGATGTCGACCTGGGCGGCCGGGTCCGATCCAGGCGTCACCGCCAGCACGTTGAAGGCCCGCGCCAGCCAGGCGGCGGTGTGCGTTTTGCTGCTGTAGTCCACAATCTCCGTCTGGGCGTAGTCCGACCGGCCGGCCGTGGCCACCTGCACCACGTCAATCCCCTGGCCCTTCAGCCAGTCGGCCGTGGCCTGCCCCAGCCCCGTCACCCCAGCCCCATTCAGCACCGCCACCTTGGCCCCTTCCGCCGCCCGCAGCGTGGCTTCGTCCGTGCCAGTCGGCGCGAACAGGCTGTCGCGCAGCGCCCGGATCTTGTCGCGGATGGGCAGCAGCACTTCCTGCCCGTCGGGGGTGGTGGCGTCGGTCACATCGTTGTAGTCGATCACCACGTGCGTGATGTTGCCGCTGGGGATCTGCTGCCCCAGCTGCGCCAGCCGCAGCGCGTCCGTCAGGCTCAGGTCCATCTGAATGTCGCCCGAGAGCTTCTGGTAGAGCCCGGGCGCCTTCAGCAACAGCCCCGGCAGCAGGTTCAGCTGCAGCACCTTGTCGCGCACCGCCAGGATCACCTGCTGCTGGCGCCGCGCCCGGTCCAGGTCGCCTTCACCTTCGTGGCGGGTGCGGGCGTACTTCAGCGCCGTGGCGCCGTCCAGGTGCTGCCGCCCGGCCGCCAGGTAGAACGGATCGTAGCCATTGTTGGCGTCGGGGTAGGTCGGGTCGTCGATGGTCTCGGGCACGTTCACGTCGATGCCGCCGATGGCGTCGATGAAGGTGGTGAAGGCGTTGAAGTCGATGCGGATGTAGTGGTCGATGTTGATGCCCAGCGCCTGCTCGGTGGTCTGCACGGCCAGGGCCGGTCCGCCGCCGGGGTAGCCAAAGGCGTCGCCGTCGAAGTTGGCTTCGGTGATCTTGGCCATGCCGTAGCCGGGGACGTTGACCCACAGGTCGCGCGGGATGGAGAGCATGACCACGGTCTTGGAGACGGGGTCCACCGAGACCAGCATCATAGAATCGGTGTGGTTGGGGGTGCTGACGCTGCCGCCGTCGCTGTCCATGCCCATCAGCAGGAACGTCAGCCGCTGCTGGCCCGTCCACGCCGGCAGGGGAGTAGCCACTGGCGCCTGGGTGGCCGCCGCCGCTGGGGTGGTGCCGCCGAGGGCCGTCTGGCCAGAGCTGCCGCCGTCGCTGCCGCCGGGCAGCAGCGCGCTGACGGCGCCCGAGAGAAGACAGCCGGAGAGCGCCAGCACGACCACCATCGCCCCCAGCAGGGCACCAAACACGCAGCCGCGCGGCGCGGAGCGGGCCGGACGGGCCGGATCCGTTGGCCGCACCAAAGGCGGCCGCGCCACATTTCGCGCCACCGGCCGGTCATCCTTTAGCCATGGTAGACGAGCGCGCCACCAGCGTGTTACGATTATCCGCCGAGCGGCCAGGGCCTGGCGCCACCGCTCCAGCCTTGAACTGGGGCGCGGCCTGTTGGCGCCGGATGAGGATGGCACTATTTCACGTCTTAGCATACGCTCACGTTTGATTGGGTTCATCACCACTGTTTGCCTGGCCGCCGGCTGCAGCTCAGCAAGCACGCCAGCCGGGCAAGCTCAGACACCTGTGCCCGCCCTAGCAGCAACTTCCGTGCCAGCCACGCCGGCGGCAACACCCGCGACGGCAGAGCCGGCCGCGTCCGGTACACTCACAACGACCGCCGGCTATGATTGGTTCCAGTTCGGCGGCGATCCGCAGCATAGCGGCGACAATACCCAGGAACAGGCGCTGACGGCCGCCAACGTCAGCGGCTTGCAGCCCATTTTTCACGTCACCCTGCCCAACGTCGCCGACGGGGCGCCGGTGTTTCTGCACGCGGTGAACACGGCCGGCGGTCTGGCCGACCTGCTGTTTGTGACGACGAAGGCCGGCGACGTGCTGGCGCTCGACGCGCACACCGGCGCCACCGTTTGGAGCCACCCGGCCCCCGCCAACACCTGCCACATCAACAACCTGCTCTTCCCGTGTTACACCACCTCGTCCCCGGCCATCGATCCAGATCGCCAATCGGTCTACAGCTATGGCCTTGACGGCCGGGTCCACAAGTACCGCGCGACAGATGGCCAGGAGACCCTGGACGCCAGCTGGCCGGAAGTTGTGACCCTGAAGCCCTACGACGAGAAAGGCTCATCGGCGCTGGCGGCCGCCACGGCCCGCGACGGCACCCGTTACCTGTATGTCGCCACCAGCGGCTATTTCGGCGACCAGGGCGATTACCAGGGCCACCTGGTCACCATCAACCTGGTCGATGGCAGCCAGCACGTGTTCAATGCCCTGTGCAGCGATCAGGCGCTGCACCTGGCCGACAGGCGCACCGGCTCCAGCCCGGACTGCGGCCAGCTGCAAGCCGGCATTTGGGCCCGGGCCGGCGCCGTCTACGACCCCGCCACCGACCGGATCTACCTGGCCACCGGCAACGGCACCTTTGACCCGGCCAGCCATCATTGGGGCGATACGGTGTTCGCGCTCCACCCAGACGGCACCGGCGCCAACGGCGACCCGGTGGACAGCTACACCCCGAGCTCTTTTGCCCGCCTGCAGTTTTTCGACGTCGACCTGGGCAGCACGGCGCCGGCTGTGCTGCCCCCACTGGCCGGGTCGCCCCTGCCGCACCTGGGCGTACAGGGCGGCAAAGACGCCACGCTGCGGCTGATCAACCTGGACGACCTCAGCGGGCAAGGCGGGCCCGGCCACACCGGCGGCGAAGTTTCCTCACTGCCCGTGCCAATGGGCGGCCAGGTGCTCACCGCGCCCGCCACCTGGACCGACCCGGCGGACGGCAGCCCGTGGCTGTTCGTGGCCGATGGCAAAGGCACGGCCGGCCTGCAGCTGGCCATGGACAGCGCAACCGGCAAGCCGCGCCTGAACCCGGTCTGGCAGAACGCCTCCGGCGGCACTTCGCCCTTGGTGGCGAATGGCGTGTTGTATGTGGCCAGCAGCGGCCATGTGTGGGCGCTGGCGCCCAAGACCGGCCAGGTGTTGTGGAGCAGCACGCAGGTCGGCGGCATTCACTGGGAAAGCCCCATCGTCGCCGGTGATACACTTTACCTCACTGACGAAAGCAGCGGGCTGACTGCCTTTTCCCTCCGGCCGTAAGAAACCTGTCAGACGGCCGGCGCACGACGACCATCGGGCAGGCCATCCGCGAGGACGAGAGGCCCATGACAAATAATGCAAACAGCCGCAGCAGCTCGGAGCGCCTGGCCGTCACCGTCATCGTCCTGGGTTTCTTCGTCTTCGTCATCGGCCGCTTCCCTGGCCTTATCCGGCTGAACCTGACGCCAGGCATTGGGCTGCTCAAAATCACGGTCTTCCTGCTAGGCATCAGCCTGATGACCCTTGGCGGATATATGTATGTGCGCGCCACGCGCCGCCAGGCCGGGCCGCACCGCCTGGCTGAGCTGATGGGGGTGCGCCTGGTGGGCACCGGCCTGGTCATCTGCTATGTCACCGGGTATGCCGACATCCTGGGCATTGGCACCGAGCGCAGCGGGGACACGCTGCTCTTTGGCCCGCTCCAGGCTGCCGGCGTGGCGCTGGGCGTGCTGGTCACCGTGGTAGGATTGATCATCTACTCGCGCTAGCCAACCGGAGCCGGGCTGCGTGATGGCAGAGGCGGACCGACCTGTCCGCCCAGCCCCGGCGGCCAATTCCAGCTAGTGGTTATAATGCTGCCTGGGCAGTCGGCGGGAGGCGCGCAGCAATCAGCGCCCCGCCCTGACTGGCACTCACGTTCCGGAGATCCCTGATGCGCAGTTGGACGAAGAAAATAATGGCGGCAACCATCGCCATTGGCTTGGTGGCGGGCGGCTATCTCTTGTTTGCCGGGCGAAACAACTTATCGGTCACGCCAACGGTCACGGCGGTGGCGCCGCTGGCATCCGCCACCGCGGCGCCCAGCGCCAGCCTGCCGGTCACGGCCTCGACGGACACGGCCGTGACCGCCGTGTCCGCAACACCAGTGCCGCCATCCACGCCAGCCCAAGCCACCGCCACCAGCAATTGGCCCAACCTGGGCCAGGTGGTCAACGACCTGCTCGCCCAAAAATGGGCCGGTACTCAGCGCATCACAATACTGGTGATGGGCGTGGAGCATCGGCAGGGCGATACCGAGAAGGCCTTCCAGAGCGACACCATGATGCTGATCTCGGTGGACCCGGTCGCCAAGACCATTGTGATGCTTTCGATACCGCGCGATCTGTGGGTGGAGATTCCCGGCTCAGGCAGCTACAAGATTGACGAAGCCAATTTTATCGGCGACGCCTATCACGCCCGGGGCGGCGGACCGGGGCTGGCCGTAAGGACCGTCGAGCAGAATTTCAAGATCAACATCGACTACTACTTCCGGCTCGATTTCACCGCCTTCGAGACCCTTATCGACGCGATCGGCGGAATTGATATCGTGAACCCCACCGCCATCAGCGATCCGACCTATCCCGATGGGTCGCTCGGCTATGAGCCGTTCTATCTGTCAGCCGGGCCGCATCACCTGAACGGGCACGACGCCCTGCGCTACGCCCGCACCCGCCACGGCTCAACCGACATCGTGCGCGCTCAGCACCAGCAGCAAGTCATCATGGCCGTGCGTGACAAGGTGTTGAACCTCAACCTGCTGCCGAGCCTGGTGGCCCAGGCCCCGTTGCTCTACAGCCAGCTGAACCAGAGCATCGCCACCGACCTGACGCTGCAGCAGATGATTCAGCTGGCCGTGCTGGGTCAGGACGTGCCGCAGAACCAGATTCAGAGCGTGGTCATCGACTACAACTATGTGGAAAACGGTGTCGAGCCGGGGTCGGCCGGCCAGCCGCCCCAGGATGTGCTGATCCCGAACTGGGACCGGATAAATGAGCTGCTGAATCGCGTCATGCCGCAGACTCCGCAGGTTGGAGCGCGTTCTCCTGTGCTGTCGCGGCCGTAGGTTTGGGCGCGGCGCTTGCTGGGGGGCCTGATCCGCGGTCAGGCCGCGCCGCGCAACTGAAGCTGCAGCCGGGTCAGCCTGGCGTGCAGGTTCCAGCGGCCATCGAAGGCCATCAAATCATACGAGTTCTCCGACAACACCTGGCCCCGCCGCGTCAGCCGGCAGTCGACCCCCAGCGCGCCTTCCGGCAGGGTGGCCGTGACGTCACCCAGCTTTTGGATGGAGGCCGGACCCAGTTCCACACCGCCCCTGAAGAGGGTTGCGCCGCCCAGGGCGATCTCAGCCGAGCAATCGGGATAGGCCGTGTTGTGGTCGTTGATGACCCACACGGCCGCGCTGAAGCTGCCGCCGGCCTGGTAGCGCCGCAGGTCGAACTCCAGGGCGATCAGAATGGGATTGGCGGCTTGCCGGATGGCGGCATAGGCCAGCTTGGGGATTCGATAGTAGTCGATGACGGCCCAGTCGATCGATGGCCAGGGCGAGTTTAGCTGCCAGAGGCTGAAGCCGGCCGTCGACAGCTTGTGCCGGCGCACGTGCTCGATGCCCATCTTCAAACCGTAGGCCTGGGCCAGCTGTGAGGCCTGCACAAAATCGTCCAGCGTGCTGCCGGTCAGGAACGGCGCGGCATAGTGCGTCAACTTCTTAAGCTGCGCCTTGTGGTAGCGCCAGGCGGGGCCGGGCGGCCAGAGCTCCGGCGCGGGAATGAACTTCTTCAGGCTGGCGACGGCCGGCGGCGCCTGCAGGCCAAACTCACTCAGCATCCGGGCCGCGTCCTGGCGATAGGCCTCGGACGGGTAGAATTGATGCCACACGTTCCAGTTGTGGCTCTCGCCCAGCGACGGCGACACATCCATGAAGAGCCGGGTGCCATCCTCTTCCGCCGCCACCCGCCGCACCGTCGCCACCACGTGGGCATTCATCTTCGGATCAAACTCGTTACCGCCGCACCATAGGAAGATGGCAGGATGGTGGCGCAAGGTGCGCACGATGGCGGCGCACTCACTGCCCAGCAGGGCCAGGTATTCGGCCGAAGTGGGATAGTGCGTGTAGAAGGCGCAGGCCAGCGGGAACTCCTGCCACACCAGGAGGCCCATGCGGTCGCACAGGTCGTAAAAGGCCTGCTTCTCGCGCAGCCCCCCGCCCCACACGCGCAGGCAGTTTAGGTTGGCCTCTTTGGCCAGCGTCAGCAGCGCCCGATAGTCTTGCTCGGTCACTCGGGCCGGAATGGCATCCGCCGGCACCCAGGCCGCGCCGCGCATGAAGATGGTCTGGCCGTTCAGGCTGAGCGCGCCGCTGCCGCTGAAGGGCTGCCCGCTTGGGCCAGGCGAGGCCACGCTGCGGATGCCGATGACCTGGCTGAAGCGGTCGACGGCCCGCCCATTTTGCGCCGCGGCGATTTCCAGCTCATACAGGTTCTGCGGGCCGTGATCCCATGGAAACCACAGCTTCGGATCATCGATCGTCAAAACCAGGCTCAGCGTCTGGCGGCCGGCCAGGCTGGGCACCGCCAGCCGCGCTGTCGCGACCGCCTGGCCAGGCTTTGGATCGGGATACACTTCATACAGCGCCATCGTGAATTCCGTGGGCGCCGGCGCCTGGCTGTCCACCTCGAAGTCGATGCCCAGCAGGGCGCGTTTGGGCTCGGCCTCGGGCGCCAGCGCCGTATTGCGCACCCGAGCTGAAAGCACTCGGGCGGCGCCGGTCACCACGATCTCGACGTCGTCCCACAGTCCTATAGTTCGGATGCCCGGCGCGAAATCCCAGCCGTAGCTCATCTGGCACTTTAGCGTCGAGCGGCGCTGTGGATCGCAGCCCACATCGGCGCCGACGACCTGCTCATAGCGGTTTAGGTAGCGGTTGTAAAGCGAAATCTGGTGATCGGGAAATCTCGTTGGCGCCAGGAAGCGCACGGCCAGCCGGTTCTCGCCGCGCAGGAGCGCCGTGATCTCGTACGACTGTTCTGAGAACATGCCTTCATGCTGGCCGAGCAGGCTGCCGTTCAAGAACGTCCACGACACGTAGTCCGCTCCGTGGAGCACGAGCCAGGCGCGCTGGCCGGGCTCCAGCGCCAGGTTGAAATCGATCCAGTACCACCAGTCATGGTCTTCAACCCAATTGCCCAGCTCCTTGTTGGCGCCGTAGTACAGGTCAACGCCAGGCTGCGTGACGTTGAGCACGTCGAGATGAACGTCGCCCGGAACGGTGGCCGGGTACACGTCCCGCAGCCGTTCAATCTCGGAGGCGTCTGGCGTTTCCATGGCCGACGCGGCGCATTTCCAGCGGTTGCCGTTTAGCGAAATGACTTTACGCATGATTGAGTGTCCGGGTGCGCCTCGATGGGTGTCGAGCCGGGGCGCATCAGCGCCAGAGAATATCGCTATCGGTCGTGATCCGCAACTTGCCGAATGGCAAAGGCGCGTGGTGCGCCCGCCCGGGCCGGGCCGGTCGATCAATGGCGCGTGGTGCGCCGGGGCGGGGCCGGCGATTGTTGCAGATTAACAAAATAATCGACCAGAGTGCTGGTGGGCCGACCTAACCCCCCCGGCCTCCCTTCCCGCTGCGGGAAGGGGGGGAGAAAAACCGGAAATTGATGGTGTGATGAAGGTGCTCGCACCTTCATCACACCATCAATTTCCGGTAACGTTTCAACTCCAGTGGTATGGTCGATTATTTACGAAAGCTGCAACATTCGGCGGGGCCCCGATATCACGCGGCGTCGTGATTGAATGGGCGCCGGGATATCACGTGGCGTGGGCGATGGAACCGGCGGCGGTTGGTGGGTCATAGGCGCGTGTTGCGCCACCCAACCGGGCTTGCGAATCGACCGGCAGCCGCAGTAGAATGGCCCGCATCGGGCTGGCCGGCAGCGCATTCGCGCCGATGCGGCCAAACCTATTCATCCAGGAGGCAGGTATGGCCAAACAGTGGCAGCACAATCCCATCGGACAGAAAGCGGGCGCGCCTGCGGCGGCCAGCGACCCGGGCAGCTTTGCCTGGGAGCACGACCGCACCCAGCACGTCGTCTATCGCGGCGCCGACAACCAGGTGCACGAGCTCTGGCTGCGCCAGGGTTCCGATTGGAAATACGGCGGCGCGCTCAGCATGACCACCGGCGCTCAGGCGGCGGCCAGCGACGTCACCGGCTATGCCTGGGCCGACGACCAGACCCAGCACGTGGTCTACCGCGGCG
>Ga0209166_10001825_pt1 | contig 16962 bp, 12 predicted proteins | sample Coa_R1_3_FD_187151 | JGI IMG/M metagenome (GOLD analysis project Ga0209166, IMG submission 187151) | Surface soil microbial communities from Centralia Pennsylvania, which are recovering from an underground coalmine fire - Coalmine... | ecosystem: Environmental > Terrestrial > Soil >... | reverse complement strand
GTTCGCGCTGCCCGACTCAAACTCTTTCCGAGGCGCGCCAGCTGGCGCGCCTCGGAAAGCTCATCCCATCTGATTTGGCTCATCCTGACACTCTACCGAGTGTCACCAATCATTCTGAACGAGCACAGTATCGGTCTTTTTTCTTGGAGGTTTTGATGAGGCTTCTTTCTTCCGCTCGGCTCGCTCTAGCCGCCTCGGTCGGAGTTATCTTTTGCGTTCCGATGTTCCTCTCCATGCAGGCGCAGGAAGTTCCAGCCTACCGCAATCCGAAACTTCCCGTTGAGCAACGCCTCGCCGATCTCCTTTCGCGCATGACACTGGAGGAGAAAGTCGCGCAGCTCGAAGGTGTTTGGGAAAACCAGCAATTTATGAAGACTCCTGAATCGCGCTTCATCGATGACAAGGGGACGTTTCTTCCGGACCACGCGGCAGTCCTGCTGAAGAATGGCATTGGGGAAATTTCACGCCCAAGCGAAGGCCGCGATCCGCGCAATATGGCGGAGTTCACGAACACGGTGCAGAAGTGGGTTAAAGAAAATACACGTCTTGGCATTCCTGTTCTTTTCCATGAAGAATGCCTGCATGGGCATGCCGCGCCTAAAGGAACTTCCTACCCCTCGGCGATTGGGCTGGCGTCCACTTGGGATCCGGACTTGGTGCACGATATATTTTCCGCGACTGCGGCTGAGGTTCGCGCTCGAGGCGCGCAGGAATGTTTGGCGCCTGTTTTGGATCTTGCCCGCGATCCGCGCTGGGGCCGCACGGAAGAAACCTACGGTGAGGATCCGTATCTCGTTTCGCGCATCGGCGTTGCGGCCATCCATGGATTTCAAGGTACCGGGCCGTTCATCGACAAAACCCATGTGTTGGCGACGGCGAAACATTTCGCTGTCCATGGCCAGCCCGAAGGCGGCACCAACGTCGCGCCCGGCAATTACTCGGAACGAGTCATTCGTGAATATTGGTTGAAACCTTTTGAAGCCGCCGTCAAAGAAGGCCATGTGCAGAGCGTCATGGCCTCCTACAACGAAATAGACGGCATTCCTTCCCACAGCAATAAACAACTCTTGATTGACATTCTTCGCCACGAGTGGGGCTTTAACGGAGTTCTAGTGTCGGACTATTTCGGCATCACCGAACTCATCAAGATTCATCACATCGTTGGAACCAAGGAGGCTGCCGCCAAACTCGCGTTAGAGTCTGGAGTCGATGTCGAGCTGCCCTTTCCAGATGCCTTCCCCAGCCTGATTGAGCAAGTGAAAGATGGCAAAGTTGCGGAAGCCACCATCGATCGCGCCGCGGCGAACCTTCTCCGTGAAAAGTTTCTGGCAGGACTTTTCGATGATCCCTATGTCGATCCCGATTATGCGGAAAAAATCACGAATGACGCCGACCACCAAAAGCTGGCGCTCCAGGCCGCGCGCGAAACCATCATCCTCCTGAAAAACCAGGACCACCTTCTGCCCCTGGACGCTTCAAAGTACAAGCGCATCGCCGTGATCGGGCCGGACGCGGCCGAGGTTCATCTCGGCGGCTACAGCAACAAACCGGGCCGCGGCGTCAGCATTTTGCAAGGGATCAAGAACCGCGTTGGCTCGGGTTCGGAAGTCCTCTATGCGGAAGGCACCAAGATCACCGAAACGGCATCGGATTGGAATGCGGACAAAGTTGTGCTGGGCGATCCGGCGCTGAATGCCAAGCGCATCGCCGATGCTGTCAAGACCGCGCAGAAAGCTGATGTCATAATTCTCGTTCTCGGGGACAACGAGCAAACATCGCGCGAAGCGTGGGCTCCCGAGCACAAGGGCGACCGCGACGATCTCACTTTGCTCGGCAATCAAGACGATCTCGCCAAGGCTATGCTTGCGACTCATAAGCCCGTCGTCGTCCTTCTGCTGCATGGCCGGCCTAATGCGATCACGTACCTCGCCGAAAATGTCCCCGCGATTCTCGATGGGTGGTATCTCGGTCAGGAGGGGGGCACCGCGGCAGCGGAAGTATTGTTTGGCGACTACAACCCGGGCGGCAGATTGCCCATCACGGTCCCCCGCTCGGTTGGCCAACTTCCCGATTACTACTACCAGAAGCCCTCGGCTAAGCGCGAGTATCTCGGCAGCACCACCGAGCCGCTCTATCCCTTTGGCTGGGGCTTGAGCTATTCCACATTCAAGTACGACAATCTCCGCGTGACGCCCGATAGCATCGGTCCCGAAGGCACGGCGCACGTCAGCGTAAACGTGACCAACACGAGCAAGCTTCGCGGAGACGAAGTCGTTCAGCTCTACATTCGCGATGAAATCAGTTCGGTCACTCGCCCTGTGAAAGAAATGCGGGGCTTTCGGAGGATTACGCTCGATCCAGGACAAACGAAGTCCGTCGAGTTCGCCCTCGGTTTCGAAGAGTTGTCCTTCCTGAATCGCGATATGCACCGCGTCGTCGAGCCGGGGACCTTCAAAATCATGGTGGGCGGAAATTCCGTCGATTTAATCGAAACGACTTTGACCGTGGCCGACAGATAATTGCGCCTTCTCTTTGTAACTTAGGTGACTGCGTGGGACGTCGGAAGAACGTCCCGAATCGCTTGCCTCGTAAACTCATTCCTTGCGTTTCCAATTCTTCGGCTTGCAGATTGCGCGAGAGACGGTCTTCGGTCTTGAGCAGAGGAATTTCTTCTTGCAGACGGCGCGCGATATTGCTCAACTTCACGTCCTGGCTGGCCTGAATGCCGAACAGCATCTCGGCAACAAAGTTTCGTAACGGTTTGCTGAGACCCGCAGTGAGTTCGGAGGTGAAGCGCGTGAGTTGGGCTTTCAGGCGGGACCGGATTTTGCTATGTTGCACGGGGGGACACCTCCATGGCAGGTCAGGATTTTTTGGCGAAAACCCTTCTACCACGGATTCCGGCCCCTCCCACTTCTGAAAAACGATAAACCCCTGTTCTTCCATTACTTGCCCAGGATCGCGAAGAAAAAATCAGGAAGGTCCTGCAAGGGAACCCGGACTCTCCCTCAAAGCTTGACATCAAATGCGAGCAATCGGCAGAGCGTCCTTGGGGGATCGCGTTGCACGAGGCGCCCGAAGGTGGTGACGCCAGAATTCGGTTGTGGGTATTGTGGCAGTGCGGATCGCAAACAAATCAGAGATGAAAGATGAGGATATCGGATGATGGAAGACTCTTCACCTCGGCCATTGGGGAAAAGGAACGCGCTCTTGGCGATCGCAGTGGGCGGCGGGATTGCCGGGGCCTTGGACCTTCTACAAGCCAGCATCCTCTTTGGCTGGAAGATTCCGCTCGCAATTGCCGCCGGCCTGCTGGGGCGGCACGCTTTCCAAGGAGGCGCCGGCACGTATGTCCTTGGTGTCCTGCTGCACTTCTTTATCGCTTGCTCGGCAGCGGCTGTTTACTACGCGGCAAGCCGCCGGCTGAGTTTCATGCTGGAGCACCCGCTGGTGTGCGGCTTGTTCTTTGGCGCTGCGGTGGAAGAAGTAATGAATCTTATCGTTTTGCCGCTCTCCGCGCTTCACGCCAGGGGCCCTTACAAACTTCATGACCTGATTCTAGGGCTGCTGGTGCACATGGTCGTGGTCGGTCTACCGATTTCCTTCAGCGTTCGTCGGTTCGCGAAGTAGTTGTGTGGCCGCTGTCAGCGGCTTGATCTGAATGAAGTTATGGACTACCTGGCTGCAATCGCCACATATTCTTAGTCCCTCTCACCCTGCTTCGAGGGGAATTCGCATCCCTATCTGGACATTGTATGCAATGCTGCCCCGCCTCGAACTTGCTCCTCGTGATCCCTGTCCCTTCTCAAAGAACAAGGGTCTGCAATTCATCGTCCCGAAATCAAACCTGCGACGACTCTGCTCACGAGCGGTGCCAGTACATGTCCCAGCCGAGGTAACGCGTCGCCGCTTCGTGCACCGCTGATGCCACGGTGGAAAAATTCGCCGCCACATGATGTTCGAACCCGCGCTCGCAAATATGCCGGAGTAGCTTCTGCAAGTGAGGAATGTGCACGACGCCCGCGCCGCCGAATGTTTCGAGCGGATCATCGGTAAAGTTTCCCTCGCCAACGTAACCTCGCATGCTGCCATGAAGGTCATCCGTGGAGAATCGGGCAAAACTCATCGGCCCGGCCTTCACTCTGCCTACGCACGTTCCAAACGTGTTTTCTTTACCCACAGTCCCCGCAATAATCTCCTGGAAGTCCATGCGCACGTCTTTGAAAAAGTGTTTCGGTAGATTGCTGCAATGGAAGCAAACCGCCTTGTCAGGATCCTCCGCGTAATTGTTGTTCCAATCCAGAAGCGCGCTCGGCGTTCCCGACGCCAGTTGCAGCGCGTGCATGCCGATGACGCCGGCGATGTCCACTTCGCATGCGCTCGAGAGTCCATCTTCGCTCATCATGCTCATGATCGTGCAGGGTACCACCCCGAAGTACTCTTCCAGCGATGTCCAGCACTGAATGGCGCTGATCGATACTTCGGCGTCCTGCATCCAGCCGTCGATCACGGCTCCCAGTTTGGCCATTTTTAGCAGCGCGGGGTTTGGAACGTTTCCGGTCGAGACGTAGCGCCGGATGGCATCCAGCTTTTTTTGCGCGTTGGGATTGTCGTCCTTCATTCGCTCGATGCGGCCGAGAATCTCTGATAGATCAATGGTCTCGACCGATATCCCGTTGGCCTCCAGAATTTTTTCGCTGTAACGAACGGTGTTGAAAGCCGCCGGCCGGGCGCCGATGGCTCCGATTCGCAAACGCTTCAATCCTTTCACGACGCGGCAAACGGCCAGGAACCACTCGAGATCGCGGCGAAACGCATCGGACTGCGGCTCGACAGTATGCAGGCTTGTCAGGGAGTAGGGAATTCGATACTGCGAGAGGTTGTTGCAGGCCGACATTTTTCCGCAGAAACTGTCGCGCCGGTGTGCGATTGTCATTTTTGATGGCGTGTCCGGCGTGGCTTGCACCAATACCGGCACATTCAAGCCCGCCAAACGCAACGTGTCCGCGATCGCGCGCTCGTCTCCAAAATTGGGAAGCGATACAATCACGCCATCGATTCGATCGCTGGCAGAACGAAATAGCGCGGCGCATCGCTTGGCTTCCTCGTGCGTTTCGACCGCGCCATGCTTGCTCTGCTCGGGTCCAAGAACGATGGCTTCGATTCCTGCCGTTCGCAAAATCTGAATCATTTCCTCACGGCCGCTCTTCGCCAGATGATCCGGAAAGAATCCCCGATTACCGATGATCACACCGAGTGTCGCTTTTACGCTCATTGGATGATCTCCACTCCCTCACACAGCGCGTCCCGCCGCGAATGCACTCGGCAGACGTCCGGCGGTTCAAGAGTGCTGCTCTCGATGGCGCTGGATGAATTCCTTCAGGTACTCGCCCGCGTCGATAATATGTTTCCACAGAGCAGCGGCAGCTATTTCAGGATCTTTCGTCTTGCAGGCAGCGAAGAGTTCGCGGTGCGCCTCGCCGGCCCGGTGGTGGTCGCGGGTAAAGACAAGATGGAGACGGGTGTAGCGGTCGCAATTGATGTTCAGAGTCTTCAAGAATGAAAGCATGAAAGGACGATTGGCGGGAGCGTAGAGGGCGGAATGAAAACTCCAGTTCCACTGGCCCCAGGACTTCACTTCGGAATCCTTTTTGAGGGACTGCTCGTACTGAACCAGGATGTCTTCCGCACGCTGGAAATCCTCTTGCTTTATATTCGGGATGGCGTGACGCAGCATATAGCATTCGAGAACGGCGCGCGTTTCGAACATTTGCATGATCTCGTCGGGTGAGAGAGCAGAAACAACGGCGCCGCGGTTGGCAACAATAGTGATGAGGCCTTCGGCTGCCAAATGGCTAAGAGCTTCACGAACGGGGATGCGGCTGATCTGAAATTCAGTGGCAATCGCATCCTGGCGAAGCTGTTCGCCTTCGCGCAGTTCGCCGCTGAGAATTTTCTCCCGGAGCCGCTCGACGACAGCGGCGGAAAGAGATTGACGCCGGATGGGGTCGGATTTTTTCGGAGAGACTGTCTGCGTAGTTGAGCGAGGATTCGTTGCCTTCATTGTCGCAAGTTCACCAGGCAAGTAGCGTCCAAGCAAGCGGGCTTAAGAGTAAGGCTAGAAGCTGCCGGATTTCACAAAGGATGCCGGCGGCCCGGAGCTGACTAGGCGAACTTGCCACTCCAGACCTGTGGACAGCTTTGCGTACCACGTTGAGACTATAAAATAAATGTTAAATTTACAACTATCATCGCTTGAACTTGCCGTCCTCCATCCTCCAGATGCTCAATGGATTGTCATTTCTTAGTTCGGCGGGCAGCGCGGATTGCGGAAAATCCTGAAAACAGACGGGTCGCGCGAAGCGAAAAATGGCTTGCGAGCCGACGGAGGTGGTGCGGCTGTCGGTGCTCGCGGGATAGGGCCCGCCATGAACCATGGCGTGACAAACTTCAACGCCGGTGGGATAGCCGTTGAAAACGATGCGGCCGACCTTGTCTCTTAGGACCTGGATCAAGTCGGAAAATTCATGCAAGTCTTCCTCGGTGCCGTGAATTGTGGCGGTGAGATGGCCGTTGAGGCTGCGAGCGGCATCGAGAAGTTCTTGGCGCTTGGAGAAGCCGACCAATAATGTCGAGGGACCAAAAACTTCAGAACCCAGGTCGGGGCTGTTCAACAAGCTGGGAACGTCGGTTTGGAAAACCGCAACTCCTGCAAGGAATGCCGGGCCGGGGCTCGCCTGTTCGCCTTCGGCCACTAGTGTTAAATCTCGACGATCCTTACGATTCTGGATTTCGCGTTCATAGGAGTTTCGAATGCCGGAGGTCAAAAACGTGAATTTGGGGGAATGGGCCACTTTGTCTTGGAATTCAGGAAGGAAATTGGCGGAGGGGTCCTGTTTAGGAAGAAAAACCAAGCCAGGTTTGGTGCAGAACTGCCCGCTTCCCAGCGTGAAGGAAGCGTGAAGCTGCGAAGCGATCTCTCTCCCGCGGGCGGCCATGGCGCCGGGAAGAATGAATACGGGATTGGTGCTGCCCATTTCGCCAAAGAAGGGGATCGGCTCTGGCCGGCGGACCGCCAAGTCCATCAAAGCCCGCCCGGCAGCGATTGAACCGGTGAAGCCGGCGGCTTTGACAAGTGGATGCTGAACGAGCTTCGCGCCCACTTCCGTTCCGGAGTCGAAGAGGAGAGAAAATACGCCTTCTGGTAAACGCTGCTCGCGAACGCAGTCGCGAATGGCGCGCCCGACAAGCTCGCTGGTGCCCGGATGGGCGGGATGTGCTTTGACGATCACCGGATTTCCAGCGGCTAACGCGGAGGCGGTATCTCCGCCAGCAACCGAAAAGGCGAGCGGGAAATTGCTGGCTCCGAATACGACCACGGGTCCGAGGGGAAACAACATCGAGCGGACATCCGGTTTGGGCAAGGGCTTGCGTTGGGGATCCCCGTGGTCGATGCGAGCGCAAATCCAGGAGGCTTCTTCGACAACGGAAGCAAAGAGCCGCAGCTGATTGCAGGTGCGCGCCGTTTCTGATTTCAGCCGCGGCTCAGGCAGTGCTGTCTCGGCATGCGCGCGCGCCACGAGTAAATCGGTGATCGATTCGATGCGAGAAGCAATGCGATTGAGGAAAGAAGCTCGCTCAGTCCCGGGCAAGCGCGAGTAAACGGAAAATGCATCGCTGGCGAGCTCGGCCGCTCGCGCAACATCTTGCGGGCTCGCAGAAAAAAAGGCCGGGGTGATTTTCTCGCCGGTGGCGGGATTCCACGCGCTGAAAGGAGCGCCGGTGGATGTGGAATCGCGAAAACCAATCAGGGACTTGCCAAGGATTTCCATCGCGCGTGTCCGTTACTTCGCCGCTTGCCGAAGCCGGAGTTCGGTGCTGGCTTTTTGCGGGCGCGTGCGGAGCGCGTGGTGGATCAGATCCTTGGTGGCCTGAAGTTCTTCGCCCGTCAGCCGAAGCTTTGGCGGCCTGACGTCCGCGTTGCCTACACCGAGTTCTTCTTGTACGAGTTTGATGAGCTGAACAAACTTTGGGACGGTGTCGAGACGCAGCAGGGGAAGGAACCAGCGATACAGCTCGAAAGCCTGAGAGGATTTTCCCTGGATGCCAAACTCGAAAAGGTCCACGGACTCGCGCGGCAATGCGTTGGCCAGACCGGCAATCCAACCAACCGCGCCCACGGCGATGCCTTCGAGAATGGCGTCGTCCACGCCGACAAACAGGGCGAGGCGGTCACCGAGCAAGGCGCGAATAGCAGAGACACGGCGAACGTCGGCGCTTGATTCCTTTACGGCTTGAAAATTGGAGCGCTCGGCGGCAAGTTCGCGGATATGTTCGGGCAGAAAATCCGTGCCGTAGGCGATAGGATTGTTGTAGAGCATGCCCGGGAGGGGCGTGGCATCGAAGACCGCGGAAACGTGGGCCTTCATTTCTCGCCAATCGCCGCGATAGACGTAGGGCGGGAGGATCATCAAAGCGTCACAACCAACGGAGTGCGCTTGTTTGGCGAGGCTTACGGCCTCGGAGGTGGTCAGCGAAGAGATTGCCGCGACGACTGACGCACGCCCTTTCAGTGCGTTGACGCAGGTATTCAGGACCGCAACTTTTTCGTCGAAAGAAAGGGTCGCGCCTTCGCCCAGGGAACCGAGGGCGACGACTCCGGTGCAGCCATTTTCAACGAGCCACTGGCAGTGGCCGGTTATGAATGTGTGGTCTATCTGCGAACTCTTTGCGAAGCACGTGGTGATTGCGGGAATGACGCCTTGCCACTTCATTGTGATCCTCCATGGGGTTGCGCCGGAATCGCGGGCGACGACATCGCTGCAAGACTCGAACAACGCACGGGAAATATCGGCGGACGCAAGGAGTCCATGGTCCATCCGAAAAGATACTCGGCAGCCGCGCCGCAGACGCGCCCCTGACAGGGGCCCATGCCGCAGCGGGAGTGCAATTTGGCAGCGCGCCAGGTGGCGTGCTTGCGGACCTCATTGATGGAGACATCTTCGCAGCGGCAGAGGAACGTGTCAGGCTTCGCCAGAGTTGCGAGCTCGGAGCGCAGCGCGAAAGCTTTCTTCATTGTTCCAACGACTCTCCTGTAACGGGTGCGGGCTGTGAACAGTTGATTTGCGGAATTGCGGCGGCCAGCCGCCGAATAGCCTGCAATCTGACCTTCGATGATCGAAAGCTCCATGCCGCCTATTCCGGTGGGTTCTCCAGCGCAATAAATATTGGGCTGCGAGGTCTCCTGAAGCTCGTTCACTTCGACGAAACCATCCTTCACGCTGCATTGTAGCGCGCGCGCCAGCTCAAGGTTCGGAACGAGATGAAATCCGCAAGCCAGATAATCGCATTCGATTTCGCGGAGACGCCCGTTATCCGATATGCGAACTGCCTGCAAGCGGTCCTGCCCAATCGCGGCGACCGGCCAAGCGCTGGTGAGGTAGGGCGCGCGCCTGCAGCGGAATCGGAGTTGCGCTGCTTCGACAAGTTTGCGGGGAAATGCGGCCATCGCCAGGGTGAAGTAACGAAGATGCAAAGAGGATGTTTGCTCGCAGATGCACAGGACGCTGGCTCCGCGTTCACTCAAATACGCCGCCACTGCAAGGAGGAGCGGGCCGGTGCCAGCGATGACAACGCGTTTACTTGTTACGGGTAAGCCGGATTTCACCATGGCTTGGAGCCCACCCGCGCCGGCGACATTGGGAAGGGTCCAGCCGGGAAACGGAAGAAAGAGTTCGCGTGCGCCAGTCGCAAGGACTAGCTTGCCGTAGAGTATCTGGCAGAGAGAATCGTCCGACTCTGCCTCCAAGCGGCCGTCGTGAGCATGGAAGACGCGTGTGCCGGCCATTCGTGTGACACGTGAAGTCGAGAGTCTTTCGAGCCAGCGGTTTGCCTCCGGGTGATGCGACCTGCTCGCGCCGCCACGCCAGATTTGACCTCCGGGAGCTGGGTTGTCATCCATGAGCGCAACGCTGGCGCCGGACTTGGCCGCCGTAACTGCGGCGGCAATTCCCGCGGGGCCGGCGCCGATCACAGCAACGTCAAAGCTCCGTTGCGAGCCGCTATCCATGGGCGTTGATTTCCATGTTTTCTTCGCACACCACCTGGCAACTCCGCCGGTGCGGCCAGCCGTTAATTTCCACCCGGCATTCGAAGCAAGTGCCCATACCGCAAAGCGGAGCGCGCGGTTGGCCTGAGACCGACGTTCGGGAAGCACCGCTCGAGAGAAGCACGGCGACAGCCACGGTCGATCCAGCAGGAACATTGACCGGCGTGCCGTTCACACGAACTGTGAGAATTTCAGACATTTGTTTCGACTTTTGTTTCGTTCGCCATTTGTCTTGAGGGCAAATAGGGGCCGGCCGGAATCGCGGGGGTGTGACCGAGAATCTGCGCGCAAATCAGCTTGCCAGTGGCTAAGGAGGTCGTAATTCCCAGCCCTTCGTGCCCGGTCGCGATGTAAAGAGTGGGATCCTCGAGCCATGGACCGATCAGCGGAAGTTTGTCCGGAGTGGCCGGACGAAAACCGGTCCAGACTCGAATGCCGGAAAAGGCAGCCAAGGCCGGCAAGTATTCAAATGCGCGCTTCAGCATTCGCGAGACAATGGCTTCTTCAACCCCATCATGCTCCACATCATACTGCCGCGAGGAACCGATGAGGAGCTGGCCGGTTTTGCGGGGCTGGACATTAAAAGCGACTGAATCGCTGGTGAGTGAGTGCGCCGACTTGAGGTAGCCGAGCTCAACGAGTTGATGGCGAACCGCGCCTGGATAACGGTCGGTGATGACGAGATGCCCCTTGCGTGGTTTGACCTGAACGCCCGGAGTCAACCTGGGAGCGAACCGGCCGGAAGCATTGATCAGTCGTCCTGCGCTCAGGGTGGAGCCATCCGCCAGTCGAGCGCTTCCTTTGGATAGTGATGCAACTGCTTTGCCTACGTGCAGCGAAGCGCCCAACTCGATCGCTTGTTGCAGCAGAAAGGTGGCAGCTGCCGGAGGATAGATGACGGAATCATCTTCCACTAGCAGGCCACCCGTAAGGGGCGCGCGAAGGAGTGGCTCAGCCTGGCGCAAAGCTGCAGGATCGAGGATTTCGGCGTGAACTCCGCGGTCACGATAGTAAGCGCACTTTCGGCGGACTTCCGCCAGTTCTTCTTCATCGGCGGCAACCCAAATTGTTCCACATCTTTCGAATTCGACGTCTGGAGGCAACTCTTCGTGGATTTCTTCCCAGAGAAGCTGAGAATAGCGGGTCAATGAGAATTGCGCCTCCGAATCGTCCATCACCACGATGTGGCCCATCGAAGCGCCGGTTGCCCCCGCCGAAGTGAAGCGCTCTTCCACGACGGCCACGCGCAATCCGGCCCTGGCAAGTTCAAAAGCGCAGGCCGCGCCCACAATTCCCGCGCCAACGATCAAAACATCGGTCGCACGCATCATTCTTGAATGCCATAACGGAACGGATCACACGGATCAAAAATGAAATCCGCGTCAGAAGTGATGAAGGCCGAGCCCTTGATGACGGGAATGATTTCGCCGTTTTCAATGCGGACCTGCCCTTCGAACACACTCCCAACAATACTTTCTTGCCGCCACACTTCGCCCGGCTTGAGCTTGCCATCTGCGTAGAGACAAGCAAGCTTGGCGCTCGTGCCGGTACCGCATGGAGAACGGTCGTATGCTTTTCCAGGGCAAAGCACAAAATTCTTGCTGTTGACGCCCGGGATTTGCGAAGGACTGAAGAGCTCGATGTGATCAATTTCCTTGCCGTCCGCACCCTTGATCCCCTTCTTTTCAAGGGCCTGCCGGATCGCCCAGGTAAATTGTGTCAGTTCATCAATATTGCCGATCAGCAGATCGAAGGAATGGTCGTTGACGAGGAAGAACCAATTCCCTCCCCAGGCTACATCGCCGCGCACTGTTCCGTACCCCGGTACGTGCACCGCGACGCATTTCTCGCTTCGCTGGCTCGGAACATTTGCGACGGAGACTTCGCCCGTTTCCAGCAGTGTGGCCGAAACTGTGCCTACTGGCGTATCGATCTTATGTTCCCCGATGCCAATTCGTCCCAGATAGGAAAGGGTGGCTACCAGCCCAATGGTGCCATGCACGCACATTCCCAGATAGCCGACATTGTTAAAGAAGATGACTCCTGCGGCGCTTCCCGGTTTCACGGGCTCGCAGAGCAGCGCCCCGACGACAACCTCCGAGCCGCGAGGCTCGTTCACCAGCGCGCGCCGCAAGAAATCGTGGCCGTTTCGAAACTGGCCGAGACGCAATGCCATATCTTCGCAAGGTAGCGCCGGCCCGCCGGAGACGATGACCCGCGTCGGCTCGCCCCCCGTGTGTGAATCAACTACGTGAACTCGCTCCAGTCGTTCAAACATGGAAATGGGGATTCCCCGTTCCTCCCAGGATCAGGTGTGCACTGTGCGTCGCCCTCGAAAAACCGACAGAAATCAGGCATTTTGTGGCGTCTGATTTTTGCAAAATCATCCGGTGCAACTTGGCAAATTCGTCGCCGCCCAGAATGCGTATGAGTGAAGCCAATAGAGTTCACTGAATAGGCAGGCCCCAGAGAAACGAAAAGGCGGGAAGTACGGACCGCCCAAATCGGTTAATTGATATTGACATCCAGTCTTGCATACAATATACATAATTCGACCCGAGAGCAATCTCTTTTTCCTCTCGGCCATGCACTGCCTGCTTTTGGGTTCTTCGCCACCGAACGTTTAGATTTTGAAATGCCCCGGAAAGTTTGGGCGCTTGTGGCAAATCTAAGCCTGGTAAGACTTTGGTTGGAACTTGTCACCCGACTAGGGATTCGCCCCGCCGTTATAGCTGCAACTCATCCAGAATCGATGCTTGTATAAAAATATAAAAACAAAAGACTTAGCTGCATTTTACCTGGACACATACTAAAGAGCATGAGGGAGAGGGCATTGTTGCTCGTCGAAATTCTCTTGGAAAGTGGGACCTGCTAGCAAATGGTACGCCGGGTCGCAGATCTTACGTGTCCGGGGGTGATTACGATTGTATTCCATAAACGAGAATCGGTTCCCAAGGCGAACTCTCACCGGAGGTTGCACTGAAAATGAAACTATACGGGCGGTTGATCGTTCAAGTTCTCCTGGCTTCGTGGCTGGTAGTGCCAGCGGCCATCGCGCAAGGCACTCGAGAGGACTATCAGCGCGCGGAGCAATTTCTCACGGGAAACTTACGCCACAAGTTGTATGTCGCCGACGTGGAGCCGCACTGGATAGCCAAGACCAATCACTTTTGGTATCGCAAGGCCAGCCCAAAAGGAGTCGAATTCTTTTTGGTTGACTCGTTCCAAGGCGCCTCCAAACCAGCGTTCGACCAAGCGCGACTGGCAACCGCGTTATCCAAAGAAACCAGGCGCGAATATAAACCCACCGAACTTCCATTTGACACCTTTGAGTTTTCCGAGGATGGAAAGTCCGTTCACTTCCAAATAGAAAACGCGGCTTGGAGTTGCAACCTCGAAACGTACAACTGCAAAGAGGCACGCGAGCCTTCCGCTGGTCCTTATGAAAGTGAATCGCCCAGCAAGGAATGGATCGCGTATGTGAAGGATTTCAATCTGTATGTTCGCTACCTACCCACAGGCGAAATTGTGCAGCTGACGCGCGATGGCCAGCAGGGCTGGGAGTACGCCACGCCAATTCCATCCTTGCGCCCGATGGTTACGCAAGGAACGCAGGATCCGAAGCAGCGCCCCGCGGTATTTTGGTCGCCGGATTCGTCCAAGCTGGTCACGTATCGCATGGACACGCGCAATGCAGGCCGATTCACAAACCTGCAATTTGTTCCGCCCGGCCAACTTCGCCCCAGAGCCTTTAGTGTTGTCTATCCCTTGCCCGGAGAAGCGCTGCCGAAGGCGGAGCCGATTATCATCAACGTTAGAACAGGAAAACGCACCGATGTAAAAACCGATCCACTCGAGATGCAATTCCAAGGCGGACCCGGATTCGAGTGGTTCCCGGATAGCAAGGGCTTTTACTACGATCACGGCGAACGCGGCGGGAAGGAGATTGAATTACGCACCGTGGATGCCGGCACCGGGGAGCAGAAAATAGTCATCCGTGAAAAATCCGATCGGTACGTTGATCCGGGAGAGACTTTCTTCCGCTTTCTGCACGAGTCCCGCGAAGTGCTGTGGTCCTCGGAACGCAACGGCTGGAACCATTTGTATCTCTATAACCAGAAAACCGGCGAGCTGAAAAACCAGATAACGCAGGGACCGTGGGTCGTGCGCCGCATCGTCGACGTCGATGAAAAATCTCGCCGCGTCTATTTCTTGGCGAACGGGCGCGAGAAAGATGAAGATCCCTATCAGACTCACCTGTATAGCATTGGACTTGACGGCAAAGGCTTAAACCTGCTCACCCCAGAAAACGCCACCCACTCGGTGAGTGTATCTCCCGATCACTTGTACTTTGTGGACGACGCTTCGCGGCCAGATTTGCCGGGGCAAGCGGTTCTCCGGAACACCCAGGACGGTTCACAGGTTCGGGTTCTCGAGCAAACCGATGCGGGCGCGCTCCTCCAAACGGGCTGGAAATATCCCATGCCCTTCCACGGAAAGGCCAAAGATGGCACGACGGACCTCTACGGATTGATCTGGCGGCCAACGAATTTCGATGCGGCGAAGAAGTACCCCATAATCGAGCTGGTCTACACCGGTCCGCAGTCATTCTTTGCGCCGAAAACGTTTGGTGCAGCGATGCGCGGGCTGCAATCAGTCGCGGAGTTGGGTTTCGTCGTCGTCATGGTCGATGGCCGGGGAACAACGGGACGCTCGCGCGCGTTTCATGAATATTCCTACCACAATCTGGGAGGAGTATTCGAAGACCACGTCGCCATGATCCAACAAATGGCCGCGCAAAATCCCTATATGGACATTGCGCGGGTTGGGATCTTTGGGACCTCCGCGGGAGGATACGGAGCCCCACACGCCATTCTAGTTTTCCCGGACTTTTACAAAGTTTGTGTTTCCATTTCCGGAGATCACGACGCGAGGTTGGACAAGGCCTGGTGGAACGAGTTGTACCAGGGATATCCGGTGGGGCCGGACTACGCGGAGCAGTCGAACGTCACGCTTGCAGACCGGCTGAAAGGACATCTATTGATTGTCCATGGCGACGTTGATGACAACGTCCACGTTGTGGAGACGATGCGGTTTGCCGACGCCTTGATGAAGGCCAACAAAGATTTTGACATGCTGATCGTGCCGAACATGTATCACGGCGAGGGCGGGAATTTGTATCTGGTCCGCCGGCGCTGGGATTACTTCGTCAAATACCTCCTTGGCGTGACGCCACCGGCAAATTTTGAGATACATGAGGACCGGGAGCCTACCGCAACACGTCCACGGTGATGCGCAAGCTTTTGCGGATTGCTTTGCTTGAACAACCGCAACCGTGGCGGTTCGAGCACATCCCCAGAGGGCTGCTGAAAGCGATTCGTCCACGCAAACGATGCTGGTAAATCGACACTCTGTATATTCTGAACAATACTTTATACCAGCACAGCGTCTGATTTCTGGCGGAGAGGGACTCCCCACCATTCTGTCAAGGTTTTTGGAAGGGTGGGTACCCTTCCGGCGGGCTGCCCCTTGCGGTAGCGACGCAGGGTTAGGCTGCAGAGCGCAGTGCTCTATGACGGAGGCTGGCATCGAACAACGTTCCCGAACGCAGCATGGCGCACAGCACGGCCAGCAACCGATCCGCTACGCCCCGCAAAGCGCGTCCGTGCGAGTGGCCCCGGGCGCGCAGCCGCACGATGCACGGATCGTCGCGCCGCACTCTACGAAAACAAGCGCGGTCGGTGCGCAAAGAACTGGCCAGCACGAAAGCGTCGCGGCGGTCATCCTTGGCGCCCGCGGGAAAATAGCGGTCGCGAAAACGGTCCAGTTGTTTCGGATTCAGAGAAAATACGGTCAAGCCGCGCTCCAGCAATGTTTCCACCAGCGGCCCGCGCGGCACCTCGATGGCCACGGCCAGCGAGACCAGCACACCTTCCGTCAGCTTCTCGAGCCAGCCGAACAACTCCTCGAGAGCTCCCGCCGTGTGCGACACCTGACGTTGTCCCAACGGCTCGCCCTGCGCATTCAAGACACAAACCTGATGCGCCTCGGAACCCCAATCGATGCCCACAAAAAATGCAAAACGATCTACGTCGTTCATACGCCTCCTTTTGGCCGGCCGCTGCAGCCAACGGCACCCCTGTACTGGCGCTCAGAATGGCGCGAACTCCCCACTGGGCTTTCGGCTGCAAACCAGACCAAAGAGGCGCAAGTCCCTCCCAGGCGCTCGGCGGCGCAGGGGGTCTTTGGCGCTCTCTCTGGCTGGCCGGTCTACTATGGTCTACCGCAAGGGGCAGCCACGCCGGAAGTGTACAGGGGGTAGAGAATTCACTCTGGAGGGAAGCTGGTATGCCGATCAGGAAATACAATCTGGAGCAGATCGTGACGCTGCTGCGGCAGGTCGAAGTGGGACTCGCCAACGGAAAAACCACGCAATGATCCTGTAAAGAAGCCTAAATCATGGCACAGACCTACTACCGCTGCCGGAAGAAATTCGGCGGGCTAAAGCTCGATCAAGCCAAACGGCTTAAGGAACTGGAGAGGGAAAATGCGAAGCTGAAGCGGCTGGTGGCAGAGCTGTCTTTGGAGAAACAAATTCTCACGGACGTAGCGGAGGGAAACTTCTAAGCCCTGAGCGGCGGCGTGGCGCGGTTAGCCCTCACTTCTCACAGCTCGGCAGAAGAGGGGTGAAGTTTGTTCAATTTGGGAATTGCTAGAAGGTTTCGCAGGGCGCTGTTGTGTAGCTAATCCGTTTTCGCTTGGCGTGAGAGTTTTTCTCTCTCCGGGGCGCTTTCGGCGGACACCTTACCAGCGGTTGACAGAAGCCAAGAAAAAGTTGTTCGGGATCTTTCTTT
>Ga0209166_10001823_pt1 | contig 16982 bp, 15 predicted proteins | sample Coa_R1_3_FD_187151 | JGI IMG/M metagenome (GOLD analysis project Ga0209166, IMG submission 187151) | Surface soil microbial communities from Centralia Pennsylvania, which are recovering from an underground coalmine fire - Coalmine... | ecosystem: Environmental > Terrestrial > Soil >... | reverse complement strand
AACTGCTACAAGGTCATGTAGAAGCTTCCCCTTGGAAAGGCCACTGAATCTGGGAAGACACGCGCTTTCAACAAGTCTTCATTGGCAGGTGAATTGCGCTTAGTCTTACCGGCTGCTTCGTCCTTCGGAGTAGTACCTTATGTATCGAACGACGAACATTCTCGCGGGTTTCGTAGTGACCCTAGCGTCCTTCGCGGTGGCCCAGGACCCTCAGCTGGTTAATCCTCAAGTTCCTGAAGATGCCATGCAGACCCGGCAGCTGATTGCCTGGTCCAGCGTCCAGAAGCCGCAGCCTGCGCCGCAGCCGCTTCCCCCACCGGACACGCCGATTCCCCAGCCCGGCGATCAGCCCGATCAACAGGCCAAGCCTCCCGCCGACTCGCACAGCGACCAATCGCCCGCGACTCAATCCTTTACCGGCAAAATCGTGAAAGATGGCGGAAAGTACGTTCTGAAGGTGGCCAGCAACACGTCCTACCAGCTAGCGGGTGAAGGCGACTTGCAGCAGTACGAGAATCAGGCCGTGAAGGTTGTGGGGAACCTCGATCAGGCCAGCAACACCATTCATATCGTGAAGATCGAGCTGCTTTCCTAGTCACGCAATCAATGGGCTATTGTGACGGAGCGTGCCCCATCGGCACGCTCTTTTAGCGCGCGATAGGAAAGTGCGGATTCTGTGAGTGCGCCGATCCGTAGGCCGCCCGTGGTACCATCTTCCAGCATTGTCGATGCTGCGCTGAATCATGCCGCGTTTCTGGTTGCAAAGTCCCAGAATTGCTCTCTTTCTTGTGTTGGTCGTTTCGGCTGGCATGGTGTACTACTATGTCGGGCTCTTCCTGCCCTACGCTCAGCAGCTCCGCATCGCGAAGGACTTGGATGGCGGCTATTCCTTCGGAAATGACTTCTACCCTATCTGGTTGACCACGCGCGAGTCTCTGCTTCATCACAGCGATCCCTATGCTCCGGAAACGACGCGGGCTATCCAGACCGGCCTTTTCGGCCGGCCACTTGACGCCAAAAACCCCGGCGACCCGCCTGTGAATTGTCGCGCTTTTGCCTACCCCGCTTACACGGATATTATCTTCTGGCCGCTGGCCGTATTCTCGTTTGCCAAGGTCCGCGTGGGGCTCGCAGTCGCTTTAGCCCTGCTGACGGCCGCCAGCAGTTTGCTCTGGCTGAGAACATTGCGCTACCGGGGAAGTACCCTTTTTTTGGCAGTCCTGGTGATGTTCACACTGTCGAGCTATGCGGTAATGGAAGGACTCTTCGCCGCGCAACCCGGGCTGCTGGTTGCATTCTTGATGGCCGCCTGCTTCGCTGCGTTGGTGAAAGACCGCTTCTTCCTGGCGGGGAGTCTTTTCGCATTCGTTTTGATTAAGCCCCAGGTGGCAGCGCTCGTCCTGCTTTATCTGCTGGTGTGGACCTTCTCCGACTGGCGCAAGCGTAGAGGTTTTGTTGCTGGCCTCTTCGCATGCTCGGGCCTATTCGGCGCAGCCTCTCTGATCGTATGGCCGCACTGGATGGCGCGGTGGCTTCACGTTGTTTTGACGTATGGAAATTACACACCGCCACCGTTGATCACTTATTCTATGGGCCCTAAACTCGGGCCCCTTGTCACGGCCGCGCTATTTATGGTCGCCCTGATTGTCATGTGGAGGCTACGCCAGGTTCCGGCAACGTCATCTTTGTTTCTATTGAATATCAGCCTGCTGCTCGCCCTTAGCTCGATCATGTTGTTGCCGGGACAAGCTGTGTACGATCACATTGTTCTGCTGCCGGGAATTCTGGTGATGGCCACTTCATGGAGGCGGCTGGCTTCCAGCAAGTTTTTTGCGGTGTTCTTGGCGGGTGGCGCTCTCGCATTATTTTGGCAGTGGGTGGCGGTCCTTCCCTTGCTGGTCTTCCGGTATTTTTCCGCTCAGCTGTTCGGGCGCAGCCTGCTGATGCTTCCTTTGGATGCTGCCAGCTTCGTTCCGCTGGCGGTGTCGGCAGTCCTCGCCTACGCTATGGCACAGGCTCTCCGGCGTGAATCCCTGGAACCGGTCAACCTCACCCGCCCGGTCCCCAATCTGTTTCACGCCCCCGTCACAAAATAATTCTCGTCCTTCTTCGGTTTCACCGGCTCAGGTTCCACGCTGGCGGCGACATCCTGCACGAATTCGCGGCGGCGTTCGGGCCCCTTCCGCTCCATCTGCCGGACGCGGCGCGTCGGCATGTTGCTGGGCTCCAGGCTCACGATGCGTCCTTCACGAACCTGAATCTGCGCGCGAAACCAGTCCGTCCGAAACATGCGGCCTGAGGCGTAGAATGTCACCGCCGCAGCAATCGGACCTTCGAAGTCGTATCCCGTGCAGGAGATAAGCCGTTTGCCCATCTCTTGCGACCACGTCATCCCGCCAACCAGCGGATCATTCAACCGGCAGCGCTCGAACGGCATGGCATGCGACAGTTTGCGCAACTGCAGAAGCTGCAGCAGTACTGACGTCTTAGCCAGGTTCGTGACGATCACCCGGGCTTCTTCCGACGAGACTCGCTCCATCTTGATGTGCAGATCCGGAGTCCATTCGCGCTCGAACTCTTCGCGGGCCAGAGCCAGGCCTTTATCCGTCGCCTCAACATAGCGTAGGGTGGCGCGCGCCAGGATGATGCTGAAAAACGTGGTCACGATTGTGGCGATGACCGGTATGTAGCTGATCAACGTACCCCAAGGGACGCGGAATGAGCTCACCATCTGCATGTGCATAGGCGGGAATGGCTCCTGCTGAAGCGCTGGTAATAGCGATCCGGCTGAGTCTAGCGGGCAGGGAAGCAGTTCTCCAGATGCGTATGGTGGTAGGCCGAAAACGGGCGGCTCTATAGGTCTTTGGTAACTCGAAGATAGATTGATGGCGAACGGGGATCGCAAGGACGGTATTTCGAAAGCCGAGCGCCGGAAGCCGGCTATTCCAGCACGCTGTCGTCGAGCTTCTTCCTGCCCCAGTCCGCGGCGGCTTGCACGAAAGCCAGCACCAGCGGATGCGGGTTCTTCGCCGTAGATGACAGCTGCGGCTGGAACAGCGTGGCAATGTAGAAGCGGTGGGTGGGAGATTCGATCGCGCGAATTTCTCCTTGCGGTCCCCGCGCCACCACCGGAAATCCGGCTTCCATGGTCGTCCACTCGAAGTCGGGATTGACTTCGAAGTTGCAGAAGAACTCCTCCGTCACCGTCTCCTGATCTTTGCCATAAAAAGACTGCAGGTACGAGCCGGGACGCAGCCGAATCTCCGGCACCACGCCCGAGAGCTTAGGTGCGTTTCCCTTCCGGTCAGGAACCGCGCAGGCCACCGGATAGATGATGACGTTCTTCGATCCGGAATTGTTCTCGGCGCTGTCGGCGTCCGCGATGTTCAGCACGTGGCGCGCGAACTCGATAAACGCATATTGAAATCCCCCGCAGGTACCGAGAAACGGCCAGTCCCGCCGCCGCGCGAACTCAATCCCTTTCAGCATCCCATCAAAGCTCTTATAAGGACTTCCCGGCGAGGCCCACAGGCCGTCAAAACTTTCGAGCATTTTTTCGGAGCCATTGCCAGTCAATGAAGGAGTGGGTATCCACTGGCTTTCGACCGTCATTTCCAACTTCTTGGCCGCGTGTTGCAGCGCCTCGTTGATGGCTTGATGCGAGCGGAAATCGGCGTTGAAATCGCCCAGAATCCCGATGCGGACCGCGTCGCTCACGGGTTCGATTGTACTAGAGGCAGTGCGAGGCACTAACAACACCGAAGGTCTGTACGGTTAGAAGCGTGGTGCGTGGAAAAGGGCCTCGGCCTAAAAGCTATAAGAGATGCTGAGTGCTGAGGAGTACGTAGAGACTGATTAAAGCGAGTACCGGCCCTCCCCAGATCATGAGCGTGCATTTCCAGCCCAGCGAACGCGCAACTTCCTGCTGGCTGCGCCACGAGATCAGGAAAGTCTTGTTATTCACGCCCTTCATCAGAACGACCGGCGGATGAGCATCAAACTCGTTCGCTTGCGACCCGCCATGGCCGCTCCCGGAGTCTGGGTCGGCTATGACCTGAACTCCCGAGTCCGTACCCCCCGGCGACATCACTCCGGCTGCGCTCCATGCCGCCGGATTCGAGATTCCTGCCTTGACCAGCGCCGCCGCGATCTTCTGCTGCTGCGTCATCTCTGAGGTCTTAACCGAAGTTGTTTCCGGGGACAACTGGATCACCTCGCGGTTGAGCACAAGTGGCGCATTCAATCCCGAGGACGGAAAAGCATCCTCAAATTCTCGCTCCCCTGCGTTGAGCGAAATCGAAAGGGAATCAAGCGACAAGGAGAATCCCTGCGATCCACCCGAACTGACCGCTTCCACTTCCCGCACCGGGCACGGGCTGAGTTCGAGCCCAGGATTGTCGGCCAGCGTACCCAGAATAAACAGCGAGTTCTTGGGCTTAATACAGAACTCTTCCACCTTGATTTTGCTGTTGGTGACGATCCCATGCCGGGCCAGGAAGCTGCGTACATTGTCCGGCGCCGACTCTTTCGTGGTGAAGAATGAATCGCAAAACTCCTGCTGGAAATCGCGGTGCAAATCAAGATCGGCGCCCCGCGGGTCCACCAGCATTCGCCCCGTATTGTCGTCCACGAAAAATGGCAGGTGCACGCATTCGCCGGCCACCTTCACCCATTCCCTATTCTTTCCCCGCTGTTTCCATTCCCAGACCAGGGTCCGGTAGTAGTAGCATGGCCGCGCCGTGATGGGAGCGATCATCGTATAAGGGCCAACGGCAAGGCCGCTGATCTCCACCATGCCCATGGCGGCGCTCCGGATTTTCGAGAATGGCGTATCGAGAATTAGACGGCGGCGTTGCAGTAGGCGGAATCCATAAATAAACAGTCCAATGCCAGCGCAGAAACCCAACGCGCACCAAAACTGCAGCTCCAGAGGACTCTCTCCGCGGATGATCGTCGCAATGCTCACAAGGGTTTACGTTTTAGGGCTTTCCTGTTAAGGCTAGCGAAAGTGAAAGCCCTGTCGCAGTCAAAAACGGCAGGATTCTCTTACGTTGGTAACGAACTTCGGGGCACTTAGATGCATTTGACAAGACTTTGACAAATGATTTTTCAGGCCGTGTCAAACTTCTTCGGGATTTCCCTGCGAGGAGCTTCCGATGAAAACGCTGGCCTGCTTTTCCACTCTCGCCGTATGCCTTCTGCCGGTGGCGCTGTGCTCCGCTCAAACTTCGTATTCGGTCACGGACCTGGGCACCATCAATACCAATGGTTACAGCGTAGCCAAAGTCATCAATGGGAATGCGGAGGTAACGGGCGGTGCCGGCATTAACAATAGCAATATTGGCGAGGTATTCCTTTACAGCAGCGGCACCATGACCAGCCTAGGAACTCTGGGCGGCGAATCCGGCGTTGGCAATGGAATTAATCTTTCCGGCCAGGTTGCTGGTTACTCCCAGGACTCCAGCGGAACCTACCGGGCATTCATTTCAAGCGGCAACACGTTGATTGACATCGGTGATCTCGGTGGTGGCTCCGCCGTCGCTTACGCTGTCAACGATCTCGGCCAGGTCGTGGGCTCTGCCGTCACGTCCGATGGCAGCAACCATCCATTCCTGTACTCCAACGGCCGTATGTTCGATCTGGGAACGCTCGGCTCTCCCAAAGGGACGGACTGGTGGAACAGTGCGCAAGGTGTCAACAATTCAGGCATGGTGACTGGGATGTCCTACGACGCGCAGGGCAATTTCTTCGCCTTCCTGTGGCACAACGGAAAGATGATCAAGATGGGAACGCTCGGCGGTCCCTGGAGCCAGGGCTATGCCATCAACAATAAGGGCCAGGTCACCGGCTTGGCCTATACCACCAATGGCTCAGCGCACGGCTTCATCGCCAATTGCGGCACTTGCGCATTAAGAGACTTGGGGACGTTCGCCGGCAGCACCAGTACGGTCTGGGGTTTCGGAATTAACGACTCTGGAGTTGTGGTCGGCCGGTCAACATTCCAGAACACTTATCATGCGTTCGTCTACAGCGGAGGAAAAATCAAAGACCTCAACAAGATGATTCCCGCAGGATCGGGCTGGGTTCTGATCTCCGCCAACGGCATCAACTCCGCCGGCCAGATCGTCGGCATGGGCACCCACAACGGCCAAACCCGTGGCTTCCTGCTTACGCCTCAGTAAGTCGGTGACGCCGGCGTCTCGCCGGCTGTCGAGGGGGCGTCTCGCCCCCGAGTATGGGGTTTAGAAATCCGCCGCCCTACGCTCGCATCACCTTCAGGAACGCCGCCTGGAACCGTTCCATCTCTTCCTGCGTCCCCACGGTCACCCGAACATGAGTCGGCATGATCGGCCAAATGCGCCCGATCAGCACGTTTTCCTTCGCCATTGCGTCGCGCACTTCCTGCCCCGGCCGCTTCGTATCCACCATGAAGCAGTTCGACTCCGAGGGGATATAAGAAAATCCATTTCGATCCATCCATTGAAAAGTCTGCTGGCGAATCGTGGCGTTAATGCGCCGCCGTTCCGCCACCAGCCCGGAATCTTTCAGGCTGGCAGTCGCCGCGACCACCGCGGTCACCGGATTAAAGTTGAACCCGCCCCGCTCCAAAACTTTCTGCGAAAGTTCAGGCCGCGCGATCAACACGCCGCAGCGGATCCCTGCCAGTCCGTAAACTTTCGAGAATGTGCGCAGCACAATGACATCTTTGCCCGCTTTCACCAGATCAATTGCCGAGGGCGTTTCGGCGAAGTGGATATATGCCTCGTCCACCAGAACAATCGAGTCTTTGGGCTTGTTCGCCACCAGGTACTCAATGTCGGCCCGCGGAGTCAGCGTGCCGCTCGGATTGTTCGGATTACACACATAGAAAATTCCCGCGTCCGCCCCTTCCGCCAGCATGGCTCTCACGTCGTGCGCGTACGTTTTCGTCAGCGGAACTTTCACCACGCGCGCTCCGCTATGCTCGGCCGCCATCATGCCCAGCTCAAATCCCGGATCGCCGGTCACATAACTCTTCTGCGAAGAAGTGAACGCCAGCACGCTCAACGCGAGCGCCGGAGTGGAACCGACTGTCACCCGCACATATTCCGGTTTCAAGCTTTCGATCTGCGCGAAGGTGTCGACGAGTTCGTCGGTAAGTTCATCGGCATAGCGCCCGCCACGCGGAATAATTGCCGTCATGGCGTCGCGCGCCGCCTGGGAAGGGCCCAGCGGGTTCTCGTTCGAGTCGATCATCACCGCATCCGCCGCGTGCGGGCGCCGGCGCGAAGCCGCCGCCAGCATCGGCTCGGTCCATATGCGGAACGTGGCAGCGGCGGATGCCGCCGCAGACAAATGCAGGAAGGAACGGCGCGAAAATCGTGGCATGCGGAACCCCTCTGAGCAAAGGAGTTTACCAGAAACAGACCAGGACAGACGTTGGCTAGATAGGAGTGAAAACGCTGTCTTCGACAATCAGCAGCCGGCGGTGAGATGGGCAAACCTGTGCCTGATTCAAAAGCATCGCCGCGGACTGTCTCCGGTGAATCCCTGAAGAGGAGTGTGCGAGGCTAAGCGGCCGACCGAATTTCAGGCCGCGTCAAGTTTTTCTTACCCAGATCCTACGTCTCCTCCGAGCAACCGAAAGAACACCGACCAATCCCGTCCCAATGAACCCGACGGTGCCCGGCTCAGGAGTAGGAGTAGGGGTGAATGCGCCGGCATAATATTGCCCGTCATAGCCCATCACAAACGTTATCTTTCCTGCCGAACTTCCGGACACATTGATTATCTGGCCTGTAGCAGCGATGGTGGCGGAAGCTGTGAAACTGAGCACCACTGAATCAGTAACAGTAGACGCGCCATTCGTCGGCAACGTGATGCTACTCATGAACAGTGAGCCGGTTGTCACGGCAAGGTCGTAATTAACCCCACCGATTTGAGCCGTCCCAAAATCCAAATATACGGTGCCGAATCCACCAAGCGTTGAACCCGGTGCATATCCGAAGGAGTCGAAGAACCCGGTCTGAGTTCCACCAACGAGGGATAAAGTCATTCCTCCGCTTTGTTGTCCAATGCCCAAGTTGTCTCCGAAGCCCTCATTCGGCTCGAGGTAGATATTGAAACTATTGGCCCGCGCACCCGACGAGATCAGGACGAACAATAGAGGACTTACCCACAGAAGTCGCCTCATATTCACCTCCATTTGCTGTGCTGGCCGGCGTGGCAGTGGCGAAACACGTCGGGAAATACCGCAAAACTGCCCGGCACGTGGACGTCAGTGTTGCGCACGACAGTTCCTTCTCTCGCGCTGGAATGAAAGAAGGTTGTTTCTCATTAGCACGGGAACACCCAATTTAGGGATCGATGACACAACGTGGCAAATTACTGATGGCTAGCAACTTAGTCAACGATATCCACAACTCAGAAATCGCGCACTGCGAATGATCATGCAAGGTCTTGCACATGTGAAGCCAGCCATCATAGTGCGTGACAGGATACTTCTGGACGTTCGTGAACATCGTTGGCGAAACAATCGCCATCACACTCCTGCCGAGTGCCAATGCGCTTCGGGAGCAGCGTCTCTGCGCCAACTGCTCGATCCCTTTGTTGTACTCGCGGACGCGTTCACTCCGCGACTCGATCGACCTGCATGAAAATCAAGCCGCCTTCTTTGGCTGATCCTGCTCGACGATCTCTACGGGAGGCTGTAACCGATCGGGAATGGCGTGAAGGCGCGAGAGAGGAAAACCGAGCATGTGGGTTGCAAGCCGGTATCTGTCCGAGTCGCGCGTATAAGTTATTAGATTGGCAAAAGGTGGCTGTCGTCGCTGCATCATTCGTGCTTCCCACCACTTGGCAACCTCACTGCAGGTCATAACGACGCCACCTAGAAACATGATCAAGAGAATCAGCGCGAGGTGCCATTCGGCTGGGTTGTACACCATAGAGCGCAGGACGACTGTGCCGATGATGGCGGAAAGGGAAACACATGCGACGATGAGGCAGACAAGTGAGCGCTTCACGTCAGTTACCGCTGGATCGCGCTGCAGGGAGAGCCCTTTGCAAAGATCACTCTGTAGCATGGAACTGCCGCGAATTTGCATACTGTCTATAGTCCAGAAACCAGCTGAAATTCCCTTATTTTCCGCTCCGGGTAGTTTGCGACTCAAAATGCCGACCCCAGCTCCGGACCTCATCCCTGATTAGAATGGCCTGTCCGCGACAGTGAGTCACAGCCTTCTCATGGAAATGCTTTCAGACCGCCGGTGCCTTTGTCGGCCCCTCTTATCGTTTCGAGTTGCGTCGGTTCTGGTTTCTTCTTGTCGGGAGCGACCATTACGTTACTGTTGAGCACTTGTAGCAAGTGGTTCATGAGTGCCCGAAGGTCTTCCTCGCCCTTGTCCAGGACCTTGCGCACTTCCGCGCTCGCCTTCATCGCTTGGTCATACGCATTCCTGGCATTGGTAAGAAGAGGGACGTGTTCAATGAAAGCGGTGGCGTTCCGGGTAAACTCGTTTACCGCTTCCGTGTATGCCGCCATGCTTACTGGCGTCGATGGTTGGGCTTCGGCAAAGACCCTCTGCGGACCTACTTTGGACCTCCCTTGCTCCGACAGGTTATCGAGATAAATCCTCGCGCCTTCCATTTCCGAGGGCGACTCCGACACCTGCTTCGAGTCAACCTCACGGGGCATGCTTGCCGCATCATCCTGGTTCTTCCACATTCGCTTACCTCCTTTGCGTTTCCATTCCTGGTTGTAGATCGTGAATTATGAATGCACTGAACCACCAGAATCAAACTTGAAACTCGCCCTTTGGTGGTGAGCACTTGCAAAGTCTGCGCGGCCATGCGCAGCCGGCATTGTGCAGGGAATCATTACGCCGGAAGGCGTCCCCCGCCTATACGATCAGTCTGCTTCCTTGCCGGCGTAGTACCCCGAGCGCGCCTGAATCTTATAACCCTGCTTATCCTTGATCTCGATCTTGCGGTAGGTGCCGTCCTTCTTCGCGTTCGTGGGAGTGTATCCGATGTTGTACTGGCTGCGCAGTTCGGCGGCAATTTGATCGAACGCTTCCCTCAGCTTATCGAACTTGTTGCCCACGTTGATCACGCGCCCGCCGGTCTGCTCCGTCAATTTGCGCATCTCGCCTTCGCCGGAATAGCCGCCGAAGCCGCCATAGAATCCACGATCGGCGCAGAGCAGCACATACACGATCGCATCCGCCTTTTGCGCGGCCTCAATCGCATCCTGAATCTTCAGGCGGCTGCCTTCGTCCTGGCCGTCGGTGAGCAGAATCATCGCCTTGCGTCCGACTTCTTTCGAGAGCATGTCGTGCGCGGAAAGATAAACCGCGTCATAAAGCAGCGTTCCCGGCGAATTCCCTCGCTGCGGAACCGGCCCGCCGCCCATGCCCGGGATCCCGCCGCTGCTGTAGTCCACATTCACCTTGGCTTTGTTCAGCGCAGCCTGCAGCCGGTGCGTGTCTCGGGTGAAGTCCTGCAGCAGATCCACGGTAATGTCGAAGCTGATCACAAAAGCCTCGTCCTTGTCCGTCAGGATCTGTTTCAGGAACGCGGCCCCGACCTCTTTCTCCATATCAATGACATTGCGCTGGCTTCCGCTGGCATCGATCATCATGCCCAACGTCAGCGGCAGGTTCGATTCGGCGGTGAAGTACTTGATCGTCTGCGGCTTGCCATCTTCCGCGATGTCGAAATCATTTTTTGTCAGGTTCGGGATCAGCGCTCCATGCTTGTCCTTCACATTGAAGAACAGCTGCACCACATTGACGTTCACCTTCAACGTCTCAGTGGGCTTTTGATCCTCCTCAGACTGCTGCGCCTGAGGCGCCGCAGACTGTTGAGCGGGAGGCGGCTGTTGGGCAGCCGGTTGTTGGGCAAGGGCTGACTGCCCTGCCAAAACCAGCAGCAGAACAGCCATCGGCAGAAATCTGTACAGGAACAGGTTTTTTCGCATCCGGGACTCTCGGGTGGTCTTTTGGTAGTCTAATCCTGTAGCTTTAGATGCACCAAATGGGGTTGGATTGGCATCCCACAGAGGGTGAAAACGGTTTTTTCCTGCGTGTCTTTAGGATGAAGGAGCCGATGATAGCGGTTAAGGCACTTTTCCGGCGGCTTCACATGCTATGGGGAGGGCTATTCGCGCTCGCTCTCGTCCTCGCCGTTCCTGCCCTCCAAGCCCAGAGCGGGAGCCAGAACCAGCAGCAGCCTCCTGCTCAACCGCAGTCCACCGGGGATATTCCCGATACTCCCTCCACCGTACAGCCCCCGGTCCCCAAGCCTGCTCCGAAAATGGAAGCCCCGCCGCCGGTGGGTCAGCAACCCACCGAGCCTGCTTCCACTCCTGATTCATCCGAGCCGCAGAAACCGGCTCCGCCGCCCATGCCTCCGGTGCAGACAATTCCTCCCGGAAGCATGCCCGAGGCCACGCAGCAGCGCACTGGCCCAAAGAACGAGATCAATCCCCGCGACGACCTCTACAAAATTTCAGTCACCACCAACTTCGTCCAGATCCCTGTCCTGGTGAAGTACAAAGATGGCCGCCGCGTCGAGGGCCTGCTGCCCAGCGATTTCACCGTCCTCGAAAACAAGAAGCCGCAGAAGCTCACCTACTTCACCAGCGATCCTTTCCAGCTTTCGGTCGCCATTCTGCTCGACCTCGGCATGCCCGACGTCACCGTGCAAACCGTAAACCAGACCTACTCGTCCCTGGTCGGGTCATTCAGCCCTTATGACGAATTTGCTTTGTACACGTACAGCAGCACCGTCAGTCAGGTCACCGATTTTACGGGGCGTCCGGAACGATTGACCGCCGCGCTGGATTCCCTGAAGTTGGTGCGCGGCAACAACAATGGGCCGCCCGTGCTCGGCGGACCGCTGGGCCCGCAGCCTCCCATGGCCAACGGTATTCCCATTGGCAGCGCGGGGCCTCCGCCTGTCTACACGCCGCCGAAAGAAGCGCACGTTTTGAATGACGCCATCCTGCGCGCCGCACTCGATTTGAGCAAGCGCGACCGCACCCGGCGCAAAGTGATTTTCGTCATCAGCAATGGACGCGAGCGCGGCAGCCAGGCCAGCTACAAGCAGGTGCTGAAGGTGCTCGAAACCTACGGCATTCAGGTGAAGGCCGTGGTCCTCGACAGCGGCGCTCTGCCCGTTTACAAGCAGGTCGAAAAAATCCATCACGTCTTCAACCAGGGATACGCGGATATTCTGCCGAAATACGTCAACGCTACCGGCGGCGGCAACATTCTCACCGAGTTGTCGCGCAACGCGATCGAAAATGCCTACCAGCAAATCACCTCCGAGGCGCGCAACCAGTACACTCTTGGCTACAGCCCAAAGGCCATCGCCACCAGTTCGGCCTATCGCGACATCGAAGTCCTGGTGGTAGGCCATGGCAGGGACTTGAGCATTTACACCAAATCGGGCTACTATCCCACGCCCTCGGCCCATTAAGCGCCGATTTGGCATTCCGAATCTACGACCTGCGCCCTGGTAGTCACCTGAGTAACCTGCGGCCAGTACGCCCCGTGTGATATAAAAGGCCCGAGCCTCCAAAAAGGAATCGGTGTGCGCGGCAGCCTTGGAAATACTGCCCGCATTTGAGGAAAGTCTTGAGTTTCATCAACTTCGCAGCCCGAGAGATTAACTGCAAGATCGTGTATTACGGCGCCGGACTCGGCGGCAAGACCACGAATCTGCAAGTCATCTATCAGAAAACTGCGGACCAGCAGAAGGGCAAGATGATCTCGCTCGCCACAGAGACCGAGCGCACCCTGTTCTTCGACTTCCTGCCGCTCGATCTGGGCTCGGTGCGTGGCTTCAAGACCCGCATCCACCTCTACACCGTGCCCGGCCAGGTCTTTTACGATGCCAGCCGCAAGCTGATTCTGCGCGGCGTGGATGGCATTGTCTTCGTCGCCGACTCTCAGGAACAGCGCATGGACGCCAACGTCGAAGCACTCGAGAACCTGATGTCGAACCTGAAAGAGCACGGCTACGACTTCAACAAGATTCCTTACGTGCTCCAGTTGAACAAGCGCGACCTGCCCAACATCCTCCCGGTGGATATGCTCGCCACCGAACTGCGCAAGAAGAACGAACCCATCGTGGAAGCCGTAGCTTTTCAGGGCGTAGGCGTCTTCGAAACCCTCAAGGAGATTGCCAAGCAGGTCCTCACCGAATTAAAAGCGGGCGGCTAATTGCACTTCGGAGGACGCCCCGCCAATCCTCAATGAACAGCGGTCAAAACGTGGAACCGCCTAATAGCGTCAGACGTGGCAGGCTTCAGCACAAATAAGTCTGAACGCCAAACGTTCCACCGCCAGCTACCGAATAACCCGCAGGAGATCTGATCTTTCCTGGTGGCCCCATTCACACGCCCAAAGCGACAAACTGTCCCGTTGATCAGGGACAGATTGACCCCCGCCAGCAATAGTTACCAGCGTACTCATAAATTTCACTACACGTTACGGGGAATCCATTTGGCATGCTGGCTGCAACCTCTGCCCATGCGGGCTGTTCGAATGAGAGGAACGATGCGCAACTTCATCGCTGCGGCAATTTTGTTGGCCGGTGTGATACCTGCAAACGCGAGAAGCCAAAAAATTGCTTCGGACATGCCGACCCGCACTACCGGATCGCTGGAAGTCATCATCCAGTTCAGGCATAGGCCCACATCCGCTCACGTGGCGAAGATCCTGGGCCTTGGCGGCACCCCGAAATCTGACCTGTCGCTGGTGAAAGCGCTGCATGCCGCAATTCCCGCGAACCGCCTGCAGGAACTGGCAAACGATCCCGAGGTTTCGTACATCTCGCCCGACCGGACGTTGTCGACAATGAACTCCACGATTGCCTTCAATGTTCCTTCGCCGGCAGTGGATGCACCGTACGCATGGAGCTCAGGTCTAATCGGCAGTGGCATTGGGGTCGCCGTCGTGGACAGCGGCACACAAGATGCCAATGACCTGGAGAACAGTTCTGGAAAGAATCGCATTATTTACAAGCAGAGCTACATCAGCGGCACCACCGGGACGGTGGATGTCTACGGGCACGGAGTCCACGTCGCAGGCTTGATAGCCGGGAACGGGAAAAGTTCCAACGGGCAGTATGAGGGTGTAGCTCCCAATGCAAACATCCTAAACTTTCGCGTGCTCGACGATACCGGCATGGGCCAGGACAGTTATGTGATTAGCGCCATTCAGGCTGCTATCCAGTTGAAGAGTAAGTACAACATTCGAGTTCTAAATCTGTCGTTGGGACGTCCGGTGTACGAGAGCTACACAGTCGATCCGCTCTGCCAGGCGGTGGAACAAGCCTGGAAAGCGGGCATCGTCGTTGTAGTTGCTGCGGGGAACGAAGGACGCAACAACTCTGCGGGGACTAACGGCTATGGCACAATCATGGCTCCCGGCAACGATCCCTATGTGATCACGGTCGGCGCCATGAAGCAGGAAGGCGCCAACCGCACCAGCGATCTTGTCGCCAGCTACAGTTCGAAGGGCCCCACTGCCATTGACCACATCGTCAAGCCGGACGTCGTTGCTCCCGGCAATCGCGTGATCTCGCTCGCCGGAAAATCGGCTACACAGTTGGAGCATAGCTTTCCGCAGAATCAGGTGACCAGCGACTACTTCGTCCTCAGCGGAACCAGCATGGCAACCGGCGTGGTCAGCGGGATGGTTGCCGATCTGCTTCAGGCCAATCCTGCGCTCAATCCCGACCAGATCAAGGCCATTCTGATGAAGAGCGCTTCCAAGAGTTTCCCGAACAACAGTTCCACCTACGATCCGGCTACAGGAATTACTTACGTCAGCCAGTACGACGTGTTCACCATTGGCGCTGGATATGTGGACCTGCAATCCGCTTTGGCTCTTGTGAATAATGCCCCGCCTGCAGGAAGCAGCATGCTGTCGCCTACTGCGGTTTTCGATTCGAATTCCTCCAATGCATATTTTCAAAATTCCTCCACTCTGTGGGGCAGCAACGCACTCTGGGGAACCAATGCGTTGTGGGGAACGAACGTCTTTACTGGCGCGCAATCGAGCATCTGGGGTAGCAATGCTCTTTGGGGCAGCAATGCACTGTGGGGGGCGACCACAACCTCAGCCTTCCACGCACTCTGGGGTAGCAACGCTCTGTGGGGCGCTTCTTCCAATGACGCCACAGAATCTCTCAGCGTATCGGGCGATGGAGAAAATTAACCCCGCTTTGGAAACCTGTTTGTAGATTTTGATAGATCGTCGGGTTACATCAACTGTCCAGAAAATCCCAAAGCAACGAAGATCCGCACTTTACGCTATAGGTTGATGCCCGCTGACAAAATGGAGGGTTACTCCGACGCTCGAGTCCCTCGCTCATCGTAGTCGGCAGCCTGAGTACAAAACGTGTAATCGCCCGACGGTCACCCCTTTTTCATGAGCGCCGCCCGAATTCGATCGCCCACGATCGCGTCTTCACTCGGCTGCAGCATCCACACTCCAACCACTAGCGTGTTGGCGTCCGCCGGGATACCTTGGTTGGGCTTTTGCCCTGTGTTCGGATTCAGTTCAATCGAAGGCGTACCTGTGCGCAACGTCTGGACGATCTGAGCAGTGGTGACGCCGGTGACCGCCGGGTCGAAGCGAATCAGCAGATGGGGAACATGGTTCGCGATCCTTGGAACCACCGTCTCCGTCCTCACCGAAGGGATGCCCTTCACCGCGGCGGCGATGAGATCGGCGCGCTTCTGGTAGTCGCCCTGCATCGACTCTTCCGTGTGCGAGAGAACCCAGTCGACCGCCGCAACCATGCCGACAATCTGTTCCTTCGCCACCTTCATGCCCCGGCCGATTCCGTCGCCCGGATTATTGTTGGCAAGCGCCAGGTCGGTCAGGTCCTTCCGTCCTAGCAGCAGTCCCGCGTTTTGCGGACCCCGCATTCCCTTGCCTCCGGAGAAAGCCACCAGGTCGAAACCCATGCCGGTGTATTTCCATAAATTCGAGATCGGAGGCATGTCCGCAGCAGCATCCAGGTGACACGGAATCTTGTACTCGTGTGCCACTCGCAGCCACTCTTCCCGGCCAATCTGTGCGCTGCCTGCAATCCCATCCTCGTCTTCCGCCGCATTGAAAAAATTTGTCATTACGGCATTGCCTGCCTCGCACGCGCGCTTGTAATCGTCGAGTGTGACCACCTCGGTCACGCGCGCCCCGCACAGATACATGGCGCGGTCATATTCGTAGCGATGCGCCTGCTGCACGATAACCTGATTCTTCTTTCCATCGATCCCCTGAGGCATGTCCACAACGTTGATGTTGTTGGCATACTGCAGGCAGGCCGCAGTCGCGAGGCTGATGGCTCCCGAAGCCCCCGAAGTCACCACCGCTCCCTCGCACTTGAGGCGACGCGCGACGTACTCCCCCGCCTTCACCTGCAGTTCATGCAACCGCACCGGATGAAGCGCAGACTTCTGCACCGCCGCTAAAACCTCCGGAGGCATGCAGGCAGCGGTCAGCGTGGTGTACGTGCCGGCCGCATTGATTATCGTCGGGACGCCAAGCTTCGCATAGTAATCCTCACCGTCTGGCGATGCGGCTGGCGACGAGGCCTTCGACGACGAAAGGGTTTTGGCGGAGGCAGCCAGCGGTGCCACGCCCAGTGCCGCGGCCAGCGAACTGGCCCAGCCAAAAAATCCGCGACGCGAAAGAAAGCCGGCTTGCGATTCAGTCGATCCTGACATGGCTGCTCCTTATATCCAGAAAATGTACATCATAACGCCTGGGCCACTTCCCGGTCCGGTCAGTGGACCTCAGTAATCATGAACACTCTGCCCGGGCCTTTATCATTTGGAGAAGAAATTCTGTAAACGGGATGGAGTCAAAGCTATGGATCTACCTCGGCCGGAACAGCGCGTCCCAGTTGATCTGGACATGCGTGTATGGGGCATAGGCGCGGATGGCCGTGCTTTTTCCCAGCATGCTCGCGCCCACAATATC
>Ga0209166_10001821_pt1 | contig 16986 bp, 19 predicted proteins | sample Coa_R1_3_FD_187151 | JGI IMG/M metagenome (GOLD analysis project Ga0209166, IMG submission 187151) | Surface soil microbial communities from Centralia Pennsylvania, which are recovering from an underground coalmine fire - Coalmine... | ecosystem: Environmental > Terrestrial > Soil >... | reverse complement strand
ACCGTATCGACCTTCCGGAACATCTGCCGGAAAGTCACACCGAACCCCTTGACAGGGTTGAGGAACTCAAGCACCGGTGACCTCCTTGATGGTGCCGCGCGGGACGGTTCCGGGATCGACCGTGGCCAGCCGCGTGCGCCTGATCTATGTCCAACCTCGGCATCGCCGAAGCCGACTCCCTGAACACAGATCGTAAGGTGTCCCGCCCACGGCGGCGGTCCGCCCAGTGCGCAACTAGCCGCCGTTAGGCGCGGCTATTGGCGAGAGTTGGAGCCATCCCTCATGCGTGCAGAACTGGCCGATCGGTGCTGCGCGCCCGATAGCCAACGCGCACTCATGCTTGATATGGAGGTGATCTTCCGTGTCATTTTGGCCACCCTTGACGGGTTGGTCGCCCGGCTGACGCTGCGAGGCCGGAGGTCGCGCCGCAGCTGGCCAGCTGGAATCGAGCGGGCGTCCCAGGCAGGTGAAGGTGGCTGGCTTCCTGACGCATGTGGACGCCGTAGCCGGACCGATGCTGGCGGCTGTGAGTGGCCAGGTCGTGGCTGAGCTGATTGCCGGGTTCAGCGATGAGGTTTCGCTGATTGAGGGCGGCCATGACCTGGACAACTATCTGTTCCCGGTCGCTCAGCGGCTCGGCCCGGAGCGGATGGCGGCGGCGTGAGAGGCGGCCCAGGTGCCGAGCGGTGGCCGGGCGGTCCTGGTGGGCTCGGGCGAGCACTTCCTAGTGGTCGACGAAGGCGCCAGGTGGGTGACTGTTCGCGCAGGAGCACTACGAGCGGCTGCCACATACCCGCACACCGTAGCGACTCGGCCGTGCAGAAATCCTGCTGCCGGTTCAGGGCCACCCAAGCGCTGAATCCAAACATTGTGCAGCGCCGCGCAGGCACATCGACCTGCGCGGCGCTGTCAGCAGTTGATAAGCCTATTCCTATCGCCAGGCGATTATGACGAAGGACATGGGTTCGAGCTGAGAATCTGGCGGAAGTCGTTGTACCGCTGAATGGTTGCGCCGCCCCCACCGAATGCAAGGTAGGTCAAGGACAGCAGCGAACCGTACTGGTTGTTCTGCCCGAAATCGTTGGTGGTTAGGCCGGGTATGTCGTTGCCGAGCAGCCAGGTGCATTGGCTCCTTACCGTGCCCGTGCTGAAGAACGGGTAGAAGTTGGCTGGCTGGCCATCGTCGGTGGTTGGGATGAGCGTGCACCCGGCACCCGTGCTGCGGTCGCAGGTATTGAACTCGATGCGCGGCAAATCCGCCTCGAAGGCGACACGATCGTAGTTCGTACCACCGACGGTTAGCGGACTGCTGAACTGGATCGAGGTGGGATGCAACGTCGTGTTGCCGTCTGGCCAGACAGGGTTATAGGGAACGCTGTCAAAGCCAGTGTTCCCGTTGGGCTGGATGCATCCTGGTATTTGCACCAGCGACGAGGAGGACCCGGGGAAACAGTAGGTGTCGTTGGAGTCGGTGGACTCGCCGTCATACTCGGTGTTCCCGGTCGGGCAGTTCCCGCCCGGCGTGATGGTCGCAGGACCGTTGCAGGCCTCGAAGTGGCCGGTCTCGTCGGAGAACGCGATGTTGTAGGAGTGTGCCGCCCAGATGACCCGGGTTTGCTCGGAGGAGGTGCTGTACATCGGGTGGAAGTTGTAGGGGATGTTGTTGCAGGCGGTGCCGGTCGGATCGTACTGGACCTGGCCGAATCCGTTGGCCGCGCTGGCGGTCATCGAACCCGTCACGTGGGTGGTCAGGTCCTTGATGGTCGTGACCAGGCCCCTGCTGCTGTCATGCAGCGTAACGTTCAGCCGGTCACCGGAATTCATGAACAGATCCTTCGTGGGGTCGGGCGTGAAGGTGGCCAACGTCGCGTTGACGGGACTGGCCGGCGCCTGGGAGGTGCCGCTCTTCGTCACGAACGCGAAGTTGACGTACTCGAGCCCGGTGATGGCAGCGCAGGTCGAGTTCAGGGTCGTGCCGTTGACCGGGTCCTCCGACAGGCTGTCAATGTTGAGCGCGGCGCACCACTTGGTGGCGTCACAGCTGTTTCCGGCTGGCCACGTCACCCAGCCGGGCGGATAGAACTGCAGTTCCATGAACGCGGTTCCCGGGTGGTTGGGGCTGGTGGCTGGATCCACGATGTTGCTGTCGCTGTCTGGCGGGCAGGTGCTGACCTGCTCCGGGTAGGACTGGGTGTCGCACATGGCCATGCCGAACCAGAAGGCCGGGTGCAGCTGGAAGTTGAACGTCGCCCCGCTTTGGGTTGGTGCCGGGTCTGTGGGCAAGGTCAGGTGATACGTCATCTGATTTCCCGAGCCCGGCTGCGAAGAGTAGAAAAGCGTCGATGGCTCGTCGTGGCCGACGTATTTGCCCTCGCCAAAGACCTCTTCTGGATCTTGGACCTCGGTACACACCGCCGAGACGGCGCAGTTCATGTGGTAATGACCCGCCACACTCCCAGAATGGACGATGCTTCCTGCCGGATGTGGCCGCGGAGTGCTCGACCGTCCGGTTCCATGAGTGGTGCTGGCTCCCGCAGCGCCCAGTGGCATGGCAACGAAGGTCATTGCCAGGGCGAGCGCCACTGGTACGGGCAGATACTTAGGTCTAAGTCCCAATCTCATTGTGCTCCTCGCCCGCTCTCAGGATTCCTCGACTCGGGAGTGATGCCCTGTCACCGAGCGCCAGCCGCGGGGCACGCATTCCCCCCTCCTACTGAGACCGCCCGGCGGCTCCGCCTCTGCATGCGGGCACTCAGCTACACGCATTGCTGGTGTACACCTGCGAGCGAAAGTGAGTCAACAGGTCACCGGGCAACTTTCGTGACTGACCCGAACCGCAGGGCTCCGGCAAAGTCGGTTAGCACCCCGGATCGTTCGCAGTGGCCGACTGGGCCGGCGGGCGTGATAGCGCAGGCGGTGGCAATGCTGGTGGCCCCTGCCAGGCACAGGATAGCGATGACCAGGTTGACGATCAGCAGTAATGCGCGCCGCCCAGCCAGGTAGGTGGCGCGGCCGCGCTGAGCGTGCAAGCATCCGCCGTGATGACCGCGTCCTTGATACCGATGCGGTCCAGCAGAGCCGATGGCAGGGTCAATCGGTGATGATGACGAAGCGGGCATGGCTCCTCAGCAGTTACCTGGCAGATGTGGCAACCGCCATGATCGCCAGCAAGGGCCATGACCGCACTCCTATCGCTTATCACCGGCATCCCACCCGCCCCGCATCACCTGTCAAGTCGGCCCAGAGGCTCGCCTCGTCTTCCCCACGGTAATTTCCGACTGGGTCGGGCCAGTAGTCTTCGCGCCCGTCTGAGAGGCGACCTGAGACTATATCGCGTGAACGCTATATAGTGTTCGTGCGATACTAGGCTGGTGGACAGGTCCCGTTGGACCGTGGAGATCTCCCCGGAGGTCGAGGCCTGGTACGCCACGCTCAAGACCAAGGACAAGGCGATGGCCGACCGCGCATTCGACCGGCTCGCCGAGCACGGGCCAGCGCTGCGGATGCCGCACGCCTGCCCGCTCGGCGGCGGCCTGAGCGAGCTGCGGTTCACCTGCGAAGGAACCGCACGCCGGGTGACCTACTATATCGACGTCCAACGAAAGATCATCACGCTGACAACCTTCCGCAAGCAGCGGCAGAACGAGCGACGGGAAGTGGCCCGGGCCCGGCAGGCCATGCGGGCCAGCCAGGAGGCAGGAGGCACAGATGGCTAACATCACCCTCGACGAGCTCCGCGCCAAGTACCCGCCCGAGGACCGGGACGAATACGACCGCGCCTATGCGGCCGCCGCCCTCGCCGGGCAGCTCGCCGAGCTGGTCTACACCCTGCGTACCCGGGCCGGGCTGACCCAGACCGAGCTGGCCCGGCGCATGGGCACCACCCAGTCCTCGATCGCCCGGATCGAAGGCGGCGGCAGCCTGCCCACCCTCGACATGCTCGCCCGCTTCGCCCACGCCACCGGCACCCCCCTGCGCCTGGCGGCCCCCGGCATCACCGATGTCGAGCTCGGCGGAGCCGCCTGACCAACGGCGCCACGATCTCCAATCACCGGCATAAAGCCACGGTGAGGTATATCCGCCACGACTGCTGCAGGAGGCAAGTCACACGCAGCACGAACCGGCAGGCCTAATTGACACCAGATGCGGCATCGCGGGCACTCGCAGCCATTGAAAGGCTCGCACACCCAGTAATGCTGATCGCAGAGCGTGGGTCGGGACTCCGCTCGTAGAGGCGCGAAGAGCCGCCGTTATCTTAAGCCCGAATTTAGGTGTTCTCGCTGTAACCGCCGCAGGTCCTGGGCTTCGGCGAGGACACATTATCTATAGCGGTGTCTTCGCTGTAGCTGCTGTGGCGGCCGCGGTTGTCTCCGGATGTTGCCCATCCGTCGGCTTGCTCGACGGCTTCGGCTGAGAGCGTCTCGAGCTCGCTGATCAGCTCGCGCAGCCGCCTGGTGTTGTCGAATAGCGGCCGGTTCTGCTCGGGCTTGGGCGGAGTTGAGGGTCCGGGTGATGGTCTTGGCCCCGGCTTTGCGGATCCACGAGGGGTAGGGGCCGTGCAGCTGGCCGGGGTCGGTGTGGCACCGGCACCGGGGAGAGCCGCAGCGGGTCATGCGCTCGACCAGGCTTCCGGGCAGGCACAGGCCAAGCTTGACGATCTCGGCGGCGATCTGGCGCTGGCGGCGGTCGGCGTCTGCTGGCTTTGGCATGCCTTTTGCTACCGCATCGGTGAGCTGGTATCGGCGAGGCTCCACCGCTGGATGCCTTGAAACCTTACCTTCAAGGCATGGCCTGGCTGGGCTGGCGGGCGGCGGGAGGGAGTGCTGGTACTGGTTCAGCGGGTGCTGATGCCTGGCAGCGGGAGGGAGTCCTGGACGCTGCTGGGGGATGGCGGCGAGGTGGTGGAGGCCGCCGAGCGTTACCTGGCCTACCTGACCGCCATCGAACGCTCGCCGAACACGGTGCGGGCTTATGCGGTCCAGCTTGAAGCTGTGGTTTGAGTTCCTCCAGCTCACCGCGACGCGGTGGGGCCAGGCGGGGGTTGAGGACGTGTCCCGGTTTGTGGCCTGGCTGCGCTCGCCGGCGGCCAACGTGATCGTGCTGGCTGATGGGAGCGGGGCCCGGTAGCCGGCGACGGTGAACCGGTATCTGGCCGGGGTGTTCGGCTTCGATGACCACCATGCGCGCACTGGGCTGGGGATCGCTGCCGAGCTGGTCTCGTGGCGCCGGATCAGCCGCGGCTCGTATAAGCCGTTCCTGCATCACGTGACGAAGGGACGGCCAATCCCGGTGCGGCCGGTGGCAGCGGGATGCGGACCAGGTGGCTGCCTGCGCCGAACCGGCTCGCCAGCTCGCGGGTTGCGCCGAGGGTTCGTGGCGGGCGGTGGACGAAGTAGACGCCGCCGGTGGGCCGGACCTTGATTGCGTTCAGGTTTTCGATGTAGGTGCGGATGACGCCGCCCACGTCAGTGACCAGCCGCCCCCGGGCCGGAGTCAACCCGGTGGCGGCACAAGGCAGCGCCGCCAGGCGGTGGCCCGGCGGCGCCCACCACGGCTCGTCTTCGTTAGAAGATGCCGTTGCCGCTGGTCTGGGTGGCGAAGTCGGTGTGGTCGCAGGCCGAAGTGTCATTCTGGGACGACGTGCACTCGCCAGCGTTAGCCGTGCCGGTATTGTCGGCGTACTGGTCGTCGCTGTAGGTGATCGAGGCCATGCCCGTGGTGGGGCTGGCGGCCACACCGAAGTCGTCGTAGAGGTCGCGGTTGTCGTTGCCGTTGCTCGTGCAGCTGACGCCGCCCTGGCAGACCCCGCCGTAGTGGACCACCGGGGTGGCCTTGACCTGGTTCCAGGGCCCCCCGCCGAGGACGTTCAGGTTCTGGCTGAAGAACACCGACCACGGCTCGTTCTGGCAGTTGTACGTGCCGGTCTGGCCGCAGGTCTGGAAGTTGGCGGCGGCCGGGGTGCCGTAGAACACCAGGTCCACCTTGCCGACCGCGCCAGCGGTCAGCCACGGCTCGATCGCGGTGGTGGCGGCGGTGCCGTGGTTGACACGGCCGGGCTTGCTCCAGTGCTGGCCGTGATCCTTGGAGTAGGACAGGTACACGTTCTGATCGTCGGACCAGGTTGCGTACACGTTGCCGGAGCTGTCGACCGCGACCACGGGGAACTGGTTGCTGAAGTTGGCCGAGGTGTTCGGCGACTGGTAGATGACGTAGTCGGTGAACGTCAGCGTGGTGACGCCGTTGACTGTGGTGGGCACGCCGACCGCCATGTACGCGGTGTTGAACGCCGAGCAGGTCACGATCTGCGTCGGGCTGGGCGGGCAGCCGACGAAGACCTGGTACACGTCGCCGGTGTTCGGGTCCACGGCGATGTTGCCGATCTCGTTGTCCAGCTCGGTGCCGAGGTAAATGTCGGTCTGGGCCGGGTTGATGGCGTCGTAGGTCTGGGCGGTGGTGGGCTGCCCGGCCACGACCTGGCCCTGGTTGACGATGATCTGGTCCCCGGTGCTGAGCGCGTGGTAGGAGACGTAGAAGTCGTTGGCCCCGGCCGCGGCGATCCACTCCCGGTCGTCGCCGGGCACGGTCGCGGAGGTCACGTCGTTGGCCCAGGTGTGGCCGCCGTTCTGGGACAGGCTCACCGTGACGCTGCCGACGGTCAGGCTGGCCACGTAGAGGTTGTAGGTCCCCAGGCTGTTCTTGGCCGGTGCCGTGGCGAGGTCGGTGTCGCCGCCGCCGGGGGCGAAGCCCGTGGTGCCTCCCGAGGTGGACGAGACTTCGTTCGGCTGGGGCAGCGAGCCGTACGTGGCGCCGCCGTTGGTGGACGACCAGGCATCGGTGCCCGAGCCCACCCCGTTTTCGGAGGAAATGTAGAAATTCCCCGCCCGGTCCGCCCGTATCTGGGGTTCGGCCGCCTGGTTGTAGGTCGTCGTGGACCCAGCGGGCGGGGGCGGCAGTACGCCATGGACGAACGCTGGGCCGCTGCTCGCCAGCGCTGTAGGCGCGGCGAACGGGACCGATAGCGCGGCGGCACTCATGATCGCCACCGCGGCAGTTCTAAGAAGTGATCTCACGGCAGTGCTCCTTCTTACCGGGCACCAGAGAGGTGTGGCGCCGATAGCGGGTGCAAATCTGCCTGGAATTGTCCCATCGGAAACCCGTTTACAGAAGGAATCTAAAATGATTCTCATTGGCGGCGACGGTGACTTCCCCGGGGGCCCGGCGGTAAGTGCGTCACGGCTATGAGAGCGCGACACGCACCGGCCGGGATCGGCGCGGCTGATCCAGGCGGCGCCGAGATGAACGGGGCGGTTCGGGATCGGCCGACTCGCGCGACGGCCAGCAATAGGTCGCCCTGGCGGATCTCCAGCCGGGCCAGTCGCCGGAACACGGTGCCCCGCAGCAGGAACCACCCGCGCGGCGGAGACGGCCCGCCGACGCGGACCGCGTTGGGCGGAGATCCAGGCGAGCGGGGGCGTCACCGTGACCAGGATCCGCGGCAGGGATGGCTGGGCGGCGCACATCGCCGTAGCTGGCCCCAGACTCGCTGGCCCGCAGCTTGGCAGAGCGCTGGCAACGGCTCGGCCAGCCACCGCTCCCCCCGCCCACGACCTCGGGCCCGGCCCGGTCTGGCTCAGCGACGTCGACGGCCACAGCGAAGTCCAGATCCTGACCCGCAAGGTCAACCGCGACGGGCGCTCGCACACCCAAGGAGAGCCCCCTTACGGAATCGAACCGTAGACCTTCTCCTTACCATGGACGCCTGCGGCGTGGCTGTGACCGGCGCACGGGCGCTGAGCAGGGCTGACGCTGGCTGTCGTTGGCAATCATCAGCAGGCGCAAGCCCTCGCTGGCCGGGTTCTGCCCCAATCTGCCCCCTGGCTCACGAGCGGGGCAGAGCGAGTATGAGGCCTAGACGGCCAGCCTCCAGTCGATTGCATACCTCAACCAGCGCGTGGTAGGAATGCATTCCTACCACGCGCTAGACTAGCTACATGACTGCACGCAAGCTCTCGATCTCGGTGACTCCCGAGGTTGAGAAGACGATCAAAGCGGCCGCCGCCGGCGAGGGCAAGCCTGTGTCGGCCTGGCTCGCCGAAGCCGCCACCGAGAAAGCGCACGCCGCCGCACTCCTAGCTGCCGGCCGTGCCGCCGCCCGCGAACTGGTCGCCGACTACGAGCAAGAGCACGGCCCACTGCCCGCGGCATCGCGCCAGCGCGCCCGCCAGTTCCTCGCTGAAGTCGGCCTTCTTGACGACGGCGAGCCGCAGCAGGCCGCGGGATAGATGCCCACCATCGTCTATGACACCGGCGCCCTGCTGGCCGCCGAACGCCGCAACCCCGACTTCCTGGCCCTGCACGACGAACTGACCGCCGCCCGCATCCGCCCCCTCGTCCCTGTGGTGGTCCTGGCACAGGCCTGGCGCGGCGGCCCGCAGCACCAGATCTCCCGCGTCCTCAAAGGCTGCGACATCCTCCCCGACGACCAGCACATCGGCCGCGCCGCCGGAGTCGCCTGCGCCGCCTCAGGCACCGCCAACGTCGTGGACGCGATCGTCATCGCCACCGCTGTGCGCCACCAGGCCCCCATCGTCACCAGCGACCCCGGCGACCTGACCCACATCGCCGATGCCATCGGCGTCAAAATCCGCCTCTACCCCACCTGAACAGCCCACTCGCTGCCCGCCGGGGTGCAGCGCCTCCTGGCGGGACTGCTTCGCCCTGCCTGCGGCAGATCACGCCGTCGCAGCCGCGAAAACAGCAAGACAGTGGTGAGGCAGCAGCGGCCAGCCAGACGCCATCTTCGGCATACCTGCCAGATCTGCGGCCAGAAGCGCCGGCGGGGACGGTGAGTGCATGTGAGCATGGGCTGATGGGTGCTGACGTGCGCCAGCTCGCCGATCCCCGCTGGGGTCACTCTGACCCGGGGACGGGTATTCACTGTGACATGTGGCCCAGCGGCCAGCCGCGGGCCGCAACCAGATCAGCGGCGCCACGGTGGCGATCGTGGACGACGCCGTCAATGCCGGCACTGCCGTCGCAGCCAGCTGCCAGGCGATCCGCGACGCCGGAGCACCGCCCGTCGCAGTGGCGGCACTGCTCGCCCTCGGCCTGCCCCTCCACGCCCTCACGTCGCTGCCGAGCCAAGTGTGGCCAGCAGACAAACTGCCGCCTGTGCAACAGCAGAATCTCCCTCGCACAGCCAGCTACCTGATCGACTCAACGCGGCTACGCGTTTGCAGGTCAAGAACCTTATGTGGCGTCCGATTCGGTCAGCCCTGGTGATCTCCTGGCAATCAGCGTGGTAGAAGCGATCTGCTGGATACCTTCCGTGCACGGCCAGGAGGTTGAGATGGAGCAGCAGGCTGCGGACCCGCTGGGCGCCGACGTTGCAGTCACGCACATTCTGGTGGTCGGCGACCCGGCACGCTCACGGGACTTCTGGGTGAATGTGCTGGGCGCGGAGCTGTATCGCGAGTATGGCGGAACCAGCGTGGTGCTGCGGTTCGCCGGGACCTGGCTGCTGCTGGCGAGCGGCGGCGGCCCGACCGCCGACAAACCTGCCGTGGTGTTCGCCCCGCCCCGCGATCCTGAACAGGTGAGTCATGCCATGACGCTGCGGGTGACCGACTGCCACGCCGTCTATGAGGCGTTGCGGTCGCGCGGAGCGGTGTTCCTCACCCCGCCGCACGACTGGGGCTCGGAGATCCGCTGCTTTCTGCGAGACCCCGATGGCCACCTGGTGGAGATCAGCCAGTCAACAAGCACATGACAGCGGCATGAGCGAGTGTTGTCAGGTCAGCGCGGCCTGGATAAGTATGCAGGTAACGCCCGCCGTCTTGCGGTGGACGCCATGACGGTAGAAACGGCGGCGGCGCGATAAGCCGACCAAATAAGCACGCGCCGAGCCGCCGATCGGCGCGGTGACTGCGATGTGCTGGACATGAGTGAATAGCGTGCTGCAATGGGGAATCTGGGCGGACAGCTGGCCGAGCGTTGTCCGCTGTCCGGCCAGGTGGTCATCTTTGCGCGGTGGGAGCCAGGCACGGCGTCTTGCCCATCCAGACATGCCGCGCGGCCCGGGCGCAATGACCGGCGCGCGGCCCGCGCAGGCCGGTCGTGAGAGCCTGACGGCGTGCTAAGGTTGCTGGCTTTCGTGCTTCCGCTGGGCCTGGACGCCTTCGCCGTCGCGGCCGCGGTCGGCGCGATCCGCAAGACCACGGTGCCGGAACGGCTGCGCATCTCGCTGGTGTTCGTGCTCTTCGAGGGCGGGATGCCGCTGATCGGCCTAGCCCTGGGCAGCGTCCTCGCCCACGGTATCGGGCAGGTCGCGGACTACCTGGCCGCCGCTGCGGTGATCGGCATTGGCGCCTGGATGCTGCTGGCTGGGGACAAGGACGAGGAGGAGAAGGCTGGCCGGCTGGCCAGCAGCCGCGGGCTGGCACTTGTCGCGTTGGGGATCAGCATCAGCCTGGACGAGCTCGCCATCGGGTTCAGCATGGGCCTCACGCACCTGCCCACCGTCGCCGTGATCGTGGCTATCGCCCTCCAGGCCCTGGTGGCTGCGCAACTCGGCTTGGCTGTCGGCGCCAAGGTAGGCGAGCGCTGGCGCGAACGTGCCGAACAGGTCGCCGGAACCGCCCTGATCCTGCTCGGTGTCTACCTCATCGCTGAGAAGCTCGTCCAGTAGCGGGCCGCCCGTCGGAGAGAGCCTCTGGCGGGCGGGGCGGTCGCCGGGGCGGACCGGTGTTCAGCAGGTTGGGCCCCGGATCCGGTTCTACGTAGCGTGAGCAACCGGGTGAGTTGTAGTAATATGACGCAGCCCTGCTCCCGAGTCCGGCTTCCCCCGCCCGGCCCGGGGTTCCTTGCCTGTCACCCGGGAGGGCTAGCAGGTGAGGCTCAGCGCGGACCGGGTGAGTCACGGTAATACCCCGTCCCTGACGGCCTTCTGGGGTAAGGAGCGCGCCGTGGGCAGCACGCAGGAAGCGGTTCTGCCGGGCGGTCACGTGTTTGCCGGGCGGTACCGGATCAAGAGCCTGCTTGGCGAGGGAGACCGCAAACGCACCTACCTGGCCGATGACACCGTGTTCCCGCGTGAAGTTGCGCTGGCCCTGATCAAGCAGGACGCTGCTCTCAGCGATCCGGAGGGAACGCGCCGCGAGGCCGAAGCGCTCGCGCTGGCCAGCCGGAACGACAACGTGGTGACCTTCCACGACTCGGGGACTGCCGAGGGCACCGAATACCTGGTTTTCGATTACCTGTCCGGCGGGACCCTGCGCGAATATCTCGCGAAGCACGCAGAAATCGGCAAGGAGTTGTCGGTAGAGGAGGTCATGCGGCTCGGGCGGCGGCTGGCCCGGGCCTTGGCATCCGTGCATGAGCTGGGCCTGATCCACCGCGACGTTGCCCCGGGGAATGTGTGGCTAGACGAACGTCACCTGGCCCATCTGGGCGACTTCGACTCCGCTGTCGCCCGGGACACTGCGCTGCGTCCCGCTGCCTTGCCACCCACTACCGAGGCATACACGGCGCCGGAGCAGCTCAAGGGAACTTTCGATGAGCGAAGCGATCTGTACTCACTGGGAGCGGTGCTTTATGAGGCACTGACTGGCCAGCGTCCGAAACGACTGCCGCGCGCGGCGATCGCCAAGCGGCTGACGACGAGCCGGCCCGATCTTCCGCGCAGCCTACGGGATACGGTCTGCTCGCTGCTGGCCGAATCTCCCGATGAGCGGCCAGACAGCGCCGACGAGGTGCTGGAGGCCCTCCAGCCTGCACGGGTCTACCGGAAGGCCGGCGAGGGCCTGGTGCCGTGGGCGGATACTCTGCCGTTTCCGCTCGCGTCGATCTTGTGGCATTACGAAGGCGAGCCCCAGGAAGAAGACAAGGTCGACTATCTGGTCAAGTTCTTTGAAGCCCTGGCCCAGTTCGCCGCCACCACGCTGCTCAGCGCCTGTGCCAGAGACCGCGCGTTGCTAGAGGCCAACCGGTCTGCCTGGTTTTGCAGCGAGCAGAGGCCCCTCGATCTACGGACCGCCACCTTCGGCATGTGGGTCAAGCTGGCCGGGCTGCTTGGAAAGACCTTGCGTACATTGCTGAGGGACAAAGGCGGCGAGGACCGTGCTCGCGAGCTGTTCACAGCCGTCGACATCGAACTAGTCGAAGCGCTCAGCGCCGCCAAGCTACCAGGAATTCTCCATCATGCCTTGACCTGCCGGAACCGCTGGACAGGCCACGGCGGGGTCGCGAGCAAGCATGTTCACCGCGAGCGACTCCGGGAGCTCGAGGATCTTCTGGCCCAGACCCGGGCCATGCTGGGCTGGTCATTCGAAACCTGGACGCTGCTCAAGCCCGGTCCGATGACCCGCTCGGGGAAGATCTATGACCTGACCGCAACAATCCTCAAAGGACCTAATTCCGCGTTCCGGCGCAGGCAGATGAAGCTCACCGAGGCCCTCGATGCGGCCCGGCTTTACCTGGTGAACGACGGCAACGATCGCGCACTGGAACTGCTGCCATTAATCCGCGTCCTTGCCGGACAGTCGGGCCAGGACGCCTGCTACTTCTATAACCGTTTCGAGGGAACCGAAGTCCGCTGGATCTCCTACCACTTCCACGCCGAGCCTGAACTCCTGCTCCCCGACGATGGGCTGGTTGACCTGCTGACAGACATAGGGGCACCTCATTTCAACGAAAGAGGAACCTGACGAAAATGACCTCAGCCACCCCATGGGGGATCATGCTCGAACTCTCGCAGCTCGACTACCCGCTGTCGAGTTATCAAGGTTCGAGCAGATCAAGTAACCGCGGCGGGGACTCCCGGGCCCGACTGCACCGTGTGTGATCGGCGCCCGGCACCGGAAGAGCGCACATCGCCGCCGTTATGATCGGCAGTCCGTCGCTGGCGTGACTGCCTCAGTCATGTCCTGAACTGGCCGTTATGGCCCTGGGCGGTCCTGGAGTTCGGCCAGGTACTGGCATGCCTGGCGCACCGGTGTGCCGGCCCGGCTCGCAGCGGCGCGGACGTAGGCGACTGCCGCAAACAGTGCGTACTGCCAGAAGTCGTCGGTCTGCCACCAGGCGACCTCATCAAGCAAGTCCGGTTCGGTCCCGCCGTGCAGCGCTGCCGCCGCGAGGACTGCATATTGGAGCTTCTTGTTTTGCCGGCCGCGGAAGGCGCACTCGGGCAGGAACTGCTCGCGTAGTCCCTCCAAGGCCAGTGGGTCGGCTCGGCTGGCGCCGCACCAGTCCAGCGCGTCGGCGGCGAGGCGAAGGAACACCTCGCCGGGGAAGGTGTTGTCCCGCGGATGCAGCGGCGCAAGCTCGCCCATTAGGCCGAAGATCTCTGCGCCGCGGGCCAGCCCGCCGAGCAGGATCTTGCGGGCGGCTTCTGTGTCTTCGGGGGTGGGCCGTTTCTTGGCAGCCATACCCCGACGGTAGGGCAGAACCACCGGCCACCGGGACGCTTGGCATTGCCAGATGCATGCCATCGCGGTTAGCCCCCGGTGACGAAGCAGAAGCGGGCGCACGTGGAGCCCTCGGCGGCTGGCCGCGCTAGCTCGCAGCCCGCATCCGCCGGTGCGTGATTCCTATAATTGGCGGCGCAGCCAGGGGTGGCGGCCAGCATGGCCGCCAAGCCGCTCGACGATATGGGAGGTTCGCGTCGTGGACACCGCCGGGCCGGGCAGCGGCGCCGAGCACGAACGGGCGCGGCCCGCCGAGGACGCCGCCGAATATGTGCACCGGTTGCGCTCGCTTCCCGCTGAGCAGGTCATCGGGGATGTGGTATTCAGCCTGCTCAATGCCGCCCAGGTCAAACTGGGGCGGCGAGACGCCCGGCTGCTGATCGACCTGGCCACCGTGGCACACGAGCACGCGCGTCCCTACCTGCCCGGCGAACTCACCCGGCAGATCGACCAGGTGCTCGGACAGTTGCGGCTGGGCCAGGTGAGCGCGGAGGGCCACCCGAGCCCGCGGGACGGCGGCGATGCGCGCCTTATCTGAGTCCAGGGTCGGTTACGCACCGTGCGCAGGAACGCCCCGGTGATCCGCAGGTATGATGCTCAGCGGCCAGGCGCTGGCGATGACTTTGGGCCAGTGGATCGTCCTGACTGGTGGCGGGCCGCGGCAGCCGGTCCCGGTCGCTGTGAAGCAAGGTGTCGGGAGGTCATCGTGTCGCAGGTCCGGGTGCACAACTTCTCGGTGTCGCTGGATGGGTTCGGCACCGGCGCGGGGCAAAGCCTGGATGCCCCGTTTGGGCATGCGGGAACCCGGCTGCACGAGTGGTTCTTCCCGACTCGTACCTTCCGCGCCATGCAGGGCCAGCCCGGCGGCAGCACCGGCATCGACGACGCTTTCGCCAGCGCTTGGGGGCCGGGCATCGGCGCCGAGATCATGGGGCGGGGCAAGTTCGGCCCGCACCATGGACCCTGGCCGGACCAGGAGTGGAACGGATGGTGGGGAGACACCCCGCCGTTCCACACCCCGGTCTTTGTTCTCACCCACCATCCCCGGCCCGCCGTCCAGTTGAACGGCGGTACCACGTTTGACTTCCTCGACGCCGGCCCTGCCCAGGCGCTTGCGCAGGCGCGCCAGGCCGCCGCGGGCGGGGATGTCCGCATCGGCGGCGGCCCGTCCACCATCCGCGAATTCCTGGCCGCCGGCCTGATCGACTACGCGCACATCGTCGTGGTGCCGATCGTGCTGGGCCGCGGGGAGCGGCTCTGGGACGGTCTGGAAGGGCTCGAAGACCGTTTCCAGATTGAGGCCGTGAACAGCCCCAGCGGCGTCACCCACGTCACCCTCAGCCGGCGGTAACAGCCGGCAGCATGGCAGGGCAGGAGGCGGCGCGCCGGCCAAAGCCGTTCAGCACCTCATGATGGTTCGCAGTGGGCGATCTGGGCGGCGGCGTGACAGCGCCGGGCAGCGGCGATGCTGGCATGGCCGGCCAAGCGCGAGCTGGCCAAACTAGCCAAGGCTTGTTTCCCCCCGGCAGCGAGCCGAACAGCCGTTCGGGCGCGGTAACGACAGTCACTCTGGCGATCCAGGTTGCCGCCCAGATCGGCGGTTCCGGGTCTCCGCGCTTGCTGGGCAGCCTCATTCCCGGGACCTCTATCCGGTTCGTTCGCGTGCGTTCTTATGATCGGCCCGGCCGCTCAATCGTGACGGTTCCGCGCGGCTCGTCGACGTGAACTCTCGCTCGCGAGAGCTGGAGGTGCCCTATCCACCAAGGGCGATCGAGGCCAGGCATCGTGATCAGCGGACCGTTCACCGGGTCGCTCGGAAGTCATTCGAGACGCTGGCTCGTCAGAGCATCAGCCAAGCGAACCACGATCTGGCCCGGGCGCGTTCAGCCGAACGGAACCACCAGAGCCTTCGTCCTAGTCCTGGGCGGCGAGTAGCAGCGTGGCGAGCGGCTCGAGGGCGGCCATGAGCTCATCGAGCTCGTCCGGCTCGAGGCTCTCGTAGGGCCTGGCCGCGAGGTCGTCGGTGAGCGCCTCGACCCGCTGTTTGACGGCGCGACCCGGTTCGCTCAGCCAGCCGTCATCGCCGATCAGGCCGCGATCGCGCATCCCGTCGATCACGGCGGCGAGCTGCGCTGCCGGGAGGTGGTGGAGGCGTCCGAATTTCTCCGCCGGCATGCCCATGTCGAGGGCGAACAGGACGTGTGCCTCAAGGCCGCCGACACCCTCGATCATCAGGGCCGCGATGTGCCCGTCGCCACGGTGCTCGCGCAGCAAGGAGCCTGCATGAAAGAAGCCGGCCACCACGTCGTCGGGGATCGGGATCGCGCGCAGCGCGGCGTACATGGGCCGGCCCTCGAACGGGGCGCTGGTCGCCGCCTTAAGCAACAGTTCGGCGGCGCGGGCGAAGGCGGGAGTGTCGACGCGGTCGCCGAGGATTCGCCGCAGCGCCTTCACACAGCCCCTCTGACGAGCGGCGATCGCCGCTTCAGGCGTGGTGGTGCGCCACACCTTCGGAATGTGGCGAGCCACCTCGCCGGGAGCGAAGTTGTAGAACAGCGCGTCCACCACCTCCGCCGCGGCGAGCCCCAAGGGCGCCGCCCGGCCGGCGAAGTAGGTGTCCCAGTAGTTGGTGAACCCCAGGGCGAACATCGCCTCGTTGGGCTCGCCGGCTGAGTAAGGGATGACACCAATCGGCTCGACGAGCTCGAACATCCGGCGAGCCATCGAATTCATCGTCTACTCCTCCTGCTGCAGGCCCGGCGGCCCTTGCGGGCACTCACGATCACCTGGACGACTGCGCGCCGCCAAACTCATCGCACAACGACGCCTGACGGTTCCCTGAAGATCGCTGTTACAGTAAGAGGCGACGCCGAGCAGCGTCTAACCCCGCTGCGGCGGGCACTGTCGGCGAAGTCATGTTGTGACCTGGCTCGAACGAGGAGGCATGTGCGAGTCCGGTAGCTGCAGGCGGCGCGGGCCGGGTGGTGGTCTAGTGGGGTGGCGGCCACGGCCTTGCGGGAGACGTCGATCGCGGCATCCAGATCCGTCCCGCTCCCCGTCGAGCCCATTGCAGGCACCCGTACCAGCGCGAATACCACGCAGGATCCATCTGGGCCAGCAACCATCTCGCCGCGCAGAAAGGCCAATTCGGAGCGCAGTCCGGGCAGTCCGGCGACGGTCAACTTGCCGAGCATAGCGGCGGGTCAGCGCGCGATTATCTACCGGGCTTCGCGTGGTTTGGCGCCCCCGTTATGGGTCCAAAGCGCGAGCGGCTGTCCGTATGTTTATTCATCGGCGCCCCTCGGTGTGAACTTCCGGATCTGCCGCGGATAGTGTGCGTTTGCGGAGGTCCCGCAACCAGAGGTGCTGAGAACGCTTACCGTGGCGGATGCACGGTCGATACGACGACGGGAGGACGGGCCTATGTCACATGTACGACGCTTCGACCACGTCGGCCTGACGGTCGCAGATCTCGACGTCGTGACTGCCTTCTTCGTGGCGCTGGGCTTGGAGGCCGAGGGCA
>Ga0209166_10001820_pt1 | contig 16988 bp, 13 predicted proteins | sample Coa_R1_3_FD_187151 | JGI IMG/M metagenome (GOLD analysis project Ga0209166, IMG submission 187151) | Surface soil microbial communities from Centralia Pennsylvania, which are recovering from an underground coalmine fire - Coalmine... | ecosystem: Environmental > Terrestrial > Soil >... | reverse complement strand
GCTTGGTGGTGTTGAGCATGGGGGCGAGGCGAAGGACGTTGCCCATGAGGCCGCCTTTGCCGATGAGCAGGCCGTTTTCGCGAGCGCGTTCCATGACCTGCGTGGTTTGCGCCGGGGCGGGCTCTTTCGTCTTTCGGTCTTTGACGAGTTCGAGAGCTTGCATCAAGCCCATGCCGCGGACGTCGCCGATAAGCGGATATTTCTGTTGAAGCTCTTCGAGCTTTGCGCGGAAGTGCGCTCCCACGGTATGAGCGTTTTCGCGGAGGTCCTCTTCTTCGATTAATTCGATGGTGGCGCGGGCTGCGGCGCAGGTCACCGGGTTACCGCCGAACGTGGCGATGTTCAGTCCCTGGAAGCCGGCGGCAATTTCTGGCGTGGTGACCGTCAAGCCTACAGGTACGCCGTTGGCCATGCCCTTTGCACTCGTCAGGATGTCGGGCGTGACTTCCCATTGCTCGATGCCGAACCATTTTTTGCCAGTGCGGCCCCAGCCGGTTTGCACTTCGTCGGAGATGAAAAGGCCGCCGTATTTTTTCACGATGTTGAAAACGATTTTGAAATATTCCTTGGGCGGGGTGATGAAGCCGCCGACGCCTTGGATCGGCTCGGCGATGAAGGCGGCGATGCTGCCGCTGGTGCCGGTTTGAATGAGGTTTTCGACGTCGCCGGCGCAGGCCACTTCGCATTCGGGATATTTCAAGTGCAGAGGGCAGCGGTAGCAGTAAGGATTAATCGCGTGCGCGATGCCGACGCTGATGACCGCGGCTTTGCGATAGGGAGCGTGCGCGGTGACCGATTTCATCAGCGAAGAGCCGCCGGAATAGGCGTGGCGCAGGGCGACGATGTCGTAGCTGCCCGTGGCCATGCGCGCAATCAGAATGGCGGCTTCATCGGCTTCGCTGCCGGAGCTGGTAAAGAAACTCGATTGAAGATTGCCAGGAGTGATCTGCGCGATTTTTTCAGCGAGCGCGACAATTTGCTCATTGGGATAGAGCGTCGAGAGGTGCTGCAGCTTGTTGACCTGGGCGTTGATCTTGCTGGTGACTTTGGGATTGCAGTGGCCCACGGAGACGGTCAGGATGCCGCCGAAAAAGTCGAGGTACTTGCGGCCTTCGACGTCCCAGACATGCTGCATTTCCGCGTGGTCGGCGACGAGCGGTTTCTGATAGTAGTTCGTTACCGAGGGCCAGATGTACTTTTTGTGCTTGGCGACGACTTCTTCGCTGCGCGACATCGCTGATGGCACTGGCTTTGCGGGTGTGGTCATGATGCTTCCTCAGAGACGGGTTCCATGCGCATCGAGTGTACGACGCGGTGAAACGCGCGGCAAGCATACGCCGCCCTGCTGAGGTATACTGATTGACGTTTACCGGACAGCAGTATAGCCTGAAGCGGTGATCCGTTCCTTTCGCAGCGCGGATTCTGAACGGCTCTTCCAGCGGGAAACAGTGCGCCGGTTCCGGGCCATCGAGCGGCAGGCTCTGCGGAAACTGGACATGCTGGACGCTGCCCCGGATATACGAACACTTGCGGCGCTGCCGGGGAACAGACTGGAACCGTTGAAGGGCGATCGGAAGGGGCAATACAGCATTCGTGTTAACGAGCAGTGGCGCATTTGCTTTGTGTGGCTGCAAGGTCACGCTTACGAGGTCGAGATTGTGGATTACCATTAGGGGAGTGAGATGGCAAAGAAAATCAGACCAGTGCATCCGGGAGAAATTCTGCGCGAAGAGTTCATGGTCCCTCTGGGATTGAGCATGAACCGGATGGCGATGGATCTGCGCGTTCCCGTGACGCGCATCGCCGACATTCTCCACGAGCGGCGCGGCATCACCGCGGACACCGCCTTGCGTTTTGCGCGCTACTTCAAGAACGCTCCAGTTTTTTGGATGAATCTCCAGACGCGTTATGATCTGGAAGTTGCTGAAGATGAAATCGCCGTCAAGATTGCGCGCGATGTACGACCTTTGGAGGTTCCAGCGAACTAGCCGCGGTTCATTGCTGCCGCGCGTGTCTTCAAGTCTGGCGTCTCACCCCCCTCGATAAGGTCTTCTAGTTCATAACCAGGAACCAAGCGAATTGCACGATTGGCGCCTAACTCTCCGCAGTCCCGGCGCATCAAAGGCGGAGAGTTTTGGACAGTTTGCAAAGAATACGCGTGGAGAGCGAGGAGAAGAGCGATGGCGAAGATGAAGGCAGCGGTAGTTACAAAGCCGGGAGCGGATTTTGAGATTCAGGAGCGGGAGATACCCAAGCCGGGGCTTGGCGAGGTGCGGATCAAAGTACAGGCGTGCGGGGTTTGTTTCAGCGACCACCTGGTAAAAGACGGGCTGTGGCCTGGGATCGTCTATCCGCGCGTGCCTGGGCACGAAGTTGCCGGCGTGGTGGATGAAGTGGGCCAGGGAGTAACGGAATGGAAGAAAGGTGATCGCGTGGGGACGGGATGGCACGGAGGGCACGACTTTGTATGCGATTCGTGCCGCCGCGGAGACTTCGTGACTTGCAAGAACGAAGCGATCACGGGCATCACGCGCGATGGCGGATATCAGGAATACATGCTGGCCAGGCACGAAGCGGTGGCTCGGATTCCGGACGATCTGGATGCCGCAGAGGCGGGACCGCTGCTCTGCGCGGGTGTTACGACTTTTAATTCGCTGCGGCATAGCGGAGCGACCGTCGGCGACTTGGTGGGCGTGCAGGGAATCGGCGGTTTGGGGCATTTGGGAGTTCAGTTCGCCGCGAAAGCTGGCTATCGCGTCGCGGCTATCGGGCGCGGGCCAGAGAATGCGGCATTGGCGAAGAAACTGGGCGCGTCTGTCTACATTGATACGAATGCAACGAACCCCGCGGACGAGCTGCAGAAGCTGGGCGGCGCGAAGGTGATCCTGGCGACGGCGCCAAACGCGAAGGCGATGGCGGCGTTGATCGGCGGCCTGGGCGTGGGCGGAAAATTGCTAGTTGTGGGCGCACCCTTTGAGCCGATGGAAGTGTCGGTGGTGTCGCTACTGATGGCCCGGCGAGACATCCAGGGATGGCCGAGCGGAACGGCGATGGATTCGGAGGATACGCTGCGCTTTTCGTCGCAAACGGGCGTGAAAGCGATGATTGAAAAGTATCCGCTGGAAAAGGCGAATGAGGCGTTTGCGCGAATGATGAGCGGCAAGGCACAGTTTCGCGTGGTGCTGACGATGTAGGAGAATCAGCCGAGCAGAATTGTACGGCGGCGGAACGCGACAAACGGGTTCAGCGTAATGATGATTCGGGCAGCAACTGCAGGCGACAACGAGGCCATCTGGAAAATCCTCGAACCGGTGATTCGCGCAGGGGATACCTACACGTTGTCCGCGGAAAAGAATCGCGAGGACGCGCTCGCCTACTGGGGATCGCCAGGGCACGAGGTATTCGTCGCTGAAGAAAGCGGAGAAATTCTGGGCACATACTATTTGCGGGCGAATCAGAAGGGCGGAGGAGCACACGTTGCGAATTGCGGATACATGACGGCGCCGTGGGCCAGCGGACGAGGCATTGCGCGGGCGATGTGCCGGCATTCCCTGGAGCGCGCGAAGGAGCTAGGCTACCGCGCGATGCAGTTCAATTTCGTCGTGAGCAGCAACGAGCGTGCGGTGCGGCTCTGGCAGAGCATGGGATTTGATATTGTTGGCCGGCTTCCGGAAGCGTTCCTCCATCCGACCCTGGGCGCCGTCGACGCGCTGGTCATGTATCGGCGTCTTTAGTTGTGCCGCGTGAAGCGCGCCGCAATCTGTTTGCCCAGTAGCTGTGCTACGACGGGAAGCCCGCCATGCGTATAATGACGCGCTATGGCTCCGAAGCCCTCCCTCCTTAGACGCGCGGTTCGCATGCTCGGGCGCGTATTTCCGCGCTGCAGCATGATTGCGCAGGCAATCGCCTTCAATCTGTTCCTGGCGTTTTTCCCGGCACTGCTCATCATGGTGGGGTTCGCGACCAGCCGCATTGGGGGTCGAACGAGCCTGCTGGATTTGATCACCGATCTCACGACAATTCTGCCGCCAGGTAGCCAGAGCCTCGTTTCCGAGTTTTTAGTGAAGCGGGCGCCGGAAGCGTGGAAATTGGCGCTGGTGGGATGGACCGGAACGCTGCTGGCCGGTTCGCAAGTGATGCGCTTGTTGATGGAGGGCATTCATCGAATTTACGGGGACCAGGAAAAACCGGGATTTCTGCACCGGCAACTTCGGGGGTTGGCACTGTTGCTGGTAACGATTGCACCTCTGGTGGCAGCCGCGATACTTGGCGTGCTGGGGCGGCCGCTACGGCGCTGGCTGTCGCAAGAATTGGGCCCGCACCAACCTCTGCAAGGCTGGTGGACGTTTTTCTTTCCCGCGGCGGCGATTGTGCTGGCCATGCTGGCGCTGACGGTCATCTATCGGGTCGCTCGGCCGGGGGAGGAGAGTCTGCGAAACGTTTTGCCGGGTGCGATGGTGGCGACGTCGCTGTGGTGGCTGGTGAATATGTTGTTTGGCTCATACGTGCGGCGCGTTCCGTATAGCGTGGTGTATGGCGGGCTTGCAGCGGTCATCGGATTGATGCTGTGGATGGAGCTTTCGGCCGTGATCATATTTCTCGGGGCGGCGTGGAATGCGGAGCTGGCAGAGAATCGCCGTGGGCGCGCGCCCGTCGTTGCTGCGCAAGATGTTTGATGGATCGGGTGAAGCAAAATGCCGGAACAATTGGTCCGCGTGGAATGCCATTCAGGTTATAAGGCGGAAGAGCGCCCGGTGCGCATCGTTTTCGAACGGCAGATCTTGGAGGTCACGGATTTAGAAGACCGCTGGTACTCGCCCGGAGCGACCTATTACCGGGTGTTGACCGCCAGCGGCGACCGCTACGTTCTTCGCCGCGATGACGCGCAGGACGCCTGGAGCCTGACCGCCTTCCGCGCGGCTGGCAAACGCGTTGACACAAAAATTAACCAAGGCGTATAGTCATTTCGCGAGGTTGGTGCCTGGGTTCCCCCGTAGTGCCGGCTGCCCCAATAGCCGGCGGTGCCTGCGGATGCGGATCAGAGAAGGAAAGGGATGTCCTACCTACCGCAGTTCCCGTTTGCGCGCCGTTCGGTGTGTCTTTTCTTGCTTTTCCTGATGGCGTATGGGAACGCGCCTATCCTGGCGCAATCGGCGGCCCCACCCGATCCTGTCGCCAAGAGCCCCAGCTCGCAGACGGCTGCGGAGCCAGCCAAGCCGCAAGCGCCGTCATCCAAGGAAAACGCTGAACTCTCGAGCCGCGACACCGCTCCGACCTTCAAAGTTCGCGTAAACCTCGTGCTGGTGCGCGTAGTGGTGCGTGATCAGCAGGGCCACGTGGTGCCTAACCTCCACAAGGAAGATTTTCAGCTTTATGACAATCGAAAGGCGCAAACGATCTCCACATTCAGCGTGGAGACACCCGCGTCGCACGTAGTCGCTGCTACGGCCAGCGCCAATCCGGGAGATCCGGCTCCAGCCGCGGCTGCCGCAGTGGCCTCCTTGCCGCAGCGCTTTGTCTCCGTGGTATTCGACGACCAACATCTCTCCATGCAGGATGCCGTGTTTGTGCGCAACGCGGCAGGCCGTTTTTTTGATTCGCTGGCGGCCTCCGATCGAGTCGGCATCTATTCAACTTCGGGGCAATTCACGCTGGAATTTACAAGCGATCACGAACTCTTGCGCAAATCGCTTTTGAGCATACTTCCGCATTCGCCCACCGCCGGGGCGCATGATTGTCCGGACATCAGCTATTACCAGGCAGACCTGATACAGAATATGCGCGACCCGCAAGCTCTGGACGTGGCGACGGAAGATGCCGTGCAGTGCGCGTTCCAGGGCGACGAAAGGCAGAAGTCCGCGGCGCAGATGATGGCGATTTCGACTGCCGGCGCCGTGCTCGGACGAGAGGACTCTTCGACCGAATATGCGTATAGGCACATGGAAGAGGTGATGCGGCGGTTGAAGTCAATGCCGGGGCAGCGGGTCATGGTGTTCATATCGCCGGGATTCATTCTTTCGACCCTGCAATTGGAGATCAGCGATTTAGTGGACCGCGCGACCAAGGCGAATATTGTGATTAACACCATCGATGCGCGGGGATTGTACACGCCGGATATGGGAGACATCGGCGACTCCTATAGGGATCCGCCTCAGATTGCGGGGTATAAGGCCTCGTACCGAACGGCAGCGCAATCGGCACAAGAAGATGTGCTGGTGCAGCTTGCGGATGGAACGGGCGGGACTTTTTTTCATAACCGCAACGATGTGGACGAGGGCTTGCGCGAGGCGGGAGCCGCGCCGGCAATGACGTATTTGCTCGGGTTTTCGCCGCAAAACCTGAAGCTCGATGGGAGCCTGCACACTTTGAAGGTGTCCTTCGTGCATAAGACCAGCTACAAGATTCAGGCGCGGCACTCCTACTTCGCGCCGCGGCACGTCGCGGACCCGGCCGAGGCGGCAAAACAGGAAATTCAGGAAGCGCTTTTCTCGCAGGATGAGATTCGCGATCTGCCGGTGGATTTGCACACGCAGTTCTTCAAGACGGATGCCTACCAGGCGCGGCTGGCGGTGCTGACGCACGTCGATATCAGGGGCGTGCACTTCCGGAAGGCTGACGGGCGTACGCGGGACGACCTGACGGTGGCGACAGCGATTTTCGATGAGAACGGGAATTACGTCACAGGCGGAGAAAAGATCGTGGAGATGAAGCTTTTGGACCCAACGTACGACCGGCTTGTCCGCTCTGGGCTCAATTTGAAGACCAGCTTTGACGTAAAGCCCGGCAGCTATTTGGTGAGACAGGTCGTGCGTGACTCGGAAGGATCGCAATTGGCGGCGCGCAATGGGGCGGTAGTCATACCGAATTGATGGGGGAGCACATGTACACCAGAATGAGTGGCGGGCGGAAGACATTGGGTTGGCTGGCCGGACTTACGGCGGCCGCATCGTGCTTGTTTTTGGCGCAACTCGCGGGGCAGACCCCGCCGGCGCAGGACGCCAGTCAGCAAGCGGGACCCACGATCAAGGCGGAGTCGCGTCTTGTCCTCGTGGATGCGGTGGTCACCGATAAGAAAGGGAACTACATCCACGACCTGACGCAGAATGATTTCAAGGTCTACGAAGACAACAAGCAACAGAGTGTGGCGAGCTTTTCCTTCGGCGCGGACACGGCGATTCAGGCAAAGGGAGAGAAGAGGTATCTGATTCTGTTCTTTGACAACTCAACGATGGCTACGCCCGATCAGATTCAGGCCAGAGCAGCCGCAAAGAAGTTCATCGATGCCAATGCGGCGCCAGACAAGTTGATGGCGGTCGTGGATTTCGGCGGGACTCTGCGCATCGTGCAGAATTTCACGGCGAACGCGGATCTGCTGCGCGCCGCGGTGGGCGGGGTGAAAAATTCCTCCGTGGATCCCAACGCTCAGGGGTCCGTCGAAGTGGCCTCCGCAGGGCTCTCTCCGTCGTCGGGCGCAATGGGTTTCTCCTCACCATTCTCCTCGATGAGCAACGCCGAGGCGGATTTTGGCGCCAGGAGCATGCTGCTTTCGGTGCGCAGTCTGGCCAAGAATCTAAGAGGAGTTCCCGGACGCAAAATGGTGGTGCTATTTTCGTCTGGTTTCCCACTGACGAGCGAGAGCGAGTCCGAGCTTACAGCCACGATTGACGCCTGCAACAAAGCCAACGTGGCCATCTACGCGCTCGATGTCCGCGGCCTCGTGACGATGCTCCCGAACGGGAGTTCAGAACTGCAAACGCCAGACCGTGCGGGACACGAAGTTGCAGTGAGCCACGCGGCGCGAGGTGCTTTCGGGGGCGGCCGCGTTGTGCTGGCTTCTTATCGAAGTGAATTGCTGGAGCCGCAGCGTCCCGGTGGCGGCGGAGGCGGTGGACGTCCCGGCGGAGGTGGTGGACGTCCCGGCGGAGGTGGCGGCACCGGGGGAGGTACCGGGGGCGGAACCGGGGGAACAGGCGGAACCGGCGGAACTGGCGGCACGGGGGGCAGAGGCGGCACCGGGGGAACCGGCGGCCGAGGAGGCACGGGGGGGACAGGCGGTACCGGCGGCAGAGGCGGAACAGGTGGAGGCACCACCGGGCGCGGCGGGGGCGGAGTGCCCAACCCTAATATGAACAATCCAAATTCGGTCTACACCCAGCCGCGGACCATCGTTCCCCAATTTCCTCCCTCAGCCTCGACCAATCAGCAGATTCTCGCGGCACTCGCGGAAGGAACAGGCGGGTTCACCATCTTCAACACCAACGATTTACTGTCAGGGCTTGAGAAAATTGGGCGGGAGCAGAACGAATTCTACATCCTGGGCTACGTGCCGGAAAAGTCGGCGGAAGGAAGCTGCCATACGCTGAAAGTGAAAATGAACCGTGGTGGAATGCACGTGAGGTCGCGCAGCGGCTATTGCAACACCAAATCCACGAACGTATTAGAGGGAACCCCAGTGGAGAAGCAGCTGGAAGCTCGTGCAACCGGTAATCAGGCTGGAACGATGCAGGGAGCTTTCGAAGCGCCTTACTTCTATACGGCGCCCAACGTGGCGCGCGTCAACCTGGCGATGGAGATTCCTTCGAAGACCGTGCAATTCAGCAAAGAAAAGGGAAAATATCACGCCAATCTGAATGTGCTGGGCATAGCCTACAAGCCGGACGGCTCGATTGGGGCGAAGTTCAGCGATACGGTCAATCTGGAATTCGAAAAAGACGAAATGAAGGAGTTCGAGAAGAAACCGTATTCTTACCAAAACCAGTTCGACGCGGGAGCGGGCAACTATAAGCTGACGGTAGTGGTGAGCTCCGGGGATAATGCCTTCGGAAAATACGAATCGCAGCTGCAAATCGATCCTTATGATGGCAAGGAGTTCAGCTTGGGAGGCGTGGTGCTTTCGAACTCCATGCAGCGCCTGTCGGATATTCCCACGGACCTCGATTCAGCTTTGTTGGAAGATCGCACGCCGCTGGTTGTGAAAGGAATGCAGATCAATCCGTCGGCCAGCAACCGCTTCAAGAAAACGGACAACGTGGCTGCCTATACGGAAGTTTACGAGCCGCTGCTTACTTCCGCGAATCCCCCGGAGGTCGAAAGCGGTTATGCAATTCTTGAGCGAGCCACCGGGAAGATCGTGTTTAAGACCGGTGCGGTTCGCCTCGCGGACTTCATTCAAAAGGGCAGCCCGATGGTGCCCGTGGGTTTGAAAGTCGATGTGAAGCAGCTGCCTCCAGGGAGTTATCAGCTCGTGATGATGGCGGTCGATGGAGCCGGACACCACGCGAAAAACCGCGTCGTCGATTTCGACGTCACCGATTGATGGTGTGAGCGGCAAGACTGCCCGGGCCCGGACAGACAGCTACCCTGGACTGACAGCTACTTAAGTCCCGCATGGTATTGCAAAACCCCGATTTGGAGTGCGGCAGCCCTGCTGCCGCTTTTCCTGGTGACTCGCGCGACTCGATATTTGGCGAGGCTCAATAGGTTGCCGTCTGGCCGGACGCACCGCTGGATTCCGCGAATAGACTCCGCAAGACAAACCAGCAGTTTGCCGGGCGCTCCGAGAGCCGCCGCATAAAATAGGGGCACCAGTCGCTCCCGAACGGAACATATACCTGCAGAGTATCTCCGGCGGCGTGCACCTGCTCCTGGAGGTCGCGCCGAATTCCGTAGATCATTTGAAATTCGTAGCGGCTTTTGTCCAACTTTATCCGCGCCGCCTCGGCTTGGGCATGCGCCACCATGTTCCCGTCGTGTGAAGCGATGGCGGGTAGGAAAGTTCCTTGCGCGGCGCCTTCGAGGAGATAGGTGGTCAACTTCTTATAGTTTTCATCGACCTCGCTCTTTTTCTGGAAGGCGATTTTTTTTGGCTCGCGATAGGCGCCTTTCACGAGTCGAATTTTTGCTTTGATCGGTGCCAGCCTTCGGAGATCGTTTTCCGTGCGGTAGAGGTAGGCCTGCACCGCGATTCCGCAGTTGCCAAGTTCCCGTTGCACGCTTTCGAAGATGTCCAACGTGGCGTCTGTGTAGGCGCTGCCCTCCATGTCCATTTCAATCGTGCGCCCGAGCGTGGCGGCTCGCGCCGCGATTTCGCGAGCCATCGAGCGGCAGAGCTCCTTATCGATGTCCAGGCCCAGCTGAGTCAGCTTGATGGAGATGTTGCCTGCAAGATTCTTGGCGTGTAACTCTTCGACCATGTGGATGTAGCCGGCGCAAACTTCACGGGCTGCTTCTTCGCTGGTAACGTTTTCGCCGAGATGGTTCAGGCTGACATTGCGGCCCTGTGAGCAAAGATCCTTACTCGCCGTAAGCGCTTCCTCGAGGGATTCACCGGCGACGAAACGCTTGGCGAAGCCGTACTTCATGCCTCGCCGGGCGATGCGGTCGGTGACACCGCGCTTCGTGGACAGCCAAAAGATGAAATTTCGCACAACCACTTAGGCCTCACGGTTTGTGGGTCAAGCAGACCGAGAATACGGGCAGAGATGCAGCGCGTCAATGCCAGCGGCGGGTCCGGAAGGGGACGCAGGTTCAAACGGTCGAGGCAGTTATGAGCAGGCGCCGCCCGGTACCATAGGGCAAAGTAAAGATTCGACACGGGATCCCGCTGCGCGCAACTTCCGGTCGTGTGAAGGGTTATTCTAAGAAGTGCGAAGTGTTTGCGGACGATTCCGCGCGACAGGAGTGTGTCATGAGCGTGCATCATGGCCGCGGCCGGCAAACGGCGATTATCTTGACGGCCCCCAAGTCTTTCCTCGCGGCCACGCTTTCCTTGGCCTGCGTGCTCTCCGTGGGCATCGATGTGCCATCGATTTCCGCGATGCCCGCCGCGGCGAAAGACAAGAAAACAAAGCATGATTCCGTAACAAAAAATCTGCCAATCACGGAGCTGAGTGCGGATGAGGCGATTCTCCATGCGCTGAATCGCTTGGCATACGGTCCGCGGCCTGGGGACCTCGAGCGCGTCCGTCAGATGGGGCTTGCGAAATGGATCGACCAGCAATTGAATCCAAATTCCATCGACGACAAAGCGCTGGAAGCGCGCCTTGAAAATTATCCTACGCTGAAGATGTCCTCCGCGAAGCTAATGGAGGAGTATCCGCGGCCGAAGCAGGTGGAAAAGCAGGCTGCGAAACGCGCGCAAGCACAACGGGAGCAGGACCAGCAGCGGCGCGCGGGCCAGGCCGCGGCAGCCCCGGGGAAAGACGCACCAGCCGCTCCGCCCGCTCCGGAAAGTCCTTCAACCGATCGGATGGAGAGTCCTTCCGCGGGCCAGGTTGACGCCGGAGACGCGAATGCGCCCTCACCGATGAAGGATGATCCGGCGCCAGAAAATCTCGGAACAAAACGCGCCGGAAGACGGCCATTGTCCGGTGGAGACAATTCGAACAATTTTGCGCGGGCGCTTGGCGAAAACAGCAAACGGCCGCAGCGGGTAATTGCGGAATTGGCGATGGCGAAGGTGACCCGCGCGATTTACAGCGAGCGGCAGCTTCAGCAGGTGATGGATGATTTCTGGTTCAATCACTTCAACGTTTACGCGAGGAAGGGCCAAGACCTCTGGTACCTGACCTCTTACGAGCGCGACGTCATTCAGCCGCACACTCTGGGGAAATTCAAGGATTTGCTGACCGCATCGGCGAAGAGTCCCGCGATGCTCTTCTATCTGGATAATTTCTTGAGTGCCGATCCGCGCGCTGCGCGGCGGCTCGCGGCGGAGCGCGCCATGCGGCAACGAACGCGATACGGCCGTTTTGGACGGCCGTTTCCGCCGCGTCTGCCGCAAGCACAGCAGAAAAAGCAAAACGAACGCGGCCTGAATGAAAATTATGGACGCGAGCTGATGGAACTTCACACGCTCGGCGTGGATGGCGGTTACACCCAGAAGGATGTCACCGAGGTGGCGCGGTGCTTCACGGGCTGGACCATCGAGCGGCCCCGTCAAAATCCAGAATTCAAGTTTGACGAACGATTGCACGATCCCGATCCGAAGTTCGTGCTCGGAAAGAAAATTCATGCCGGCGGCATGAAAGACGGCGAAGAAGTCTTGAACCTGCTGTCGCACAATCCCAGCACGGCGAAGTTCATTTCCACAAAACTGGCGCGGCGCTTTGTCTCCGATAATCCTCCGCCCGAATTGGTCGCGCGCATGGCCAAGACCTTCGAGCAAAGCGATGGCGACATCAAGGCCGTGATGCGCACGATGATTTATTCGCCGGAGTTTTGGTCCCGTGAGGCGTATCGCGCAAAAATCAAGACCCCGTTTGAGCTGGTTGTTTCCACGGCGCGCGCGCTGGGCACCGACGTGGACATGCCTCTCCCGCTGGTTGGCTGGGTGGGGCGCATCGGCGAGCCTCTTTATCAGTGTCAGCCGCCGACGGGTTACGCGGACAAGGCGGATACTTGGGTGAATACGGGCGCACTGCTCAACCGCCTGAACTTTTCGCTGGCACTGGCGGGGAACAGAATGCGCGGGTCGCGCACGGATGTCGGCTCGCTGCTGGGCGTTGAAGCGACACCCGATGCAAAGGCGGCGCTGGAGCGGGCCGTGCAAGTTTTCCTCGGCGGGCAAGCGGCGCCCACAACCGTGGATACACTTGAAAAGCAGCTCGACAATCCCCAAGTGTTGCAGGCCAAGCTGGACGACCCTGTCAAGCATGTGGACCTGGGTGTCGTCGCGGGGCTTGTGCTGGGAGCGCCGGAATTTCAAAGAAGGTAGTTTTTGGAGTGCGGGAGCTCTGCTCCCGCTTTTCCGCTTCTACGGTACAGCACGGACGCAAAAAGCGGCAGCCGGGCTGCCGCACTCCATATTCGGGAGTGAACTTGAGAGGTAGACATGAGTCATGAATGTTGCGAAGGCGTCAGAGGCCTGAAGTTTTCCCGGCGGTATTTTCTAAAGCAAGGCGGCGTGGCCATGGTGGGCCTGAGCGCGATGCCCGCGTTCTTGCAGCGCGCGGTGGCCGCCACGCCGATGCCGAACAAAAAGCAACTGGTCGTACTGTTTCAGCGCGGCGCGGCGGATGGCTTGAATATCGTGGTTCCTTTCGGCGAGCCGAATTACTACCGCTTGCGGCCAAGCATCGCGATTCCGCAGCCGCATCGCGGCGGAGCGGACGCAGCACTCGATCTGGACGGATTTTTCGGCCTGCATCCCAGCCTCGCTCCGTTGGAGCCTCTGTTCCATAAGAACCAGCTTGCAATCGTGCACGCTGCGGGATCGCCAGACCCGACGCGCTCGCATTTCGATGCGCAGGATTTTATGGAGTCGGGCACGCCAGGCGTGAAGGCGACCGACGACGGCTGGCTGAACAGGGCCCTCGATACGGTGCCCGAGGAAAATGCTTCGCCATTCCGCGCGGTGGCGATGGGGCCGAACCTGCCCCGGATGCTTCGCGGAAGCGCTCCCGCAATTGCTCTGCCGGATCTGAAGCAATTCAAGGTCATGGCGCAATCGCCTGGCTCGGGACAAATGGTCGAAGGCGGTTTCGAGGCCATGTACGCGCAAACGGTTGACCACGCGCTGCACGGCACGGGCACGGAAACGTTCGAGGCCATCGATCTCTTGCGCAACGCCGATCCGGCGAAGTATCAGCCCGAGAATGGCGCGGAATATCCAAGGAGCCGGCTGGGGCAAAGCCTGCAGCAAATCGGTCAACTGCTCAAGGCGAACATCGGCGTTGAAGTATTGTTCGTCGATTGCGGCGGCTGGGACAACCACGTGAACGAAGGCGGCGTGCAGGGCCAACTCTCCAACCTGCTGAGAGATTTAGGGCAGGGCCTCGGCGCGTTCCATCAGGACCTCGGCGACCGCATGCAGGATATTGTGTTCGTGACCATGAGCGAATTTGGCCGCACCGCGAAAGAGAACGGCAACCGCGGCACGGATCACGGACACGCCAACTGCATGTTCATTATGGGCGGGGACGTGAAGGGCGGGCACGTCTACGGCAAGTGGCCGGGTCTCGAGGATCACCAACTCAACGAAGGCCGCGATTTGGCGCTGACGACGGATTTTCGCAGCGTCCTTGGCGAAGTGCTCACGAAGCACATCGGCGTAAAGGATCTCGCGCCAGTCTTCCCCGGCTTCGACAACAGTCCGCGCAAATTCCCCGGCCTGATCCGCGCCTAGTTTTGGAGTGCGGGAGCCGTGCTCCCGCTTTCTCTTCCAGCTCCACCGCCATCTTGACGCCTGTATTGCCGCGAAAAGCGCAAAGGCAAGCAAAAGCGCCAGCAAGGCAGCCGCACTCCAAAAAAATTTGTGGCCTCTGCTAGTCTTCCGTCTTCCCTATGGATTCAATCACGCGGGCCAGCTCGATGACTTCGATGTGGCGCGGACAGTCGTCCCAATTGTGCCGCCAACACACAATTACATCGCAACCGCTTGCAGGATGACCGTGGTCGCGGAAATTGCGGCTCTCGAATTCAAATTCGATGGAGACGCGCTGCCAGCGCTCCGGAGCGATTTGCCGCAATGCCTCGCAATCCGGAAATCCTTTCTGAACGTTTTGCACCCGGTAGCCCAGCTCCTTCGCCAGCATCCCAAACAGAAACACCACGCCTTGTTCGTTCATGGGTTCATGCCGCAGCCACCGGAACGCACTCGGGTTGCCGTAGATGGGACGGCCTCTCAGTCGGACGTGCCATGTCTTGCGCGCCGCGGCTGCGGGAGCAGCGTCGCTCCGTGGAAGTTGCTGCTCGGCCTTCCGCACCGGACGCTGCGCTGCGCGCTCGGGAAGCAGCGCCATCACGTCTGCCCACTCCCGCTTGCCCTTTGCAAAATTGCGAAAAGCCTCCGGCACCGCCGACCAGCCCCCAAACCGTTTTGCCAGCGTGCCGGGATTGTACTTTCCCAGCCGAAGATGGATGTGCCGCGGAGGGATCGCGCGGTTTTTTCGCGCCGCCTTGCCCCAGTCTTCCAGCAGCGCCCGGCTCTCTACCTTCGCATTCCGCGTGTACGGCCGGAGTCTCGCCGCTCGCACCGCCTCGCTCCACGTTCGGAAGTGGTGCAACACAAAGTATGCCGAGATTCCGGAGTGCGCCTGAAACTCCGCTCGCGAAGGCGCCCGGCCAAGCTTTCTCGCCGCCGCCGCGATGGCATGTACGATTTGCCGTTTGTCGGGCATGAGTGTCCTGCCGAGGCGAAGTCCAGCTGTAGTGGCGGGTCTTTATCCCCGCTCTCTAGCTGTAGTGGCGGGTCTTTAGACCCGTTCTTTGGGAGTGCGGCAGCCCAGCTGCCGCTTTTCCTTCGTGCTGGAAGCTCGATGGACGAAAAAAACGCGCAGATTTTCGAGGGGAAGCTCTAGGTGCCCTGAGCCAAAAGGGCCCCTCCGAACCTGCTGCTAACGTAAGCGAGCGCGGTCGCCACGCGGCAATCCGGGAACCACCTCACCAACTCTTAAACCACTGCGCAACAATAACTTGCCGCCACGCCATGACGAACGAGGTGGGGCGCGGCGCGCCCCAAAATAAAAAAAGCGGGAGAGCAATCTCCCGCTGTCGAAGCACAATTTTCTACAAAATAACTATACACGAATTGCCACGACTCCGTCAAGTAAAACTTTCAGAAGGGGCTCAGTTTCCGGTTGGCCTGTCATGCGCCCACAAACTCGGCAACCCCAAAGTACGTTTGAACTCCAACCCGAGGGCATTGTGACTCAGCTATGAGATTTCGTTCTATTTGATGTAAAGTCGCTTCCACTACCGGAGCATCGCTATAAGGGAGAAGGGCGAAAGGAGGTAATGGCATGACAGAATTAAGCGCAGGGCGGCAAGCAATCATCGAAGCCTCGCCTGAGCCGATCACGATCGATACGGCGCGGACAGCGGTGATCGTCGTCGATATGCAGAACGACTTCGGGAGCAAGGGCGGAATGTTCGACCGCGCAGGGGTTGACATCGCTCCCATCCAAAAGGTTGTTGAGCCCATTTCCAGGGTCCTTGAATCGGCGCGCCGTGCGGGCATGAAGATCATTTATCTAAAGATGGGCTTTCGTCCGGATCTTTCCGACGCCGGTCCTGCGGATTCTCCAAACCGGCTGAAGCATTCGCGCATGCGATTTGGAGACGCAATGCGCGCTCCGGATGGAACCGACGGCCGGATTCTGATTCGTGATACCTGGAACACGGAGATTGTAGAGGGGCTCAAGCCTCAGTCTGGGGACATTATTCTTTACAAGATCCGCTTCAGCGGCTTTTATCAAACCGGATTGGATAACATCCTTAAGACACTGAACGCCCGCTATCTCGTGGTCACCGGATGCACTACCAGCGTGTGCGTGGAATCTACCGTCAGGGACGCGATGTTCAGAGATTATTCCTGCTTGCTCCTCGAAGACTGCATGGCCGAGCCGATCGGGAATGTCGGTAACAATTCCGCGAGAAGCAATCATGAGGCGTCACTTCTGGTGATCCAAGCGCTGTTTGGCTGGGTTTCCCGCTCGGACAAGTTCATTGGGGCGCTCGAGCGGCGCGCCGCACGAACGTCGGCATCGTGAGCCAGGAAGCGCACTTTATACTCATTTCTAGCTGCGTAGCGCCATGCCTGCGGGTGTGTGATCCGACCTCGCGCTCAAGGACGGCAAGGGAAAGAGATAATTGCACCAGTGACGGACCGGATATTCGCACACTCAACTCCCGCGCTTTACGACCGCTACATGGGCCCGCTTTTGTTCGAACCTTATGCGAAGCTCGTCGCCGAGCGCTGCGCGGTCGTCCAGCCAGACGTTATTCTCGAGACTGCTGTCGGCACCGGTATTGTCACCCGGGCCAGGCTGATCCAAGTCTCAGCGGGAATGAATACCAACGCGCCCGGCTGGGCATCGTACTCCTTGTCTCCCAGCCAGACATGAGCGGTGCCAGTCTGGGTTAAGAGAATCTCGTCCTCCGAGTGGTGTTTGTGCTTCGGGATGACTGCGCCGGACGGGATCTCCTCCGTAAAGAGCAGAAGATGCTTCGACCCACTGGTCTTGGGACCGATCTTCAATAAGAAATCA
>Ga0209166_10001817_pt1 | contig 17001 bp, 15 predicted proteins | sample Coa_R1_3_FD_187151 | JGI IMG/M metagenome (GOLD analysis project Ga0209166, IMG submission 187151) | Surface soil microbial communities from Centralia Pennsylvania, which are recovering from an underground coalmine fire - Coalmine... | ecosystem: Environmental > Terrestrial > Soil >... | reverse complement strand
GGCGTCCAACCCGCTCGGCAAGGCGCTCTAACCCCACCCGAACCTTACTACCGGCGTTCCCCGGAACGCCGGTTCCCCTCGGAACCCCGCCCTTCGGCGGGGTTCTTTTTTGCGCGACGGTCACCCCGAACGGCGCAGCCCGGTCGCAAGCGAGGCGGTTATGACGGCATGGCCAGGATGGTGACTTCGCCGCGCGCCAGCAGCGGCCGGTTGCACACGAGGCTGCCGGCCGCATTGCGATAGGTCTCCAGGAGGATGCCGGGGCGGAAGCCCGGCGGCCGCTCCGGCAGCACGCGATCGAGAAAGCGGCTGCGTGCCAGGTCATCCGGAATCTCGAGCGCCAGATCGCGAAAGACGTCATCGAGGGGCCGTCCCGAGCGCGCCCCGCGCCGTACCGCGTGCTCGGCATAGGGGCCGATATGCCGGGCGAGTTCGGCGCGAGCCCGATGCAGCGCCACGCTCGGCACCGAGCCTTGCGTTGCGATCCCGGGCAGGCTGTCGGCACCCCGCAGCACCGCATCGACATCGGATGCCGCGACCAGCTCTCCTTGGAGCAGCAGGAATTTGCATCCATCCGCCCATCCGGGCAGCGTGATGCGTTCGCCGGGGGCATAGAGCAGCGGTTCGCTGCGGCTCGACAGCGCCAGCGCCGCTTCCCCGGCGTCGGCCGGCAGCCACGGCAGGGCAAGCTCGCGGATGAGCCGGGCGAGCTCGCCCGGTGTGTGCCATGCAGCCCCACCCGCCGCCTCCCCCGCGTCGGTCGGCGCCCACAGGCGCTGGCGCTGGAAGACATACCAGAGCCGTCTCAGCACCTCGCCCTCGAGGGCAGCAAGGTCGTGGTAACGCCGCACCCGGCAGTGGATGCGGTAACGCAGGCTCGAATGGCCCGCATCATAGTCGACCGGAGAGACCACGATCGGCTCGGCCGCATCGACATGCGCCAGATCGCTGACGAGCTCGACGACGAGATGGCAGATCCGCTGCGGCGGTACGGCGAAGGGCGCCTGAAAGAAGATCTCGGCGCGGACCGGCGCGTCATGAGGCAGGATTTCGAGCGTGTTGTCGGCGAGCCGCGCATTGGGAATGATGACGAGGCCGCCATTCTCCCGCCGACCGCCCACGCGGCGCCAGCTCAGTGACTCGATGCGGATCAGCTGGCCGTCGAGCAGGATGCCGTCACCGACGCGCGGCATGCGGTCGATGTTCAGGGCGATGCCGGCAATCATGCTGCCGAGGGTCGACTGCATCGCAAAGCCGATTGCCGCCGAGACGATGGCCGAGGTCGTCAGCATGGCGCCAAGGTCGAAATCGAAATAGCGCAGGGCTGCGAAGGCTGCGACAAAGCTCAGCAGCGCATAGATCAGCACGCGCTGCAGCCCGGTCGCGGCCGCGCCGGTTTCCCCGGACGCGGCGAGGCGCAGAATCAGCCCGCCGGCGCCAGTCACGAACAGACACGAGGTCGCGATCACCGCCGCCGCCTCGACGGCGAGCCGGGCATTGGCGGTGCCGAAAAGCGGATCCCGCGCGGTTCCTGCGAAGAACAGCCAGAGCAGGATCGTGATGAGCGTCGCGATCAGAAGCAGGGCGGGAGGCCGTCGCCGTGGCAGTCCCCTCACGAGGGTGCGCCGCCGTCGGCACCGGCGCGAGAAAGGTCCGACAGCGCCTTTCTCATGCTGAGGCGCAAGCGTTCGATGGCACTGCCAAGCGAGTGGACCTCGCCGATGCCGGTACGGGGCATAACCACCGCGCCATCTGCGGAATGGCTCGCCGCTTCGGCGGCGTGGCCCAGCAGGCGCAGCGGTCGAACCACCATCGCGTCGAGCGAGAAAGACAAGGCCAGGTAGCAGATGCCGAAGAGAAAGCAGAGGCCGCCGACGAGCATCCCGACCAGTTCCAAGGTTCCGCGGAGCTGCTGCGTCAGCGGCACGGTGAGGAGCTGGATGCCGATGGTCTCGCCCATCGCCCAGCCGAAGCCGTTGTTCCGGCCATATTTGGTCAGCATCGCCACCGGCGCCCGACCGGGATCGCTGTGGCAAGACAGACATTGCGCATCGGTGATGCGGATGGGACGCGCGAGATAGAACAGCTGCTCCTGACCGCTATCGTACACACCACTCAGCTCGGTGAGATCCTGGTCGTCGCGGAAGCGGCGGATGAGCCCGACATCGAAGGGGGTGGCCCGGTCGTTGGAGCTGGTCGGATTGAGCGTCGGCTCGCGATAGGTGTAGGCGCTGGCCATGCCCGTCACCGTGCGGAAGATCGTCTGGGCCGCGTATGAGGGAACCTCTTCCTCGTGGAACGGCCCGGCGGCCAGCTGGGCCAGGAGCGGCGCGGTATGTGCGTTGGTGTAGTCCCGGATGGCCGAGGCGGAGCCGAGCAGGATGCGGGCGTCCTGTTCAGCCTGCCGCATCGCACGGTCGTGCAGCAGCAGATAGGAGCCACCGGCACCGGCAAGCAATGCGAGCGCGAAGACGGAAAGAAGGATGCGCCGAATGAGACCGTGTAGGCTAGGTCCGTCCATGTATCCCTGCCCGACCAGCAATGTTCTGGAAATCGTTCGAGACGGAGGCGTCAAAGCCGCATGTGTCCGGGCAATTTCGGCCGTCCCGCCGGGCAGATGATGGCGCAGATTCTACCCAGAGTCGAGCACGCCAGAAAACTCCATCGAAATGCAGTCTCTGATCGGTCGGCGCGTTCGCGCAGTCGCGCCTTTTCGCGCAAAGAGACGCCGGCGGCTCCGCATACAGGGGGGCTGCGAAGCCGCCGACGTCAGTTTACGCGCGTTGCTCCGGGAAAAATAATCTCAGAGCTGCCGACCCAACAGGCGAGTGCCGGTTTTGGTTCGCTCCATCTACGGCGCCCACCGGAGAGCGGCGCGGCGATCCGCTCTCGCTATCGCTGTCATCCGCCATGCCCGATTCGCCGCCCTGGCCACCCTTTGCGGCATCGCTGCCCGCGCGTCGGATGTCGGCGAAGCTGCTCCTCATGCGGAGCTCCCTGGGCCGGCCCGAGTGTCCCGAGCCCGTCGCGCAGACGAGCGATCCCCCACGTCCATCTTTTGTCACAGGGGGAGGGGGTATGGTTTGCCTGCGTGCGCCGTTATTCCTGCGCCACGGCGGAACTCATCACCCGACCCGCCATCCAGGAGAACGTGAGTATGTTGCCGCACCATCGTCCGATCATTTCCTCGCAGCCCACCAGGCGCTTCCTCGCGGTGCTGGGGCTGGCCGTTGTCTGTTCCTTGGCGCTTGGCGCCTCCCCGGCCCGTGCCGATCATGATCATGATCACGATCATGAGCACTGGGACCATGGCCATCACGGACATCGCCACTGGGAGCATGACCACTGGGTGTATGGCCCCCCCTATGGCGTGGTCGTCTCGCCGCCGCCGGTCTATGTCGCCCCTGCACCCGTCTATGTCGCTCCCGCCCCGGTCTATGCTCCGCCGGTCTACGCGCCGCCCGGCGTCTCGCTCGGCGTGACCATCCGCTGACGACGGACACGGTTCCGGCCCAGACCTGAAGCGCCCGCACCCCGGCCACCCGAGGTGCGGGCATAGTCATTTCGCGAACCGCCCGGGCCCCCGGCCATCGGAGGCTTCGCGTGGCCGCCATTTCCCGGTATTGTAGTAAATGCTGCAAACCTTACCGGCGGTGGTGGCATGGCGCGGATCCGCACTTTCCCCTTGGCGTGGCTTCTGCCGATGCTGCTGGGGATTGCGGACGGCGCGGCGCGCGCCCAGGGCGTCGACCAAGACTTCGATCTTCACGGCTATATCCAGACCGGGCTCGTCCGCACGCCCAGCGACCTGAGCCCCTCCGACGGCGGCTATGGCAAGCTGCGCTGGGGCGGATCGGGCCACGATCCTCGGCTCGAGCCCGTGATCGCCACCGGACTCGTCGAGGGCACCGCCACCCTGCCCTTCGATCTCAGGGCCTTGATCGACGTGCAATATTATCCCAAGCAGAAGTCGCCGCTCGACCTGCTCGACGCCTCGGTCCGCTGGGCGCCGCCGGCCCAGGGCAGTTGGCGCTGGTCGGGCAAGCTGGGTGCGTTCTTTCCGCCCTTCGGCCTCGAGAATCGCGACATCGGCTGGAGCAGCCCATGGACGCTCACGCCCTCGGCGCTGGCAAGCTGGGTCGGCGAGGAACTGCGGACGATTGGCGGCGAGGGCACGATCATGTGGCAGGGCGCCCGCGACAGCTTCGCTCTCACCGGGGCCGTCTATGGCTGGAACGACCCGGCGGGCGTCGTCCTCGCCGTCCGCGGCTGGGACCTGGGCAGCCCACCGCTCGGGCTGTTCGGCCATATCCGGCTGCCGAACAATCCGGGGCCGAACTACACGCCCGAATTCAAGGAGATCGACGGATCGCCCGGCTGGTACGCCGGCCTGTCCTGGCAAGACCCCACCATCGGACGGGTCCAGGTCTATCGCTACGACAACGAGGCCGATCCTCGTGCCGAGCGCAACGACGTCTATGCCTGGCGTACGCGGTTCTGGGAGGCCGGATACACGCGGGGCTTCGGCCCGTTTTACGTGATCGCCGAAGGCATCAAGGGCGATACGCAGATTAGCCCCGACGGCGCCGGACCGTTCACAACCGACTTCCAGACGGTCTATCTGCTCGGCGGCTGGACCCGGGAGGCGTGGCGCGCCGCCCTTCGGCTCGAGCAATTCAGCACCGACGGTTTCGCCGCGGAGCACGGCCGGTCGCTGACCGCGACGCTCAACTACCAGCCGGAGGACTGGCTGCGCCTGACGGCCGAGGTCTCGATCGTGGATTCCACAAGCCGCGCACGCGCTGCCGCGGGCCTCGGCCCCCGCGCAATCGAGACCGAGCCGCAGCTCGGCCTGCAGCTTTCATTCTGAACAGCCCGACGCCCCGGATCCGGTCTGGGTTTCCCGCGATACCTACCGCGCGCCCAGCCGGCACAGCACTTCGGCCGGAACGCCGTATTCGCGGATGACCTGGTCGCGGTCGCGCAGGCCGCACAATTCGCGATGGACCAGGAAACCCCAGACCGCGTCCGCCGCGGCCGCGACCAGCTCGGCACGCGGCGTCGGTCCCCCGCCCGCGGCATCGAAATCGCTGAGGCGCTTCAGGGCTATCGCCACGTCGCGGCCGCCACGGCCGAGAGCGGCGGCCCGCTCCGCCAGTAGCTCGACTTCCAGGACCCCGGTCCCTGTCTCCGACGCCGGGGTGGTCGACAGATTTTGCGGCATGCGAAAGCTCACGGCCCTTCTCCGCCTCTGCGGCTCGCATCCCCAGCCTAATGCCGTCCGCCGCCGATGTCCTGCCCGCACCGGGTCAAACATATCGCTTTATCGGCGATTTCACCTAAAATACGCGCCACTCGCCCTCGGCCAGGGCGCAAGCCCGGAGAATCTTGAGTGACACTCGCGTCGACCGCCCCGCGTCCGCCCTCGCCCTGGATGCTCGCGGCCTTGGCCCCCGGCGGCGCCTGGCGCTGGACTCTGGTCAATCTGATCGCCATCGCCGCCTATTTCGCCCTGGGCCTGGTCGTCAACCTGTTCTTCGCCGCCTATGGCGTGTTCCCGGCGCCGATCTGGCTGCCGGCGGGCATCGCCATGGTCACCGCCATGATCGGCGGCCTGCGTGTGTTGCCCGGCCTGTTTCTGGGCTCGTTCCTGACCAACATGGTTCTGTTCTCAGCCCCGTTCTCGGAAGCGACGATCATCTCGGCGACGAATGCGCTCGGCCCGGTGATCGGCGCGCTGGTGCTGCGCCGGCTGCGCCCGGAGAACGGCCTGTTCACCTCGTTCGTCGGCGTGATCGCCTTCCTCGCCTGCACGACATTCCTCAGCCCGGCGATCAGCGCCACCGGCGGCACCATCGGCATCTCGATCGGCACACCCTTCGCGTTCGAGGCCTTCTACAGCACCTGGGTCAACTGGTGGCTGACCGACAGCGGCGGCACGCTGTACCTGGCGCCGGCGCTGGTGCTGTGGTTGGGGCTGGAGAGCGAGGGCACCGACCATATCGAAGCCAAGCGCGGCTTCCAGCGCCGCGACCTCGCCGTCTGGGCCTGGGTCGCAGCCGTCAGCCTGGTCCTGTTCCTGACGCCGCCCCTGCGCGGGACCTATATCCGCTCGGCCTTCCCGTTCCTGCTGGTCGTGCCGCTGTCCTGGATCGCGCTCCGCATGTCGCTCCGGTCGGCCTATACGCTGGTAACCCTCGTCTCGATCGCGGCCACCGTCGGCACGGTCGCAGGTGTCGGCCCGTTCCAGAACCATGCGCTCGCCAACCCGTTGCAGCTGGTCGGCGTGCTCGTCGTGCTGCTGGCCATGAACGTGCTGACCATCGTCGCCCTGGTCAGCGAGCGCCATGGCGCGCAGACCGCCAACCGGGTCAAGGCGATGTTCCTCGCCAATACCAGCCACGAGCTGCGCACGCCGCTGAATGCGATCATCGGCTTCTCCCAGCTGATGGTCGACCAGGCGAGCGTGCTCTCTATCGCCAACATGACGGCCTATGCCCGTACGATCGAGACCAGCGGCACCCATCTCCTGGCCCTCATCAACGATCTGCTGGAGATGTCGAAGATCGAGGCCGGCCGGTTCGAGCTGCAGGAAGAGCCGGTCGTCCTCGGCGAAGCCGTCAGCGCGGCGACCTTGCTCCTGGAGATGGCGGCAACGGCCAAGTCGATCGGGCTTGCCGCCGATCCCGTCCTGCCCAACCTGGTGGTGACCGCCGATGCCCAGGCGATCCGGCAGGTCCTGATCAATCTTCTGTCGAACGCGATCAAATTCACGCCCGAGGGCGGGCGCGTCGGAATCACCGTCTTGCTCGGCGACGGCGGCGAGTTGCTGATCCGTGTCACGGATACCGGGGTCGGCATTCCGCCCGAGGCGCAGGCCCGCATCTTCAATCCGTTCGAGCGGGCTCACACCGCTTCGGCTTGTCGGCAGGAAGGCACCGGCCTCGGCCTGTCGATCACGCGCGGGCTGGTCACGCTCCATGGTGGCACCATTACGCTCGACAGCGCCGTCGGCCGCGGCACCACTGTGACGGTCAGCCTGCCCGCGAGCCGCGTCACGGTCCGCGGCCCGGCGTCGGTCTCGGCCGCGAGCGGACAGCTCGCAGCCGGCTGAACGCCGCGGCTCAAAACATCGCCCCACCCCGCATAAGTTCCGCCATTTACTCAATCATGGCAAAACCGGGGTATTGAGTAACGTTCCGTGTCCCCTCGTTGAAGTCGCCGTCTCGGCAACTTAACTTCAAGTCGTTGGTTATTGTACGCGGCAGAAATGACGCGTACTCAACGAAGGGAGGCGGCGATGGACCGCACCAGATCTCTAATCGGCAAGGTTATTCTCATCGGCCTCTTTGCGGCTGCCCTTGGCGGCTGCTACTACGGACCAGGTCCCTATGCCTATGGCCCTGCGCCGGCCTATTACGGCCCGCCGGTCTATGGCTCGGTCGTGGTCGGCGGCGGCTGGCATGATGGCGGTTGGCATGACCATGACCATTGGCGCTGACCTGCCGGCATGAGGCGACCTGACCGCGCGAGCCCGCGGCGCGGTCAGGAACTGCCGATCAGGATGCCGGTGGCGAACACCAGAGCGCCGCCGAAGACGACCTGAAATGTCGCCGACCAGATCGGCGTTTCCATGAACCGATGGCGGATCCACGAGATCAGGCCGAGTTCGATCGCTACGACACAGACCGCGGCCACGACCGCCGCATGAAAAGAGCCGATGAGGAACGGCAGCGTGTGCCCGAGCCCGCCGAGCGCCGTCATCAGCCCGCACACTAGCCCGCGCGCCCACGGATTGCCCCGCCCGGTCAGGCTGCCGTTGTCGCTGAGCGATTCGGCGAAGCACATGGAGATGCCGGCGCCGATCGAGGCGGCGAGCCCGACCAGGAAGGTCTGCCAGCTCGATTGCGTGGCAAAGGCCGCGGCGAAGATCGGCGCCAGGGTCGAGACCGAGCCATCCATCAGCCCCGCCAGCCCCGGCTGGACCACCTGCAGCACGAACAGCTTGCGCTCGGCGGCGTCCTCACTCGCCCGCGCGTCCGGCGTCACATGCTCCGCACCCAGCTGCTCGGCCATGGACTCGTGCTCGCGCTCGGCGGCGGCGAGATCGTCGAGCAGTTGGCGGATCGCCATATCCCGGCAGCGCTGGGCGGCGCGCGTGTAGAACCGCCGGGTCTCGAGCTCCATGAGCTCGGCCTGCTCGCGGACCTTGTCGAGCCCGAGCGGCCGCATCAGCCAGACCGGCTTGCGCGCGACGAAGCCTTTGACGTCATGGCGCCGGATCAGCGGGATATGATCGCCGAACCGCTCGCGGTAGAGCGCCATCAGGCGCTGACGATGGCCGGTTTCCTGCGTCGCCATCTCGCGGAACACCTGGGCCGAAGCCGGATACTGATCCTTCAGTCCATCGACGAAATTGTCGTAGATCCGCTCGTCCTCTTCCTCGAGCGAGATGGCGAGCGCCAGGATCTCCTGCTCGCTGAGGTCTGAAAAATCCTTGATCATGCCGCTAAAGATCCGTTTCACCGTCTTCCAAGGAAGCGCGGTGCATGAGGTGGGCGATCAGCGGCAGGATGATGCTGAGGGTGATCCCGCCCGTGACCAGCGCGTTGGTCGTCCAGCTGTCGTCATCGAAAAACCAGGAATAGGCGCCGTCGATCAGGAGGCCGATCACGCCGCCGATAAGCAGAACGACCAGGATCTCCGGGACATGCCCCGACATCCAACGCGTGAGCGACATGGCGCCTCCGGGACGACGGGCTCCGGCAGCCAAACTTTGAGCCTAGCTCCCGGAATCCGACCATGGGCCGGCAGTCGCGTCAATTGAAAGATCAACCGGCCCAACCCCATGAACCGAGGCGGGATTTTCCCATCCCCGCTCACCGTCCGACTGCATAGCCCTGCATGCCGCGCGGATTGGCGCCGGCCTTGAGGATGCGCGTGTCGCCGTCCTGCTCGATGGCGCAGGCCGACAGGCGGCCCTCCGACCAATCCTCGCCCAGCTCGATCTGATGGCCGCGCTGCTTGAGGGCGTCGATCGTCGAAGCGGGAAAGCGCGGTTCCATGACCAGGACGCCAGGTCGGGCGTGGCGCGGCCAGAAGGAGCTGGTCATATGGTCGGTATGGCAGGAGGGCGCGTCGATCGCCTCCTGCAGATTGAGGCCGTGATGGGCATGGCGCAGGAAGAACAGGGCCTGCCACTGGTCCTGCTGATCGCCGCCGGGGGTGCCGAACGCCAGGGTCGGGACGCCATCCTTGAGCGCCATCGACGGGGTGAGCGTGGTACGCGGCCGTTTGCCCGGGGCGAGCGCACCCGGCACGCTCGGATCGAGCCAGAACATCTGCCCGCGCGTGTTGAGGCATACACCCAGTTCCGGCACGACCGGCGAGGATTGCAGCCAGCCGCCGCTCGGCGTGGCCGCGACCATGTTGCCCCAGCGATCGATCACGTCGACATGGCAGGTGTCGCCCCGGGTCCGGCCATCCGCCGCCGTCTCGAGCTCCGCCACCCGCGCCATGGTCGGCTCACCGGCGCTGCCGAACAGGGCTGCAGCCGCCTCGCGCGTGAGATCGGGCCGCGCCGGCATCTGCGGCACGCGCCCACCCGGACGGCCCGGACGCAGCTCGAGCGACGCCGCCTCGCCGATCAGCTTGCGCCGCTCGGCCGCATAGTCCCGCGACAGCAGCGCCGCCAGCGGCACGTCGAAATAATCCGGATCGGCGTACCAGGCCTCGCGATCGGCCAGTGCCAGCTTCAGCGCCTCGACGACCAGATGGATGAATTCCGGTCCGTTGGGATCGAGGCTGGCAAGATCGTCGCCATCGAGCATGGCCAGCACCTGGAGCAGGACCGGCCCCTGGCTCCAGGGCCCGCATTTCAGGACGGTCCAGCCATGGTGATCGAGGCTGAGCGGCTTTTCGACCCGGGCACGCCAGCGCGCCATGTCGTCGCCGGTGATGAAGCCGCCACGGCATTTGCCGGCTCCGTCCATGAACTGACTCTTGCGGCTAAACCGGTCGATCGCTTCGGCCACGAAGCCCTGGCTCCAGACGCGCCGCGCCCGTTCGATCTGCGCCTCGCGGTTGGAGCCCACCGCCTCCGCCTCTTCGACCAGGCGGCGATAGAACTGGGCGAGCGCCGGGTTACGGAACAGCTTGCCCGCGGCCGGCGGCTTGCCATGCGGCAGGTAGACGGCGGCCGAGGTCGGCCAGTGGGTCTCGAACAGCTCCTGGACCGTGCCGATGGTGTTGGCAATGCGCGGCACCAGCGGATGGCCGTTCTGCGCATAGCCGATGGCGAACTCCAGGATGTCGCGCAGGCGCCAGGTGCCATGCTCCAGCAGCAGGGTCATCCAGGCGTCGAACGACCCGGGGACGGTGGCCGCGACCAGACCGCTGCCCGGCACGATGTCATAGCCATCGCGCTTGAACGCCTCGATCGTCGCCCCGGCCGGTGCGGTTCCCTGGCCGCAGATCGATTGCGCGATGCCGCGCCCGCCGTGCCAGGCGAGGATCGGGACCTCGCCCAGGGGCCCATTGAGATGCGGCTCCACCACCTGCAGCACGAAGCCGGCCGCGACCGAGGCGTCGAAGGCGTTGCCGCCTCGCTCCAGCACCGACATGCCCGCACCCGAGGCCAGCCAGTGGGTGGATGAGATGACACCGAAGGTGCCTCGGATCTCAGGACGGGTCGTGAACATGGAACGCCTTTCGGGTCGGATAGCTGCGTCCGCAACAATGCAACGCCCCGGGGCGACGGTCGAGGAAGGAAAAATCATTTTCCTGCGACCGTTTCGGCATAAAGCTTGCGTTGCGGCAGTCTGTCTCCCACGGTCGGCAGCCGACGAAGCAGGCTCGACCTCCTCCGCGCTTCGACCATAATGTTTGCAACGACAAAAATTGCCGCTCGAACGGATGCCAGTGCCTGATCTTTCATCACCTGCCCGGCCGTTGATTGAAGTTCGCGATCTCGCCGTCGAGTTCGCGACCGAACACGGCACCGTCCGTCCGGTCGACGGCGTGTCGTTTTCCGTTGATGCCGGCCGCACTCTGGGCATCGTCGGCGAGTCCGGCTGCGGCAAGAGCGTCACCTCGCTTGCCATCATGGGCCTGCTGGCGTCTCCGCCGGCGCGGGTTGCGGGCGGCGAGATCCGGTTCGGCGGGCAGGACCTGCTGTCGCTGTCGGCGAAGCAGTTGCGCGATCTGCGCGGCGATCAGCTGTCGATGATCTTCCAGGAGCCGATGAGCGCCCTCAACCCGTCGCTCACCATCGGCGATCAGATCGGCGAAGTGCTGGTGCGCCACCGTGGCCTGAAACGCGATGCGGCGACCGCCGAGGCGGTGCGGCTGCTGCGGCTGGTCGGCATTCCCGGGCCCGAGCGGCGCGTCAGGGAGTTTCCGCACCGGCTGTCCGGCGGCATGCGCCAGCGCGTGGTGATCGCCATGGCGCTCGCGTGCCAGCCGAAGCTGCTGATCGCCGACGAGCCGACCACGGCGCTCGACGTGACGATCCAGGCGCAAATCCTCGACCTGCTGCGCCGGCTCAGGGACGAGACCGGCACGGCGATCATTCTCATCACCCATGACCTGGGCGTGATCGCCGAACTGGCCGACGAGGTCGCGGTCATGTATGCCGGCCGCGTCGTCGAGCGGGCGCCGGTCGCGCGCCTGTTCGAAGAGCCGCAGCATCCCTATACGATCGGGCTCCTGGGAGCCGTGGCCCGCCTCGATACGCCGGTCGATCGTCTGGCGGTCATCGCCGGCACCGTGCCGAGCCCGCACAAGGCGCCCTCCGGCTGCCGCTTTCATCCCCGCTGCCCCTTCGCGGTCGAGCGTTGCCGGACCGAAGCACCGCCGCTGGCCGCCCTCGCGCCGGACCATTGGGCCGCCTGCTGGCGGGCGCCCTTGGGAGATGCGGCATGAGCAAGCCGATCCTGAGAGCGACCGGGCTCACCAAGCATTTCCCGACCACGGGCGGCCTGGTCCGTGCGGTCAGCGACGTCGATTTCACGCTCCACGCCGGCGAGACGCTGGCGCTGGTCGGCGAATCCGGCAGCGGCAAATCGACCATCGGCCGGCTGATCCTGCGGTTAATCGAACCGACCGCCGGGCGGGTCGAAATCGACGGACGGGACCTGTTCCGGCTCAAGGCCCGGGCGCTCCGCGCGCTCAGGCGCGACGTGCAGATCATCTTCCAGGATCCCTACGGCTCGCTCAATCCGCGCATGACCGTGGGTGCGATGCTGGCCGAGCCGCTGCGGCTTCATGGGCTGGCCGAGGGCCGCGCGATCGGCACCGCGGTCGAGGAGCTGATGCGCCTCGTCGGCCTGCAGCCGGACCAGGCGAACCGCTATCCCCATGAATTCTCGGGCGGCCAGCGCCAGCGCATCGGCATCGCCCGGGCGCTGGCGGTCCAGCCGCGCATCATAGTGTGCGACGAGGCAGTCTCGGCGCTCGACGTTTCGATCCAGGCGCAGATCGTCAATCTGCTGGCCGACCTCAGGAAGGCGCGCGGCCTGGCCTATCTGTTCATTTCCCACGATCTGGCCATCGTCCGGCACATCGCCGACCGGGTCGCGGTGCTCTATCTGGGGCGGATCGTCGAACTGGCGCCGGCGGCGGAACTGTTCGCCGCCCCGCGCCATCCCTATACCCGCGCGCTGCTCTCGGCGATTCCCGCGGCCGATCCGGCGGCCCGGCGCGAGCGGACCCTGTTGACCGGCGAGCCGCCGAGTCCGATCAATCTACCCGGCGGCTGCAGTTTTCATCCGCGCTGCCCCTATGCGGTCGAGCGCTGCCGGATCGAGACGCCGGCGCTGACCGGCGATGGGCACGGCACGGCCTGCCATCTCTGGCCGGAACTGCCCCCAGTGCCGCCCGCCCCGGCAGAGGCGGCAGCTTCCGATCGGTTAAAGCGCCTGCAGGCGCGATTCCAGGACGACCGGCCGACGGCCGCCCCATGACGAGGAGACCAGCATGCGTGGAATGATCCGAGCGGGCCTGGTGGCCCTCGCCTTCGCCGGCCTCGCCAGCCAGGGCGCCCATGCCCAGCAGTTGCGCATCGGACTGCAGGACGATGCGGATGCGCTCGATCCCACGATCAGCCGCACCTTCGTCGGCCGGGTCGTGTTCGCGTCGCTGTGCGACAAGCTGTTCGACATCACGCCCGATCTCAAGATCGTGCCGCAGCTCGCGACCGGCTACGAATGGGCGCCGGACCAGAAGAGCCTGCTCATCAAGCTGCGGGACGGCGTGCTGTTCCAGGACGGCACCAAGATGGATGCCGCTGCGGTCAAATATTCGCTCGACCGGCACCTGACCCTCCCCGGCTCGACCCGTAAGACCGAGCTCGCCGGCGTGACCGGTATCGATGTCGTCGACCCGCTGACCGTCAAGATCAACCTCTCCGCCCCGTTCGCGCCGCTGATCGCCGTGCTGTCGGACCGGGCCGGCATGATCGTGTCGCCCCAGGCGGCCGAGGCCGGGGCCACCGCCTTCGCCAACCACCCTGTCTGCGCCGGCCCGTTCAAGTTCGTCGAGCGCGTGCCGCAGGACCGGATCGTGCTGGAGAAGTTCCCTGACTATTGGGACAAGGGCCATATCAAGGTCGACCGGATCACTTTCCTGCCGATCCCGGATTCGGCCGTGCGCCTCGCCAATCTCAAGTCGGGCGATCTCGACATGATCGAGCGCGTGGCGCCGACCGATCTCGACGAGATCAAGGCCAACCCGAAGCTCGCCACCGCCTCGATCGGCGAATTGGGCTACCAGGGCATCACCATCAACGTCGCGAACGGGCCGAAGGCGAAGACGCCGATCGGCAGCGACGAGCGGGTGCGGCAGGCCTTCTCGCTGGCGATCGACCGCGAGGCACTGGTCCAGGTCGTCTATAACGGCTTCTTCATCGCCGACGATCAGTGGACCGGGCCGGCGAGCCCATTCCACATCAAGCGGCCGGTGCCGGCGCGCGACATCGCCAAGGCCAAGGCCCTGCTGGCGGCGGCCGGGCAGCCGCACCCGACGGTCAACCTGACGGTGCCCAATACCCCGACCCTGATGCAGGTCGGCCAGGTCATCCAGTCTATGACGGCGGAGGCGGGCTTCGACGTCAAACTACAGGCGATGGAGTTCGCGAGCGGCCTCGCCGCCTCGCAGAAGGGTGAGCTCGAGGCGCTGGTGCTGGCCTGGAGTGGCCGGACCGACCCGGACGGCAATATCTACAGTTTCGTCAGCTGCGACGGCGCCCTTAACGACGGGAAATACTGCAACAAGGAGGTCGACGCCGCCCTCCAGACCGGGCGGACCGCCGCCGACTTCGCCCAGCGCAAGGCGGCCTATGACAAGGTGACCGAGATCACCGACCGCGAGCTGCCGATCATCTACCTCTATCACCAGCAGTGGCTGTGGGCGATGTCGAAGGGCCTGAAGGGCTTCACGCCCTATCCGGACGGCATCCTCCGCTTCGCCGACGTGACCAAGGGCTAGGGATGCGCGGGCCCTCTCAGCCGTCATTCCCGCGCAGGCGGGGATCCAGGGCGTTACGCGCGGCAGCGCGGAAAAAACCTATGTCGCCGCAGACGCGGCTCGATGCCTGGATTCCCGCCTGCGCGGGAATGACGGTGACGAGATTGGACAGCCGCTAACATGCGCCGCTTCATCCTGCATCGCCTGGGGATCCTGATCCCGACACTCGTCTTCGTGTCGATGATGATCTTCGCGCTCCAGCAGCTATTGCCGGGCGACCCGGCGCTGGCCCTGGCCGGCGAGGAGCGCGATCCGCAGGTCATCCAGTTCCTCAGGGCGCGCTATCACCTCGATCAGCCGCTGCCGGTGCGCTACGCCTATTGGGTCGGCGGCGTGCTGCACGGCGACCTCGGCGAATCGATCCGCATCCAGCGGCCGGTCGCCGATCTGGTGCTGGAAAAGCTGCCGGTGACCGCGGAGCTAACCGTGCTTGCCATGCTGATCGCGCTGGCGATTGGCATCCCGGCCGGCATCGTCGCGGCCGTGAAGCGAGGCACCGCCTGGGACGTGGCGGCCAACGTGGTGGCGCTCTGGGGCCTGTCGACGCCGAACTTCTGGCTCGGCATCCTGATGATCCTGCTGTTCTCGGTTCATCTGGGCTGGCTGCCGGCCTCGGGCTTCGTCAGTCCGGCCGAAAGCCTGTGGGGCAATCTCTCGACCCTGATCATGCCGGCCTTCGTGCTCGGCAATGCCATCGCCGCCGTGATCATGCGCCATACCCGCAGCGCCATGCTGCAGGTCATGCGCTCTGACTATGTGCGCACCGCGCGCGCCAAGGGCCTGAGCGAGCGGGTCGTCATCCTGAAGCACGGGCTCCGGAACGCGCTCGGGCCGGTCATCACGCTGGGCGCGCTCGAGTTCGGCCAGCTCCTGTCCGGCGCGGTCCTGACCGAGCAGGTCTTCACCATCCCGGGCTTCGGCAAGCTGGTCGTCGATGCCGTGTTCAATCGCGATTACGCCGTCGTCCAGGGCGTCGTGCTGTGCACGGCGAGCTTCTACATCCTGCTCAATCTCGCGGCCGACCTGCTCTATGCCGCGATCAATCCGAGGCTGCGCGCATGACCGGCGACACCTTGTCGGCGCGGGCCGCGGCGCGCGAGACCGATCCGCGCATCCGCGAACTGAAGCGCTTCTTCTGGCGGCTCGGCCGGCGCAAGACGACGATCGTCGGCGGCGGCGTCGTGCTGCTGTTCCTGGCTCTGGCCATCTTCGCGCCGCTGTTCTCGCCCTACGACCCAATCACCGGTAATTGGGCCATGGTGCGCAAGGCGCCATCGGCCGCCCACTGGCTGGGCACGGACGAATTGGGCCGGGACATGCTGGCCCGGATCATCTGGGGCGCCCGCGCGTCGCTCTCGGCCGGCTGCATCTCGGTCGGCCTGGCGCTGGCGCTCGGCGTGCCCATGGGCCTCACGGCCGGCTATGCCGGCGGCTGGACCGAGGCGCTGCTGATGCGGCTCACCGACGCCATGCTGGCGATCCCGTTCCTGATCCTGGCGATCGCGCTCGCCACGTTCCTGGGACCGAGCCTGACCAACGCCATGATGGCGATCGGGATCTCGGCGACACCGGTGTTCGTGCGGCTGACCCGCGGCCAGGTCATCGCGGCCAAGGTCGAAGACTATGTCGAGGCCGCCCGGGCGCTCGGCAACCCGCCGCTGCGCATCGCGGTTCGCCATATCCTGCCGAACGTGCTGCCGCCGATCCTGGTGCAGGCGACCCTGACCATCGCGGCCGCGATCATCGCCGAGGCGAGCCTGAGCTTCCTCGGGCTCGGCCAGCAGCCGCCGCAGCCGAGCTGGGGCAGCATGCTGAACGTCGCCAAGGGCTTCCTCAACCAGGCCCCCTGGATGGCGCTGTCGCCCGGCGCCGCGATCTTCGTCGTCGTCCTCGCCTTCAACATGCTGGGCGATGGGTTGCGCGACGCGCTCGATCCGCGCGACTGAAAATCAGCGATATAAGCGCCACCGTTTACCGAGCCTTCATCCTAGACGGGAACAATCCGCCCCATGCTTCGCGTCTATGCCTGCATCACCCAGCAACATGACCTGCGCCTCGTCGCGCTGGCCGGGCTGATTTGCCTGTTGGCGTCCTATGCCGCCTTCAGCCTGGCCGGCCGTGCAACCGCGTCGTCGATGCGGGGGCGTGCCGCCTGGATCGTTGCCGGCGGCGTCGCGACCGGCGCCGGCGTCTGGGCGACCCATTTCATCGCCATGCTGGCGTTCCAGCCCGACATGCCCGTCGGCTACGCAGTCGACCGGACGATTCTGTCGATCGTGATCGCGGCTCTGATGTCGGGTCTTGGCCTCGCTATCGCCACGACGCAGGGGCGGACCGCCCGGATCCTGGGCGGCCTGGTGATCGGCGCCGGCATCGGTGCGATGCACTATACCGGCATGTCGGCCCTGCATCTGCCCGGCGCCCTGGTCTACGACCCGGTGCTGGCGGCCGCTTCGCTCGTCATCGGCATGGGATTGG
>Ga0209166_10001816_pt1 | contig 17012 bp, 15 predicted proteins | sample Coa_R1_3_FD_187151 | JGI IMG/M metagenome (GOLD analysis project Ga0209166, IMG submission 187151) | Surface soil microbial communities from Centralia Pennsylvania, which are recovering from an underground coalmine fire - Coalmine... | ecosystem: Environmental > Terrestrial > Soil >... | reverse complement strand
GATGCAGCCCATGATCACGAAGGGTCCTCAGCGGGCTCCCACACCGAAATGTCGTCGCGATTTCGAGCAGTCGGTGCCGCTCAAGGCGGCCAAGACGGTGCGAGCCGTCCAGTTGCCCACCCTCGGGATCGTGACCGGCCACAACCCGGCGCTGCACATCTTCGCGATGGCGACCGGCTAGCCGAGGCGCTGGTCAGCCGGAACCTGAGGCAGTTGGCCGGGTACCGCGTCGACGTCGGATATCGCGCTGCTGATGATGGCCTCGGTCTGCCATACCCATTGCCCCACCTCGGCGGCGCTGGCCGTCGAGCCGGGCTTGCGCGTACGCATCCGGTTCAGCGACCTGGCCGCGCTCCGGTGAATATCGGCCCGCCGTCCCAGGCCGAAGGCAATCATCCCGGTGCCCAGTGCCAGCGCCACCGAGGCGAAGCCGGCCCCGGTCACCACCCAGATCTTCACCAGCCCACGATCCAGGTTGCCAAGCAGGTAGCTGACCACCACCAGCATCAGCGACCCGAGCAGGAGAAACTGGGACCGAACCTGGCGGCGCCGGTTCTGCTCCGCCCGCCTGGTTTCGTATGCGATCAGGTCGTCCAGCCGGTATCGCGAGTAAAGGGCGAGGAATTCCTCTGCCCTGAAGTGCCTGTCAGCCGCCATCGTAGGGCACCTCGCTCATAATGGACTGGACATTACGCATGAGGCAGTCGTGCCGTCGCCGGGTATCCGCGTAATCGCCAAGCTGGCCGAGGAAGATAAAGCATTCGCGGCGTAGCCGCTCTGCCTTCTGCCAGTAGCCGCGCGATCCATCGCGCCTGGCGTCCGGTCCCCAAATGAACATCGCACTGCCGGCGATGGCGATGACCGGCACGACGACAAGCTCCAGGTAAGGGACGCTGTGTGTGACCATCAGGTTGGCGACCGCGGCCAGGCTGGACAGCAGCGTGCAAATGATGAGCACGGCCATGATGAGACGGCGGTAACGGTATTGCTGGCCCCGTTCAAATGCTTGCTGGCTGACCGCTACGTAGTACGGCTCCACGTGTTCTTCGAGGAACCGGAAATCGTCGGCGAAGGCGGGGAATTCGGCCTGCCCGTGCAGTGGCAGGATCGGCCTGGGCCAGAACCGGGATGCCCGTCGGTCTACCCACAGGACAGTTGATCTGGCCGGTGGCTCGCGGCGCTGCGGCTGGTCCACCAGGGTGCGGTCGTCCTGGATGACCTGAGCCTGCTCCAGCTTCTCCCGGTCGATATGGCGCGCGCCGGTCAGGTCGGCCGATCTGATGTCCGCGCCGAGCAGCGCGGCATCCTCCAGGTCGGCCTCCCGCAGGTCGCAGGATTCCAGGTTGGCCCTGATCAGCCGGGCCCGCCGGAGCGAGGCGAAGCGCAGCTTGGCGTCGGGGAGGCTGGCCGCCTCCAGGTTCGCGCCTTCGAGCTGGGCGTATTCGAGGGTGGCACCGGTCAGCACGGCCCGGGTCAGATCCGCGTTCCGGAGGTTGGCTCTGGTCAGGCGCGTGCCCCACAGCTTGGCCCCGCGCAGGACGGCACCGGCCAGTTCGGCCCCACTGAGGTCGGCGCCCCTCAGGTCGGACTGTTCGAGGTTTGCCTCGGTGAGGTCGGCATCGCGGAGGTCGGCCTCGGCCAGCTCCCGCAGGCTGAGATCCTGTCCGCGCAGGCTGGCACGGCTGCCGGCGGTGTGGCCGGACTCCACCCACAGCTTGTGCTGTTCGAGGACGGAGGCCAGGGTGGGCTCGGCCCGGCCCATCCGCCCGGTGTCCAGCCAGTCCCGTCGCTTGGGCGGCGGGAGCAGCTCACGAGAGCGTCCCACGCCGACGATGGCCTGGGCGACGGTCTCGTAGGCCCGGTACAGCTCGCGATGAGCTGTACCGGTCTGCCTGGCGACCACCTTCTCGCTGAAGGCGAAGTAGGGGATGTAGGGAATCTCCGAGTCCTGGATGAATGTCCTGGCATCGCCCGCCGCAGGGGGTACGGCGGCGGCGAACTCGGCCTTGAACCGCTCGCGGAACCGGGCCAGCTCCTCGGCCTGGGAGGTGATCTCCACCCGGGCGGCGACCGGCATCACCTGCAGCGGCCGGCCGTTGCGCAGGTCACCGAGGTCGGCATCGGTGAGCACGCTGGTCATCCACTTCGTGCCCTCGATGTTGATGTCGTTGGGCGCCGACAGCAGCACGACGAGGTCGGCCAGGTGGTAGGTGCAGATGCCGCCGTGCTCGGTGACGCCGGTGCGGCTGTCGATGAGGACGATCGTCTCCGGGCCGCTCAGATCCCCACGGAAGAACTCGATGTAGGCCGCACCCGCCCAGCGCTTGTAGAAGTCGGACCAGTTGAATTGCTGCACCGCTTCGCTGTACCGGGTCGCATGGTCTTCGTCACGCCTGCCCGCGCCCAGGATCCTGAGCTGCCCGAGCCGGCCGGTGTTCGGCGACAGGACCGGGACGGCGCAACTCGACGGGCGGCGCAACGACAGGCCTTTGACGGTCGTGAAGCCCGGCTCTGGCTTGTCCTTCGCCAGCGGGCCGGGCGTCGCCAGCGTCTGCTTGTACTCCTCGAGCAGGTCGATGACGCCGCGGTTGGCCTGCAGGCTGGCCGAGGCGGCCATGTTGTCCGTCACGTAGCGCTCGAGCCCGGGAGCTTCGAGGTCGAAGTCGCACACGATGACGTCGTAGCCGACGTCGGCCAGTATCTCGCCGACGTTGACCAGGGCCATCGACCGGCCCACGCCGCCCTTGTAGGAGTAGAAGGTGACGATCACGGCGCCAATCCTCCCGGCATACCGGGCAAAACCGGCGAGTCATGAACTTCCCCGTTGCTCATCGCCCTGACGCGTGGAAGGAAGGGCTTCGGCTTGCTGTCCAGCCGGAACAGCAACTGGCTCAGCCATCGTTTGAGCGATATTTCGGTCGGGATGTCGAAGGCCAGGCCGGGCACTTCGGTGTTGCGCCACTTGTCGGCGGCGTCCGTGAGACGGACGTGCGTCCGCAGGCTCTCCGCGATCAGGTGCTCGAGCATTCCGGTATGGCGGGTGTATGGGGGGATACAGATGACGACGCCATCGCCGATCCAGTCCGCCCGCGGCATTGTCTCCAGGGACTGAGCGATGTCGCCGTGCAGGGCCGACACCGCGTCGACGATCAGCACCGAGTAGCCTTCCTCCCACTTCCGGCGCAGCCGCCGGGTCCGCGGGTCACCCACATCCCCGGCCAGCTCATCGCGGGAATACCAGCGCAGGTGTAATGGCTTGCCCCCGTCTTCCAGCCGTTGCCTGTTGACGCTGCGCAGGACACTCTGGGCGACCTCGATGAGACGGCGGCCATCTCCGTAGGGCGCGAAGTCGCTGGAGGTGTGGCCGTACCTTTCGCCCAGTTCGTCCCACAGGCCCGGCGGCGGCGGCATCCCGACGCTCCGGCACAGTGCCGCCAGCCGGGACAGCTTGTCCGCGTCTTTTTCCCGGGTGCGGAACTGGGTGAATTCTTCGCTCGACATCGCGAACAGTGCGGCCGGGATGACCAGCGGCGCACTGTCGCCGAGGGCGTCGCTCAGATCGGCGACGAGCTTCTCGATGAGCCTTTCCTCGCTGCCCGGATCGCCGCCGGGTTTGAGATCGAAGAACTTGACCCGGCTCGGTTCGAGCTGACCCGGCAGCAGCCGGCCGGGAACCTCACCCAGCCGGACCAACGCCAGCGTCTGCAGCCTGTTGTCCTTCTGGTCGAGCCTGGCGATGGCCAGCGTGAGCTCGTACTCGAGCCACTGCCGGTGGTTCGTCAGGGTCTGCGCCGACACCACCGCGAGCACGACCTTCGCGTCCCTGATGCCCTCGTTGATCCATTCCCGGATGTTCTCACCGGTCCGCATCCCACGGGAGTATTCGTGTATTCGCAAGCCTGCGTCCAGAAGCTGATCGACGATCCGGTCCACGACCGGTTTGTCCGGCGAAGCCCAGCTCACAAAGATGTCGTCCACGCGCCGTCGCCCGCCCCAGTTGCCATTCCCCGCTGTATCGTCACATGATCTACCCGCTACCTGGTGAAATCCAGAGCGCCGGCCGGAGTGCGCGGCGGGCATGGGTATGGTCTTCATTGCGCCGTACTTCTCATCGTGCGCCGTCGCGTGGCGGGACCGGTTGCCCAGGAGGAACATTCATGGCCAGGGTCCGCAGGCTGGCCGTGGTGGCGGCGGTCGCGGCGGCGGTCGCCGCTGGTGTGACGGCCCTGGTCTCCGGGGGCGGCACGCCGCGGCCGGCTACGGCACACCAGCCGGACACCGGCATCGCGTTCCCGCTGCACACCCGCGGGGCGGCGATCGTGGACTCCCGCGGCCACCGGGTCAAGCTGGACATGGTCAACTGGTACGGCGCGGAGTCGCCCAGCTACGTGGTCGGCGGCCTCGCCTACCAGCCGATATCCAAGATCATCAAGCGTATCGTGTCGATGGGCTTCAACGGGGTACGGCTGCCCTGGTCCAACCAGATGTGGCAGTCCGATCCGCCGGTCTCCGCCACCTACCTGACCGCGAACCCCCAGTTCAAGGGTGAGCGGGCGCGCACGATCTTCGAGCAGGTCGTGCATGACCTGGCAGCCGCGGGCCTGATGGTCGTCCTTGACGACCACACCAGCAACGCCGAGTGGTGCTGTTCCAACGGGGACGGCAACACGCTCTGGTACAACCCCGGCTATCCGCAGTCGGCCTGGCTGGCCGACTGGCGGTCGGTGGCCGCCGAGTTCAGGAACATCCCGCAGGTGATCGGCGTGGACCTGCGCAACGAGCCGCGCGGCGCCGCCGCCTGGGGCGGCCCGGCCGGGACCGACTGGCAGGCGGCGGCCGTGGCCGGCGGCGACGCGGTGCAGCGCGTGGACCGGCAGCTGCTGATCTTCGTCGAGGGAGTGAACAACGCCGGCAACCTGTCCGGCGTGGCCGGCCTGCCGGTGGACCTGACCGTGCCGGACCACGTCGTCTACGAGGCGCACGACTACGGCTTCTGGCAGAGCGGAGCGACCAGCTACGACGCCTGGGTGGCCAGGGTCCAGCCGAAGTGGGGCTACCTGGCCGGCCGGTACCCGCTGTGGATCGGCGAGTTCGGCACCTGCAACACCTCGGCCGCCTGCGTGTCGTCCACCGGCCCGGGCCTGGGCCTGTGGTTCGGGTACCTCACCCGGTTCCTGGCCTACCACGACGTGAACTGGTCCTACTGGGCGGTCAACGGCACCCAGTCACCGGGCCTGCCCGGTCAGGGCCGGACCTACGGGATCAGGGAAACCTACGGGGTGCTGAACACCGCCTGGACCGGCCCGGCCAGCCCCGGCCTGCTCAGCGCCCTGCGAGGCATCCAGCCCGCCTGCCAGCCCGGGCCGGTGGCCAGCGGGACCTACTACATCGTCAACGTGCGCACCCACCGGGTGATCGACATTCCTGGCGGGCAGGCCGCCGACGGCACCGGCCTGGACCAGTGGCCGCTCAACCACGCCGCCAGCCAGCGGTGGAAGGTCACCGCGCGCGGCTGCGGCCTTTACTCGATCACCTCGGCGCTCACCGGCCAGGCGATGGAGATCGCCGGCCAGTCCACCGCCAACGGTGCCGGGGTGGACGTATGGTCCTACTGGGGCGGCGGCAACCAGCAGTTCATCATCGGCTGCCACATGACGGGCGCGTGCACCATCACCAACCTCAACAGCCTCGATGCGCTGGAAGTCCCCGGTTCTTCATCGAGGCCGGGTGCGCTGCTGGACCAGTGGAGTGGTAACGGCGGCACCAGCCAGGAGTGGCGATTCCAGGCAGCCGGCCCAGCTCGCTGACCCGCGGCTAGCTTCGCCGGCCGCTTGCCACGGCACGGTGACGATCCGCTCGGCGAGCGCCCCGCCATGACGGTCCCGTTCACCGTCCAGGTAGCTTGACTGGATGCCCGCGGAAACTGACATCCTGGACGAGCCATGGCAGCGCTGGCGCGACCAGCGGTACCCGGCTGAACTGCTGCACCTGGACACCGCCGCGGCCGGCCGCTGCTCGGTAGGCACGCTGCGGGCGGCCGCGGCGCACGCCGAGCGGGAGGCCGCGCGTGGCGCCTACGTCGCCCAGGACGAGGCCGCCCCGGTGATCGACGCCGGCCGGGCCGAGCTGGCCGCCCTGCTGGGCGTCCCGCCCGACGGGGTGGCGTTCGTGGAGAGCGCCTCGGCGGCCCTGGCGGCGCTGCTCGCCGCCTGGCCACTGCGGCCGGGTGACACCGTGGCCGTGGCGCCGAGCGAGTGGGGCCCCAACCTGACCGCGTTCGGCAACGCCGGGCTCACCATCGCCGAGCTGCCGGCCCGCGAGGACGGGACCGTCGATCTGGACCACCTGGAACGCTTCCTCGCCACCACCCCGCCCGCCTTCGTGCACCTCACCCAGGTCGCCTCGCACCGTACCCTGGTCCAGCCGGTCGCGCAGGCCGCGGCGGTGTGCCAGGCCGCCGGGGTGCCGCTGTGGGTGGACGCCGCCCAGGCGCTCGGCCACGTGGACACCGCCACCGGCGCCGACGTCCAGTACGCGACCAGCCGGAAGTGGCTGACCGGTCCGCGCGGGGTCGGCCTGCTCGCCGTGTCGGCCCGCTGGTGGGACACGCTCCGGGTGCGCCCCTCCGAGCTGGCCCGGGAGGAGATGACCGATGCATGCCCGGTGCGGTTCCTGCAGTCGCACGAGGCCAACGTCCCCGGCTGGATCGGGCTGATCAACGCGGTGCGCGACCACCTGGCGGCCGGGCCGGCCAAGGTGTGGTCACGGCTGGCCGAGGTGGGCTCGCTGACCAGGGAGGCACTGCACGGCCTGCCCGGCTGGGAGGTGGTCGGCCCCGGCAGCCCCGCCTGCGCGATCACCGCGCTGCGCCCACTGGCCGGCCAGGACATGCGCGAGACCCGCGCCCGGCTGATCGCCGAGCACGGCATCGTCACCACCGCCGCGGCGGTCGCCCGCGCGCCACGGGAGATGACGGTGCCGCTGCTGCGCGTCAGCCCGCACGTGGACTGCACCGTCGCGGATCTGAACCGCCTCGCGGCGGCGCTGCAAGCCCTGTGACGATCCCGGGATGGTTCGCTGTTCGTCATACGTTGAGGGAAGATAGAGGGAACAACACAGGGCAGGAGGCAATTCGTGGTGCCGGATCGCGGAGATCTCTACGAGGTGGACTCCGGCGCCCCGCAACTCGATGGTGCCGCGCTGCTTTGGTACTTCGAGGGGTTCATCGACGCGGGAGCCGCCGGCCGGCTGGTCACCGAGCACCTGCTGGCCAAGCTCGACCACAAGGTGGTGGCCAGTTTCGACGTGGACCGGCTGATCGACTACCGGTCCAGGCGCCCGGTGATGACGTTCGCCAAGGACCACTGGGAGCACTACGAAGGCCTCGAGCTGGCCATGCACCTCATGCACGACTCGTCAGGTGCCCCGTTCCTGCTGCTCACCGGCCCCGAACCGGACCATGAGTGGGAGCGGTTCGCCGTGGCGGTGAGCGACCTGGCGCAGCGCCTGGGCGTGGGCCTGGCCGTGGGCTTCCACGGCATACCGCTCAGCGTGCCGCACACCAGGCCGCTCGGCGTGACCGCGCACGCCACCCGGCGCGAGCTGGTCCAGGCCGACCGGCCGCTGCCCAACCACCTGCAGGTCCCTGGCAGCATCGCGTCGCTGCTCGAATTCCGGTTCGGCGAGGCGGGCCGGGACGCGGCCGGGTTCGCCGTCCACATTCCGCACTACCTGGCCCAGGCCGCCTACCCGGCGGGCGCGGTCCGGCTGCTCGAATCGGTCAGCGAGCTGACCGGCCTGTCGGTACCCGACGATGCCCTGCGCGAGGCGGCGCGGCGCACCGATGCCGAGATCAACCGGCAGGTGGAGGCCTCCACCGAGGTCACCGAGGTGGTGCGGGCGCTGGAGCAGCAGTACGACGCGGCCGCCGAGGCCGGCGAGAACTCCGGCCCGCTGCTCGATGACCCGGAGAACATGCCGACGGCCGAGGAACTTGGTGAGCAGTTCGAGCGCTTCCTCGCCGAGCAGCAGGGCCCGGCGAACCCGCAGGACCACTAGCCGACAGGTTCCCTGGGAGGCTGAGGATGCTCTACGCGTTCGGCTTCGAGCGCTATGGCGTGGTCGTCAGCGACCTTTACCACATCGACCCCAACCCGGCGAAGGGCCAGGAGGGCCCCGAGCGCGGCGTCCGCCTCGAACTGCGGGTGCTCGACCGGGGCGAGCTGCGCGGGTCCATCTACTCGGCGCAGCCCATCGGCGTGGGGCAGCCGGTCTGGCGGGCCGACCTGCTGGAGTCGGTGGCCGGGCCGCCGGGCAGCTTCGACCGGACGCACCACCACCCGGCGTTCCGCGGCTGGGAACCGGGCAAGCGGGTGTTCGTCAGGGAGCTGTCGGCCGACCCGCTCGGCTGGCTGAGCAGCCAGCTCTCCGACCTGGAGGGCGTGCTCAAGCAGGCAGGCGCGCAGGCGCACGAGGCCGACGCGGCGGACGCCGAGGCCCTGCGCGCCCATGTCCCCGAGATCCTGGACGCCGTCCGCCGCCTGCTCGGCGAGGCCCGCGCCGCCTGGCCCGCTCCGGCCGAAGGCGAGCAGCCGGCGATGGCCCGGGTGGGCTGGCTGTAACCTGCTCGCCATGACCGAGCAGAAGCCGCTCAAGGACATCGTCGACCCGGGCTGGGCGCAGGCCCTGGAACCCGTGGCCGGCCGGATCCGCGCGATGGGAGACTTCCTGCGCGATGAGCTCGCGGCCGGGCGCCGTTACCTGCCAGCCGGAGAGAACGTGCTGCGCGCCTTCAAGCAGCCGTTCGGGGACGTGCGGGTGCTGATCGTCGGCCAGGATCCGTACCCGGCCCCCGGGCATCCGGTTGGGCTGAGCTTTTCCGTCGCGCCCGAGGTCCGGCGGCTGCCCGGCAGCCTGGTCAACATCTTCCGCGAGTACGGCGAGGACCTCGGCTACCCGCCACCGTCCAGCGGCGACCTGACCCCGTGGACCGAGCGCGGCGTGCTCCTGCTCAACCGGGTGCTCACCGTGCAGCCACGGATGCCGGGCTCGCACCGGGGCAAGGGCTGGGAAGAGGTCACCGAGCAGGCCATCAGGGCGCTGGCCGCCCGCGGCCAGCCGCTGGTCGCGATCCTGTGGGGCCGGGACGCCCGCAACCTGGTGCCTCTGCTCGGCGACGCCGGGGTCATCGAGTCGGCACACCCGAGCCCGATGTCTGCCTCCTATGGGTTCTTCGGCTCCCGCCCGTTCAGCCGGGCCAGCCGCCTGCTCGAGGAGCGCGGCGCGCCCCCGGTGGACTGGAAGCTGCCTTAAGACCTTTTCAAAATCGGCAGAACGATCATGAAACTAGAGTCGGCTTGCGACCGTTGGCGTCGAAAGTGAGTTTGGAAAGGGTCTTAGCCCGCCGCGACCGCGGCGATCACGACCAGGGCGAGCGTGCACACCGCCGCCGCCCCGTGCAGCAGCACCAGGCGCGGCGGAAACCGCAGGCCGCCGGGATCGCGCTGCCGCCGGCTGGCGAGCACCCAGCTCGCGCCGGCCAGGATCGCGGCCACCAGCACGCCGAACGAGATCCAGGCGAACGGCCGGTCACCGGTCATCACGAAGAAGATCCAGAACGTCAGCCCGGTCAGCGCCATCGCCGGATGGGTGAACTCCAGCAGCGGCGATCCCTCCGGAGCACTCCGGCCGGCGGCACTCCCCGGCACCGCGCCGCCGGCCAGCGCGGCCGTCCCCACCAGCGTGGCTCCCTGCGGCTGTTCCCCGGCTTCCGCGCCCACGTGCGCAAGCTGGCCCGCGTCCGGGCCGGCCGCACGCTCGCGCCGCTGGGCACCTATCCCGGTCACCAGGACATACACTCCGATGCCGGCGGTCAGCACCCACACGACCATCCCAGCGATCTTCATCGGGATTCCCTCCGGGGTCCGCCACCTCCGTAAGGGAGGTATCACAGCCTCACAACCGCTGCAGTCGCACGTCCAGGGAATCGCGGATCGCGTCGCCGATCAAATTGAACGCCACGACCGTGATGATCAGGATGATCGCCGGCGGGTAGACCAGCCACCAGTACCCGTCGAACAGGTAGTTCAGCCCGTTGCTGAGCATGCCGCCCCAGTTGGCCGCCGGCGGCGGGAGACCGAGCCCGAGAAAGCTCAGCGCGGCCATGGTGAGGATCGCGTCGGCGACGGTGAAGGTGGCGTTCACGATGATTACGCCGATGGCGTTGGGTATCAGGTGGCGGCTCACGATCCGCCACCTGGAACCGCCCATCACCTTGACCGCCTGCACGTACTCCCTGGTCCGCAGCGTCAGCACCTCGCCACGGACCAGCCGGGCCACGCCCAGCCAGGACAGCAGCGACAGCAAGACGATGATCATGAACAGGTTGGGCGCGAACATGTTCACCAGGATCAGCAGCAGCACCAGGCCGGGAACGGCGAGGAAGGTGTCCACGACGCGCATCATGATGGCGTCGGCGAACCCGCCGGCCAGCCCGGCGATGGCGCCGTAGAGGGTGCCGATGACCGTGGTGGCGATGCTCACCGCGAAGCCGAGTTCCAGCGACGACTGGCCGCCCACCATCAGCCGGCCGAGCACGTCGTACCCGGAGCCATCGGTACCCAGCGGGTACTTGCCGCCGGGCGGCAGGTTCTCCAGATTCAGGTGCACGGTGACCTGGTTGGTCCGGTAGATCAGCGGCCCGGCGAAGCAGAACAGCGTGATCAGCACCACGATGCCGACCCCGGCGACCGCCACCCGGTTCTCCAGGAACGTCGCCAGCACCCGCCGCAGCGGACTGGGCGCCGGCGGGGCCATCGCCAGTTCGGCGGCTCCCGCGGGTCCCTCGGGTTCGGGCGCGGCCAGCGCACCGATCCCCGGCTCACGGGCGACCATAGCGAACCCTCGGGTCGAGGACGGCATACCCGATGTCGGCCAGCAGGTTCCCGATGACCGTGGCCACCCCCACCACCAGCGTCGAGCCGAGCAGGATCGGGAAGTCGTGGCTGGTGGCGGCCTGGTAGAAGAGCAGGCCCATGCCCGGGTAGTTGAACACGTCTTCGGCGATCACCGCGCCGGCCACGATCCCGGGCAGCGACAGGCCGAGCAGCGTGATCACCGGCAGCAGTGAATTGCGCAGCACGTGCCGGAACAGGATTTTCCGCTCCGGCATGCCCTTGGCCCTGGCCGTGCGGATGAAGTCCTGGGTCAGCACATCGATCGCCGACGACCGCATGTAGCGGCTGAAGCTGGCCACGGTGACCAGCGACAAGGTCACCACGGGCAGCACCAGCGCCCGCGGGTCGGCCAGCAGCGCGCCCACCGAGTCGGCCGGCGGAACGGTGGGGGGCAGGATCTTCAGCTGGACCGCGAACACCGCGATGAGCAGCAGGGCGAAGAAGAAGTCCGGCATCGAGTACAGCGTGAACGACACGCTGGTGAACACGTGGTCGCCGAGCCGGTTGCGCCGCACCGCCTGGTACATCCCCATCGGGATGGCGATGATCAGTGCCAGCGCCGTTGATATCCCCAGCAGCACGGCGTCCCGCGGCAGCCGTTGCCCGATCAGCGACGTCACCGGCTGCTGGAGCTGGTAGGAGATGCCGAGGTTGCCGTGGAACACCTGTTTCACATAGGTGACGAACTGCGCGTACAGCGGCTCGTTCAGCCCGTAGGTGCTGTTGAAGATGGCGATCCTGCCGGGCGTGGCCCGCACCCCCAGGATGGAGCGGGCCACGCTGCCAGGTTCCATGTGGATCAGGATGAACGTCAGGATCATGACGCCGATCACGACCGCGACGGCCTGGCCGATGCGGCGGACGAGATACGCGGTCACGAGGGTCGCTCAGCAGCGCTCACGGTGGCCAGCCAGCGGATCACGACGAGGTGTAATACCAGACCTCCGGGTTGAGCGAACCGCTGAACGGGTTGAGCGGGGTGATGCCACCCAGGGTGCTCTTGTAAACGACGATGTTCGACTGCTGCGGGAGCCACAGCCAGGGCAACTGCCGCGCCGCGTAGTCCTCGTAGGTGTAGAACGTCTGGGTGCTGGAGCCGTATTCGGTCGCGTTGATCAGGCTGTCCATCTCCGCGCTCTGGTAGCCGCCCTGGTTGCTGGAGCCGTCGGTGTTGAACCATCCCTCGCCGGACGGGTAGAGACCGTTGTCCGGGTCATAGCCGAAGTCCACGAGCTGCCAGGAGCAGGTCGACGCCGGGTGCGAGCTCGCGTTGCAGATGCCAACCGTGGATACCAGCGTGTTGAACGGCTCGGACTTCAGGTTGATCTTGACGCCGGCCTGCGCCTCCGATGACTGGATCGCGGCTTCCTGCTGGTCGAACGTGGTCGATCCGGACGAGTAGGCCAGCGTCAGGTTCATCGGCTCACCGGCGGTGATCCCGGCGCCGCAGCCGGCCGGCCCGCTGCCGGGGCGCTGGCAGGTGGACGTGCCATTCGGCACCACCTTCCAGCCGTGCGCCTTGAGCAGGGCGATGGCCTTGGACGGCGAGTACGGGTAGGGTCCGCCCGACTTCTCCAGCGGCGAGACCCACTGGCCGCCGGCCACCAGCGGCACCGGCCCGTTGCCCGGGTCGGCGTAACCGGCGAACACCTTGGCCACGAGCTGTGGCCGGTTGATCAGGTCCTCGAGCGCCTGGCGGACGTAGAGCTGGCTGAGGATCGGTCCCACGGTGGGGCTGTAGAAGTTCGGAATGATCATCGCTACGCCGGGGATGGCCTGGTTGACCGTCGAGTACCCCTGAGACTGCAGGACCGGGATCTGCTTGACGTCGTTCAGCGGCAAAGACCCCACCTGCAGGGCCCCGCCGGCCCTGAGCGCGTCGAGTTCGGCCGTGTCCGAGGTGTACACCAGGTTGTTCATCCTGGAGATGATCGGCTTGTCCGGCCCGGAGTAGTTCTTGTTCGGGACGTACTCCCAGTCGGCGTTGTTCTGGAAAGCGGCCAGCTTCCACGGCCCGTCGGTCACCTTCCACAGCGGGTTGGTGGTGAACGTGCTCATGTCGGCGCCCTGCTTCTGCAGGAAATTCCAGACCGCCTTCGCTCCCGCGGTCGTCTGGTCGTAGTTCCCGACCGCACCGCCCGCCGAGGTCTTGTCCCACGCGTGCTGCGGCAGCAGCGGGATGTTGTAGAGCACGTCCTCGGTGTAGAAGTTCGGGTTGTAGGAATGCGTGAGGTTGAGCACGACCGTATGCGAGTCCGGCGTGGACACGCTGCTCACGTCGGTGGGGAACAGTCCCTTGACGTAGAACAGCCAGTCCGTGGCGTTCGCCTTCAGCAGGTTGTAGACGAAGGTGAAGTCCCTGCTGGTGATCGGCTTACCGTCGGACCAGTTCCACGGTTTCAGCGCGATCGTGACCGTCTTGTCGCCGTTGCTGTAGTTGATCGAGGTGAACAGGCTCTCCTGCGGGTTCACCGCCGACTTGGCGCCATCGCCCTCGTAGACCAGGGTCGGCCAGATCGGGTTGGTGAGGTTCGCGTTGTAACCGTCGGAGTTCGTGACCGGTGGCAGCGGGAAGATGTCGTTGGGCGAGGCACCGGACCAGCCCATGTTGACCGTGCCGCCATGCACCATGTGGCCCTTGGGGGCCGCGTTGTTACCACCGGGCTTGGCCGGGCTGCCCCCACACGCCGCCAGGACCGCAACCAGGGTGAGGGGGGCCGCCATGGCAGCCAGTCGACGGGTGATGCGCATGCGTGGCCTCGCCTTCCAGTCCCGGAACGCTACGTACGCGGGATATTTATAACTAAACCTATTGATTAAGTCAATTTCTGGCATTTCCTGGTCCTGCTGAGCAGATCTTGCCGTGAAGATCGTCATATCGCTACCAGCCTGGTGGTGCCGATACGGCCCCAGCCGGGCTGCGTGAGCCGCCCAATCCACCGCTCAGCCAGGGCCTTTCCACGGAGTATCGCTTGCGGGGCGGGGCCCGGCAAGTACCGGTCCCGCCTGTCCGGGCTGCCCCCCGCCGGCCAGGACTTGGTTAATCTTTGCCATGAGGCTTATCCGGAACCACACCAGCGATCTTGCCGCCAGGTCCATGAGCCACGGCTGCCAGCCAGCCACCAGGAGTTCCGAATAAGCCTCAAATGTAAGGAGCCCTCCGCTGATAGGTCCAATTCTTATGATCGTCAAGATCGATAGACGCCGTCGATACGACGACCGCGCCGCCGGCCCGCTCCCGGCCGGCCCGCACACTGGTGACCTGTGACTTCATTCGACGGTCTGCAGCCGGATGGCACCTACCGCCAGCTCCGCTTCACACCTCCTCCAGGGTCCACCGAGTTCCTGCTGATCAGGCATGGCGAGTCCGAACGCGCCCGGCCGGGCGAGCCGTTCCCGGTCGCCGACGGCCGCGCCGACCCCGCGCTCGCCCCCGAAGGTGCCGTGCAGGCCGAACAGGTGGCCGCCCGGCTGGCCTCCGGCAAGCCGATCGATGCGATCTATGTCACCTCACTGCGCCGCACCGCCCAGACCGCCGCCCCGCTGGCCGGCCGCCTCGGCCTGGTCCCCATCGTCGAGCGGGACCTGCGCGAGGTCGGCCTCGGCCACTGGGAGGGCGGCACGTACCGCAGGATGGTCGCCGAGAACGGCCCGCTGGCCCAGCGCATGTGGGCCGAGGAACGCTGGGACGTCATCCCCGGCGCCGAGCCGGCCCAGGAGCTGACGGCCCGGGTGCGCGGCGCGGTCGAGCGGATGGCCGCCGCCCACCCAGACCAGCGCCTGGCCGTCTTCATCCACGGCGGCATCATCGGTCAGATTCTCGCGCTGGCCACCGGATCGCGCCCGTTCGCCTTCGTCAACGCGGACAATGGCTCGATCTCAGAACTGGTCGTGCACGGCGGCCGGTGGACGGTCCGCCGCTTCAACGACACATCCCATCTTGATAAAACCGTCATCAGTTCGTAATTATCCTCATCGATATATTTGAGCGATGGATTTTCTGACGATGCCATGCCGCGTCCTGCTCAATACCGGTCCTGGGGTCATTGACCGAACCCGCACTGCTCATTAGCCACACTGGCATGGTTTGCGTGACAAATTAGTTACCAGACGGTAACATTGTGCCATCGAACTGTGGGGACGCTCCGGCCCGCTCCCGGTCGAGCCTGGGGCGTTCCGTGGGTGAGCAAATGCGAGAGCTGACTGAGTCCTCCGACGTGTGGCACGGGTTGCCGGCCGGCCTGGCGCCGCTGCTGCGCCCGCAGCTGGACCGGGCGATCGACCAGATGATCGACGCGATCCAGCTCGGCGTGCCCGAGTACACCCGCCCGCTGGACTCCGCATACTCCGAGGTGATCAGCCATGCGGTCCGGCACTCGGTGGAGCAGTTCATCGAGCGGGTGGCCAACCCCGAGGCGTCCTTCGAGGCGATCCTCGCCGAGTTCCGCTCGATCGGGGCCATCGAGGCGCACGAGGGACGCAGCCTGGAACCGCTGCAGAACGCCCTGCGCCTGGGTGCCAGGGAGGCCTGGCGCCGGGTCTACATGGCCGCGGCCGGCCAGCCGGGCCTGGACATCGAGGTGCTCGGCCGCATCGGCGAAGCCATCTATGTCTACCTGGGCGAGCTGGCCGGTGCCTGCGCGGCCGGTTTCCAGGAGGCCCGGGCTCAGGTCGCGGACGAGCGCGAACGCCGCCGCAAGCAGCTCCTGGACCTGATCGTCCGGGATCCGCCGGCCTCCATGGAGGCCATCGCCGACCGGGCCAAGGCCGCCGCCTGGCCGCTGCCCCGCCGGGTCGCGGTCGCGGCCCTGGAAGAGTCGCTCAACCCAGACGTCGCCCCCGCCGACCCCGCGCTCCCTCCCGACGTGCTCATCGACCGCACCAGGTCCGAGCCGTTCCTGCTGGTCCCCGACCCGGACGGCCCCGGCCGCGCCGCGCTCATCAACCACGCCCTGCACGGCTGGTCGGCCGCGCTCGGCCCCGCGGTCCCGCTGGCCCGCGCCAGCACCTCGCTCCGCTGGGCCCGCCAGGCACTGGCCCTGGGCCTGCGTGGCGTCATCGACTTCCGTGGCGGCCTGATCCGTTGCGACCAGCACATGTCGACCCTGCTGATCTTCTCCGACGAGGAGCTCACCAAGGCGCTGCGCGCCGCCCGGCTGGCCCCGCTGGACCAGCTCAGGCCGGCCCAGCGGGACCGCCTGGCCGAGACCCTCCTGGTCTGGCTGAAACACGGCGGCAACGCCAACGAGGTCGCCGCCCTGATGCACGTCCACCCGCAGACCGTCCGCTACCGCCTCCGCCAGATCGACGAACTGTTCGGCGGCGAACTCCATGAGCCGGACGCCCGGTTCGAGCTGGAAATAGCCCTGCGCGCCCGCCAGCTCCTGCGCACCGGCGGTTAGGGCCGCCAGTTGGCCGTGACCGCCCAGTCTTCGGCGGCGGCGATGATCACGTCTACCACCGGGTCCTTGACATCGGTGTAGACATCGACGTCGGGGGTCTGCGCGGCCAGGGCCCGCTTGAAGGCGGCGTAACCGGCCACGGCGGCCGGATGGGCGCGGAACCAGTCACGGAAGAGCAGGGCCAGCCGCTCGTTGGGAGATCCGGTGCGGCGCACGTGCAGGTTGACGTCGCCAAGGCGGCCGCGACGGCGCCAGTACCGCTTGGCCCAGCGGTCCCGGGAGTCATCGAGACCGGCCGGAACGTGATCGTGGTTGTAAGGAAGGCGCTCGAAACCCAGGCCGGCCAGCGGAATCTCGAACGCGCTGGTGGCCTGGTCCAGGCTGGGGACGCTGATCTGCATGTCAAGGATGTCCTTGGCGGCCATCCCGGGGATGGAGGTGCTGCCGATATGCTCGATCCGCTCGGCCAGCGGGCCGAGCTGGCGCAACGAGGCGGCGAGTGCGGCGGCTCGCTGCGGCCAGCCGGCCTGGTAGGCCACGACGACGGGGCGCACGGGCTGCTCCTTCACAGGGCTGAGGCACATGGCTGAGATAGAGGTTGTCACCACCGCGGACCGTCCGCTGGGACGGCACCGTTGCCACCGCCCCGGAAGCT
>Ga0209166_10001812_pt1 | contig 17048 bp, 17 predicted proteins | sample Coa_R1_3_FD_187151 | JGI IMG/M metagenome (GOLD analysis project Ga0209166, IMG submission 187151) | Surface soil microbial communities from Centralia Pennsylvania, which are recovering from an underground coalmine fire - Coalmine... | ecosystem: Environmental > Terrestrial > Soil >... | reverse complement strand
CGTTATGAAAGCCGTGCTGCACCTTCAAGTGCAGGCTGGCATCCTTTGCGGTCAACGCGGTGTGTACCGCCATGAGTACGGCCGCGACCAAAAACAATCCCAGCACCACCCGAGCCTTGACCGGGATACGAGCGCCCCACCGGCGTGCGCCTTCGTAAAGCCATACCGCTTTGGCTCGTAGCTGTGCCATGGTTTCCTGGTTCATGGGAATCTGTATTTATTTTCGCTCGCAGCGGTGACGTGCTCCAGTTACCAAGGTGTAATTTCGCGCTCTTTGTGCCGGGTGCGCTACCCGTGGTGCGTTTTTCTGCGATAGGGGTGAGATGATTTTTATTCGCCGGGTCGGCCCCATTCCCTCACGCTGCCTAATTCGTCCACCCCTTCAGGTTCCTTTCATCTTCACCCTGTAACGTGGATCGCGCGGAGGTATCATTCCATGCCCCCTTCACGAGCGATCGCGATCGCTGTTGCCACCATGCTTTTCCCCATGCTGATATTTGCGCAAGAACAGGAGAAGAAAATTTCCCGAGCGGACTTGCCTCCAGCCGTCGAGAAGACTGTCGCTGAGCAAAGCAAGGGAGCCACGATCCACGGTTTCTCCGAGGAGAAGGAGAATGGGCAAACCTTCTACGAAGCCGAGTTAATAGTTAGCGGACATAGCAAGGACGTCCTCGTAGACGTGAACGGCAAGGTCGTCGAGGTCGAAGAACAGGTTCCCGCGGAATCGCTTCCCTCCGCCGTTCACAACGCTCTGCAAGCCAAAGCCGGAAGCGGCAAGCTTATCAAAGTTGAGAAGCTCACCAAGAATGACAAGCTCGTAGCCTATGAAGCCAAAGTCCTGACCAACGGGAAGAAGTCGGAGGTTCAGGTCGGTCCCAACGGGGAAATCTTGGACCATGAGGAATGATGCTTACCAGGACCCAATCCTTCCCACTCTCACTACACACTATGTCGCGTCGCCTTGTCGTCTGGCTCAATCACTGGAGGATCTCATGCGCATTCGCAATGTATCTACCGGCTTTCTGATCGCATTCGTGCTCTTCACACTCGGCGGACGCGCCGCCGCGCAAGGCACCTGGGCCGTCGAAAAGACATTTCACATCGGTGGTGAAGGCGGCATGGACTACATCACCCTCGACGCCAAGAATCACCGCCTGTACGTCCCTAGAAGCACCCACACCATGGTTATTGACGCCGATTCGGGCAAGACCATCGCCGACATTCCCGGCCAGAAGCACAACCACGGCGTGGCCCTCGTTCCCGAGGCCGGACGAGGATTCATCAGCGACGGCGAAGGCTCGGTCGTGATCTTTGATCTCAAGACCAACGCTGTCCTGGGCACGGTCAAAGCCCAACCCGATGCCGACGGAATTATTTACGACAAAGCCAGCGGCTTGGTGCTGGTCGTCTCCGGCGACAACGGAGTCCTTTTGACCCTCAAGCCCGATGCTGATCCCAAAACCGCAACTATCGACCCTCCGATTGAATTAGGCGGCAAACCCGAGTTTCTCGCCTCCGACGGTGCAGGCAAGATCTACGTCAATCTTGAGGACAAAGACCAGGTTGCCGTGGTCGACATCAAAGCCCGCAAAGTTCTGGCGCACTGGCCAGTCGCTCCCGGCGGCTCCCCAGTCGGAATGGCCATTGACACCGAGAAGCACCGCCTCTTTGTGGGATGCCGCAAGCCGCAGAAATTAATTGTGATGAGCACCGACGACGGCAAAGTCATTGCGGATCTCCCCATCGGCGCAGGCGTGGATGCCACCCGCTACGACGGTCACCAGGCCTTCGCCAGTTGCCGCGACGGCAAACTGGTCGTTGCCAGAGAGACCTCCGGCAAGTGGGAAGTCCAGCAAACTGTGACCACCGCAGTCGGCGCGAAGACCATGGACATCGACCCCGAGAACCATAAGGTCTATCTGCCCACCGCCGAATTTGAGGAGGCCAAGCCAGGAACTCGTCCCGCCGCCAAGCCCGGGACTTTTATGATCGTCGTCGTGGCACGCCACTGAGCATGGCTATGAGGAACGGTTTATCTGGCGCGGGCGACCTCGCCCGCGCCGCCTTGCGGCCGGAAATTTCAGCCAAACCCGGATGGCGCTGCGGCTAATTAGCCGGTCGCTCTCGGCGCCAACCTCTGAGGTGGCGGACAAAACTTCCTCAGCGTAGCCAGCAGATGATCCGCCACGCTTTCCGATTTGGAGAGCACCTCTTGAATTCCGGCAGACCGCGCTTCCCGCCGAAGTTGTTCTCCGTTGTGCATGGTCAGCATCACGATTGCCGTATTCGGCGCCGACAAAATGATTTGTCGGGCCGCGTCAATCCCGTTCATCACCGGCATCTGGAAATCCATGATCACGACATCCGGGCTCAGTTCCTGGACTTTATTCACGGCCACCTGGCCGTTCTCCGCCTCACCGCAGATCTGCCACTCCGTATTTTTCTCGATGCAAGACCGCAGGGCATGACGGATTAACTCACTGTCATCAACGATCAGAATTGTAAAAGACAATTGGCCGCCTTTGCCCTTTGCAGGCTGCTGGCCGGGACTCGTGACACAGTCGTAGGAGAGTGGCGGACGGCTGGATTAAGGGTTCCTTCACCCTACGCGCCGTGTCAGCGAAGTAAATACGGCGATTACTGTACGCCAGCAGACATCTGAACGCGCGGCAAGCTACAAAGAAAAGTGATTCCACGCGTTCTGCTAGAATGCCTGCCGTGAAACGAAGAACCTTCCTTCAGGCGCTGCCTGCAGCCACATTGCTTCCCGCATCCCTTTGGGCCGCTTCTCAGCAACGCAACGCCAATCCCACGCAAGCCGGGGTCGTTTACGAACTCCGCGTCTATCATGCCGCTCCTGGAAGACTGGCCGACCTGCTGTCGCGCTTCCGCGATTACACCATAAAAATCTTTGACCGCCACGGGATGAAGAGCGTTGCCTATTGGACTCCCCTCGACGAGCCGGAGAAGAGCAACACTCTCATCTACATTCTTCAGCACCCCAGCCGCGAAGCCGCAGCTGCCAACTGGAAATCCTTCCAGGACGATCCCGAGTGGAAGGCCGTCAAAGAAAAATCCGAGGCCAACGGCAAACTCGTGGAAAAAGTTGACTCCACCTATCTAGCCCTAACCGACTTCTCTCCACGATTGTCCTAGCACGATTGGCATAGAATGATGTTGGACAGGAGTTGGACCATGAAATATCGAATTGCAATGTGGGCTGCTGCGGGTTTCATAATTGCGGCTTTATGGGCCCTCTTTGCCATCGCAACCTTCTCCTCAGCCGTCGAACGAATGCGGGAAGTCTCGGCTCTTATCAGCTTAACCTGCCCCATAGCGATCGCCGGCAGGCATTACCCAATTAGTCTCGTGCAGGCGTTAGCGGCGAATACCGCTACCTATGCGCTGGCTGGCTTCATCGTGGAGACGCTGCGGCGCCAACTGCACCACGCAAAATAATCAAATAAGAGAAGTCGCAGGACCTTCAAAATCTATGGGCCGAACACATAAGTAGCACCAGGTCCGGGACTTTGAAAGTCTGGATCCCAGTGAACCTGTGGAGCACCAATGACGAGGGTGCTCCCGCTGAGCGCGATTGCGGATCCAAAATTATCCGTAGAAACACCGTCCAATGATGTGAATTTCGTTCGAAATCTGGATGTGCTCTTCCAACCCCCCGCCGGCTTGCTAAAAGCATATGCCGCTCCCGGATTCGGCGCCATTGGATAGTAAGGGCCCGGCGCACCTAGGAGGGCGATATTACCAGCCATCAGCACCGAGGTCCCCAGCAGATCAAATGCGACCTCGTCGCTGGCTCTCAGCTTCGCAGTTTCAGTGGCGTTCACCCAGCCAGTGGGCGGCTCAACATAGATGTAGCCAGCTCCGAACTGTTGTCCGGAAGGATGATTAGGGGAACCCACAAGCACGGTATTGCCGCTGATCGAGACTGCGTAGCCAAACTGGTCTGAAACAAGGCCATCGGATGGAGTCAGCCTCGCAGTTTCCGTCATGTTAGTCCAGCCGCTGGACGGTTTGACGAATACGTAGGCCTCGCCCGTAAAACCCTGCAGATAGGCACCCACTGCGACGTTATCCGCGTCGATGGAAACCGTCTCGCCGAACCACCCAGGGCCTTGGTTGCTGTCCGAGGCGGTGAGTTTCGCGGTTTCTGTCATATTCTGCCATCCGCTTGCGGGTTCCACGAAAACATACGCTTCGCCGTCTGAGTCAGAAACAGGCGCTCCCACTACGATCGTGTTCCCGCTAATCGCTACGGACCATCCAAACGGGTTGCAAGGGTAGTTATCCGAGGGCGTCAGCGTGGCGACTTGCTGCGATTGGTTGCCAGACACGGTGAATACGTAGGCTGCGCCGGGATTTGAACTGCACCCTCCGGACGCGTTTGGCGCACCCACCACGAAGGTGTTCCCGCTGATGGCGAGCGAGGCGCCAAATGTCTGGTACGGTACGCCGCCGGAGAGCGTCAAGGTGCTCGTCTGCGCCATATCGCGCCATCCACTCGCAGGCTTGGAGTAGATGTTTACTACTCCTTGCTCGATGTTGTTTCCCACCGTTCGATAGGGAGCGCCCACCAGCACAACGTTTCCCGCCACTGCCACCGACTGGCCCATGGAATCCCCGGACGCACCGTTCCTGGTGATGAGTTCCGCGACTTGCCTCAGAGTTTGCGCGGTGCCCACCGGGACCAGGACGCAAACCAGAGCGAGTAAGGCTCCAGCACGATTAGACACAACGGAACTCATGGAGCACCTCGAGGGGAAAGGGCGTGCGCGCCATCCTAGCGGTTTCGGGGCAAACCGTCACGGATTGTGCAAGAGGGCTGGCAAGGTGTCAAGAGTTTTCTCCCTCCACATTTGCGCCTGAGACCTCGCTTTGGCGGCCCCGTTCTACGACTTAGACCTAGCCCTGGTGGGCCCACCAGGATTTGAACCTGGAACCAACAGATTATGAGTCTGCTGCTCTAACCGTTGAGCTATGGGCCCGCCCACGTTACTTATATCAAAGGCGGGCCCGTTTTGCTGCGATCTGCCGCGCTCTAGTGCACAGCCGCGGTTGCCCGAATCACCTCACGCGCCCGGTTCTGCTCGTTCATCAGCACCACCACGGGTTCGTGCGTCGCCAACTCCGCCTCGCTGTAGCTGGAATAGGCGCAGATGATCAGAATGTCTCCGATGGCCGCCTTTCGCGCCGCCGCCCCGTTCAGCGAAATCTCTCCCGAGCCACGTTTCCCCTTTATCGCGTAAGTACAGAAGCGCTCGCCGTTAGTGACATTGTAGAGCTCGATATATTGGTTCGGCAGGATCCCCGACAGTTCCAACAGTTCTTCATCGATGCCGCACGAACCCTCATAGTCGAGGCAAGCCTGGGTGACGCGCGCGCGGTGGAGTTTGGCTTGAAGCATGGTTCGTATCAATGGAAACCTCCGGCCAGCAGGTCTTCTGCTTTGTAAGTTGTGAATAGAAATCGAAAGGCGCAACGAAGGACGCCGCCGAAAACCGTGTCCTCTCGGTTCACACTCGGATAACTTCGCCGATGCGAGCATCCCCCAAACCTCACCGCGCTGGGATCAGGTAAATACCTTAAGGGGACGTAAGAAATAATTGAGAAAAAAGACTCGAACCGGCGAAGCTCAACACCGCCATGAATCGCCGCCCACCAAATTGGGAGCGCGGCAAGATTGAGGCAGAACCTCCTTGATCGCCTCGATTACCAGATCAGGCTTGTCGAGTTTGCGCAAAATGCCCGCTATTGCGGCAATCACCGGCTTCGAATTTCGTGAGACGCGCAACAGATCGGCCTGCGATATCCGTAGCGAATCGTGACCATAATAAAGAAGGCGTCCCGCGAGGACGCCCGAACCTGAAACTCGAAACCCGCAACTCGAAACTCCCCTACACCTTCGCCCCCTTCGCCAGCTTCCTCCCCGCCCCCGCCAACTCTGCTAGCGACGGCACCGACTCCGCCTGCGTCAGCCTTCGTTCCGGCATCGTCGCTGCCGGATTCTTGAATGCCTCGACCAACATCTCAATCGCCAGATCGGTATTCGGCGGAATAAAAATCGTTGCCGCCAGCGTCCCATTCTTCACCCACGACTGCCCGGTCTTGGGCATGCCGTCACACCCGGTAATCGGAATCTTCATCCACCGTTCACGATCTGCTCCGCTGATCTCGCCGAACGCCTTGCGCGCGCCCATCGCCATGCTGTCGTCCTGCGCTCCCACCAGATCGATGTGCGCCTCCATCGATGTCCGTAAACGCAGCCACGAGCTGACCGCGCGGTACGCACTCTCTTCGGTCCAATTGGCGCGCATGGTCTTTACTTGAATGTTCATCGGCTTGATCTTGGTCATCCCCACCGATCGTTGTTTGGCCGCCGAGCTGTTGTTCGGACCTTCGATATACAGCATCGATCCGCCATTCGGGAGCAGCGCCGTAAATTGCTGTCCCTGGATTTTTCCCACCTCTTCGTGATCCGACGTGATCGCGAATACCGGCACCTTATACTGCCGCCGCAATTCCATGATGTAGTCCACTTCATGATTCAGCACCACCCAGCCAATCCCCGCCGCCGCCGCCGCTCGCGCCACCTGCGGAAACGCCGTACCTCCCGCAGGCTCAAACATGATCGCATCCGGCTTCGCCACCGACGCATCCTGCACGTAGTGCAGCAACTGCTGGCTTTGGGTCAACGCATCGTTATTCGCGTGAATGATCTTCACATCCACGCCGAAACGCCGCGCCGCCTTCTCTGCCGCCGCCGCCTGCTCCTGCTGATAGTCGTTGTCGTTGTTGGTGAGTGAAACCAGAAAGCTGAGCCGTTTCATGAGGGTCCCTTATCCCGGATCATAGGCTCATCGATTCCCGTAACCAACGTAACCACGGTAACCAACGCCGGCTAAGGTTGAAGGGATAAGTCTGAACTGAGTACTGAGAAGCTATCTCATAAACGTTGCGCCGTGAATAACACTTGCATCTCGGGCGAGTTTGAAGCAAATCAAGGGCATGGCGGATCTCACCGACGTGCAGTGGGAACGGATCAGGCCCTTGGTGGAGTTTGGACAACGGCGCCGTGCCGACAACCGGGGCAGACCCTGGCGGGAAGCACGGCAAGTGCTGAACGGCATGTTGTGGGTGTTACGGACGGGTGCACCTTGGCATGATCTGCCCGCGCGATACGGTCCGTACCAGACCTGCCATCGCCGTTTCCAGCAGTGGCAACGCGGGGGAGTATTGGACGGCATTCTTTGGGCGTTGGCGGAAGACTTGTTGGCGCGCGGACAGCTCGGTCTGGAAGAGACCTTTATCGACGCCTCCTTCATGGGGGCGAAAAAGGGGGCGATGGCGTTGGTCGAACGCTCATCGGCAAAGGGAGCAAGCTCATGGCAATCGCAGACTGCCATGGTCTTCCTATCGCCCTCTGGGTTACGAGCGCTTCGCCGCATGAGCAAAAGCTGGTCGAGACTACGCTCCAACACCGCTTCGTGGCCGACAAGCCGAAACGATTGATTGGCGATAAAGGGTATGACAGCGACGCAGTGGTTGATCGGCTTGCCCAGCAGCACGGAATCGAGTTGATCGCCCCGCATCGTCGTTATCGCACACGCAGGCACCGCCAGGATCGGCGAAAACTCCGGCGTTACAACCGCCGGTGGAAGATCGAGAGGCTCTTCGCCTGGCTGAAGAACTTCCGACGCCTGCTGGTGCGTTGGGAACGTCATAGCAACAACTTCCTCGGCATGGTTCAACTTGCTTGCATGTTGATTCTGTTGAGACGTTTGTGAGACCACTTCTGACTACTGAGTACTGACAATTGCCTACTCTAACCGCCCGCCGCAGCGCCCTTAGCCGCGTCTCCGAGAAATGTCTTAAGACAGACGTCCAGAATTCCCCGGCTTTCCTCTGGCAGATCCACGAAGCGGAACGGCTGCATCCAGCCTTGCGTAGCCCACATCGGAAACAGCATCTGCGCCTTGCTCCGGATCGTGGTCTCGCCGATGTGGAAGATCAATTCCACTTCCAGCTTTTCATCCAGCGGCTTTTCGAAATGAATGACCCCTCCCGTAATCGAGAGCTGATGAAACGCCGCTCGCAGCGAGCGCTTGTTCGGTAGCCGCACCAGCACCAGCACCGACCCGCGCAGCTTCACGCGAAATGGCCGTTCGTTCAGCCTGGTTTGATGGCCGGACTGCGTCGGCGCTGTCGAATCAGTTTGCTCGGACATGGTCTTGTCCAGAGTATGGCAGCGCCCGTGGACTTCGCGAAGTTACCAAAGAACAAGAGCGCAGACTGTTTCTTCGATTGCTGATGTTCTTTTATAAAGGGGGGGCCAAAGAGGGTGCCCAACCCCTGTCGCGTTCTTTGCGACAGAGCCTGCCCTCACCTTGCCGAAGGGGTGGGCATTTTGACTTCCTGAATGTTCACTGGAATTCTGAGAGGGACGCTCGAGGCCGTTTCTATTTGCGTCCCGGATGTATCTCCGCGCCTTCCGACACCAGGTTGTAAGGCCAGACTTTCTTTTTCGCAGCCACCGTGCTGGCCTCCGCCGGCTTCGCCCCATTGTTCACGGGATCGTTCTTTGCCGCTACTCCCCAGTCCTCCGGCGGATTCGCAATCCCCCACACATTTCCATGCGTATAGAGCGAAGCCCCAACCAGGAAATACTGCCCATCATTGCCTAGCGGCAGGCAATTCGCCACTTGCCCGGTCACACTGCCGCCGCCCGGCAATCCACTGAGCATGATCGGTGTTCCGACCTGCAACTCTTCGGAGCTGCGAAACCCGCATCCCTGCGCGCTCACAATCAGCAACATGCACCGGTCCCCAAACGGCCGCTTCCGGTCCAGGCTGATGACGCTCACCGGAATTTCCACGCGCACTCGCGTGCTCCGGCGCAACGGCTTGGCGGTCAGAATTTCCATGACTTAACATTTCGGCAAAAACGCGCCGAAACCTTATTTATTGTGGCAGATTCAACCCCGATCCCAATGGTGACAAAGGTAACCCCGCTGTGGGCTGGAACAGGGTGAAAGGGTTCACCTCCGCGCATTCTTCCGCGCTTGCTCCACTCCCGCCCGAATCCCGCTCCTCACTGCCCGCACATATCCCGCTCGATTCATGGCCGCCATCGTCGTCGCCGCGATTCCCCCCGGCGTCGCTGCTTCCTCCAACAATTCCTCCAGCCCCACACCACTCTCTCGCCAGGAATGAATCCCATCCGCCAGCGCATGCGCCGCCGCCGTCAATGCCGTCGCCCGGTCCAGTCCCGCATCCTGCGCCGCCCGCGCCAGCGTCGTCAGTGCATGATAGCCATGGCTTGACGAATACGTCACGGTAAACGCATCAAACTTCTGTTCCGGAATCTCGATGACCTGCCCCACTCGCGCAAACAATTCCCACACCTGATTTCGTTCTTGTTTTCGCACGAGACGGTCAAAACAAATTCCGGTCAGCCCTCTTCCCATCCGGCACACCGGACTCGGCATCGCCCGTACCCATCGCGCCGGCCGCCCCAACCAGGCCCGCAAATTCTTCAACGGAATCCCCGCCGCCAGACTCACGCACAATCCCGGCATCGCCCCACACTCCTCGACTTCCCGCAGCATCTCCTTCACTGACCGCGGACGCACCGCCACAATCAGCATCTCCGCGCGCTCGATCGCCGACTTCAGATCGCGCGCCACCTCCACCCGCGACTCCCTCCGCAACGCCCGCACCTTCTCCGGATGCCGGTCATACACCACAATCTCCCGCCGATCCCCCGCCAGCCGCAACCCCGCAGCCAGCGCCCCCGTAATCCTTCCGCCTCCAAGAAACACCGTAGTCTTCACGTCTAACCTTTATCTAGTTCTGAGAAAAATAGAGTCTGCACAACCGTGGAAGAGCGGCCCTTCAGGGCCGCGATAGCATCGAGAATAATCCGGGCTTTAGCCCCTGTGGCCCTAATCCGCCGTGCCTCCGCCATCCACCACGAGCGCCGTTCCCGTCATGAATGACGAATCATCCGACGCCAGAAACAGCACCGCCTTCGCAATTTCCTCCACCGTCCCCACCCGTCCCAGCGGACGATTCGCGCATCCCGCGATGTACTCCTCCCACTTCAGCCCGCGCATTTTCGCGTCCGCCGGCAGCATCGGCGTCTCCACGTCGCCCGGACACACGCAATTCACCCGAATCCCTTGCGGCCCGTGATCGATGGCCATCGCCTTCGTCATCAGCACCACGCCGCCCTTCGACGCGCAATACGCCACCGCATGATCGCCGCCCACAATCCCCCATCCCGAAGCGTTATTGATGATCACTCCGCGCTTGCGCGCAATCATGCCCGGCAGCGCAGCCTTCGACATCAGAAACGTGCCTTTCAGGTTCACGTCAATCTGCTCATCCCACTCGCGCTCCGAACACTCGACCGCGGTCTGCGGATAAAACACGCCCGCATTGTTGAACAGGATGTCGATCCCACCAAACGCCTTCACAGTCGCGTCCACTGCATGCCGGCAATCCTTCGCCGCGCTCACATCCGCCCGCACAAAGATCGCCTCGCCACCCTCGTGCCTGATCCGGTTGACCACGTTCTTCCCGCGCTCCGCATTGCGCCCCGTGATCGCGACACACGCCCCCTCGCGCGCGAACAGCAAAGCCGTAGCCTCGCCTATCCCCGACGTCCCGCCAGTAATAAGAGCTACTCGATCCTTAATCCGCATTCGGTCTTCCTTCGTGATCCTTCGTGTCCTTCGTGGTTGATGATTTTCCCCTTCACCGCGAAGCCAGCCCGCCCGCCGTCTCCCCGCCATCCATGGTGAACACCTGCCCCGTGGCGAAGGCCGCATCCTCCGAAGCCAGATACGCAAACAGCCCCGCAATCTCCTCCGGCGTCGCGTGTCTTCCCAGCGGAATCTTCCCATTCACCTCCGCCAGCATCGCCTCCGAATACTCCGCCCGCTGCATCGGCGTCAACACATATCCCGGAGCCACCGCGCACACCCGCACCCGCGGCGCCAGCTCCAGCGCCATCGACTTCGTCAGCTCAATCACCCCCGCCTTGGTCGCGTTGTAATCCGCGTAATATGGATACCCCATCAGCCCATTGGTCGACGCCGTCTGCAGAATCACTCCGCTGCCGCGCTCCCACATATGCCGCGCCGCCGTTTGCGCCACATAGAACACTCCTGTCAGATTCACCGCGATCACGCGATCCCACTCCTCCGGCGTGATCTCCAGAAATTTATGCCGGATGCTGATCCCCGCATTATTCACCAGCACGTCCACGCCATCCATCAGCCGGATCGCCTCGGCAAACGCCGCCTCCACCTGCATCAGGTCGGTGACGTCGGCAATGATCGCCTCAGAAATGCCCGCCTCCGAAATACCCGCCGCGCCAACTCCGCGCAGTTCGCGCTTGATGTGCTCGCAAGCCGTCGCATCGCGATCCAGCACGCACACCCGCGATCCCTCTTCCAGGAACCGCGCCGCCGTAGCCGCCCCAATCCCGCTAGCCCCGCCAGTGATCAATACGCGCTTGTCTTTCAAACCACGCATGCAGTCTCCTCATGAGCGTGAGCAATGACGACCGAGTACTGGGTAGTGAGTACTGGCCTCAGCACCCCTTCGCCCGCACCGCAATCGTCTGCGGCACCGCCCGCAGCTGGCGCATCAACTCCTCATCGCACTTCTGGTTGATGTCATAAATCGCGTACCCCAGATTCCCCCGCGTATTCAGCGACTGCCGCTCGATGTTGATCCCGCGGTCTCCCAGGATGTCGTTGATCGCCCGCAAAATTCCCGGCACGTTGTGATGGATATGCATCAGCCGGTACGATCCCTCTTCATACTCCAGATGACACTGCGGCAGGTTCACGCTCAGCGTCGAGTCCCCGGTCTTCACATAGTCGAGCAGCTTCGCCGACACGAACGACCCAATATTCTGTTGCGCTTCCTCGGTCGAACCTCCAACGTGCGGCGTCAGGATCACATTACCCAACCCCTGCAGCACGCTCTTGAATCCCGCGCCCGACTCCGGCTCCGACGGAAACACATCCACCGCCGCGCCCGCAATCTTGCCCGTCTTGATATGCGCGGCCAGCGCGTCGTGATCCACCACAAACCCGCGGCTCAGGTTCAGGAAGCACGCGCCCTCTTTCATGGCGCGGAACTCGGCATCGCCAAACAGATCCTGATTTTCTTTTTTCCCATCCACGTGCAGCGTGACCACGTCCGCCATCTCCAGCAGCTCGCGGAAGCTGACGCCGCGCGCATTGCCCCGCGCCAGCACGTGCGCCGAATCGTAGAACACCACGCGCATGCCCATCGCCTCGGCCAGCTCCGACAGCTGCGACCCGATCTTGCCATAGCCCACAATCCCCAGCGTCAGCCCGCGGACCTCATGCGCCCCCGCCGCCGACTTGTTCCACTCGCCGCGATGCATCTCGCTCGACGCCTGAAACGTCCTCCGCAGCAGCATGATGATCTCGCCCATCACCAGCTCCGCCACCGAGCGCGAGTTCGAATGCGGATCGTTGAACACGGCGATCCCGCGCTCGCTCGCCGCCTTCTGATCGATCTTGTCCACCCCAATGCAGAACGCGCCCACCGCCACCAGATTCTCGGCCGCCGCGAGCACCGCCGCCGTAATCCGCGTCTTCGAACGCACGCCCAGCATCGAAGCGTCGCGCACCTTCTCGACCAACTCGCGCTCCTCGAGCGCCGCCTTGTGCGCCTCGACTTCATATCCCGCCGCCCGAAACGCCGCCGCCGCCGCCGCGCTGATGTTCTCCAGCAACAGAACTTTCAAGCACCCTCCCGTGATGTATGGGTCAACAAGTGAAGACCAACGTAGGATTATCTCAAACGCAGCCCGCGTAGGGCCGGACGCATTCGTCCGGCCAGGTTTGGGGACACGTTCACGTGGAGATGGGTTTTATGTGGGGACGGCCGCCCTCGGCTGTCCAGCGGCCCGGGAATGTCAGGCCGCTTTTAAGGCGGCTTAGGGGCGAAAAGTACTCCTGCAACACATGAATCACATAAATGTACATACAATAGTATCAATTCAATGAATAAAGCGCGTGAATGGTTCAGGTTGCGATGGCGCCGTAGCGGGCTTCCTCCAAGTTCAAACCGCAGCGTCGCCGTGACAGGTAGGACTCCACGAACGACTTGATCTATAGCATGAGCGGTCGATCGACATAGCTCTTGGGTCAATGAGCGCTATGCCCTGGTTTCCACAGTTATTTTTCGGGTCTAGCTCCTTCTGCTAGGATAGACGTCAGCGTAGAGGACGCACCCGGTCCGCGGAAAGGGTAGAAGCCCACCTTCAGATTACGAGCTTTGCGAACCTTCTTTCAGCCCGAATTGTCGGACAACGGGCGCTTGCATTGAAAGGAGGTCGCCATGCCGACCAATTCTCCAGAAGCCCACCGCCCGCTTCCCGAACGCCCTAACGTCCGTCATCTGAAAGACCAAGCCAAGGATTTGCTCAAGGCGGGCGCGGCCCAATCGATCACCGAAGCACAGTTCAAGATTGCTCGTAGTTACGGATTCCCCAGTTGGCCAAAGCTCAAGGCGCACGTTGATTCACTCGAACAGATCGGTGAACTCAAGCAGGCCATCGACACCAACGATCTCTCTCGCGTGAAGACTTTGATGACGCGCGACCCGGCGCTGCATCAGGCTCCGCTGGGCTATGGAAAGAATGGACCTCTCACCTGGGTTGCAGAATGCCGCGTACCCTGGGCGCCGCCCGGCCCGGAGAGGCTGGCCATGGCCGCCTGGATGATTGACCATGGCTCCGATCTCCATCAGGGAGGTGATGGGCCGCTCATGAGGGCCGCGCTCCGAGGCGATCGCATTCCGATGATGGAACTTCTTGTGTCGCGCGGCGCCAACGTGAATGCGTTGTGGGGCGGATACTATCCCATCATCTTTGCGCCCTGTGAAACCCTCGAGCCATTGGCGCTGAAGTGGCTGCTGGAGCACGGCGCTAATCCCAACCCGCCAGGTCAGCGGGAGAAGTATCCCGGCACAGCGCTCGATTTCGTGATCGGCACGTACGGACGTTCCGCCGACCTCGCCACGTGCATGGAGATCCTGATTGAAGCTGGCTGTCCCACGAAATACAAGGTTTCCGCCGTCTTGGATTTGTTGCGCAACCGGCTCGACCTTCTCGTCCGGCACCTGGATGCCGATCCTATGCTCGTGCATCGCCGGTTTCCCGAACTCACTTTCGGAAGCACCGCCGAACGCCGTCTGACCTTACGAGGAGCAACACTGTTGCATGTGGCAGCGGAGTACGGCAATCTGGAAGCCGCAAATCTGCTTCTGGATCGTGGCGCAGACGTTAATGCCCGCGCCACGATCGATGACGCCGGCGTCGGCGGGCAGACACCGATATTTCATGCCGTCAGTCAGTTCTACGACTGGGGACTAGCGGTGACTCGGCTGTTGCTGGATCGCGGAGCAGACCTCTCGGTGCGCGTAAATCTTCCCGGCCACTATGAACGGCCAGATGAAGTGGTCAAGTGCACGCCTTTGGGATACGCCCTGCTATTTCCCGCTACCCATGGCCCTCGCCCCAGCAACACCACGATTCTATTGCATGAACGTGGCGCACCGGAGTGAAGCACTGACCGGCCCACCTCCATGTGGACGTGGGCCTGGGTTGGTTGGCATAACGTTCCTCGATATCGGCGCGCTAGATGCTCGCCCGCGAAGTTTGAATCGCTGGTTTGCAACTGTCCTGACCCAGTCATCCTGAGCGCAGGCGAAGGATCCCTATTACCCGGTCATCCTGAGCGCAGGCGAAGGATCCCTATTCGCCAGACCCAACTGCGATGATTACGGGAATTCTCCCGATGTCGACCGCACAGCGAGAACTCCCCCCAACGCCATCGTACACAGACGATGCCAGGGATCCTGTGTTAACCCCTGTCATCCTGAGCGAAGTCGAAGGACCTTGTGCTAACCCCCTGTTAACCCCTGTCATCCTGAGCGGAAGAGAAGGACCCCATATGCTTAAAACCATTCCAGCCGATTCAGGGAATTCTCCCGATATCGAGAGCGCTATAACAACTCCCTGCACCCCGCTAGTCCCAGAAGATGCAGGGATGCTTCCACCCGGAATCCAATTCACTCTCCGCGAACCAGTTCCTCCCCTCAGGATGACAACCTAAGTGGAGCAGCGGGCGCCCTCGCCCGCCGCCTTTGCCTTTGATCTTGGTCTTGACTCTCCCGACGCACAAGCTCCACCGCCCGACCTCAGCATCTGGCTCTCGCGTGCCCCTCCCCGCCACCCTCGCGCCCCTTTGCATTCCCGCCCCAGGTGTGCAAAGGACCGTCAGGGGGGCCTCACGCCCAATGCTGCACCCTGTTCGCTTCTGGGGAGTCACCGGCAAAGAATGAAGCTCTCCAGATATAGGTTCCCAAAAAAGAACCTCGTACTCCGCAAATATGCCGAACATTCAAAGATTAAGTAGTCTCAACGGATCGTATTAAGTTACGCTGGTCTTGCGAAAAATGTAGGTTTCGAAGCGAGTGAAGCGTAAGAAGACTAAAGTAGCCTCGGCACGCCAGCCCTCCAAGCCAAAGCCGTGGACGCGCCAGTCTCAATCGGACGGCATTGCTACCTTCCGATTAGCCTCGTGGTCCCATTTCTTTGACTTTCTAGAGGCAGAGGTTTTTCAACCATCCCAATCGCCAAAACACACCTACATATGGCGTGGCCAGCGTGACAAAGAGTGGAGCCTCAGTTCTTCCTTAGATCGCCTCCTAGCGAGACTTAACTTACTAAATTCGAATGACTTGGATCATAGCCTCGCAGAACACCTCGAGTCTTTCAGATATGCAACCCGCGGACGGCGTGGGCCGACCCCCGCATCACTCTTGGAAGATGACTGGTGGGCACTCGGCCAGCATTTCGGTTTGGCGACTCCACTTCTCGACTGGACACGCTCTCCCTTTGCAGCAGCTTATTTTGCATTTGAACTTAATGCCGATCCGACTGACTACAGAGCAGTGTACGGTCTAGATCAGAACGCCGTCAGGCAAAGAAACGATGATCTGTTGGAGGGCGAGAGTCTGGAGAAGGGGCGGCCGCGGGTCGTCGATTTCATAGATCCAATGTCGGACGAAAATCAGCGCCTGGTTAGCCAAGGCGGGTTATTCACCAGGGCACCAGTCGGCATATCGATTGAACGATGGTGGCTCAAGAATTCGAAGGCTCGCCGACGACCGTCCTTCTGAAAATAGAAATTCCGGATCAGGATCGGCCAATGTGCCTGCGGACACTCGAGCGAATGAACATCAATCACCTGTCGCTCTTTCCTGATCTCAGCGGGGCATCGCGCTACACTAACCTCAAGCTGGAATTGAAGTAATTAGGACGGTCATGACCACACAGCCAATGTACGTGCCCATACTCAAAGGAAAGGAAGGGGAGTTTGCGGCCCTCGAGGAACTGAAACCTCAGGTTCGGAATATCATGATGCCTCTGATTGAAATTCCAGACATTCCCTACGATTATGTTAATGAGCGTCCAGCGAGAACAATGGACGAGCATGTGTCAGGAATTGCTGAAAGGTTGAGACGATGCTGGCCCGACAGGCCTCTGTACTTGGATCTCCCTTGGTTCCAGAGCGACGAGTGCTTACAGGATGGTCGTGTTGCTCTGGAAGCCGTGCTAGCCGACTGCAGTTCGAGAGGTGTGAAAGCCGTCCCGGTTGTCTCGCGAAGAAACTCACCAAAATACCTTTCAGCTGCCAGCCGCCACGCACGAAAAGAAAAATCCGGCGCCTCGCTTCGGCTCACCGTTAAGGATTTCGAAGAAGACGTGGACCTCGTCGCGGAAGTCGACCAGTTATTGCTCACGCTCGGGCCAACGAGTCAGTCATCCATCGATCTCATCCTCGACCTGGAAGATCTCGGCGCTGACGACGGCAAAGCGGTCCTCATCGCCCGGTCCGTGTTTTCGATGATTCCAAACAAGGAGGGATGGCGACGCCTGATTTTGGTTGGCGCATCGTTCCCGGAAGATCTAAGCG
>Ga0209166_10001809_pt1 | contig 17064 bp, 28 predicted proteins | sample Coa_R1_3_FD_187151 | JGI IMG/M metagenome (GOLD analysis project Ga0209166, IMG submission 187151) | Surface soil microbial communities from Centralia Pennsylvania, which are recovering from an underground coalmine fire - Coalmine... | ecosystem: Environmental > Terrestrial > Soil >... | reverse complement strand
CGATCGAGCTCAGCAGCACGCGCCGCAGGGCATTGCCCACGGTAGTGCCGAATCCGCGTTCAAACGGCTGCGCCCAGAAGATGCCGTACTTATCGGTGAGGGAGGACTGATCAACTGCGAGACGTTTCGGTTTTTGAAAACCCTTCCAAAGCATGTGTTTCTCCTTCGGCCGTTTGGCTCAATGCTGACTCCCTGAACCGGTCCGGATTCAGGTCAAGCGCCAACAAAGGCTGATTTGGCTCGAACGTAAAAGACCAAAATTGAGCGATTTCGCGATCGGGCGATTGAGTGATTTTTCAATCGCAAAATGACCCGATGGCTCAATCCCTCAATTCAATTACTTGCTATACAACTCCACGATCAGCTGCTCATTCACCGGCAGCTGAATATCTTCGCGCTTGGGCAGATTCAGGATGCGCGCTTTGTAATTATCGCGATCCACTTCCAGCCAGCTGGGCAGCGTGCCGTGGCTGGAGAATTCTTTCGCCAGTTCGAGTACTGTGAGCTTCTTGCTGTTCTCGCGGATGGAAATTTCCTCGCCCGCGCTGACTTCATACGAAGGAATGTTGACCTTACGGTTGTCGACCGCGACATGCCCGTGGCGCACCAACTGCCGCGCCTGACGCCGCGATTGCGCGAACCCGAGACGGAACACGACGTTGTCGAGACGGCGCTCGAGCTGCTGCAGCAACTTCTCGCCGGTCACGCCCTTGGAGCGCGCGGCCTTCTCGAAGTAGTTGCGGAACTGGCCTTCCTGGGTGAAGTAGATGCGCTTGGCTTTCTGCTTCTCGCGCAACTGGAGACCGTAGCCAACGATCTTGGCCTTGCGGTCTTTCCCATGTTGTCCAGGGGCAAAATTGCGCTTCTCGATCGGACATTTATCGCTGAAGCACTTTGCACCTTTGAGGAACAGCTTCATGCCCTCGCGGCGGCATAGACGGCAGACTGCATCGGTATAACGTGCCAAGTTTTCTCTCCTTTAGATGATCGGTTTACGGGTTTGGCTTCACCCTTCCTCCCGGTCGAAAATCAATGTTTCAATGTTTCGAAGGTTTCAATGTTTCAAGGTTCTAACTTTGAAACCTTGAAAGTTTGCCACCTTGAAACCTCGCCCTGATTGCGGTCAGCTTACACGCGGCGTCGCTTCGGCGGACGGCAGCCGTTGTGCGGAATCGGCGTAACGTCGCGGATGGAGCGCACTTCGATACCGGCGGCTGCCAGCGCGCGCACCGCCGATTCGCGTCCCGATCCCGGGCCGCTCACCCGCACGTCCACGCTGCGGACTCCATGATCGCGCGCCATGTTCGCGGCATTCGACGCGGCCTGCTGGGCGGCAAAGGGAGTGCCCTTGCGCGATCCGCGGAAGCCAAGCGATCCCGAACTCTTCCACGACAGAACGTTGCCGTTCATGTCGGAGATGGTCACGATCGTGTTATTGAAGGACGCCTGCACGTAGGCCAAGCCATGCGGCACGTGCTTGCGCTCCTTCTTTTTGAAGGTTTTCTTCTTGCCTTTTTTCTCCGGTGCGGCTGGTGTGCCGCCCGCTGCTGCTGGTTTTGCCATAGTTAGCCTTTAGCTCTTAGCTTTTAGCCATTAGCTTGACACCTGCCGCGATCGAACGAACGGCTAAGAGCCAATAGCTGACAGCTCGGTCTTATGTCTTTGCTGTCGCCTTCTTCTTCTGGGCGACTGTTCCCTTGCGCGGACCTTTGCGGGTGCGGGCATTGGTATGGGTGCGCTGGCCGCGGACCGGCAGGTTGCGGCGGTGACGGAACCCGCGATAGGAGCCGATTTCGATGAGACGCTTGATGTTCATCGAAACTTCCTTGCGCAGATCGCCTTCCACCAAACCTTCCCCCTCAATGACCGTACGGATGCGGTTGACCTCTTCTTCACTGAGGTCCTGAACCTTCTTCATCGGATCGACCTTAGCCTCGTCGATAATGCGCGAGGCGCGAGGATGGCCGATGCCGTAGATGTACGTCAGCGCGATGTTGATGTGTTTCTGGCGGGGAAGATCCACGCCTGCAATACGTGCCATGTTTCGTTAACCTCTCAGCTTTTGGCTCTTGCTCTTGCTCTTAGCCTTTAGCTCTTGGCTCTTAGCGAAAAGCCAAGAGCTAAGAGTAAGGGCGAATTTCTACCCTTGGCGCTGTTTGTGTTTCGAGTTGACGCAGATCACCCGCACCACGCCTTTGCGGTGGATGATCTTGCACTTGTCGCAAATTTTCTTAACTGATGCTCGTACCTTCATAACCCAGCTTTCAGCTGTCAGCTCTCAGCCTTCAGCAAATCCTATTTATAGCGATACACAATTCTTCCGCGATTCAGGTCGTAGGGCGAAAGCTCTACCGCGACTTTGTCGCCCGGGAGGATGCGAATGAAATTCTTCCGCATCTTGCCGGAAACGTGCGCCAGCACCTGATGTTTATTCTCCAGTTCCACCCGGAACATGGCGTTGGGCAGGGGTTCCAGGACCACCGCCATCACTTCAATCGCGTCTTCTTTGCTCATGCACCCCTTAAGTAGCTCTTGGCCTTTAGCTATTGGCTCTTAGCTAAAAGCCAAGAGCTAAAAGCTAATAGCTCTTACTGCGTCAAAATCACCGGCCCGTCTTTCGTCACTGCGACGCAGTGCTCGAAATGCGCGCTGAAACTGCCGTCGGCGGTCACGGCGGTCCACTTATCGCCGAGCACCCGCGTCTCGGGCTTTCCGTAATTCACCATCGGCTCAATCGCGAGGACCATGCCTTCGCGCAAGCGGGCACCGTGTCCACGGGCGCCGAAGTTCGGAACCTGCGGCTCTTCGTGCAAGCGCGTCCCGATACCATGGCCTACAAACTCGCGCACTACGCTGAATCCGGCGGCTTCGACGTGCTCCTGAACCGCCGCGCCCACATCGCCGACGGAATTGCCGATCCGCACCTGCTGGATGCCGCGGTACAACGAGGCTTCGGTTACTTCCAGCAACTTCTTCAATTCCGGCTTCAGGCCGTTGCCCACCGGCACCGTGATGGCGGCGTCTCCATAGTACCCATCGAGGACCACGCCGCTATCAATCGAAACGATGTCGCCTTCCTTCAGCACTCGCTTTTCCGACGGGATACCGTGCACAATTTCTTCGTTCACCGAGGTGCACAGCACGCAAGGATAATCGTAGTAGCCCTTGAATGCCGGCTTGGCGCCGAGTTCCTTAATCTTCTTCTCGGCGGCGCGCTCCAGATCCATCGTGCTCACGCCCGGAGCAACCAGCGCTTTCACATGATCCAAGACTTCGCGAACGATGTGGCCGCTGCGCCGCATCTTTTCAATCTCGCTTGCCGACTTGCAAACAATCGCCATGCTCTATTCTTACGCGTGATGATCTTCAAGAATCCGAAAGATCTGATCGGTGACGTCGTCCACCGGCAGATCGCCATTGACACAAATCAAGCGACCGGTGCGCTGATAGTAATCCGCTACCGGCCGGGTAAGCTCCTGAAATGCCGTAAGTCGTGGCTGAATCACTTCCAACCGATCGTCATTGCGGGCCACCAGCTTGGTCCCATGGGCCTCATCGCAAACTTCGTTAAAACGGGGCGGCTGGAAATGGACGTTATAGATCCGTCCACAGGTGGGACAAGAACGGCGTCCAGTAATCCGGAGCAAAAGTTGATTATAGTCGACGTCGAGCCGGATCACAATCGGCCATGCGCGCGTGGGAATCGAATTGTCAAAGAGCTCGTGGTCGAGCAGTGCATCGAGCCACCCGGCCTGGGACGCAGTCCGGGGAAAACCGTCCAAAATGTAGCCCCGCCTGGTGTCGGGCAGCTTCAGCCGTTCCTGGACCATGTTACAGACCAGGTCGTCGGATACCAGCTCGCCGCGCGCCATGACGGCCTTGGCGGCGAGCCCGAGCTCGGTGCCTTGAACCACATTCTCCCGCAGCAGATCTCCCGTCGAAATCTGGGGAATTCCGTAGCGTTCCATGATCCGCTTGGACTGAGTGCCTTTACCCGCACCCGGAGGCCCAAGCAGCACCACGGGACCCACTACACGCGAGGTTTCCTGCGCCATCGGCCTGGCCAAAGCCTCCCGATCTCAATCTCCTCGGCGCCCCAAAATTCCAGCCGAGGTGCAGCAACCCCCACAACTTACCAGCGGCGGCCGCGAATGCGCCCGCTGCGCGGCGTAAATCCATCATAGTGGCGCATGATCAACTGCGCCTCAATCTGCGTCACAGTATCCATCGCCACGCCGACCACGATGAGCAACGACGTTCCACCAAAGTAGAAGTTCACGCCCAACCCGTTGGTTACCCAAGCCGGCAAATTCTCGAAGAATCTTCCGACCGGACCATAGAGGTGGTTGAGGTGAATGCCGGCAATCATCCATTCCGGGATGAACGAAATAACGATCAGGTACAGCGCGCCCACCAGGGTGATGCGCGTCAGGACTTCATTGATGAAGTCCGCGGTGCGCTTGCCTGGACGAATCCCGGGAATAAACCCGCCATACTTGCGCATGTTGTCGGCAACTTCGCTGGGGTTGAACACGATCGAAACATAGAAGTACGCGAAGAAAATGATGCCGACGGCATACAGCAGGGTATAAAGCGGCTCGCCCCAACCGAGCCAACGAATCAGATCGCCGAAATAGCGGCTGTTGCGCAGCCCGTAGCCGATGGTCTGCGGCATGGTCAAAATCGACGACGCGAAAATGACCGGCATGACGCCGCCCGCATTCACGCGCAGTGGAAGATGGGTCGACTGACCGCCCATCACCTTGCGGCCCACCACGCGCTTGGCATACTGCACTGGGATGCGGCGCTCACTACGCTCCACGAACACGATAAATGCAACCACCGCGATCATGAAGATGAGCAGCCCGACCATAAGAGGGAAGGTCATCGCGCCCCAAGCTGCGTTTTTCGCCTTATCGATCAGGTCCACGACCCCGCGCGGGAGGCCGACCACAATGCCGGCAAAGATCAGCAGCGACATGCCATTGCCGACGCCGCGCTCGGTGATCTGTTCACCGAGCCACATGATGAAAGCGCTGCCGGTCGTGAGCGTCAGCATGGTCATCATGCGAAAACCCCAGCCCGGGGTCAGGGCGAAGCCACCCTTCTCCAGTCCGATGGCAATGCCGAAGGACTGGACGGTGCTGAGAATTACGGTGATGTAGCGCGTCCACTGCGTGATCTTCTTGCGGCCCAGTTCGCCTTCTTTCTGCAATTTGGCGAGCGGCTCGTAAACCACCGTCAGCAGCTGCAGAATGATGGACGCCGTGATGTACGGCATAATGCCGAGGGCAAAAATCGTCATGCGGCGCAACTGGCCGCCGGAGAACAGGTCAACAAATCCAAGCAGCGAACCGCTGGTACTGCCCTGGGCAAAGAACTGCTCCAGTTTGCTGGTGTCGATTCCCGGAGTCGGCAAGTGCCCGCCCAGCCGGTACACAAACAGCATTGCCAGGGTGAAGATGATCCGCTTGCGCAGATCGGGAATCCGAAAGATGTTCGCCAGCTTTTCAAACATTACTGCAAGACCTCAAACTTGCCGCCTGCCTTGGTGATCTTTTCCTGCGCCGACTTGGAGAATTTGTGCGCGCTCACGGTAATCGCGGTCTTAAGCTCGCCATCACCCAGAATCTTTACCGGATTCTTGGTCTTGATCACTCCCGCTTTGCGCAGCACGTCGGGATTGATGGTGCTCTCGCCGAGTTCCGCCAGCCGCTCCAGGCTCACGATGCTGTATTCCTTGCGGAAGATGTTGGTGAAGCCGCGCTTGGGCATGCGGCGGTGCAGCGGCATCTGGCCGCCTTCAAATCCGCGAATCATGCGCGAACCGGTGCGCGAGCGCTGCCCTTTGTGCCCGCGGGTGGAGGTCTTGCCCATGCCAGAGCCCATGCCGCGGCCTACGCGCTTGCGCTTGGTTGTCGCTTTTTTTGGTGCGTGAATATTGGATAAATTCATAAGTAAGCTCTCAGTTGTGAGCTCCGGGCTTTGAGTTCTGAGCTCCGAGTAAAATCAAAACACTCGAAACTCGAGGCTCGTGGCTCAAGGCTCTCAGTCCACAAACTCCACCAGATGCGGAACCTTGGCGACCATGCCGCGGATGGCCTGCGTGTCGGGACGCTCAATCACCTGGTTCAGGCGAGTGAATCCCAGCCCTTTAATCACTAACTTGTGTTTTTGCGGGGCACAAATCGCGGAACGCACCCACTTCAGCTGAATCTTTCCGCTGCCCGAATTCGTTTTCTTCGCCGTCATTTCAAACCTCAGTGGCTAGTGGCCAGTGATCAGTGGCCAGTATCCGAAATTGTCCTCTCGCTCTTGCTGGCCACTGATTGCTGATCACTGGCCACTGCTCTTACAGTTCTTGCGCGGTCTTGCCGCGTAGAATTGCAACGCTCTCTCGATTCTTCAACTGCTTCAAGGCGTCGAAGGTCGCTTTGATCACGTTGTGCGGGTTGGTGGTGCCGATCGATTTAGTGAGCACGTTTTGCACGCCCGCCGAAGTCATGACAGCGCGCACCGCGCCGCCGGCGATCACGCCCGTGCCTTCTGGAGCGGGCTTCAGCAACACCTTGCCGGAACCGTAGCGGCCCAGCACGAGATGCGCGATGCTGGTCTGCGTAAGATTGACCTTGACCAGATTTTTCTTGGCCGACTCAATCCCTTTGCGGATGGCCTGTGGGACTTCCTTGGCCTTGCCAGATCCGTAGCCGACCACTCCGGCCGACGGATCGCCCACAACGACCAGCGCCGCAAACGAAAGGTTCTTGCCGCCCTTGACCACCTTGGTCACGCGGTTGATGGCCACCACCTGGTCCTTCAACTGGTACGCACCTGCATCGAGTTTCTTGATGATTGTTGGCATTAATTAAACCTAGCTTTCAGCTGTCAGCTTTGAGCTCTTAGCTTGTCGCTCGAGCCGATGGCTGAGAGCTGACAGCTAAGAGTTGTTCTTAGAATTGCAATCCCGCTTCGCGGGCGGCCTCGGCCAAGGCCTTCACGCGCCCGTGATAAATGTAACCGCCGCGGTCGAATACAACCTTGGTCACGCCTTTCGCTTTGGCGCGCTCGGCAATCATCTTGCCGATTGTTTTGGCCGACGCGACGTTGCCGCCGGTGCGCCGGTCTTCTTTCTTGCCTTCGGCGGTGCTGGCGGAAACCAGCGTCTTGCCATGCAGGTCGTCAATGACCTGCACGTAAATATGATTCAGCGAGCGGTACACATTGAGCCGCGGACGCTCCGCCGTTCCCTGCATCTTCTTGCGGATGCGCTCGTGCACGTGGCCGCGCTTTTCGTTCTTTCTGGTTCGTGTCAGCATAATAAAATCTCTCAGCTAAACCCTCAGCGATCAGCAAGACCCTCGATGCCAGATGGCTGAGAGTTGAAGCTGACGGCGGAAAGTCTATTTCGCTCCGGTCTTTCCAACTTTCTTCTTGAGGCGCTCGCCGGCATAGCGCACGCCCTTGTTCTTGTACGGATCGGGAGGACGCAACGCACGCATTTCGGCGGCGACCTGTCCGACCTTCTGCCGGTCAATTCCAGTCAGCGTGATGCGAGTCTGCTTCGGATCGACAGCCGCATCCACTCCCGTGGGCAGCGGATACTCGATGGGATGCGAGTAGCCCAGGTTAAACACGACCGTGAGCTTGCCCTTCATCTCAGCGCGATAGCCGATGCCGACAATCTCGAGTTCGCGCGTCCAGCCTTTGGTGACGCCCTCGACTGCATTATTGACCAAGGCCCGAGCCAAGCCGTGCACCGCCGACTGCGAATCGTTCTCGCGGATAGCGACGATGTGCCCGTCCCTCTGCTCGACCTTGATCCCAGTCGGCAGCGCCGTGTCGAGCTTGCCCTTGGGTCCCTGTACCAGGACCGTATTGCCTTCCACTTTGACCGTGACGCCCTTGGGAATCGCGATCGGCTTTTTTCCAATTCGTGACATAAGTTCCTAGCTATGAGCTTTGAGCGATGAGCTATGAGCAAACCAATTCTGTTTTTTGCTCAACGCTCACTGCTCATGGCTCACTGCTCCTCTAGTAAATCTCGCACAACAACTCGCCGCCGACGCCTTCCTTACGCGCCTGCCGGCCGGTCATCACGCCGCGCGGGGTGGTGAGGATGTTGATCCCCATGCCGCCCAGCACGCGTGGAATCTCAGCGCGCCGCACGTAAACGCGGCATCCCGGGCGGGATACGCGCTCCGCCTTCGAGATGGCGGCCTCGTTGTTGGCGCCATACTTCAGGTAAATCCGGATAATCTTGTGGCCCTCTTCTTCCGTCGGTTTGAAATTGGAGATGTAGCCTTCCTCTTTCAGGATGCGGGCAATCTCCAGTTTCAGGCGCGAAGCCGGAACGTCCACCTTCTGGTGCCGGGCCTGGAGTGCGTTACGCACTCGCGTCAACATGTCTGCGACCGGATCGGTCAACCTCATCGTTTGCTTCTCCTCCAGCCACCCGTTCGCTCCGCGTCCTGCGGAGAACCTGCAGCGGCTTGCATTTCGGCCGTTAGTCTCGAGTCGTGGCTTGTGGCGAACGACTGATGCCCAGCGACCACAACGTACTTACCAGGACGACTTCGAAACCCCTGGAATCTCCCCGCGCAGGGCGAGTTGCCGGAAACATAGCCGGCAAATCCCGAACTTGCGCAGGAACCCGCGCGGGCGTCCGCAAAACTTGCAGCGGTTATGCTTGCGCGTGGAGAACTTGGGCTTCCTCGGCTTGTCCTGGTGCAACCCAACACCGTCTTTGACTCGTTTTGCTGTCGTTGCCACTTAGCTTTTAGCTCCTAGCTACCAGCTACTAGCTGTCAGCTCTCACTGTCAGCTCTCAGCCAATTTCCTTTACCCATTACTCGAAACTTGAAACTTATGCGCGGAACGGCATTCCCATGTGCTTGAGCAATGAACGCGCCTGGTTGTCGTTCGCCGCCGTGGTCACAATGGTTACGTTCATGCCCTTCAGTTTGTCGACCTTCTCGTACGAAATCTCAGGGAAGATCAACTGATCGTGCAAGCCGATGGTGTAATTCCCGCGACCGTCGAACGATTTGGTCGAAACGCCGCGAAAGTCGCGCACGCGCGGCAGAACAATATTTACCAGCCGGTCGAAGAACTCGTACATGCGGTCGCCGCGCAGCGTCACCATCGCGCCAATGGACTGTCCCTGGCGAACTTTGAAAGCGGCAATCGACTTCTTCGCCCGCGTCACCACCGGCTTCTGTCCGGTGATCTGGCCGAGTTCGTTCACGGCCGGATCGAGCACTTTCGCATTCTGCGTCGCTTCGCCCACGCCCATGTTCACCACGATCTTGTGCAGGCGTGGAACCGCCATCACGTTCTTCAGTTCCAACTCTTTCAGCAAAGCGGGGGCCACTTCCTTTTCAAACCTGGAGCGCAGACGCGGGCGCTCTTTCGCGCTATGCCGCTGCTGGTCCGGCCCCTTTTTCTCCTGCACCGGCGCTTCTTTTTGTGTTTTTTTATCTTTTGCCATTGCCTTATCAACTTCCTCCCACGGTTTCGGAGTGGTTACCGGTTCGTGAGAATTGCGTAATTTGGTGATCGGGTGACGGGTGATTGTGCGACTGAAAAACACAAATCGATTTTCAATCGCTCAATGACTCAATCTCTCAATGACTCAATCATTTATCTAACGTCGTTCCGCACTTCTTGCAGGTGCGAACCTTACGGTCGCCGCGAACTTCATGTCCAATGCGCACCGGCCCGCAGGTCGGGCAAACCAGTTGCACGTTGGAGATCGCAATCCGGCTTTCCTGCTCCGCGATGCCGCCTTTGATATTGCGCTGCGGATTCGGGCGCACGTGCTTTTTCACCATCATCACGTGCTCGACCAGGATCTTCGCGTCGTTTGGAAACACGCGCAGCACGCGCCCTTCCTTGCCCTTGTCGCGTCCGGTGATCACCTTCACGGTGTCGTTGCGCCGGATGTCTACTCGCTTATGCGCTCTCGCTACAGTTTCCATCTCACAGTTCCTATTTTGTAATTTCGTAATTTGGAAATTTGTAATCTAAGTCTGCAATTGGGGTATCGAGTTTAAAATTACAAAATTACCCGATTACCAAATTACAAAATCTCTATATAACTTCTGGCGCCAAAGACACAATCTTCAAAAACTTCTTCTCGCGCAGTTCACGCGCCACCGGACCAAACACGCGCGTTCCGACCGGCTCGCCCGCATCGTTGATCAGCACCGCAGCGTTCTGGTCGAAGCGGATATAAGTACCGTCGCGGCGCCGGTGTTCCTTGCGCGTACGCACGATGACCGCCTTCACCACTTTGCCCTTCTGCACCTGGCCCTCAGGGGCCGACTCTTTCACGGCCGCCGTGATTATGTCGCCCAGCCCGGCATTCAACCCGGTCGAGCCGCCCAGCGGCAGGATCATCTGCAGCTTGCGCGCGCCGGAATTGTCGGCGACCTCGAGCATCGATCTCATCATCACAGCCATGGCGTCAATCTCCTTCTCTCGCGCGCTACGTGCCTGGAACTTCAACCGCGGCTTCCGGCACCAGCGCCGCTTTGCGAATAATGTCTTTCAGCTTCCAGCGCTTCAGCTTCGACAACGGGCGGGTCTCCTCGAGCCTCACCACATCGCCCACGTGCGCTTCGTTTTTCTCGTCGTGCGCGTAGAACTTCTTGTTGCGCGCAATTACGCGACCGTAAAATGGATGTGATTTTTTTCGCGTCACCTTCACCACAATCGTCTTCTGCATGCGGTTCGCGACTACTTCGCCGACCACTTCCTTGCGGCGGCCTTGCGGCTTCTGGGTTGTTTCCGCCATTATCGTTTCTCCGTTGCGGCCGAGCGCTGGCGCTCTCCACGAACCGTCTTCACACGCGCAATGTCCTTGCGCAGGCCGCGAATCTTCTTCAGGCTCTCGGTCTGCCCCATGTTCAGCTGAAATTTCAGCTTGAACAGCTGGTCGGCCAGTTCGCGCTCCTGGTTCCCGAGCTCAGCGTCCGTTAAGTTTCTGATTTTTTCTGCATCCATAAATTCATTCCCAGCTGCCAGTACTCGGTTTGCCGGTACAGGGCAAGATCTTTAGTGTGCTCCTTCACGCTTCACCAGCGTGGTGCGCAGCGCTAACTTGTGCGACGCCAAACGCATCGCCTCGCTCGCATCCTGAAGCGTGACGCCTTCCATCTCGAACAAAATCTTTCCGGGACGCACGACGGCGACCCAGTGATCGGGCGCGCCCTTGCCCTTGCCCATACGGGTTTCGGCCGGCTTCTTGGTGACCGGCTTGTCGGGAAACACGCGAATCCAGATCTTGCCGCCGCGCTTGACGAAACGGGTCATGGCCACGCGGCTGGCTTCAATTTGACGGTCTGTGACCCAACCCGGCTCCAGCACTTTCAGCCCGAAATCCCCGAATGCCAGCGTCGATCCGCGCCACGCCTTGCCGGTCATGCGGCCGCGCTGCTGCTTGCGATACTTCACTTTCTTTGGCATCAACATAAAATCAGCTCTTCGCTTCCAGTTCCTGGTTAAACTTCGCCCGCCCTGTGGCGAGCGTCTTTACTTCTTCAATCTGACTTCTAATTCCTAGAATCCGGCAGCCGCAGGCTGTGCTTCACGCTTTTTTTGCTGCAGGATCTCGCCTTTGTACACCCAGCACTTCACGCCGATCACGCCGTACGTCGTGCGTGCCTCGGTAAAGCCGAAGTCGATGTCAGCGCGCAGCGTGTGCAGCGGCAGACGTCCTTGCAGATACCATTCCGAGCGCGCGATTTCATTGCCGTTCAAACGCCCGCTGACGCGGACTTTGATTCCCTTGCATCCGAAGCGTAGCGCCGAATCGACGGCCTTGCGCATGGCACGGCGGAAGCCTACGCGCTTTTCCAGTTGCAACGCGATCGACTCCGAAACCAGCTGCGCATCGAGCTCAGGCTTGTGCACTTCCTGGATGTCGACAAAAATATCCTTGCCGCCGGTGCGCTTCTGCAGCTCGCCCTTGAGCTTGTCGATTTCCGCGCCCTTGCGCCCGATGATGATCCCGGGCCGCGCCGTCTTGATGATGATGCGCAGCTTGTTGCCGGGACGCTCGATCTCGATGGCGCTGACGCCTGCCGACTTGAGCTTTTCCTTCAGCTCGTTCTTGAGCTTGACGTCTTCGTGCAACTGTTTGTCGTAGTCGCGCTCGGCAAACCAGCGTGACTTCCACGGCTTGGTGAAGCCAAGCCGAAAACCATAAGGATGGACTTTTTGTCCCATTGCTTCTCCTAAACCACTTCAGTTTCTAGTTTCGAGTGTCAGGTTTCGAGTATTTCCTGTTGCGGACCGCCTTTGCATCCACACGAAACTAGAAACTCGAAACTTTATTTCGCGGCCGCCGTCTTCTTTTTCTTTCCAGCAGCTTTCGCCACTGGAGCCCGCCGCCTCTTCACCGGGGCAGCAGCGGTTTCGCCGCCGACCACGGTTGCGACTTCGCCATTCTTCCCGCGCTCCGCCAGCACTAGCTCGATGTGCGAAATGCGCCGCTGGTAGCGGTACGCGCGCCCTTGCGGCGCCGGACGAATCCGCTTCATGCGCGGCCCGTCGTTCGCCACCGCACGCTTCACGTAGAGATTGTCGATTTCGACATCGAGACCCTTCTCGCTGGCGAGAAAGTTTGCGTTGTCGAGCGCCGACTGCAGCAGCTTGCCCACGTGCGATGCCACGCGCTTTTTGGTGAACAGCAAAGTATTGCGCGCGTCTTCCACGCGGCGTCCTTTGATCAGGTCCAGCACCAGCCGCGCCTTCTGGGGCGAGACTCGCAGGTAACGCATTTCCGCTCTAAATTCCATAGTCGTAATCTCAGCTGTTGGCGGTTAGCTCTTCGCTAAAAGCCGGTTTTATGCCTTTGGTGCTGGCGGCGTCGTTCCGCCCGCCGGTGCCGAGGGCGTAATCGCTCCCGGGCCGCCAGGAATGCCTGCCGGTTTCGCCGCTACTTCCGTCGCCGCCCTCATGGAGTGACCCTTGAACTGGCGCGTAAAACTGAACTCGCCCAACTTGTGTCCCACCATGTTTTCGGTGACGTACACCGGAATAAACTTTTTGCCGTTGTGCACCGCGATCGTGTGTCCCACCATCTCCGGGACCACGGTCGAACGTCGCGACCAGGTGCGCAGCACTTTCTTCTCGTTGCGCGAATTCATGCCCTCTACCCTCGCCAGAAGGTAGCCATCCACGAACGCGCCTTTCTTGGTTGAACGTGCCATAAATTCAGCTCTCAGCTTTCAGCCGTCAGCTTTCAGCTGACAGCTTCTAAAATCCGTTCCGAACTTACTTGCTTCTCCGGCTCACGATGAACTTATCCGTGCGCTTGTTGTTGCGCGTCTTGTATCCGCGTGTCGGCTGGCCCCACGGGGTCACCGGATGCCGTCCGCCGGAGGTCTTGCCTTCACCGCCGCCGTGCGGGTGATCCACCGGGTTCATGGACACACCGCGATTGTGCGGACGCTTGCCCAGCCAACGGGAGCGTCCCGCTTTGCCGATGGTGACGTTTTCGTGATCGATGTTGCCGACCTGTCCAATGGTCGCCATGCAGTCCTGCGAAATCTTGCGGGTTTCGCCGGAAGGCAGTTTCACCAGCGCGTACTCTGCTTCTTTCGCGACCAACTGCGCCGAACCACCGGCCGAACGAACCATCTGCCCGCCCTTGCCCGGCTTGAGCTCGAGATTATGAATCTGAGTGCCGGGCGGAATGTTACGCAGCGGCAGCGCGTTGCCCACAAGGATGTCGGCTTCAGGTCCGCTGACAACTTTTTGCCCGACCTTCAATCCTTCGGGCTGAATAATGTAGCGCTTCTCGCCGTCGGCATACGCCAGCAGCGCAATGCGCGACGAGCGGTTGGGATCGTATTCGATCGTGGCCACCGTCGCGGGAATACCGGTCTTGTCGCGCTTGAAATCAATGATGCGAAGCTTGCGCTTGTGGCCGCCACCGATAAACCGCATGGTAGTGTCGCCCGAGTTGCGCCGTCCGCCGGTGCGCGGTTTAGGCTCTACCAGCGGCTTATGCGGATGCTTCGTCGTGATGTCGTCATTGACCAGCGTCGTGCGGTAGCGCAACGTCTGCGTCGTCGGTCTGTAAGTTTTAATCGGCATATGAAGCTCTCAGCTGTTCCTACAAATTCTGCGCGTACTCCGGCATCTTCTCGCCGGAGCGCAACCGCACGTAAGCCTTCTTCCAATCGGGACGGTAGCCGGCAAACTTGCCGCGCCGCCGCTCTTTGCCCGGATAAGTGGCCGTACGCACCGAATGCACTTTCACTTTGAAAATCGATTGCACTGCTTCCTTGATTTCCGTCTTGGTCGCCTTCGGCGCTACCTGGAAGACCAGCGTGTTCTGGTTTTCCTTGATGTCCAAGCCCTTTTCAGTAATCACCGGACGGCGAATGATCTGGTATGCGCTCTTCATCAGGCCACCTCCGCCGCTTTTTCAGTGCGCGCGCGGCGACGACGCTCGTGCGTGGGCTTCTTCGCGCCTTCGTCTCCGCCGGACTTGCGATGCTTCTTCGAGACCGAGCCTTTTAGCGAAACCTGCAGTTTCTCAATCGCCGGCTTCGAAAAGATCACGTGGTCATGCCGCAGCAGGTGATAGGGATGCACTTCGTTTCCCCGAATCAATTCCAGCCCGGCAATGTTGCGCGCGCTCAATTCCAGATTGCGGTTCTCATGCTTCGGCTCCTCGACCACCAGCACGGTCGAGTCGACTTTCAACGAATCGAGCGCCTTGCGGAATTCCTTGGTCTTCGGTTCTTTCACGTCGAAAGCATTCACGATGATCAGCTTCCCGTCGGCAAACTTCGCAGCCAGCGCCGAGCGCAGCGCGCCCAGCAGTTTTTTGCGCGGGAAGGTGTAGTCATAAGATCGCGGCACCGGTCCATGCACGGTCGCGCCATGCCGCCACAGGGGCGACCGGATCGATCCGATGCGGGCCCGGCCGGTACCCTTCTGCTTCCACAGCTTCTTGCCGGAGCCGGAAACTTGCCAGCGCGCCTTGGTGGCGTGCGTTCCGGCGCGCTGCCCGGCGCGGTAGTGCTTTACCGCTTCCCAGAGCAGATCTTCATTGACCGCGCCGAAGATCTCATCGGCGAGATCGTATGTCCCAACCTTCTCGCCGCTCAAATTGTGTATGTCAATCGTTGCCATCGCCTTTGCATTTCCGACCACTGGCCACTTGCCACTGATCACTGAATTACGCTTTCTTCGCCGCTCTCTTTGCCGCCTTCAACGGATCGACGGTCGCCGCGCCGGCGAATCCGCGACGTTCTCTGGGTGGCTTCTTCGCCTTGGTGATCACGATGTATCCACCCTGCGGGCCGGGCACGCTGCCTTCGACGACCAGCAGATTCTCGTCTTTGTCGACGCCGAGCACGCGCAGGTTACGAGCCGTCACCTGCTGATTTCCCATGTGGCCCGACATGCGCATGCCTTTGAACACGCGCGACGGGAATGCCGAAGATCCGATCGAACCGGTGATCTGGAACATGGAGCCGTGCGACTTGGGACCGCCGCCAAAATGATGGCGCTTAACGACGCCCTGAAAACCGCGGCCCTTGCTCACTCCGACGATGTCGACGAACTTCTCGCCTTCGAAAATCTCGACCAGCACGCGATCGCCAACCTTCACCGCGCCATTGCCATCGGTGGATGGTTCAATTTCGAGGGGCACTTCGCGCATGAACTTCACCGGCGGCAGATTGTTCTTCGCCAGATGCCCTTTCGCGGGCTTGGTCAGGCGCGACTCCTTCACAAATTCGACCAGGCCAATCTGGGCCGCCTCATAACCATCTTTCACAGAGGTCTTGTGTTGCGTCACCACGCACGGACCGGCCTGCAGCACTGTGACCGGGCGAACGTCGCCCTTGGAGTCGAACAGTTGCGTCATGCCGACTTTCTTGCCCAGAATTCCTGCTACCTTCGTTGCCATTTCCTTATCTCCGCCCAGCTTGGCTTTTCGCTATTGGCTGGGAAGCTCGTCGTACTGAAAGCCGAGAGCTTATTTGTGTTCCTTGCCGAACGCCTTGATCTCCACATCCACGCCCGCGGGCAGATCGAGCTTCATCAGCGCGTCGACCGTCTGCTGCGTCGGCTCGAGAATATCGAGCAGGCGCTTGTGGGTGCGGATTTCGAACTGTTCCCGCGACTTCTTGTCCACGTGCGGCGAACGCAGCACGCAGTACTTGTTCTTCATCGTGGGCAGGGGAATCGGCCCCGCAATCTGCGCGCCGGTGCGCCGCGCCGTCTCCACGATCTCGCCTGTCGACTGGTCCAGAATGCGGTAGTCGTAGGCTTTCAACCGGATGCGAATTCTCTCTTTTCCAATCACTGTTTCATCTCACTAACCCCTCCCGGCGTCTCCGGGAGGAAAGAACTTGCGGCAGGCTGCAAGCCGCTTGGTTTGATTTCACTGACAGCTGCAAGCTGATGGCTGACAGCTGCTCTTACTTAATAATCTCCGCGATCGTTCCGGCTCCGACCGTGTGGCCGCCTTCGCGGATGGCGAAGCGCAAGCCCTTCTCCATCGCTACCGGCGTGATCAGTTCGATTACCAGGCTGACGTTGTCCCCAGGCATCACCATCTCGGTGCCCGCCGGCAACTCCGCTACGCCCGTCACGTCCGTTGTGCGCAGATAAAACTGCGGACGATATCCCTTGAAGAATGGCGTATGACGCCCGCCTTCTTCCTTGGTCAGGATGTAGACCTCGGCCTTGAACTTGGTATGCGGCGTGATCGATCCTGGCTTGGCCAGCACCATGCCGCGCTCCACATCGTCTTTGCCAATGCCGCGCAACAGCAACCCGGCGTTGTCGCCCGCCATGCCTTCGTCGAGCTGCTTCTTGAACATCTCGACGCCCGTGACCACCGTCTTGCGGGTGTCGCGGAAGCCGACAATTTCCACTTCCTCGCCGACCTTCACCTTGCCACGCTCGATACGGCCCGTCACTACCGTGCCACGTCCGGAGATCGAGAAGATATCTTCGATCGGCATCAGGAACGGCTTGTCCAGTTCGCGCGCCGGCTGCGGCACGCTCTTGTCCACCGCCTCCATCAGCGCGTCA
>Ga0209166_10001807_pt1 | contig 17079 bp, 10 predicted proteins | sample Coa_R1_3_FD_187151 | JGI IMG/M metagenome (GOLD analysis project Ga0209166, IMG submission 187151) | Surface soil microbial communities from Centralia Pennsylvania, which are recovering from an underground coalmine fire - Coalmine... | ecosystem: Environmental > Terrestrial > Soil >... | reverse complement strand
GGCCGCCGACCAGATCGCCATCGCCATTCTCAGTCAGGATCCGCGCTGCCACCTCATGGGCGACAAAGTCGAGGATGCCGGGCGCGAGCCGCCCAACCTTGAGCAGCATCTGCTCCGCCGATGCCCGATCGAGCCGCGGGGCGCTGGTATAGGGCGGCGCCTGCTTCAGGCGCGGATAAAGGTCTGCGCGCTTGCCGTCCGACCGTGACTTCCACTCAGCCTCGGTCAGGAGTTGCGCCTCGGGAAACTCAGTCTCTGCTCCGCTCTGCGACGAACAATAGACGATGCCGCCGTCGACATCGTCGACGAAGTAGCGGCGGCCGTCCCGCGTGTAGACGATCGTGCCAAGGCGGAATTTCGAGGCCATCGGCCTAAATCCTTTCAGCGAGGGAGACGGGATCGATCGAGCGTGTCGTCGCGATCCCATCTTTGGGAAATCCCGTTACCGCACAATGTCACGACGGACGGTGAATTGCACAAAAACCCCACCCCGCACGGATGGCGCGGGGAACGCTCGTTAACTCTATCTTGACCCCTCAATCGTTCAATGAAACGCATGCACATTCGGCGCGCCATATGCTCTATCCTGCTGTCGACACTGGCTTTGCCGGCGCTCGCGCTCGCCGACCAAGCGCCTGGCGCCTCGGTTGAAGGGCCAGAGCGTCAAGCTGCTGGGAAGTGGTGAAGCGATGACCCCGCGCGCGCAGCTCATCCTCGGTGCGATCGCCGGCGTCCTGCTGCTGGCCTTCGACGCCTTCGCCGCCGAAACCCTGACGATTTCGCAGAAGAAGCGCACGTTCAATCCGGGCGAGATCGCCATCCACAAAGGCGACACGCTCCATATCGCCAACGACGATGAATTCACCCATCAGGTCTATGTCGATGCGCCGGCATTCAAGTTCGAGTCCGCCGAGGCGGACCCCGGCACGAGCGTCGACATAAGGTTCACGGCGGCGGGCACCTTCGATGTGCAGTGCCACATCCATCCCAAGATGAAGCTGCACGTCACCGTCCAATGAGCACGCCGGTCCGCCCATCGATCAACGCCGCCACCGGGGCAATATCTTGCCTCGGCTAGGTTTGGCGCGATCGATCCAAAGCAAGATCCTGCTGGCTTTCCTCGGGATGAGTGCCATCACCGGCGCCCTCGGCCTGTGGGGCACGGCCGAGATCCGCACGGTCGGCCAGCTCGGCATCGAGACCTACGACCGGCCGCTGATGGCGATCAATTATGCGCGCGCCGCCAATACCACGTTCGAGCAGATGGGCAATCCGACGCTCGACGGCAAAGTGATGGCCGCCGATGCCGACGACCCGGAAGAAAGCTTCTTCGAGGATCTGGATGTGGCCGAAACACGTGCCTCGTCACCCGAAGCGGCCGCGGAGGTGCGCCATGTGCGGACGCTGGCGCAAGCCTGGATCGGCCTGAAGAAGACGCCGACGGACGAGCAGAGCGAAGCCTTCATGCGGCTGTCAAACGAATTGCGCAGCGCCTTCGACCGCCTGATCGAACGGATGGCGGCCGACGGCTTCGCCAATCGCCAGCAGACGACCGAGGTCACCGGCTCCGCGAACCGGGCGAGCACCGCGCTGACCGCGCTCGCCACGCTCGCCTCGATCCTGCTGGCATTCGTGTTGTCGCGCCGGATCGTTCGGCCGCTGTCGTCGGCCGCCTCGGTTGCCGATCGCATCGCGTCGGGTGAATTTGATGCCCGGATACCGATGGCCGGCGACGACGAGGCCGGCGCGCTGCTGGGCTCGATGACGGCGATGCAGCAGCGCATCGGCGAGATGATGGCGAAGGAAAAGTCGCAACGGCGCTCCGCCGAAGGCCGCCTGGTCGAAGCATTGGAATCCTCGACCGAGGCCATGATGCTGCTCGACCGCGAGGGGGTGATCCTCGTCTGCAACAGCCGGGTCCAGGAAATGCTCGGCACCTCCGACCGCAGCGTGAAAGACGGCGATCTTTTCGTCGAAGCGGTCGCCGCCGGCGACGAGGCCCGGGCGGCCCGGCTGTGCACGCCGGGCGAAATGTCCCTGCCGGACGGCCGCTGCCTCAGGACCAGCCGCGAGGAGACGGTCGACGGCAATGCGTTCCTGATCTGGAGCGACATCACGCTGCAGAAGAATTACGAGCGCAAGCTCGAAGCGGCCGCCTATGACGACCCGCTGACCGGGGTCAACAACCGCATCCATTTCCTGCAATGTCTCGACGGCATGTCGGCGGCGACGCCCCATTCGGTCGTCGTCGTCAACATCGACCGGTTCCGGCGGATCAACAATGCCTACGGCGCCCGCATCGCCGACCAGGTGCTGATCGAAATCGCCCATTTCCTCAGGACCCTGGTCGGGCCCGACGAGAATTGCGCGCGCATCGGCGCCGACGAGTTCGCGCTGGCGCTCGATGCAACCGACCCCGAGCGGGCCGCTCGGCTGATCGACCGGCTGAACGAAGCCTTTCCGATGGTGCTCTCGATCGACGAGCGGCCGATCACCGTCCATGTCAGCGTCGGCATCGCGTCGAGCGAGCCGGATGACGATGCGCCGCAGGAACTGCTGACCTCCGCCCGCGCCGCCCATGAACAGGCGAAGCGCGCCGGCGGCGGCCGCATCAAGTTCTTCGATGCGGCGCTACGCGAGGAAAGCCGCAGCCGCGCGCGGATCGAGGCCGATCTGCCCGACGCGATCCGTCGGCAGGACATCGCGCTTCATTACCAGCCGTTGATCGATCTCAAGTCCGGCCGTCTGAAAGGCTTCGAGGCGCTGGCCCGTTGGACGCACCCTCAGCTCGGCAATATCCCGCCCGGCCGCTTCATCCCGATCGCCGAGGAAAGCCGTTCGATCCTGGATCTGGGCAAATACGTCCTCGATGCGGCCTCGAACCAGGCGAAAAGCTGGGTCGAAGGGCGAGCGCTCGGCGAGGACTTCACCGTCGCGGTGAACCTGTCGCCGCGCCAGATGGCGGATCCGACCAGCGCGCGCGAGATCCTGCAATATCTCGACCGCGATCCGACCGGTGCCCGCCGGCTGAAGCTCGAGATCACCGAGGGCATCCTGCTCGACGATCCCGTGGGCATGGTCAAGCTGCTGCGCGAGTTCAAGACGCGCGGGGTCGAACTGTCGCTCGACGATTTCGGCACCGGCTTTTCGTCCCTGAGCTACCTGCACCGGTTCCCGTTCGACGTGCTCAAGATCGACCGGTCGTTCGTGATGGAGATCGTCGACAATTCCGACGCGCTGCGGCTCGTCCAAACCATCATCGAGCTTGGCCAGGATCTGGGGCTGGAACTGGTCGCCGAGGGGGTCGAGACGGCCGAGCAGGCGCAGATCCTCAATTCGCTCGGCTGCGACGTCGGCCAGGGCTATTACTTCTCGCGGCCAGTCGATGTCGTCGCCGCCACGAGCCTGATCGACGAACATCGGCACTGGACGGCCTTCGAGAGCGGGCGGGGACGCGCCGTCGCATCTTAGCGCGAGCGGCTTCAGCCGAGGGCTGCGAGGCCCTGGCGCCGAAGCCGATCCGCGTCTTCTGGATTGCTGGCCAGTTCGATCATGCGCACCGCCCAGTACATCTCCAGGATCGCCTCGCCGCGACCGGGCGCGGTGCCTGTCCTGGCACCGAGCGCCGCGAACAGGCGTTCGGCCCGCAGGCGCACCTCTCCGATAATGCCGCCGAGCGCGCCGCTGACCGCCGGCTGCAGGCCGATCTGATCGGCGAAGGTCTGGCATTTGCGAAGTGCCAGGATGCTGTTCTCGGCATCGACGAGGGCTGCGACCGGCGCGTCGGGCCCAATCTCGATTGCTGCCGAGACAGCGCCCTTGGCCTGGCCGACCACCTGGGTCACCGCCGTTTCAGCGGACCGGCGCGCATCGCTCAATTGTCGCTTGGCCTGTGGATCGTTCCAAAATGCCTTCTCGGCCGCGACCATGCCGGCCACCAGATGGCGGGCGCCATCGGCCAAGCCGACCAGATCAAAGCGCGCGGCGGCACCCAGTTGCCGGATGCGATCGCCGACTTCGGCCATGATCAGCCGGGACAGGCGCAGATGCACCGCCTGCTTGTCGGCGGCGCTCAGCGCCAGGGTCATGCCCATCAGGTGCTCGAGGAAATCAGCGCGCTTCGTGACTCGAACCATCATGGCCAGGATCAGCGCATGGCTCCGCTCCGCGTCGTGGGCGGCGTGCCGGGTCAGGCTGCGCCGGATCAAGCCGATCTGCTCGTCGTCGAGCGCGTCGATCGGGCGCGGCGGCAGCGCCTCCTTCAAGGTTTCGATCGCATCGGCGACATGGATCAGCGCCACGATCTGAATCAGTTCGGGCTGCAGCCCGGCATCGGCGCCGAGCAGGGTCGCGCAGGCGGCGGGATCGGTGACCAGGGCCGTAAGCACGCCTGCCGCCCAAGCCCAGAGCCGCCGGGCGATCTCCCGCTCGCGGGCCAGATCGTCGATGGCGATGCCGCGCAAGGCCTGTTCGAGCGCCTGGCGCGTTGCGGCGTCGCCGGTCCCGACGACATGGCGCCAGGCCAGGGCCGCCAGACGCCGCGGCAGCAGGCCCTGGTCGATCGGCGCCGTGTCCGGGATGAGCAGGTCTTCGAGCGGCCGGTAGAACAGGCGTTGCAGGTTCGGCTTGCGGATCGGCCGCAGCTTTACCAGCCGTGGGCGCACCTGATCCAGCACTTGCTGCACGCCGGGCCGGTGGCGCATCTCTTCGAGCAGCTTCGCCGCCGCCCGGAACTTCGCCACCGGCGCCCGATTCAGCGGCTGGGCGAGCGCGCGCACTGCTGCGAGCGTATCCTCGGCCGCGCCCGCCTTGTCGGTGTCGCTCATGCTGCCCGACCCGCTGATAGATGCTTGCATGCGCCCGGCTCGATCCGATCGGAAGGGATGATCCATACCCCGGTAGGATGAGACTACCTCAGCCGACGGCATTCGAGAAGGTTCGCCGCCGGGCCGCTGCTGACTAATTGGCGCCCAATGATGCGCAGTATGTTTGCGCCGATGCGCCCGCCGGTGTTGCAAAAAGTTCCGAATCCTGCGGCGGCCCGATGGTCTAAATCCGCAAATTACCGCCTCGCCGCAACTATTTCCGGTAACGGCACTGGTAATTATCTGAAATAATTCTTGGTCGTCATTAAGCGCCTTGCCGCGCTGCTGGCGCCCCATGTTTTGCTGAACGCAGCCGCTCACGGGAGCGGGAAGGTGGCGGCCGCGCCCGTCTCGGCGGACTTGTCCAATCGACGCTGCAACGACAGCGCCGATCCATTCGACCTAAATTCCTGAGGGAGGCCCCGATGAGGAAGACATCCTTAGGCACCGGCGCATTGGGAGCACTGCTGCTCGCGCTCTCGTGCATCGCGCCGGCGCAGGCATGGGACCGCGGCGACGTCGATACCTTCGCCGTCGTGCCGAAATTGTCGACGGGCGAAACGAGCGTGGTCGAAGGCCTGACCGTCGGACCCGACGGCAACATCTACGTGCCGAGCTTCGGCTTCAACGCGCAAGGCTCGGTCGCCGCCGGCGATCATAGCGAGATCTTCGTCTTCACGCCCCACGGCCACCTGCTGCGCCATCTGGTGGTCCAGAACTCGAGCCCGCATGCGCTCGGTCTCGCCTTCAGCCCGGCCCTGCCGTTCGTCCGCGGGGTCAAGAGCCTGATCCTGTGCGATTTCGGCGGCGGCAAGATCCTGCAAGTCGATCCCTTCACCGGCGATTCGGCCGTGTTCATGACGCCGAACGCCGCCAACCCGGCACCGGGCTTCAATTCGCTGACCTTCGACCGGCAAGGCAATGCCTATATTTCAGACTCCTTCCAGTCGATCATCTGGAAGACGCCGCCGCACGGCACCGGCAACGCGCCCGGCCAGGTCTGGCTGCAGGATCCGCTGCTGAGCCAGGGCACCGGCCTGACGCCGCCCTTCGGCGCCAACGGCATCGAGTTCAACAACGCCGGCGACATTCTCTACGTCGCCAATACTGCATTCCACCAGATCATCCAGATTCCGGTGGCCGGCGGCGTCGCCGGCAAGGCCGCGGTGCTGATCACCGGTATCAACGCCCCGGACGGGTTCGCGGTCGACCGCCTAGACAATCTCTGGATCGCCGCCAACCAGGAAGACGAGATCGTCGTCGTCGACCCGAATGCGCGGTCGGACGTGGCCGGGGTCTCGACGGTCGTGCCGAAGGTGATCGCCAAGCTGGGCGACTTCGATGGCGTCACCCGCGACGGCACTCCGCGCGGCCTGCTGTTCCCGGCCAGCCCGGCCTTCAGCCTGGACGGGCGCTCGCTCTATGTGACGAACCTGGCGCTCTACCTGCCGTTCGCCGGCGCGCTGCCTGCGATCGATTCACCCTGGACACTCAAGGTCGAGCATCCGACCGTCGGCCGGATCGATGCGGTGATCCCCCGGCATCGCCGCGAGGATGACAAGCAGCCCTGAGGCGGGACGCCGGCGCCACGCGCCGGCGTATGCCCCTCTTCAGGCCGCGGCGAGACCGCCATCGATCAGGTAGATCGCGAACGAGAAGGTCACGATGGACAGGGTCGTGCTGACGAGAATTGAAGTCGCGGCCTCGCTGCGGTAGGCGCCGGCTTCGTTGGCGAACATGGCCGGAATGGTCGCGGACGGGAGCGCACAGAGCAGGATCATCTGCTGTGCGTAGACGCCCTTGACCGAGAGGAGGAAGGCTGCGGCGACCATCAGGGCAGGGTGCAGCAGCAGCTTCAGCCCCATGTTCATCCAGACCTCGCGGGACAGCTTCAACTGCACCGAGGACATGATCAGCCCGAGGCACAGGAGCGAGACACCGGGCGTCGCCTTGCCCAGCAGATTGAGCGAATCAGCCAACACGGGCGGAAGCTTTATCGCCAGCAGGGAGCACAGGATGCCGATCGCCGGGGCCCACATGAGCGGGCGGCGAACGGCGCTCGAAACGCTGGAAACGAACGCCTTCGTGCCACTTCCTTCGCCGCTGGCAATGGTGAGCAGCATCGTCGTCAGCGGGATCATGACGAGGCTTGCGATCAGGTTGAGCACCAGCACCGAATACAGGCTTCCCGGCCCGAACAGGGTCTGCAGGATCGGGATTCCCATGAACGCCGCATCGGGGTAGCCGCACACGAATCCCTTCAGCGTCGCCGCCTTCAGTTCACGGTAGCGATACCATCCGATCGCGAGCGCAAGCACATACATGCCCATCACGGCGATGAAGGTTGCGGCGACGAAACGGAAGTCGAGCAATTGTGCGCGGGGCGTGCTGGCCATGCCGGCAAGCAGAAGAGCGGGGAAGATCCAGTTAAGAACGAGCCGGCTGATCAGCAAGCTGTCCGAATGATTGAGCTTGCCGCGTTTCCCGGCGATGAACCCGAGAACAATGATAAAGGCGACAGGCAGGAGAGGCCCTGCGATACGGTCCAGCACGGCGTCGACACTCCTTGGGATTTGCATCCGTGCCCGTCGGGTCCCAGGCTTGGCACGTCATGCCTGATGCAGATTGGCGATATCGCCCGGGACCGCCGCAACATCCGGATAGTTCGACTCCTTGGCCGAATGCATCCTCGTGGCGCAGCGATAGTTTGGTTCACGAGTTGCGTGAATACTAATAATTGTATCGAGAGACCAACCAGATTTACTGGTGGAGAAGTGCCGACGCTCGAATGACATGTAGGCAGCGTGAGTGCGGATCGAATAGACACTGTTCGGAAGACACTCTTCCACGCAGCGATTGGATTAGAGCTTTCCGTATCAGCGAAGGGCTACGGCCGCATCGTCCGGACGGAAGAGCTCACGGACCCGTTTCCAGCGACGACGTGTCTTCGCTCATTCCGGAGCCTATTGGGATTCGGGAAGGGACGCCGATTAACGGCAATGGCGGGCCGCACCGAAAATTCAGCCGGGTGTTCGGCGGCTTGCAATCACCTTCCAGCGGCCTACCATGGATCCCGTAGCTCACCCTGCAGGAGTGCAGCCATGGACTTCACCGTGGTGCCCATCGTCAAGCCGGACGCTGCCAACTTCATCTTCGGCCAGTCGCATTTCATCAAGACGGTGGAAGACATCCACGAGGCGCTGGTCGGCGCGGTTCCGGGCATCCGCTTCGGGTTGGCCTTCTGCGAGGCCTCCGGGAAGCGGCTGGTGCGCTGGTCGGGTAATGACGAAGCCGCTCTCGCCCTCGCACGCGACAACGCCTTGGCCGTCGGCGCCGGCCACACCTTCCTGATCTTCCTGGGCGACGGGTTCTTTCCCGTCAACGTGTTGGCTGCGGTGCGAGCGGTGCCGGAGGTCTGCCACATCTATTGCGCGACGGCCAACCCGACACAGGTGATCGTCGCGCAAACGGAGCAGGGCCGCGGGGTGCTCGGCGTGGTGGATGGCGGCTCGCCTCTGGGTGTCGAAACCGACGCCGACATTGCGTGCCGGAAGGACCTGCTGCGAAAGATCGGCTACAAGCTGTAGCGGCTGGATGAAGCAGACAAGCTGCATCGCTGCAGCTGCAGCTGACGCTGCCGCGACGCGACGAAGCGCGAGCCAGGATCGCGGCCCAACCGAGTCAGAACGTCTCCTCGAACAAGCCGAGGGGATGGTGGAGCGAAAACTGGGGACGTCTCGAAAATGACCAATCGGCTGGAGTCGCAAACGCCTTGGGTTGTCGGTGGGCCGGCGCTCCTCCTTGCCGCCGCCGTCACATGCGCCTGCGCGCTCCACATTGCCCAGGCTCAGGCCTGCGGTACCGAGCGCTGGCCGGTGAAGGTCGGGACGGATCAGGACGCCGGGTCCGTCGATATCATTCCCAGGCTCGCCTCGGTTCAGATTCTGTCCGCTGTTCCGCCACCGGCACACCCAAAGCTGCGCAACAGCACCCGCTATCCGCTTGAGCTCAAGACCTACACAATCACGGGCACGGTCCAACTCGTCCGGCTCGAAGCGGATGACGATTACCACGTCGTGATCAGCGACGGTCACAGCGCCATGATTGTCGCGTTTCCGCTGCCTGCTTGCGCGGCCGGCTCGCCATTCCAGCCGCTGATTGCCGCAGTTCGGGCCAGAATCGAAGCCAAGATGGGCGGCGCCCTGACTGCGGAAGGGCAATCCCTCTCGCCCAACTGGACGGCCACCGTGACCGGCATCGGCTTCTTCGACGACCTGCATGGGCAGGCGGGCGTGGCGCGGAACGGCGTCGAACTCCATCCGGTGCTCGACGTGAGTTTCCGCTGAGCAGAGGACGCCGACACGACGCCCATCTTTACGGCGTCATCCGATCAATGCGCTATCGATTGATCACGGACTACGGCGAAGCATGGCGGATGGGGTGGGATTCGAACCCACGGTGAGCTTGCACCCACGGCGGTTTTCAAGACCGCTGCCTTAAACCACTCGGCCACCCATCCAACTATTTGGAATTAAATAACTCATTCCATGTCGGTGATTGTCGTATCAGGGCATTGCTACCGACTGCCCCGATCGCTGCCCGGGCGCGCCGTTATAGCAGACCCGAGGCCGGCATCAAGCCGTGTCTCAGTGCCCGCCCGCAGGCATCGGCCACAGGGCTGAGAGATCCATCGTCTCTGCCTTTCTCGGAACGACGACCCGGCCGCCGCGCCGGCTGCCCCAAATTTGTCAGTGGCGCCTTGACGGAATCGCATTGCCGGCGGAGTTGCCTGGCCGCGCCGAAGGGCCACATCAAAGGCTGGTCGTGACCGCTTCTTCCGCACCCCGAGGCGGCCAATGAGACCGGACCCATAGTCTTGGTGAAAAACGATGTCGGCCGAATCGAGGACGCATCGCGTCCAAGGAAGGCATCTATGACCCGAACTTCGAGACTGGTCGCACAGGCGCTCATCATCGCGCTTGCGGTCGCTCAGCCCATCGACATCCTCAGCACCAATTCCGCCTTGGCGAGCGTGCCGGGCGCCTTCGAGGGCAATCCGGTCCAGGCGTTCCTGATGGCGACCTTGGGCGGCTTCTGGTGGCTGCCCAAGGCGGCGCTGGCCATGTTCTTCGTGTATCAGGCGATAACGCTCAGCCGGATGAGCAAATGGGGTTGGGCGTTGCTCGCGACCGGCGCCAAGACCTATGCGATCGTGATCGTGTGCAACTGGCTGCATTTGATTTAAGGCGCCGCGTCTCGGCGGATGGCCGATGGAAGGGCAGGGCTGGGCTTCATGCCCCGCGCGTCGAACCGCAGATAATCCGGTCACGAGCAAAGACTGTCCGACAAATCCGGAAGTGAATGTCAAGGTCGAATATGCCGTTCGGTGATATCTCGTTCGATGATGACAAGCTTCGCGCGCCGCGGATATCGTTCCTGACAGCGGCATAATGGTAAAAGCGCGAGCGATCCCTTGCCGCTCGCGCGAAGGGAACAGGGCATGGCCGAGGACGCGGCGGAAAGCACCTACGGCTTCGGAACCTACCGGCTGATGCCCCACCGTCGCCAATTGATGACGGACGAAGGCGTGGTGGCGATCCGCAGCCGAACCTTCGAGATCCTCCTGACCCTGGTCGCCCATGCCGATCGGACGGTTTCCAAGGACGAGATCGTGCGGGTCGTCTGGCCCGACACCTTCGTCGACGAAAACAATCTCAGGGTCCAGATCTCCACCCTGCGCAAGCTGCTCGGGCGCGACGTGATCGCAACCGTGCCGGGGCGCGGCTATCGGTTCGCACTGCCGGTGACGCTCGCGGGCGCCGCGTCCCCGCCGGACCGGCGGGCGGAACCGGAATCCGGACCGCCCTCGGCCGTGACCCTGGCGGGCGGCAACCTGCCCAAGCCCGCATCGCCGCTGATCGGGCGTGCCGAGGCGCTGGCCGAGGTGACGCAGCTTCTGGAGCACCATCGGCTCGTCACGATCACCGGCCCGAGCGGTATCGGCAAGACCCGCCTGGCGCTGGAGCTCGGCTGGGCGAGCTTGGAGCGTGACCCGAGAGAGGTACGGCTTGTCGACCTGGCGCCGGTCACCGAGCCGGGCCTGATCGCCGGCACGGTCGCGGCCGCCCTCGGCATCGAGCTGCGGGAGCGCGAGCCGTCGGCGGGCGCAATCGGTGAAGCGGTCCGGGACCGTCGCCTGCTGCTCGTGCTCGATAACTGCGAGCACCTGATCGGCGCCGCGGCGGCGCTCGTCGACAGATTGCTTGCCGGCGCGCCCGGGATCTCGATCCTCGCGACCAGCCAGGAAGCGCTGCGTCTGGCGGGCGAGCAGGTCCACCGGCTGGCCCCGCTGGCGCTGCCGCCGGCGACGGATGGCCCGGCCGGCGAAGAGACGGCACGTTTCGGCGCGGTCGAGCTGTTCGTGAGCCGCGTCCGGGCGATCGACCGGAGCTTCGCGCCGACCGGCGACAGGCTGGCCGTGACGGCGGAGATCTGCCGCTCGCTCGACGGCATTCCGCTCGCCCTCGAGATGGCTGCGGCCCGTATGCCTCTCTTCGGTCTGAACGGCATCCACCGCCGGCTCGACGAGCGGTTGCGCGTCCTGTCTCTCGGCCAGCGCACGGCAGCCACCCGCCACAGCACCCTGCGCGCCACCGTCGAATGGAGCCATGGGTTGCTCGACGAGCCGGAGCGTGTCGTGTTCCGGCGGCTCGGGATCTTCGCCGGCAGCTTCACGCTCGAAGCGGCTGCGGCGATCGCCTCCGGCGACGACCTCGGCGAATGGGAAGTGATCGAGAGTCTCGGCCGGCTCGTCGACAAGTCGATGGTCGCGACGGTGACCACCGAGCCGCCCCGTTACCGGCTGCTCGAGACGCTGCGGCTGCTGGCGCTGGAGAAGCTCGACGAGGAGGGCGAGCGACAGTGGCTCGCAGAACGTCATGCCCGTTATTTCGCAGCTCTCTTCGCCGAGGCCAACGAGGCGTGGGAGACCATGGCGGATGCCGACTGGCTCGCGGCCTTTGCGCCCGAGCTCGACAATGTGCGCGCGGCGCTTGACTGGGCGCTGGAGGATGAAGCGGGCGCTCAGGTCGCGGTCGCGCTCGCCGGCTCCTCGGCGCGCCTCTGGTGGGAACTGTCGCTCTATGCGGAGGGACGCTCCTACACCGCCCGGGCGGAGCGGCTGATCGACGAGACGCGGCCCAGCACGGCCACCGCCTGGCTGCTGGCCCAGATCGGCGGCCTATGGCAGCACGGCGACCAAGGCCGCTCGCTCGCCGCGTTCGAGCGGGCAGAGGCACTGTTCCGGCAATTGGGCGACGAGCTGGGCATGGCCAAGGCCCGGGCCGGGGTCGGCATCCTGAATGCGATGCGCGGCGAACCCGACAAGGCGACAGGGGCCCTGTTGGAGGCGCGCGCGATCCTGGGCCGGCGCGGCCACAAGCGGTCCCTGTCGAGGGTCATGAACAGTCTCGGAGTACTTGCGCTGTCCACCGGCGACATGGCGGCAGCGCGCGACCATTTCGAACAGGCGCTGGAACTCACGCGCAGCCAGCGCAATCCGATCCGCGAATCGATCGTGCTTCCCAATCTCGCGGAGGTCGAATTCAATCTCGGCGAGATCGGCCGCGCGATCGGCCGCGCGAAAGAGGCCGTGGCCCTGCTCCGCGCGGCGGGCAAGCGGTTCGATCTCGGTTGGGCACTCAGCAATCTCGCGAGCTATCTGCTCGTCCACGGCGCTCTCGACGAGGCCCAGGCCGCAGCGCGCGAGGCGCTCGAACTGGTGCGCCCCGAGGGCGGCCCCGTCATCCGGGTGTGCCTCGAGCAATGGGCGGCACTCGCAGCACTCCGCGGCCATCCGGCAGAGGGCGCGCGCCTCGCCGGCTTCGTCGATGCGGCCTATGAGGCGACCGGCCAGCCCCGCCAGCCGACCGAGCAGCAGATCCATCAGCGGCTCACGGCGGCGCTCAGGGACGCTCTCGCGCTGGATCGGATCGCCGCTCTCGGCGCCGAGGGCGCCGCCATGGCCGAGGAGAGGGCTGTCGCCATTGTGTACGACTGGCTCATTCCTGCGCTCGCTTGATGAGAATTGGGACCGCGCCCGTCGAACCGACGGGCGCGGGGCCTTCTGTCAGGAATTGGGCTTCTTCGCGTGGTTGATCGCCTCGTTGATGAAGGCAAGACCCTTGGGCTGACCCCAACCGGTCGCATTATCCCAGCCCACTGCCGCCGTCAGTGACGAGTCCGCGCCGAACCCGACATCGAGCCAACTGCCATCAGAGTTTAAGAGCGCCCCGACAAAGCCCATAGGTTGCGTTGTCGAGAGCCCGAGCAGGTCCGCGGGGCTTTCGCTCGCCGTTGCTCCGCCTTGAACATTGACCATTGCGGAGGTGTTGATCTTATTTGCCGCGATCGGCTGGATGTCCTGGATCGCGTTCGACGTCATCTTTGCGATGATCGGTGCCGCCTGGCCCAGCGACTGGCCGGCCGCCTGGTCGGCCAAGGCCCAGATAGCTGAGAAGAGCGGCGTCGCCAAGCTCGTGCCGCCCATCACGAGGAGTTGTGATTGGACCACAATGATCGCCCCCGTCTGCGGATCGGCGAGTGCCGACACGTCGGGAGTCTGTCGGCCAACGCCGGGAAGCTGCGTCTGGAAGCTCGGCTTCGGTAGGAAGACGCTCTCGCCGCCGCCACTGCCCTGTGCAAATTGGGGGTAGGTCTGCGGGTAGTTCACCCAACCGTCGGACCCCAGGTTGCCAATAGTGATGCCCCAGGCCGAGTCAACAGGGCCATGATCACTTGGTACACCAATGCTGGTACCACCGACCGCGGTTGCGTAAGGCGAATCCTCCGGGATGGCGGCCGCGCCGATGGGGTTGCCGACGCCATTGTCGCCGGAATCACCGCTCGCAACATTGACCGCGATGCCTTCCGCAGCGGCCTTCTTGATCACGCTGTTGAAATTTTTTGCGGTCGCCGAACCTGTACGTGCCTCCGCTTCGCCGTAACTGTTGGAAATCACGTTGCCCAACTTGTGCAGCGCCGCATAGCTGATCCCGTAGGCAAGTTCGTCATCGTCCTCGGTGGGCATGGCCAGGAGCACGATTTTGGCGTCGGGCGCCATCGCGTGGACCCATTCGACATCAAGCGACGTTTCAGTGGCCCAGCCATTAACGAGACCTGGGGAGGTATGCGCCCAGTTTGGCTGGCCATCGGGATAGAGGACCCGAAGGTTGGCGTTGGTCAGCGCAGGCAACCCCATCAGCTGCGAAAACGCGTTGACGTCCGCGCTGAGCGTCTGGGAGCCGTAGGCATCGACGATGACGATCGTCTGGCCTTTGCCGGTCCATCCCTTGGCATGGACCGCATCGAGCCCGTAGTGGGCCGCGAGCTGCGCGGCGGTATAGCCACACTGCGACTGGCTGGTGGCTCCGGCAGCGACGGGCAGATACTGCGGTCCCGTAAAAGTGGCGGTAACATTCTGCCCCGCGGCATCCTGCCCGCTCACCGTCGCGGCAGCCATTCCGCCGAAGCAATTCGTGGTAAAGCCGGCCAGCGGGTTGGTCGTGGTCGCAAGATCGATACCGGGCTTCGGGGCGCCGGTCGCGAAATCCAGCTGCCGCACGGCGAACGGTCGCATGCCGGCGGTGGAAAGGCCGGTCACGGCATCGACCAACTCGGGATTGGTCCCCTGATACTTCGGCTCGGTCAGGTTGGCAAAGACCGTACGACCGGCCAGGTTGCCCGCATGGATGGTGGTCCCGAATGCCGCCTGGATCTTGTCGGCGGAACCGGACACCTTGATTGCGGTGCCATCTTCCGAGACCCGCACGATCTTAAGGCCCAGAGCCCGCAGCGACGTTTGCATCTTCGCCACGTCTTCCCACCTCGGACCGAAGTTCGCCACCTGCTCGGGGCTCATCCAGACGTGATAGGAGGGCGATTTCGGATCGTAGCGATCGGCGACGGCCGCATCGAACGCCGCGTCATTGTGACCCTTGAGCCAAACCGTGGCGGTAAGCGTCGTGGCGGCATTGACCGCACCGAGGTCCTCCGCGCCATTCGCGAGCGTCGCGGCCGCGGCCGGGAGCGCCGTGCTCATTAGCAGAATGGCCGCAAACGAATAAGCACCCACTTTCTCGTTCCGCGCCACAAACGGCCGGAACCAAGCATTGAAGTTCATTTCAACAGATCCTCAAAGAAGATGTGAAAGAATACCTCGAAACGCACGCAGACCTGCCGGCTTGTGCGCAGATAGGATCGCGCGGCAATGTGCCGAGGCCGGCAGTCTCGCTGAGGGGCGCCCCGCGACATCTCGTGCTTGCGACAACCGCGCCCTTCGGGACGGGGCGCGGGGCGTTCTCTCCCCCACGGCCCCGCTCCCTGGAAAGCGATGACGGCTTAGGATTTGGGCGCCGCGTGCTTGATCGCTTCCTTGATGAAGGGGAGGCCGATTGGCTCGCCCCAACCGGTCGCATTATCCCATCCAGCCGACGCCTTCAGCGTCCTGTCAGCGCCAAAGCCGACATCGATACGAAACCCGATGGTTTCGAAGTATTTGAGCGTGCCGACAAAGCCTTCAGGCTGCGTCGACGAGAGCCCGAGCAGGGCCGCAGGGCTCATGCTCGTCGTCGGCCCGCCCTGAACGCTGGCCGTGCCCGAAGTGTTGTTCACATTCGCTACGATGGGCACGATGTCCTGGACCGCATTTGACGTCATCTTTGCGATAATCGGTGCTGCCTGGCCCAGCGACTGGCCGGCCGCCTGGTCGGCCAAGGCCCAGATGGCGGAGAAGATCGGCGTCGAGAGACTCGTGCCCCCCACCACGATGGCTTGCGAGGCGTAAACAACGATGGCTCCGGTCTGCGGATCGGCGACCGCCGAGATGTCCGGAGTCTGCCGGCCGACGCCGGGAAGCTGTTTCTGGAAGTTCGGCTTCAGCAGATAAACACTCTCGCCGCCGCCACTGCCCCCCTCGAAAAAGGCATCGGTCACCGGGTAGTTGGGCGCACCGTTGTGTCCCAGGTTGGCAACAATATCGCCCCAGACCGCGTCAACCGGGCCGGTATCGCTTGGAACACCAATACTGGTGCCGCCGACCGCGGTTGCGTAAGGCGAATCCGCCGGGACATCGGCCGCGCCGACGGAGCTGCCGACGCCATTGTCGCCGGAATCACCGCTCGCAACATTGACCGCGATGCCTTCCGCAGCGGCCTTCTTGATCACGCTGTTGTAATTTTTTGCAACCTGAGGACCGGTAGTTGCCTCCGGTTCACCGTAACTGTTGGAAATCACATTGCCCAACTTGTGCAGCGCCGCATAGCTGATCCCGTAGGCAAGTTCGTCATCTTCGTCACCGGGCATGGCCAGGACCACGATTTTGGCGTCAGGCGCCATCGCATGGGCCCATTCCACGCTAACCGTCGTTTCCAATTGCCAGTTCGGACCGCCATTCGGACGGAGCTGCCCAAAGTTTGGCACGCCATCGGGATAGAGGACCTGAAGGTTGGCGCTGGTCAGCGCAGGCAACCCCATCAGTTGCGAAAACGCGTTGACGTCCGCGCTGAGCGTCTGGGAGCCGTAGGGATCGACGATGACGATCGTCTGGCCTTTGCCGGTCCATCCCTTGGCATGGACCGCATCGAGCCCGTAGTGGGCCGCGAGCTGCGCGGCGGTATAGCCACACTGCGACTGATTGAAGGTTCCGGCACCAATGGGGAGATACTGCGTCCCCGTATAAGTGGCGGTGACATTCTGTCCCGCGTCCGGCCCATACGGCACCGGCCCGCTCAGCGTCGTGGACACCACCCCACCGAAGCAATTCGTGGTAAAGCCGGCCAGCGGGTTGGTCGTGGTCGCAAGATCGATACCGGGCTTCGGGGCGCCGGTCGTGAAATCCAGCTGCCGCACCGCGAACGGTCGCATGCCGGCGGTGGAAAGGCCGGTCACGGCATCGACCAACTCGGGATTGGTCCCCTGATACTTCGGCTCCGTCAGGTTGGCAAAGACCGTACGACCGGCCAGGTTGCCCGCATGGATGGTGGTCCCGAATGCCGCCTGGATCTTGTCGGCGGAACCGGACACCTTGATTGCGGCGCCGTCTTCCGAGACCCGCACGATCTTAAGGCCCAGAGCCCGCAGCGACGTTTGCATCTTCGCCACGTCTTCCCACCTCGGACCGAAGTTCGCCACCTGCTCGGGGCTCATCCAGACGTGA
>Ga0209166_10001806_pt1 | contig 17083 bp, 18 predicted proteins | sample Coa_R1_3_FD_187151 | JGI IMG/M metagenome (GOLD analysis project Ga0209166, IMG submission 187151) | Surface soil microbial communities from Centralia Pennsylvania, which are recovering from an underground coalmine fire - Coalmine... | ecosystem: Environmental > Terrestrial > Soil >... | reverse complement strand
AATTCGCATGCTGACGCCGCTGCCAGGCTTCCCCTTTTCAGGCAATTTAAACGCCCCCACGGACATTGTGCTCGTGAAAAAGATGTAGCCTTGCAACAACACTGGCTTCGTATGCTGCAAGAGATTTCCTGGCGTAATCCGGCTGGAGATGGAATCATTTCTGAATGCACTCATTACAGCTGAGATCGGAAATGGCGTCAGACTGGGAGCGGCAACGGGCCAAAGAAGTTGCGGAAGCGGTACTCAATGGCCAAATCGGAGTTCTGGAGGGTGCGAGAGCACTATGGCGCTTTGCCCGTACTGATGCTATTGCCAGCGCGGAAGACCGAACATTCATCATTGTAGTTGACAGCGAAACGGATCATTTGCCGATTGGTGACGCTCGTCAGTACTGGGCTTCAGATGCGCTGCGATCCAAAGATTTAGAAATTGCTGCCGCTGAAGCGTGGTGTAAAGCAAAATTTCTTGAAATATGCAGAAGAATCGTTCAGCAGTAGCTGTCTAATCTAAAGTCCACAGCAAAAGCCGATAGCGAAGAGCCAAAAGCCCTGCATCGCCCCAAACATTCATCCCCCAACCAGTCTTGTTTACTGATAGCATTTTGGCCATGAAGCGTATCTTGATTATTGCTGGAATCGTGATTGGGGTTTTGCTGGTGGCCGTGGTGATGGCGCCGCTGTTCATTGATGCCGACAGCTTCCGCCCCGATCTGGAGAAAAAGATTTCCGATTCGCTGGGCCGCACGGTGCATGTGGGCAAGCTGGAGGCCTCCATCCTCAGCGGCGGAGCCAAAGCCAGCGATATATCCATCAGTGATGATCCGGCTTTCAGTAAAGATCCGTTTTTACAGGCTTCTTCGGTACAAATCGGGCTGGAGCTGATTCCTTTGATCTTTTCTCATCAGGTCAAAGTTACTTCGCTCAGCATACAGAGTCCGGATATTGCGCTGCTGAAGAACTCGGCGGGAAAGTGGAACTTCTCGAGCCTGGGAGCTCCGTCCAAAGGAAAGGCTCGCGCGTCATCCGGAACCCATGCGGTTACAAATAACTCTCCGGCTTTATCCACCGCCGGCACGTTTGGCGATGCCCAGTCCAAAAACAGCGGCAGCTCGGCGCCCGAGCTTTCCGTGGACAAATTCGAGATTGTGAATGGCACGCTGCGCGTGGGGCAGAGTGCGAGCCATGCGGCCGGCCGCGAGAGCGTATATAAGAATGTCCGCTTGCTGGCGCGCAACATCTCCGAAACCACCGTCATGCCTTTCACCCTGCTGGCGGACACTCCTGGAGGCGGATCACTCGACGTAGAAGGCACGGCCGGTCCGCTGAATGCCGAGGATTCGTCCCGCACTCCCCTGGACGCCAAACTCACCCTGGAGCACGCCGACCTGGCCCGTACCGGCTTCTTTGACGCTAATTCCGGCCTGGCGGGAATCGTGGATTTTGACGGCAAGGTAAAGTCCGATGGCCATAAACTGCACTCCGAGGGCCGGGCCAAAGCCAATAATCTAAAACTGATGAAGGGTGGAGCGCCTTCCAGCCAGCCCGTGTCACTGGATTACAAATCGGACTTTGCGCTTGAATCCGAGACCGGCACTCTCAGTGCTCAGGCCCATACCGGTGGCAGCACCGCCACGGTCAACGGGACACTCGATGGCCACGGCGAGAAAACTCTGGCCCATCTGAAAGTACTGGCGCAGAAGATGGCGATGAATGATATTGAAGGGCTGCTGCCGGCCTTTGGCGTCACTTTGCCCTCGGGCGCATCTCTGCAGGGCGGCACCATTAATGCCGACCTCGCGGCAGCAGGCCCGCTTGACCGGCTCGTGATCACCGGACCAGTGAACATCAGCGGTACAAAGCTCACTGGCTACGATCTCAGTTCCAAACTGGGCGCGATGGCGGCCCTGGCCGGCATTCGCCCCAGTTCCGAGACGCTGATTCAAACCCTGAGCAGCGCCCTGCATGTCTCTCCGGAAGGCATCAATGCCGACAACATTCTTTTAGACGTGCCTTCGCTCGGCCAGATCACCGGCGCTGGAGTGGTGGGCAGCAACAACTCGCTCGATTTCAAAATGAATATGAAGCCGATGGCGGCCATGGCCCAGATGGCGGGAGGGCTGGGTGCGCTGGCGGGAAATAAAGGTATCCCTTTCCTGATTGAGGGGACTACCGCCAATCCGATTTTCCGCCCGGCAATGGGTTCCACCATCAAGAGCCTGATTCCCGGCGCGAATGATAATGGCAATCAGGGTGGTCTGGGAGGCGTTTTGGGTGGTTTATTTGGCAAAAAGAAAAAATAAAAAAAAAATGAACGATCACTGGCAGAGCCGGCGGCGGGGAGTGGCCTCGCCCTCTCCGCGCTGCTAAAATAAGCCGATAAGCCCGTAACTCCCGGATTCCGAAGGCTGTACTCATGTTTAAGAAAATACTTCTGCTTGCTGCCGTGGTTACGCCGTGCGCGCTGCTTCTCCGCGCCGACAATATCGTGGATGAAATCGTGGCCCGCGTGAATGATTCCATCATCACCCGCGCCGACCTGCAGCACAGCACCCAGGCCACCCAGGATGAAATTCGTCAGCAGTATCCCGGCGAATGGCAGTCCCGCTGGGCCGTGGCCCAGGCCAATGTGCTCCGCGATCTCATTGACCAGAAGCTGCTGCTGGACAAAGGCAAAGAGCTGGGCATCACCGGCGATACGGAACTGATCAAGCGCCTGGACGAGATTCGCAAACAAATGGGCGCGAACAGTATGGACGATCTGGAAAAGGCAGCCAAAGACCAGGGCGTATCGTTTGAAGACTTCAAGGACCAGCAGCGCGGCCTCATCGTCAGCCGCACGGTGATTGGCCAGGAGGTCGGTGGACATATTCACATTACCGACGATGAAGTCCAGGCCTGGTACAAGGCACATTCAGCTGAACTTTCAGTAGCGGAAGAAGTGGACCTCTCGGAAATCCTGATTTCGACCCTGGCCAAACAGCCGGAGAACAAGGATAAAGACAAAGCGCCTCTGCCGGAAGATCCGAAGAAGGTGCTGGAAGCCGAGACCAAAGCCCAGCAGATTTTGCTGCAGCTGCGCGCGGGCGACAAGTTCGAGGAGCTGGCCAGTAAAGTCTCCGAAGGTTCCACGGCCAATCAGGGCGGAGAACTTGGCCCCTTCAAGCGTGGAGAGCTGGCCAAAGAGTTTGAAGACATAACTTTTTCTCTGAAGCCGGGCGAATACTCCGATGTGCTGCGTACCCGTCAGGGCTTCATCATCTTCAAGGTAAATTCGCACCATAAGGCGGGAATCCCGCCGATCAAAGAGATTGACGAAAAGATTCGTCAGGCTATCTACGTGGACAAGCTCGAGCCCGCCTCACGCGCCTTTCTGACCAAACTGCGGGAAGAGGCTTACATTGAAATTAAGCCCGGATTCACCGACACCGGAGCCAGCCCCAATCAGACCAAACCGCTTGAGGTAGCCAGCAACGACCCCACGTCCGCCACTGAGGCAAAGCACAAAAAGAAGAAGAAGTTTGGGGTGTTTTGAAGGGGAGATGGGTTTTTTGGGCTTTTGGCTATTGGCCTTTGGCTGTTAGCCAGAAGCCTTGAGTCTTTAATTTGGATTTAAGAAAAACTCTGTCTCACTCGCCGGCAAAGGGAAGTCAGCAAAACCGGCAGCTAACGAACCAAAAGCCAAAAGCGAAGAGCCAATAGCCGAAAACCAAAAACTGGCTAAGTGCTAACGGCTAATGGCTTCACTGCCCCCGTTCCCATCCAAAAAATCTCCTTAGTCCTTCAGCTTTTCCCAACCTGCGGCAGGTCTGGATCGTCTTATCAGAAGATGCGCATGGATTTGAAAGAGTGGATCGCCGTCCTGGCTAACTTTCTGGTGATTGCCGGGCTGATCTCCTACGGATTCTCCTTTTTCGCCGAGTATCACGCAAAGGGGCGCTGGGCCAGGAACGTGACGGGATTGCTCGCCGGAATCGGCATGCTGGCTCTCGCACTGGCCATGTTGCTGACGCCGCGCAATGCGGCCGTACTGATGCAGGTGGCGCGCACCGGGGCGTCGCGCGTATTTCTCGGCATCAGCAGCGGACTGCTGCTGGCGGCGATTGCCGCTTTCGGCATCATCAATTACTCGCGGCCGCGAAGACTCTGGCATGAACGGCGCATTGAAAGGGACCTGCGGCGTGATCGCACCAATATCCCATAACCCGGCTGCCTCGGTGGATGACGGAGAAGAACGCCACTGGCCCCCGCCGCGAAGCAGCGGTCCGCCAGCGCATCTCTTTCGGCGTCTGCTTCCTGGCCTCGTGACTGGCGCTTCCGACGTGGACCCCGCACTGGTGCTCACGGCCACGGTCGCCGGAGCGGCTTATCATTACTCGCTGCTGTGGTCGGTGCTGCTTTCCGTACCGCTGCTGCTGGCTGTATTCGACGTATCGGCGCGCATTGGTTTTGAAACCCGCAAAGGCCTTGTGGACCTTCTGCGCGGCAATTACGGACGCGCCATTGCCCTGAGCTGCGCGCTGCTGATCGTGGTGATCAACATGGCCATGATCGTGGCCGATATGATGGCGGTGACCGAGGCGTTTTCCATTGTCGCCGGCCTGCCGCGCATGTTTTTCATTGCCGCGGTGGCGTTTTCGGTGTGGTACGTGCTGATCTTTCGCGACTATCGCAGGATCACCCACGCGCTGGCCCTATTGTCGCTTCCGCTCTTCATTTATGTGGCAGCGGCGCTCCTGGCGCATCCGGACTGGCAGCAGGTGATCAGTAATTCCATTTTGCCGCGCATTCCTCGCGATACCGGCTATCCCGCAACGGTGATCGCTATCTTCGGTTCGCTGCTCACGCCATACGTGCTGGTGTGGCAAACCAGCTCGCGCCGCGAAGCCGCGCTGGCCGGAGTGCCTTCGCCGGGCGGCGCGGAACACCGCGCGGGCGCCATCGTGACCACGCTGCTTTGCTATTCGATCATGGTCGCGGCGGGGACCGTGCTGCACACGCCACTGGTGGATGACCTCACCACCCGTATGGCGGCTTCGGCCCTGACCCCGGCCGTGGGTGTTCTGGGGACTGCGCTGTTTGCTCTGGGTATTATCGGTGCGGGCATGGTAGCGCTGCCGGTGCTGGTTGCCTCCATGTGTTACAGCGTGGCCGAAGCCATGGGCTGGCGCAGCGGACTCAATGAGAATCCGTGGGAAGCGGTGCGCTTCTATGTGCTGATTTCAGTCGCCATGCTGGTGGCGGCAGCGCTCAATTTCATCCGGGTGAATCCGGTGACCATACTCTACGGCTCGCAGATTCTGGCCGGGGCGCTCACCGTGCCCATTCTGCTGTTCATCCTGCTCGTCTCAAATGACCGCCGGGTAATGCGCACCACCAATACCTGGTGGCAGAATTTCTGGATCGGCGCGGCCGCCGGGGCGGTCGTTGCGGCCGCGATGATTTTGCTCTGGTGGAAAATCCGCAGTTGAGCTTTCGCGGGCCAGTCATTAGAATCCGTTGGCAAGAATTACCATGCTGACTTTTCTGAAGAATACGCTCGCGCTGCTGGTCTGTCTGGCTTCGGCCCAGCAGCCAGCCGTGGTGGAAATGACGTCGGAGCCCAGCCATCATTTTGTGCTGCAGAACGATTTTGTTCGCGTCTTTCACGTGCTCGCTCCCGCCAAATCCAGCACTCTTGTCCACCAGCATCATCATGATTATGTGTATGTCACCATCGGCGATACGGATCTTATCAATTTCAGGGTAGGCGAGCCGCCGGCCGTTGTGAAACTGAAAGACGGCGAAGTGAGATACACCAAAGGTGGCTTTGCCCACTCCGTCACAAATGAAAGCGAGCATCCGTTTCATAATGTGACCATAGAATTAATGCAGTCCGCGAGTGGAGTACACGCCTGCACGGAATCCTGCTCCGCGCCAGTTCCGTGCGCGGACGACACGCGGGGCGCGTGCCCCAGCGCGCAGATCGTGCTGGAGTCAGACCAATGGCGGGCCGTCTCCGTGATTATGCCGCCGGGCGCAGTTTGGAAAAAGCAGGGAAACGCCCTTCCCCACCTGATAGTTGCGGTCACCGACCTGAATCTGACGCAGCAGGACGACGGCAAACCGACGACTGAGTTTCATCGCCTGGCCGGTGAGTCCGTCTGGGAGGGCCCTTCCGGCCACTCACTTACGAACTCTGGCGCGCAGACCGCCAGATTGTTTACTCTTGAATTTAAGATCGCTCCTGTTTCAGCGCGGGAGCGGAAGAATCCATGAGTCTGCCAAACAAAGACAATATCGATACCCCGGAGGCGCGGCAATACAACCGCATCCGGCGGCGGCTGGAACTCGTCGACATGCTGCTGGGGCTGGCTTTTCTGGGCATGCTCCTGGCCACCGGCTGGAGCAGCAGTCTGCAGGCGATTTCTTTTCGCGTTTCCGGTCATTACGCGGTTTCGCTGCTGTTTTACGTATTTCTGCTGAGCGCGATCAGCAAATTGCTCACCGTGGGGCTGGATTGGTACGGCTTTCGCCTGGAGCACCGCTTCCATCTCTCTAATCAGAAAGTCGGCGGCTGGCTGCTGGACGAATTCAAGGGCTGGTTTCTGGGTCTGGTGATTGCCTCAATTCTGTCCGAGATTGTGTACACCCTGATTGGCGCCTCGCCCGAGCACTGGTGGATCATTGCCTGGATTGTATGCCTGGGCTTGTTCGTTCTTTTTGCGCAGATCGCCCCTGTGGTTCTGCTGCCGCTTTTCTACAAGTTCTCTCCGCTCGAGAATGAAGACCTCAAGGCGCGTCTGCTGCGTCTGGGCGAGCGGGCCGGCACGCGTGTCCGTGGCGTGTATGAGTGGAAGCTTTCCGAAAAGAGCAAAAAAGCCAATGCCGCGCTTACCGGACTGGGAAATACGCGCCGCATCATTCTGGCCGACACGCTGCTTGAAAACTACAACCATGACGAGATCGAGGCCGTACTGGCCCACGAGCTGGGCCATCACGTGCATCGCCATATTTTCAAAAGCATCATCGTGGAAGCGCTGGTGACCCTGTTCGGGTTTTGGGCCGCGCATCGCGTACTGCATTATTCCATTGACCAGCAGCACTTCTTCCGCAATATCCAGCACCTGACGGATTTCGCCAACCTGCCGCTGCTGGTGCTGGTGTCGAGCGTTCTCTCCATTCTGCTGATGCCCGCGATGAACGCTTACTCGCGCTTCAACGAGCGCCAGGCCGATCTCTATTGCTGGAATTCGGTTTCGAGCGTGGGACCTTACATCAGCGCCATGGAAAAACTGAACCTCCAGAACATGGGTGAGAGCCAGCCTTCACGGCTGGTGGAAATTCTGTTTCACTCGCATCCCTCGATCGCAAAGCGCATTGCCGCGGCCCGGTCCTGGGCCAGCAAACACGGGCCGCAAGCCGCGGGCGAACTGAATTTAAGCTGAGCTTTTAAGAATCTGCTCCACCCCGAGCAAATCTTCTTCCGTATCCACGCCCACGGTGTTGAAGGGCGTTTCCTCCACGAAGATATCCATGCCGTGATCGAGAAAGCGGAGCTGCTCCAGACGCTCCGCCAGTTCCAGCTTCGATTCAGGAAGGCTGCAGAAGCGGTCGAGCGCGGGCTTGCGATAGGCGTAAAATCCCAGATGTTTAAAGTACTGAATGCCACCGGCACGGTCGCGATCAAAAGGGATGGTGGAACGGGAAAAGTACAGCGCGCGGCCGTTCTGGTCTGTGACTACTTTCACCGCATTGGGGTTGTCGACGTCATGCACCGGGCAGGGCGTCTTGATGGTTGAGACCATCACATGCTCATGGCGCATGGGCCGCAGCAGCGCTTCCAGATGCTCGGGACGCGCCAGCGGCTCGTCACCCTGTATGTTTACGTACACATCCGCCGGAATCCTCTGCGCCACTTCGTGAATACGCTCGGTGCCGCTGCGGTGGCTGGCCGAAGTCATCTCCGCCTTCCAGCCATGGGTCCGCGCCACGGCCAGCACCTCGTCGGAATCCGTGGCGATGATCACATCGCGCAGCAGCGGCGATTGTTTCGCGGCTTCATACACATGCGCCAGCATGGGCTTGCCGGCGATGGAGCGCAGCACTTTGCGCGCCAGGCGTGTGGAACCGAGGCGCGCCGGAATAACAGCGATTGCGTTAAGGGAATTTGCCATGTCAGCCAGGGGTTACGGCAGGTTGCGGCGCATCTGCTGCAGCTTTTGCGACTTCTCTTCCACGCTCTTCGCCAGTTTGGCTTTGAGCTGGTTGAGTTTGCCCGCGACCGTCGAGTTGCTCAGGCCGATGATCTGCGCCGCGAGAATGCCGGCATTGGTTGCGCCCGGTTTGCCAATGGCCACGGTGGCCACGGGAATTCCCGCCGGCATCTGCACAATCGACAGGAGCGAGTCCATGCCCTGCAGCGAGGTGGAAGGAATCGGCACGCCGATGACCGGAATCGTGGTCTCAGCCGCGATGACTCCCGCCAAATGGGCCGCTCCGCCCGCGCCCGCGATGATGACCTTGATGCCGCGGCCCGCCGCCATGCGGGCGAACTCGGCGGTGCGCGCCGGCGAGCGATGCGCCGAAGTCACGTCGATCTCATAGGGAATACCGAAGTCTTCAAGACTCCGTGCGGCATCGTTCATGATCTCCAGATCGGAATCCGATCCCATCACGATGGAAACAAGCGGGCTTTCGGTCATGAAATACATCTCCTCATTTAATTTGTACGATTTTTATTTGCGCGCTTTGAGTGCGCGCGCGCCAATGTCCCTGCGGTAGTGCATATCTTCAAAGCTGATCAAACCGGCTGCCTGGTAGGCTTTACCCAGGGCGCCTTCGAGCGTGGGCGCGTGGGCGCTCACGCCCAGCACGCGGCCGCCATTGGTATAGAAAGCGCCTTCGCGTTTCGTGGTTCCGGCGTGAAACACCTTTACACCTTCGACTTCGGCGGCACGCTCCAGCCCGGAAATCTTCTTCCCGGAAACAAAGCTTCCCGGATATCCGCCAGAAGCCATGACCACGCAACAGGAAGCTCCATTCGACCACTGCAACAGGCCGTCGGAAAGATGCCCCTCGGCGGAAGCCTCAAGAGCGTCTGCCAGGTCGCTGTTCAGACGCATGAGTACGGCCTGGGTCTCGGGATCGCCAAAACGGCAGTTGAACTCCAGCACCATCGGCCCGCGGGCGGTCATCATCAGGCCGCAGTAGAGGACGCCGCGATATTCCGCGCCCTCCGATTTCATTCCCGCCACCACCGGGCGGGCAATGCGATTCAGCAGCCAGTCCACCATGGCCGAATCCACCAAAGTGCTGGTGGAATAAGCCCCCATGCCGCCGGTATTGGCCCCGGTGTCGCCATCGCCAATTCGTTTGTGGTCCTGCGCGGCGGCCAGCGGAACCACACGCTCGCCATCGCTCAGCACAAGAAACGAAAGCTCCTCGCCCTCTAAAAACTCTTCCAGCACCACCCGTGAGGAAACCTCGCCCAGCAGCTTGCCGTTGAGCATCCCAATGGCTGCGGCGGCGGCCTCTTCCTTGCTGGCAGCGATCACCACGCCCTTGCCTGCGGCCAATCCGTCGGCTTTGACGACCACGGGCGCGGAAAACAAACCCAGCGATTTGTGCAGTTCCTGCTCCGAATGGCAGACGGCATAATGTGCCGTGGGAATCTGGTGCCGCTGCATGAACTCCTTGGCAAAGCTCTTGCTCGACTCCAGATGCGCAGCGGCCTGTGTGGGGCCGAAAATCTTCATCCCGCGGCGCATGAACTCGTCCACCACGCCGAGCGAGAGCGGAATCTCCGGCCCCACCACGGTGAGATCGGCTTCCACCTGATGCGCGGCCGCCACCAGCGTGTCGATGTTTTTCACGTCGCCAGGCAGACACTGCGCTTCATCGCAAATACCGCCATTTCCCGGCAAACAGAATACCTGGGACACCCGTGACGACTGGCGCAGCTTCCACACCAGCGCGTGCTCTCGTCCTCCGCCGCCAATAACCAGAATTTTCATAAAGAAGAAGTGACAGACGAGGATATCAAAAACGCAGTTGCTCAGCGTGAGCGCCACACTCAAAATGGATTTTGGCTTACTTCCGGATGGAGCGCGCTACAGGCGCATAGCAGTGCAGAAAAAAAAGTGATTTGTTGAGCACAGGCACTCCTGCCTGTATTGTTGTTCAGCCTACGTCTTTGGCTTGGCCGTGAGCTTGACCTGGCCATCCTGCAGATTCACGGAATATTCCACTTTCTGGCAGTTGTATTCCCGGCGAATCTGCTCGGTTTTTTGCCGCACGAAGTTTTTGAAGGCGTCGAGCGTGGCGGTTTTTTGGTCGCCGGCCTGCTGGCGAGCTTTTGATAAGGCTTCATACAACGCCCGGACGCTGGCATCATCGCGCTCCACGTCGGCGCAGGCAACGGTGAAAGGCTTGTCGGGCCTGGCCGTCGGATGATGCGCCAGGCCAGCCTCCGCCTCGTGCTGCTGCTCCACGCGCATTCCCTGTATGCCCAGCACCGCGTCCTGAGGACGTCTGTACCCTTCTTCCTTGATCGTGAGCTTTTGCTGCCACAGCGCGTTCAAAAGCGCGTAGCGCTGCTGCAGGGTGTTGAAGCGGAAGCGCTGGGCAAAGGCCATCCGCGAGTTGTCGGAGTATTTCTTGAACATTGACTTGACCTTCCACTCCAGTTCGGCGGGGGGCTTTTTGGCGCCGCCGCCAAAATAGATGTCGAATTCCACTTTGAGCCGGCGCAAGTGGTCATCCAAAACGTTCAGCTCTTCGTCAATGGTCAATGAAAATCCGCTTTCCCGCGAGCCTGCGAGCGCCCAGGGCGGAATATACCATAGAAACTTCCCACACTGTCTCGTTCCGAAAGGCTTAACCTGCATCTAAACCTTTTGATATGAACCAAGACGATCAAAAACCAATCCGAATTGTGATTGCGGACGATCACGCGATCCTGCGTGAATCACTGGCTTCCCTGCTCGCCAGCCAGCCCGATTTGTCCGTTGTGGGCCAGGCAACCGACGGACGCGAGGCGCTGGATATGGTCCAGCAGTACCATCCGGATGTGCTGCTGCTCGATCTTTTTATGCCGCGCAGTGACGGTTTTGAAGTGCTGCGCACGCTCGACCGCGCCGGAAGCCGCGTGGCCTCGGTGGTGCTCACCGGCTCTGAAAGCGAACTTGATTATGTGCAGGTGGTCAAGCTGGGCGCGCGCGGGCTGGTGCTGAAGACCGATGGCCCGGAAAAGCTGTTTGCCGCGATTCGCGGCGTGGCTTCGGGGGAGCTGGCGTTTTCGAGTAATCTCGCCAATCAGGTGCTCACGGCCATGAGTGACGAAACCCGGGGGCCGGCCCACGCGCTGGCGAGGCTCTCCGAACGCGAACACGAAATCGCGCAGTACGTCTCCCGCGGCATGACCAACAAGGGCATCGCCGAGGTACTGAAAATCAGCGAAAACACCGTGAAGCGCCACCTGCAAAGTATTTTCACCAAAACCGGGGCGCGCGACCGCCTGGAACTGGCCGTGCTGGCGCTGAATCAGGTGAGCCGGGCCGCATAGACCCGGCGTCAAAAGTCAGCTTACTTGCCCGCACCCGCCGCCATTTTTTTCACCATGGCAATCACCAGTTTGCGGTCGCTGTCGTTAAGATTGGAAGAATAGCGGCGAATCTGGGTAAGAAAACGCACCTCATCTTCGGTCAGCGGAGGCAAGCCGCGATTGCCATTGGCATGCGGCTCGGCAAAAAACTGCCCCAGCGGAAGCTCCATGGCTGAGGCGATCTTGGCCAGCGTATCGAGTGAAGGAATGGTGTGTCCGTTCTCCACGCGGGAAAGGTAACAGCGCAGGAGGCCGGTGCGTTTTTCAATGTCACCCTGTGACATACCTTTGCGCAGCCGGTAGTTTCTGATGGTTTCGCCAATATTCATGCTGGGTTAGTCTTTATAAACTCATAAACAAGGAGTGCGTGAATAGTAACCAGAGTAGAACATTTGTGCAAGCATAATTTTGCCTGTGCCGGTCATTATGATTCTTCAACCAGTTTCTTCTGTGCAACTGCTTTTTTCTTACGCGAGGTTACGAAAGGCGTGCGCTATCCCATCAGCATTCCGCCATTGACATTCAGAACGTGCCCGGTGATATAGCCCGCTTCTTCCGACGCCAAAAATCTGGTTGCATGCGCAATATCCAGGTCGGTGCCAGGACGGCCGACAGGAATGGTCTGGTTCATTTTGGCTTTCAGGTCCGCGGAGAGTACGTCCGTCATTGCAGTCTCGATGTAGCCTGGCGCGACCGCATTTACGGTAATGTTGCGTGACGCCACTTCACGCGCCATCGACATAGTGAAGCCGATCAGACCGGCCTTGGACGCGGAGTAATTTGCCTGGCCCGCCTGCCCGGCCTGTCCCACCACGCTGGTGATATTGATGATCCTGCCCCAGCGCTGCCGGAGCATCGAGCCGATTACCGCCTGCGTGCAGAAAAAAGCTCCGGTGAGGTTGGTTTGCAGTACGGATTCCCAGTCGGCGCGCTTCATGCGCATCAGAAGAGTGTCGCGTGTGACGCCTGCGTTGTTGACGAGGATGTCGATTTTTCCGAACTGCTCGATCGCGGCATTGACCGCTGCCTTCACTTCGTCTTCGTTGCTCACGTCCATACGAAACGCGGCGGCCTGCCCCCCCTTGCTCTTGATCTCCTCAACGACCTGCGCCAGCTTTTCTTCATTGCGCGCGGCAAGCGCTGCAATTGCGCCCGCTTCAGCAAGCACCAGCGCACAGGCGCGGCCTATCCCCTGGGAAGCGCCGGTGACAAAGGCCACACGGCCGGTAAATCCTGACATGAATCTGTGATCTCCTGTAGTGAAAAGCAACTTCGCATTATACCCGGCGATCAGGGAACCGTGCTTCGCCGCTCGAGGAGAACCGGCTCTGCCAGAGAAGAGACACCATCTTTATGGAACAGCAATTTCAAGATGGGCGGAGCAATCAGCGTGGTAGCCATCGTCATAAAGATCACCAGCCCGTAAGCGGCCTGGGAAATCACGCCCATCTGCAGCCCCACCAGAGCCACGATCAGGCCGACTTCGCCCCGAGGCGCCATGCCCACGCCCACTTTGATGGCGGTATTCCAGCCGGAGCGCAAAGCCGGCAGTCCGCAGCCCAGCAGTTTGGAGGCAAAGGCCAGCAGCGAGATGATGATGGCGGAGAGCAACAGCCTGCGGTCAAACACCCAGGGGTTCAGGCGCGCGCCCATGCTGAAGAAGAAAAAGGGCGCCAGAAATTCGTTGATGGCAAACACCCGGGTGCGCAGTTCCCAGCGCGGCGCGTACTCGGCAAAAGCCAGACCGGCAAAAAATGCTCCGATGATCGCCGCCATGCCAATGCTCGCCGCCGCAAACGAAAGCCCCAGGCAGAGGGCCAGAGCAATGATCAGTGGAGCATTCTGCGTGGACATGCGCTCCACGCCCGGCTCCATCCGGCGTACCAGGCGCGGCGCATAAAAGACCATGAGCAGGGCAAAGCCAATGGCTTCCGCCGCGGTCAGAGCCAGTTGCAGCCACGCCGTCCCCGTGGTTGAGACCGCGCCCACCACAATGCTGAGCAGGATCATGCCCAGAATATCGTCGAATACGGCCGCGCCCAGAATGATTCTTGCCGGCAGCGTATCCAGCACCCGCAGGTCGCCCAGCACGCGCGCCGTGATTCCCACGCTGGTGGCGACCATGGCCGCCGCCACAAAGGTGGCTTCATGCGGCTGGTGGTACCGGAGCATCATAAAGCCGAAGCCGAAGACAAACGGCACGGTAATGCCGGCCAGCGCAACATAGAGCGACGTGTGGCCCACACTCAGCAAATCCTTGGGGCTGGTCTCGAGTCCCACGGAAAACAGCAAAAAGATGGCGCCCAGCTGGGCAAAGGAGTAAATGGCCTCGCTCGGCACGATCAGCCCGGCGCAGTACGGCCCGATTACAATACCGGCGACAATTTCTCCCAGCACCGCCGGCAGGTGCAGGCGCTCGAACACCTCGCCAAACAATTTGGCCCATACAAAAATATAAAAAAGCTGAAAAAGTAGCGGATCATGCATGGGTCTGTTTGCGGGTCAAAGCGCCTTATAACCTTACCTCTGTTCAGATGCGTCCAGCCAGCAAAATCCGGCGCTGCGCCACGATTTTCCCACTGGTCCAGCTCTCGATTTTTCCCGCGGCAGCCCTGTCTTCTGTCATCTTAATTAAAGAGATTTTAGAGATGGTACAGCGAGTGATGAAGATCGGAGAAAAGATTCAGCTCAACAGCCTGATGACGGCGGAGATGAGCAAAGTTTTTGCGGGCGCGCTTTTGGGAGCCATTGCCGCCGCCACAATGGGGGCGGTGAGCGCCGGGCATTCGTGGCAGGCAGACGCGCCGCTGGCCTTTATTTTTATTCTGATCGCGATTGCGGAAATCTTCGGCTCGAGCGCGGGGTTTGCCGGTACCCTGCTCTCCGCGCTGGTGCTGGCGCTTCTGCTTCATCCGGAGGCCACGGTGGCGGCGCGCGCCAATATCGCGTGGATGGTGCTGATCGGCGTTCTGTTTTCTTTTTTCTTTGCCCCGCGCGCGGCTGTTTTTCACCGGCCTCGCCGCCTGCGCTGACGCAACAGCGGTCCGGCCTCGGGCATCCTACAACATTTTAGAGGGGTATTGCAGGAGGGAATTTTCATGGCAACCGTGCCGACCATGCCGCAGTCTGTCTCGAATCGCCCGCACTGGGCCCGTTCGCCTTTTTATTTCAACTCGGCGTCGCATCTGTTGCGGATTGGGCGCCAGAAAGCCACAAATTTGCAGGAACTGCTGGAGGCGATCCGCACCTGTCCGGACGAATCGATTTTCCAGCACACATTTCAAACGCTCGAAGAGCACCATTTCATTCGCGAAGGTTTTTCCAACGATTTTTCCCACTGGGCTTTTGCCGCCTGCAATGAAGTTGGTCTGGCCGAAAGACTGGCGGCCATCGATATCCGTGAGTTCACTTCCATTGCCGTGCTGCGCGAGCGGTTGATCCACCTGATTGAAAATTATCTGCAGAAAAATCCCCGGGCCGCCACGCGCACGGCCATGGAGCCGTTCTATCTCATGGCCACGGACGTGGTTGTGGTCCCAACGCCGTATGTAGCCCGCAATCTGGAAGAGTTTGCCGAGGGCATACGCAAAGTGAGCGTACACAGCATTTATTACCACTTTATTGATTCGCGGCTGCGGCTCAAGCTCAATTCCAGCGACTTTGCCGTGTGGCTGGAGCAGGAACTGGACCTTGGCCGCGCCGCCGATCGCCTCAATCGCATTGACATTTACACCTCCACTCTGGAAGGCGTGCGCCGCAGCATTCTGAAAGTGCTGGAGACCGAAATCGAACGCTGATCCATCTTCAACCGATCAAGCATCAGGCAAATCAAGGGAGACCGGGAATGAAAAAGAAGAATTCACAACAGGATGTTGTAACCGACCCCAAACCGGAAATCACGGAGGAAGTAATCACGGTACAGACGGTCGCGTCCACGGAGACCGCTCCTCCCGCCGAAACGCAAAAAGAGGAAACGCAAAAAGAAAAAGAACGGCGCATTCGTGAAGATGAAGTCCCTTCGCGATTCATTGAGCGGCGCAAACACCCTCGCATTCAGACCACACCGCCGCCGCCCCCGGCGCCTCCCTGTTTCCAGGATTATTTGCCCATCATTGGCGAACCGGAGATGGATGAAATCCGCTTCCTCGCACGTCACCTCAAGGGCAAGACCGTGAAGATGGTCAACTCCACCGCGGTCGGAGGAGGCGTGGCCGAGATTCTCAACCGGCTGGTGCCGATCATGAATGAGTTGGAAGTCCCCACACGCTGGGAGGTAATCACCGGAGGCAATGATTTTTATGAGGTGACCAAGGGCTTCCACAACGCGCTGCACGGCGGCGATTACAACCTGACCCAGCAGATCAAGGACATCTTCCTCACCTACAGTGAACAAAACCGCCAGCGGATGCAGTTCGTGGAAGACCTGTTTGTGATCCACGATCCGCAGCCCGCGCCGCTGATCCGCTCCAAATCGGAAACTCGCGGACGCTGGATCTGGCGCTGCCACATCGATCTTTCCAATCCGCACCCCGATGTATGGTCTTTTCTGCGCCCCATGATCGAGCAGTATGACGCCACTATTTTTTCCACGCCGGCCTTCTCGCAGCAGCTGGCGATTCCGCAGTATCTTTTTTATCCTTCGATCGATCCGCTGTCGGAGAAAAACAAAGATCTGGATGAAGCCTACCTCGACAAGGTGTGCGATGACTTCGGCATCGACCGCTCCCGGCCTATCCTTACCCAGATTTCCCGCTTCGACCGGCTCAAAGATCCCGTGGGCGTGATTGAGGCCTACAAGCTGGTAAAGAAATATCTGGATTGCCAGCTCGTTCTCGCTGGCGGTGGCGCCACTGATGATCCAGAAGGCGCGGTGGTGCTGCAGGAAGTCATGGAGGCGGCGGGCGATGACCCCGACGTGATCATCCTGAACCTGCCTCCGTGGTCGGCGCTGGAAATCAACGCGCTGCAGCGCGTTTCCACCGTGATTATTCAGAAATCACTCAAAGAGGGCTTTGGCCTTACCGTGACCGAAGGCCTGTGGAAAGAAAAGCCAGTGGTGGCCGGAGCGGTGGGCGGCATTCCCAACCAGGTCATTCATAAGCTCACCGGCGTGCTGGTCCACTCCGTGGAGGGCTGTGCCTACCAGATTCGCTATTTGCTCACGCATCCCGAATTTGCCGCACAGCTCGGCAAAAACGGCCATGAGCACGCCCGAGAGAATTTCCTGATCACCGTGAATTTGAAACGCTGGCTGCTGTTGTTCCAGATACTGCTGGGCATGGTGCGCCCGTCGAAGACGCTTTGATACTGACCAGGAACTCATCGCAGGTTGAGAGGATGCCAGCCTGAACTGTTTTTGAGGGCCAGCTGAATGGGACGTGGCGGCCCTTTGCGGGGCAGTGTGACCTCGGCCCACAACTCCTCGCCCTTCCATGCTTGCGGCGTGGGCACATCGGCGAGCTCCGGGAGAAAAAAAGCCACGGTTTGATCGAGGACAACATAC
>Ga0209166_10001805_pt1 | contig 17089 bp, 2 predicted proteins | sample Coa_R1_3_FD_187151 | JGI IMG/M metagenome (GOLD analysis project Ga0209166, IMG submission 187151) | Surface soil microbial communities from Centralia Pennsylvania, which are recovering from an underground coalmine fire - Coalmine... | ecosystem: Environmental > Terrestrial > Soil > Unclassified... | reverse complement strand
GATACTTAAAGATGGCCACCATGGAGACAAGGATGATGATGACGATCGGGTTCTGGTCATTGAGAAACGCCTGCAACTGTTGCAATCGAATGTCATAGCGGTTGAGGTAAAGGGCAAGCTTGGGACCTCGGTCGTGGTAACCATCTTCGGAGTTGATAGTGATGTCCCCATGATCTCTGCTTTGGTCCAGCCGCCCGCCAACAGTTTTGGCTGGAACCGCAGCACTGTGGCAGTCACGTTCACCTGCTCAGACAAGACCTCGGGTATAGCATCGTGCACTTCGCCGGTCACGGTAGCCACTGAGGGTGCAAATCAAAGGGTCACAGGGACCGCAGTTGACAATGCCGGGAACAGTTCATCCGCCAGCGTCAGCATCAACATTGATGAGACTCAACCGGTCATTCACATCACGACGTCACCCGCTCCGAATGCAGCAGGATGGAATAAAACAGACGTAAATGTCACATTCACGTGCTCGGATAGTTTGTCGGGAGTGGCGTCCTGCCCGACGGCTACGACGGTCAGCACTGAAGGTGCAGGCCAGGATGTTTCTGCCACTGCATTCGACAAGGCCGGCAACAGCGCAACTGCCCACGCCACGCTCAACATTGACAAAACTGCTCCGGCATTGGCTATTACTTCGCCTGCCGATGGCGCGATCCTGGAGACTTCCTCGGTCCAGGTGACAGGGACGGCTAGTGATGCGCTTTCCGGAATTGCGAGTGTGACCTGCAATGGGATTACTGCGGTGTTTGATGGTGCTTCCTTCAATTGTTCTGTGCCATTGAGCTTTGGATCCAATGCCATCACCGTAAGCACAACCGATGTGGCCGGAAATATTCAATCCCAATCGGTCTCTGTGTCACGTGTTTCGCCGAGCCTTGTTTCTGTGGCACCCAACTTTGCGCAACAGGGGCAGCAAAGCGTGACAGTGAGTCTAACCGGCCAGTTCACTCACTTTGGGCAGGGCCTGACAACCGCCAGCTTCGGATCAGGAATCAATATTGTTTCGCTGACTGTGAATTCAACTACCAACGCGACAGCTGTATTGGACATCGACCCGACTGCAATCACAGGAACACGCGAGGTTGCAGTAACGACAGGCAATGAGATCGTTACTCTTGCGAACGCCTTTACAATCCAGGCGGGGACTCCGACGATCGTGTCGGTTATTCCCAACTCCGGCCAACAAGGCCAGCAGAACCTACCGGTGAATCTGATCGGGCAATTCACCAACTGGGTCCAAGGCACGAGCCTGGCCAATTTCGGAGCAGGGATCACGGTAACGTCGCTGACCGTGAACTCGCCGACGAGCGCCAGGGCAGTACTGAACATTGATCCAAGCGCCACGACGGGAGCACGTGATGTAACCGTAACGAGTGGAGCGGAAACAGTCGTGCTCACAGCCGGCTTTTCAGTGACGGAGGCCATACCGGTTCTCGTATCAGTGAATCCGGCGAGCGGTTTGCAAGGGCAGCAAAATATCTTAGTTTCGATCACAGGCGCATTCACCCACTTTAGTCAGGGGATCACCACTGCCAGTTTCGGTCCCGGTATTTCTGTGGGCGGTGGTGCAGAGGGAGATTTTGGCCCCGTCACAGTTACGAGTGCAACAACTGCGACCGCAGAGTTGCAAATCTCGAGCTGTGTCGACATTGGATCCCGAACTCCCATCGTTACGACAGGCGCAGAACAGCTGTCGCTCATGAACGGATTCAGCGTCATGGCGACTGCAGGACCTGCCTGGTTGCCAATTTCTTCGACGGGCGCTAACCCTCTGCCAGCCTATAGCCCGGGTATCTATGACTCGAATTCCGATCGCATGATTCTGTTCGGTGGTACTTTGAACGGAACTGGTCAATCGAACGAGGTTTGGGTCCTCACCCATCCCACTTGCAATCATTCAAGTCCGACATGGATACAGCTTCAACCGCAAGGTACACCACCAAGCGTTCGATACCTTCATTCAACCGCCTACGATCAGCAATCAAATCGTCTGATCGTGTTCGGCGGGAGTGCGATCCTCTCAGGTGCAGGGCAGTTATTCAATGACATTTGGATACTGACAAACGCCAACGGTGTTGGCGGCGTACCCACTTGGACTCAATTGCAGCCCATTGGAGCTTCTCCGCCCGGAAAACGATATATCGAGACGGCTTACGACAGCGCTAACAATCGGCTCATTGTATTTGGAGGAACTGGGCAGCCGAGCGACACTCCCACAAACGACTTGTGGGTGCTTACGAATGCCAACGGGCTCGGAGGCGCCCCAGCCTGGATTCAGTTAACCGTGTCAGGCGCTGTTCCTCCTCCGCGTGGTGCATACGCGGCCGCCTATGATTCAGCAAACGCAAGGCTCATCGTATTTGGAGGTATAACATCGCCTGCGTTCGTGACTCCTGTGGTCAGAAATGATACATGGATTCTTACCAACGCCAACGGAGTGGACGGAGACCCACGCTGGATCCAGCTATTCTCTGACGGCTCCCTGGGATTGCCTCCCGCCCGCTTCGCTGCTTACGGAGCCTACAATTCGGCAACAAATCGTCTTGTAGTCATCGATGGTCTGGCGAACTGCCAGGATTGGGGGAGTTGTGGTTTGCACCCGTCAGACTTCGCAAATGATGTCTGGATTCTGGATGGAGCGAACGGTCTGGGTGGAAGCTCTACCTGGGTAAAGTTGAACCCCACTGGCGGCCCTCCAACGGCTGAGGCAAACTGGATCTATGATGCAGCACACGACCGTGCGACGAAATATGGCAAGGATCTATGGATGCTGCAGGACGCTACCGAATTGTCTCTTCCGGTACCTTCAGTGATATCCGTCAGTCCCAATGCGGCGAGTCAGGGCGATAGCTCGTTGTCGATAACCATCAAGGGCGCTAATACGCACTTTGTTCAGGGGATCACCCACATGCTGTTCGGTAACGGTGTTACCGTAGGCTCACTTGCGGTGAACGATGCCACTACCCTAACAGCGCAACTAGCCATATCACCCGATGCTTCGACCGGTTCAAGAACTCTGACCGTTACTACCGGCACTGAGACCATAGCGCTCGCAGATGCCTTCATGGTTCAAGGCGGAGTACCCAGGATTCTTGTTGTTGATCCCAGCGTTGCGCAGCCGGGACAGCAGAACCTGTCGGTGGCAATCACCGGACAGTTCACTCATTTCCAGCAAGGCATAACCACAGCCAGTTTCGGAGCAAATATTGCGGTGCTGTCGGTAACGGTAAACTCTGCGACCAACGCTACGGCCGTGGTTAATATTGATCCTGCGGCGACCCCAGGGGGCCGCTCTCTCAATCTCACCACCAATTCTGAAATCGTTACACTGTCCAACGCGTTTACTGTAGCTGGTCCGCTGTCTATCGTAACGTCAACTCTGCCGGATGCCATCGTTGGCAAGCCTTATAGCGCTGCGTTATTGGCCAGTGGCGGCATTGCACCATATTCATGGACTCTAGCCAACAACTCCAGTACTTTGCCACCTGGGTTGACAATGAGCAGTAGTGGCGTGATTTCAGGCACGCCCTCGAATCTAGCGGACTTGCAAATGCCATTCTCTGCGCGAGACTTTCCAATTGTTGCTTTAGAGCGGAGTGGTAGCAGATCAGAAGAGATTCGAAGAGGCCTCGATCGATTCGCAGGTCTTCCGATGAGCTTTGAGAGTAATCAAGGGCAGACTAATCCAGAAGTCAAATTTCTTTCTCGTGGAAAAGGCTACACATTGTTTTTGACTGGCAGTGAGGCGGTACTCGCACTACAGCACACTAATACAAATGTGCCTCAAGCTGGGAAGTCGGAAACATCCAAACCGGATCGTGCCTCGTTAACCATGCCCCAGGCAACATCATCATACGCAGCGGACCAGCGAGATGGTGTCCTTCGAATGCGCCTTATTGGCGCGGACGCCAACGCACGAGTTGTTGGCCTGCAGGAACTGCCGGGAAGGAGCAACTATCTTCTTGGAAACGACCCCACAAAATGGGTAACCGCGGTCCAGACGTTCACCAGAGTGAAGTACGACAATATTTATCCTGGTATCGATCTGATTTACTACGGCAATCAGGATCAGCTTGAGTATGATTTCGTGGTAGCGCCTGGCGCTGACCCACAATCCATCCACCTCAAATTGGCTGGTGCTCAGACCATTGAAGTCGATGACCAACAGCTTACGGTAGGGATTGACAATGCCAAGGTTCATTTACGCCAGCCACTCATCTATCAATCCAATCAGAACGGTGAAAGAACAACCATTCACGGTCGCTACGTCGTCACGTCGGATCATGACGTGACGTTTGACATCGCGCGCTACGACTCCACGAAACCATTGATTATCGATCCTGTATTGTCCTATTCGACATATCTAGGCGGGGCGCGAGACGATTTTGCGGAAGCGTTGGCCGTCGATCCGTCTGGGAACGCCTACGTTTGCGGCTACACGAGATCCCTAGATTTTCCTGTGGTAGGTGCTTATCAGATTTCCTCAAAGACCGGTGTCACAGGATTTATCAGCAAACTAAATCCCAGCGGTACCGCACTCATATATTCGACTTATATCGGTGGCAGTGCTGGTGACCAATGTTTTGGCATGGCGACCGATAATTCTGGCGATGCATACGTTGTCGGGATAACAAATTCAAGTGACTTTCCGACCACGCCTGGAGCCTATCAAACTACTTTCCTTGGCAATACCGCGAACTTGTTCGTGGCCAAAATTGATCCTAGTGGTAGCAGCTTGGTTTATTCAACATACCTCGGCCAAGGCGCGGGAGACGCGAACGGCATTTGTTGTTTTCAGACGATTGCCCTTAGCTCGAGCAGAAATGTGTATTTGACTGGATCGATTGAATCCCCGAATTTTCCGACAACCCCGAATGCGCTGCAGACTCAATATGGTGGGGGGCCTCACGATGGCTACCTGACTGTGCTTGATAGTACCGGGTCGAAACTCATCTATTCCACTTTTCTTGGGGGTAATGGCAACGACGGTGGTCAGAAGGTAACGGTAGATGACTTGGGAAATGCCTTTATCACGGGCTTCACTGGATCCAGCGACTTTCCTATCACTGCAGGTGCTTTTCAAACGGCATACGGAGGCGGCATCAACGACGTTTTTGTATCGGAGATAAACCCCTTTGGTTCGGGGCTTTCCTCGCTTATCTATTCAACCTACTTGGGAGGCAGTGGAAATGACGAAGCTTTTACACTGGTCCTAGATGCGAGCGGCAATGCTTTCATAGGCGGAAATACGGATTCGCTCAATTTTCCTGTCACGAGTGGCGCTCTCCAGACAACCAATCATGGCGGGGTCGATGGCTTTATTACGAAACTAAATGCGTCGGCAAGCACGCTTATTTACTCTACCTATTTGGGAGGTAGCGATACGGATGATGTAAGGGTCATTGGCACGGACGAAAGCGGTAACGCTTATCTTGCTTACATCACAACTTCAAAGGACTTTCCCGTTCAGAATCCTATTCAATCCCACAATGCTGGTAGTCGCGATGGAGGTTTGGGGATTCTTAATTCGAGCGGCACGGGGCTCCTATTTTCCACGTACTTCGGCGGCAGTGAAAGCGATACCGCACCGGGCGCCGTTTTGGACAATTCGCTAAACGTATTCACGTCCGGTTGGACAAGCTCGGACGACTTCCCCATTACGCAAGGTTCGTTTCAGACCGCGCGTAAAGGAGGTGTCGATGGTTTTGTTGCAAAATTTACTAATTCCGCAACACACGACCTAACAATTCAGGTAACAGATGCCGGCTCGCCCCAACAACTGGCCAGTAAGAATCTCAGCATTCGCGTTGCCGAGCCACTCGAAGTCCAAACTCAATCGTTACACGACGGCATCGTCGGCACGAGCTACGCTACCACGCTCACCTCATTCGGGGGAATAGGTAAGCCAACGTGGTCCGTCATATCTGGGATCATTCCTCCCGGCCTTTCGCTCGATCCTTCAGGGTTTATCGCAGGCATTCCAAATACGCTTGGGGCATTTTCGTTCACCGTGAAAGTAGCCGATGTCGGCTCACCTCAACAAGAGGCTACGGCGGATCTCAGCATTCGCATCAATCAGCAGGCGGCATCTCTCGAATCAGCAAGTCCAAGTAGCGGCCAACAAGATCAGGTGATACATCTATTGATTGAAGGGCAGTTCACGCATTTCGTGAAAGGAACAACGGCGGCAAGCCTCGGCGCGGGCGTATCCATCGGTGGGTCAGTAGCGGGAACTTTTGGGCCTGTGTCTGTCATAAGCCCAACTTCGGCAATTGCAGACATCGTCATCGGCAGTGCAGCATTGCTTGGCCCACGAACCCTCTTCGTGCAAACTGGCTCGGAGTTGGTTTTCTTGCCCCAAGCATTCGCAATAGCGGCGAGTAGCAGCAATCCGACTCTTTTGTCGGCTGCCCCCAATATTGGTAGTCAGGGCCAACAGGCTCTCTCTGTGGTGATTTCATCACGGAACACAAATTTCCTGCAGGGTTCAACGCAAATCAGTTTTGGTGCCGGAATAACTGTGATCTCGGTGACCGTAAGTTCCCCAACTAATGCGACTGCGATATTGGACATTGATTCTGCGGCAGCATCTGGCCCGCGTGACGTAATTGTCACCACGAACAGCGAAGTAGCCACACTGACGAGTGGCTTCGCCGTTGTTTCATCACTTCCTCTTATTACTGCCGTGTCTCCGAATTCTGGTCCGCAGGGGCAAAGCGGACCGGTGGGTATTGCCGGGCAAAACACGCATTTCGTACAAGGAACAACCCAGATAGATTTTGGGGTAGGAATCGCTGTCAGCAACATCAGCGTAACCTGTCCGACGTGTTTAACCGTGCAAGTGCAGATTGCAGTGGATGCAGTTCCAGGGCCAAGAACCGTGGTTGTTACCACTGGTTCCGAAGTGGCTACGCTCGTCAACGGATTTACCGTGCAACCTGGTACTCCAATCCTCACCTCGATGTCGCGAGCCGGAGGACAGCAAGGGCAAACTTTCCCAACTACGATAACCGGCCAGTTTACGCACTTTGTGCAAGACGCCACTCAGGTAGCCTTGGGGGATGGCGTCACCGTCTCTAGCATCAACGTATCCAGCCCGACGAACCTAACGGCACAAGTAACCATCGACCCGGCTGCTGCTCCTGGAACAAGAACGCTTACCGTCACGACGGGATCAGAAGTTGTTTCCGCAGAGAATGTCTTTACGGTCCAGCAGGCGCCACCCTTACTTGTTGCGCTCAATCCTGGCAGCGGGCAGCAGGGGCAACTCAGTCTTTCTGTTTCGATCACTGGAAAATTTACACACTTCGTTCAGGGAACAAGTGCGGCCGATTTCGGTGCTGGAATTGTTGTTTCGTCGGTCAGTGTAAGTAGTCCCACGACTGCCAACGCTGTCATCAATATTGATCCGGCAGCAGCCTCGGGACCGCGCACCATCACGGTGACCACGAATTCAGAAATTGCGAGCTTCCCGAACGGCTTTACAGTACTTGCCGGCTCGCCCGCGATTGTCCTCGTGAATCCGAATACAACGCAGCAGGGTCAGCAAAACTTATCGGTTGCCGTGACCGGACAACTTACCCATTTCGTGCAAGGAGTTACACAAGCAAGCTTCGGAAGCGGCGTGACCATCGTTTCACTGACGATCAACTCTCCCACTTCGGCAACGGTTCTCGCCAATATCGACCCGACTGCGACGCCTGGCTTGCGTGACGTCACATTAACGACAGGCTCAGAGGTCGCAACACTTCCAGGTGGATTCGCCATTAATCCGGGCACACCGGCCATTCTGACGGCCACTCCAAACGGCGGCCAACAAGGGCAGCAGAACCTGTCGGTAACGATGACAGGGCAATTTACTCACTGGATACAAGGAGTGACGACGGCGAATTTCGGACCCGGAATCACGGTCGTGTCACTTAACGTAAGTTCTGTAACCGCTGCGACAGCAGTGCTGAGCATCGATCCCAGCGCAGCTACAGGAACACGCGATATAACGCTCACGACAAGCACTGAAGTGGCCACCCTGGCAAGCGGCTTTGATGTCAGCAATGGAACACCAGTTCTGGTGTCGGTCAATCCGAATACCGGCCAGCAAGGACAGCAGAACTTGCAGGTGACCATTACCGGGCAGTTTACGCATTTCGTCCAGGGCACGACCACAATGAGCTTCGGCGCCGGAATTACCGTGACCTCTTTGACGGTGAATTCCTCAACCTCGGCAACCGCCAGTGTCAACATAGATCTGGCAGCGATGCTTGGCCCACGAAATGTGACGGTCACCACCAGCTCAGAGACAGTAACTCTGAAGAATGCTTTCACAGTCACATCTGCGCCGCCTGTGCTGACTCTCGTAAATCCGAACGTCGGCACTCAAGACCAGAACTTGCAAGTGAACATTACCGGTCAGAACACACACTTCGTTCAAGGTGCCACAAAGGTGAGCTTTGGGAGCGATATTGCCGTAAGTTCTGTGCTAGTTAGCGCGCCCACGGCGTTAGCGGTACAGTTGGTGATCAGTCCGACAGCAATGGTTGGTTCCCGTACGGTTACGGTCACCACCACTGGTAGTGAGCAGGTTTCTTTGGCCAATGGCTTCACTGTGCAGGGGACAGGTATCGCACTTACGTCCGTGAGCCCTGCTGTTGGATTGCAGAGCCAGGCTCTTTCGGTCAACATCATCGGGCAAGGCACTCATTTTGAACAGGGTGTAACCCAGTTCCGATTCGGCCCCGGAGTAATCGTCGGAAATGGCATCGCCGGAGACTTCGGTCCAGTAACCGTCACTAGTCCTACTAGTGCGACGGCACAGTTAAGCATCGTTGGTTCCGCCCTGCCGGCATCAAGAACCGTCACTGCCCACACCGATTCCGAATTGGCATTCCTGGCGAACGGATTTACTGTAATTGGAAACCCGTTCTTATTTTCAATTACGCCACCTTCGGGCCAACAGGGACAAACGGGACCAGTAACGATCCTGGGTGAATTCACCAATTTCGTTCAGGGTGTTACACAGGCTGGCTTCGGAAACGGGATTTCCGTTGGTGGAGCGCCTGCAGGCGGGCTCGGTCCTGTAACTGTTAACAGCCCAGTGTCTGTCACAGCTAATGTGACGATCAACCCCGATGCTACTCTCGGTGTACGCGATGTAACCGTCCAGACAGGGAATGGGCAAGCTATCGCGTCCGTCGGCTTCAGCGTACTTGGTCCGGTGATCGGCCCGGCACCGATTGTCACCATTACCACTCCCACAGAAGCACAGGAAATAAGTAGTCAAACGACCGTCACGGGAACGGTGGCCAGCCCCAACCTCGACAAATGGGTTTTAGAGTATCAAGGGCCGGGCAGCAGTGTCTTCACGACTTTTGCCACTGGAACGGCGGCGACGGTAAATGGCGTATTCGACCCTACGATTCTACTCAACGGAAATGCTGTAATCCGGCTCACTGGCATAGATACATCGGGTCAGACCACCTCGACTTCTATTACAGTCGTGGTGATCAAGAATCTGAAGGTTGGCAATTTCACAGTCTCATTCAACGATCTGACCGTACCCGCGGCCGGACTGCCCATTCAAGTAGTACGCACTTACGATAGCCGCGACAAGGGGCTTGGTGATTTTGGAATTGGCTGGAGACTTGATCTGAAATCGGTTCGTACCAGCACGAACGTTGTGCTGGGCAGTGAATGGAGTGGGACAAAGAGCAACGACATTTTCCCGACTTACTGTATTGTTCCAAACATACCGCATGTGGTTACCGTCGCTCTCTCCGACGGCACTACCTATGAATTCCAGCCAAATCTGAGCCCGCAATGCCAGATCATTCCACCTGACCAAGTTACGATCACCTTCAGTCCAACTGGCATTACTCCGCCCAATGCGTCGTTAGCCATACTGGGCAATAATCAGCCACTCGTAACCGGAAGTTTCCCCGGTGCCGTTGATTTGGTGGATTTGGACAATGCGACGAATTTTGATCCTGACCAATACATTCTCACTCTGCCGGACGGTCGCACGCTCCAGTTGAGCCGACAATTCGGCCTGCAGAGCATGACCGATCTCAACGGCAATAAACTAACCGTTACACCGAATGGGATCATGCATTCGAGCGGCAAGAGCGTCGTCTTCCAGCGCGACTCTCTTGGGCGCATCGCGCAGATTACCGATCCAGCCGGCAACATCCTCAATTACAGCTATAGCGCGGCAGGCGACTTGGTGAGCTTCAGCGATCAACAAAGCAACGTCAGCGCGTATACCTACAATGCCAATCACGATCTGCTCACCATTCAGGATCCGCGCGGCATTCAGCCTATTCGCAATGACTACGACGCTAGCGGGCGGTTGGTCAGCCACACTGACGCGTTCGGCAACGTAATTAACTACACGCACAACCTCGATACACGGCAGGAGATTGTTACCGATCGCTTGAATAACGTTACCGTCAATGAATATGACGCTGATGGCAACATTGTGAAGGTGACCGACGCCCTGGGAGGCGTCACGCAGCGTACCTATGACAACCACGGCAATATACTGAGCGAGATCAATGCGCTGAATAAGACGAGGACGTATACCTATGATGCCAACAATAATCGGTTGACCGAAACCGATCCTTTGAGCAAGACCACCACTTACACGTACAACTCCCGAAACCAGGTGCTCACAATCACCGATCCACTCAATCGCGTTACGACCAACGTGTACGACGCGAGTGGGAATCTGGCGTCCGTGACGGATCCTGCCGGAAATGTAACCAGTTACACCTACAATGCCAGTGGACTGCGAACCTCGATGACCGATCCGCTGAACGCCCTGACCTCTTATCAATATGACAGCTCCGGAAATCTGACCCAGCAGACCGATCCGCTGGGGAACATAACCACTTACACCTACGACGGCAGCGGCAACAGGCTTACCGAGACCAGAACGCGCACCACGACCGCGGGACCAGAAACATTGGTGACCAACTATGAGTACGACCAACTCAATCGGCTGATTCAGACTACGTATCCGGATGGCTCGACCACGCAGATTCAGTACAACCCGATTGGCAAACAGAGCCTTACTACGGACCAGCTTGGTCGGCAAACGACCTACGAATATGATTTGATGGGCCGCGTGACGCGGACTACATTTCCCGACAACACCTCGGAAACATCAACCTATGATGCCGAGGGCGATCGCATCACCAGCACGGATCGTGCCGGTCGCACAACGACATTTGTTTATGACGCGTTGAAGCGGCTGGTACAAGCAATTTATGCGGATGTCGCCGTGAATAGCACGACGTATGACGCAATTGGCCAGGTGATCGGTGTCAAAGACCCACGTGGTAACCTGACGCAATATGGATACGACGATGCCGGCCGCCGCACCAGCGTGACCGATGCACTCGGGCATGTCACGAAATTCAGCTACGACGCGGTGGGCAATCAGATTTCCATGACCGACGCAAACAGCAATGCAACCCAATACCAGTATGACAATGACAATCGGAGAAGCAAGACGATCTATCCCGACTCCACTACCGACCTAATCACCTATGATGCTATGGGAAGGATCGTTACCAAGACCGATCAGGCAGGAATACCTACGCAGTTCCACTACGACAAACTCGGGCGTCTAGTCCAAGTCACAGATGCCCTAGGGCAGCCAACGAAATACACTTATGACGAGGTCGGCAACCGCCTCTCGCAAACCGATGCCAATAATCACACCACGACATTTATCTATGACAAGCTTGGCCGCCGCATCCAGCGCACGCTTCCCCTGGGAATGTCGGAGACCTATACCTACGATCTCGCCGGAAATCTCAGCAGCAGGACCGACTTCAATGGAAAGAGGACAACGTATGCCTATGACCCGGTGAACCGGCTGACTAGCAAGACACCAGACCCGAGTCTAAGCGAGCCCACTATCAGCTTTACTTATGCAGCCAGTGGCCAGCGTCAAACGATGGTGGACGCAAGCGGCACGACCACTTACACCTACGATTTACGCGACCGCCTGACCCAAAAGGCCACACCGGAGGGCACTCTCTCTTATACCTACGATGTAGGTGGAAACATTACCTCCGTCCGTTCGTCCAACACGAACGGCACCTCCGTTGATTACTTCTATGATGTGCTGAACCGTCTCTCCAGTGTGAGAGACAATCGCTCGGCTTCCGGCATGACAACGTATACGTACGATAGTGTCGGCAATCTCCAAAGCTATCTGTATCCCAGCGGCGTCGAGACCAGTTATGCCTACAACACCCTGAATAGGTTGACCAATGCCAGCATAAGCAATGGCACACCACTCGCGGGTTATACTTACGCGCTCGGGCCTGCAGGGAATCGCACAGGAGTGAGAGAATTGGGTGGCCGTCAAGTCAGCTACAATTATGACGCCCTCTATCGTCTGAGAAGCGAGACGATTTCCGGTTCCTCAATAAGTGGAACAATTGGTTATGTATATGATCCGGTAGGCAACCGCGTCTCGAGTACTTCAACCGTGTTGCCGATTCCTGCAGCCACTAACGCTTACGACGCCAATGACCGGTTGATCACAGACGTATATGATGCCAATGGAAACACGGTAGCGTCAGGCGGCAACACTTATACTTACGGTTTCGAAAACCATCTTACCTCGTTCGATCAAAATTCTGTTTCCATTGTTTATGACGGCGATGGAAGTCGGGTGGCGAAGACAGTGGACGGGGTAATCACAAAATATTTGCTTGACGATCGAAATCCGACTGGATATAGGCAGGTACTCGAAGAAATTACGAGCGGAAATGTCCAACGAGTCTATACCTATGGCCTCAATCGCATTAGCCAGAGCCAGGCCTCGGGGACTAGCTTCTATGGATATGACGGGCACGGGAACGTGCGCATCCTGACGGACGGCACCGGCGCCGTCACGGATCGGTACGATTATGATGCTTTTGGCAGCTCGATCCAATCGACGGGAGGTACACCGAATTCCTATTTGTACACGGGCGAACAATCGGACACAAATCTTGGCCTGTATTTCCTACGTGACCGTTATTACAACGCGACTGTCGGGCGGTTCATGACTGTTGATCCAAAAGCCCCAAATTCGCTTGTGCCTCTGTCGCTAAACGCCTATGGGTATGCAGTGGATGACCCTACAGACAAGAGCGATCCGTCGGGTGATGAGTCGATCGCAGATGTCATTCCAAGCATCGCAGTCAACGATCTACTGCTTAATATCGCAACGAACGCGCTGCCAGTCAGGACGGCTCTGGAAGCGGTCAAGGAGAAGACTCGGCCTGCGTGCCCTCAGAGTAGCATTGCGCCGTTCTATCTAAACACCATCAACTTCACTCCAATTATCGGAAGGGGCCCCGAGGGAGGCCAAGATTGCCATGTCAACGCCGAAGCCCAGGGGCGCATGAACTGGCGAACACGATTTGACGGTGCTGAATTCAATGCCGTCGACGATACAGGTAACGAAGGCACCGCTCGACTATTCTTGGGACTGGACGAGGGGAGTGCTGCGGTCATTCTGGTCCAAGATCTATACAGCAGGAGCAGCACAAACATTAACGATCGGAACAAGCTGTACTCGGGCATGCTCCCACTTCTTGTAAAAGCGCTCGATGCCTTGAGAACGTATGAGCCTAATCCACGGTGAGCGGCTCCTTCTTCGTGAGTGATCAACTAACCCTTCAATTACCCCAGGGACGTTGGCCAACGAATAACGTGAGCGATTAACTAACTAAACAAACCCCATCTTGCCGACGTGTGCACGAGATAGCAAGCTCATGGGATGACCAAAAAACGAGGTAGCAGAAAGATGCGGTTAGTTGAGTGGAATCAGAAACGGCGACGGACGAGGTCGCCCTTGGAGTTGATGCCTGAAGGGTTTTGAATAGCGTACTGTGGATACTGTTCGGTTGCTGCGTGAAAATGAATGATCTCACGTCAATGGCGGCTTGGCGTTGCGCAAAGACGACCCGGCGACCGGTAACAAAAACCGGTAACATTTATTTCTTTTGCAGGCATTTTCCAGCGATGTCATGTACTATCATCCACATGCATTCGGTATTACACTGTGCCGAATAGACTACTGAAAAGAAAGGAATTCCCTGGAAGCTCAGTGCAACCGGGGGAATTCGCCGGAAGCGCAAGCCTGCTGACTCTGGACCAGCATATCGGGGTTCGAATCCCTGGGGGGCAGCCAATTTAGAATCAATAGCTTACCTCCTAGATTACTTTAGCCCGCACGGAAGCACTCTAGAGAAGCATCAAAAAGGCGCACTTTGGCGCATATCGGCCCGAAGCGCACGGCACACCTTCATGGGGTGAACCCTTGTCGTTGGCCAAAATGTCGGTCGTCAATCGATTCAACAACCCATGCAAGGGGACTGAACGCCGTTCCTTCCCCCCACTCAATCCGTGCTGGAGAATCAACAAGACAAGTTCGAAGAACGACCGAGCGTTGCAACATGTAGAAGCCGGGCCGTGAGTGCTCACTCAAAAATCCGACGGCAGGTGTAGACACAAACTGTCTCAGCAACAGTAACCAACTTTACCTATGACGCTGCCAGCCGCAGCAGCCTCGTGTTGCCTAACGGTGTCACGACAATGTACTGCTACGATGCCGATTCTGGTGTGACTGGCTTGCTATTGCAAGTGCAGTACTGCCGCAGTTGCCGCCGGCAGGTTCATTGTGAATGTTCCACCCGAGGGCGCCGGCAACGGGGAGAACGTGCCTGCCCAGGAGCCGTCGTCATTGATCGCAGCGCCGCCCAATGTCATACCGTTGGTTACTCCGACATTGCCGTTCGGCGCGGCCAGCAACATAAACTGGCCTTTGGTAAACGACGAGTTGGTTACGACCGTGACTGTGGCTGCACGGGCGCCGGCGTCGTGCTCTTTGTTGATGACGGTCACAAACAAGTCGCTTGGTCCGGCCAGCACGCCATAGGCGGTCAGATTGACCCCGGCTGAATTTGTGAGGGTCACGGGAATCGTGGCGCCGTGGCTGCCCAAATCAAATGCTTTCACGCCGTAGCCAAGCGGATGTACGTGTTGACCCTGGCTGGACGTGAGAAATACAGCATAGGGCGGTACGAGCGTGATCCCGCCGCCGACTATAACCGTGTCTCCGGTATGGAAGTTCAGACCGGCTGCACCATGCGACGCCCACCAATGCAAATAGTCCAGGCCCCACAGGGCAGACGCGAACGTATCGCTGGCGCCCCTCGCCCCACCATGGAAGAAGCTATTGGTCTCCGAAAGACGGAAGGTGATGCCGTTCCTGGCGGCAGCTGGCGCAATGCCATTGCGCAGTCTGGCATATCCGCCCAGCGCATTGGGCGACAGCAACACGTTGCGGCCCTTGGCGCCGCCATTTGCGGGGCCGGCCCCAAGATAGTGGTGCTGCGTAATTTGGGCCACATTGTGAAATCCGACGAACGTATTTGCAAAATCAGAAGCCCACGTGCCGCCATCGTTTACATCGGCCCCGCAGAAATTGGCCCTTGGGTTGATAGCCGCCATGTATTGTTTTACGTCGTTCGCATATGTGCCGAAGCTGCCTACAAAAGCGTTGGCCTCATTCCCGACGACAAAGCAAACCAACCCGGCGCCATCATTTATCACAATATGGCTGGCAGGGGCGGCGTTGGCGCCGGCGCTGGAATTCTTCAATTTCAGCGTGTAGATCACGTCCACACCGGCCGCCTGGGCGAAGGCAAAAAGACTATCCGCATCGGCATTGGATGGGATCGGGCCGCTATCGGCGCCATTACCGCCAACTCGCAGGTTTTTTATGCCCAGCATCTGAAAAGTTTTGATCAGTGCGGTGTTGGAGGGCGAGAAATAATGTGCTCCGTGAGCGTCAGGCAGCACATGTGACATCTCATAACTCAAGCCGAGGAAGTGGTCGGGAATGGCCGGCCCAGGGTTATTAAGGTTCACAGTAACCGTCACGGGCGATTGCGCCAGAGCTGTTCCTGTAAGCACGCATGCGATCAGGATCCATGTTCTTAAAACGTGGGTTCGAATCATCAGTTTTTCCTCCGTTGTTATTAGAGCTGCGTTCGCCCTGCACGTCGATTCGCGTGCGGGGGAGCGAAAAGGTCCTTTTAGGACCTTTCCGCTCTTTGGAGTTTAATGGAAGGCTTCAAAGGTTTGCGAGTACTGGAAGTTGTTTTGCGCCACACCACTGCAGATGGGCGAGGCGAAAACCCTGCCGCGGGCCCAGTGACCAGAACGCTGCACGACCCCCGTCAGCATCGAAAGCGGGCGAGAATCGGTGGCCGGCGCTGCTCGGCACGTCCTCAAGACGTAGTTACCGAGTGGCGATGCGCAGCCTCGCCGAGCTGGCTCTCTGGCTGAATCACCGCCGCAGAGATTGAAGCGACTCGACCATCGCTCGGATGTCACGGTTTTCGAAAATCGGGCCTTCGCGCTGCCCGGTTCCGCTTACGACGGCATCCACCATGGAGCGGGCCAAGTCGTCGGCCCGAATCACCTGGTTCGGGAACAGCACCTGAAACGCGGGGTAGATCATTCGCAACAGGCGGTAGCTGAAATTCGGTTCCTTCCGCGGCTCCACCGGGTAGATGTACGCGGGCCGGAAGAGGTAAACGCGGGGGAATCCCGCCGCGAGTAGCGCCTTCTCGGCCTCTCCCTTGTAGCGTGCGAAGGGAATGCGACTTCGTCCCGTCGGATCCGCGCCGTTCCCGCTCAAGAATGAGAACGCCGCGTCGGGGCTGCTGCCGCGGAGAACGCGCGCGAACTCGACCGTATAGTCCACGGTTATGGTGCGAAGCTCCGCGTCTGACACCGCTCCGGTATACGCGCCCAGGCAAAAGACCGCTGCGTCCTGACCCGAGAGCGTCTCCGCGAGCGCAGAACAGTCCGCGAAGTCTGGATGCAGAACCTTGTCCATATCGAAAAGTCCATCCGAGCGGGGCATTTTGAACCTTGCTGTCTGTTGAACTTCGCTCCCAGGCAACGCGGAATCTGAAACGGTAAAACGAGAAACGACCGAAGAGCATATTTCCCTTCCCCTGGGCACCATTTGGGGCTGAGGTCGGAAGCTCCTGTTGAAGAGCGTGCGCGC
>Ga0209166_10001804_pt1 | contig 17098 bp, 12 predicted proteins | sample Coa_R1_3_FD_187151 | JGI IMG/M metagenome (GOLD analysis project Ga0209166, IMG submission 187151) | Surface soil microbial communities from Centralia Pennsylvania, which are recovering from an underground coalmine fire - Coalmine... | ecosystem: Environmental > Terrestrial > Soil >... | reverse complement strand
CGGCGACGACTTCTTCGTCGCGGTGCGGGTGATCGGCGGGCAGGAGTCGGTGTTCCTGTCCGACCTCACGGCCGCCGTGGACTGGCCGCTGGCCCGCCGGGTAATGGCCTACCTGGACCTGGAGGTGCTCCGTAGGTCTGCGGCCGGTATCTTGCCCTCGGATAGGATAGGTCTCTCTAAACGTGTCAGCTTCCAACGCTGAGCGTCCAATGCAATACTTCCGTGGGATCAAGCTCCATGCCCATACGCATCATCATCGACCAACAGGCTATCGAAGCCTTCTGCCAGCGCTGGGGCGTTACCGAACTCGATCTCTTCGGGTCGGCAATCCGTGAAGACTTCCGGGACGACAGCGACGTCGATATCCTGGCATCGTTCTCCGATGAACGCCGACCTACACTCCTCACATTGCTCCAAATGGAAGCAGAACTGGAAACCCTATTCGTACGGAGGGTCGATCTCCTAGAGAGACGTTCGGTGGAACGAAGCGACAACTATATTCGCCGTAAACACATACTCGCGCACCGCGAGCCGCTATATGTGGCGGGATAAAGCCTACCTACTTGACATGCTCACGGCAGCCCGCGACGCGCGGGACTTTGCGGCCGGGTTGACCCGTGATGGATATGAAGCGTCGCGGTTGGCGCAGTACGCGGTGGCCCACGCACTGCAGATCATCGGCAAGGCGGCCGGCGCGTGTCTCAGACGACACCCGGAACTCAGTGGGAGACGTGCCGTGGACGCAGCTCATCGGCCTGAGCAATAGATTGGTCCATGATTGCGGACGCATCGATCGCGACATCCTGTGGGATACGTTGCAGGTTGACATTCCGTCACTCATCGACCAGCTCGAACGGCTGGTTCCGCTGGACCAGGGCACGTAGCGGCCTCCTTGGAACGATTTTGCGTCGAAATCACGTTTGATCGCATTCCGTTACAGGCTGGTCGAGATCGCGCGAGCGCTTGTCAGCGGTTACTTGCGCGCAAGAATGCTGTCCTCGTCGAACGCATCCATGCTGGCGAGCTAACCGGGATCAGGCGCAATTTCATTGAATTCGTCCCTTACTCGGCCGGGCGAGATCGCTTTTCCTCGAACCACTTCTGGTAGGTTTCGCGATACTTCTTCGTCTGGCGGTAGCGCGCAGAGGCATCCCGCGTCGCAGCTTTGAGCCCGCAATCGGAGCAGTAGACGTTGCGGTCCCGGCGCGGTCTACGAGGCCCGGGTAGGAAAGGCGTGCCACATGACGTACATACGGCGAGTCCATCCGTTCGTGAACAATCAAACAGGAGTTGGACTGCAAGCGCGCCGATTAGTCCGTGACCGCCGAGCTGCACGGCAGGTTTGGAGCCGCTCCAGTCCATGCGCGGTCGCACTGCGGCCATCTCGAGCCAGAAGTTCAGCACCTCGCCAAAAACTTGCCGCTGAAAGTCCAGTGACTCCGCCATGCGCCTTTCGCCCAGCTCGTCCAGGTGCCGCAAATAACCTTCAGCGATGACGCGTTGAGCCGGATCACGTGCTAGGTGGAGATCTTGACTGTCACCGACAATCGCTCGGGATTGGGCTCTGGCGGCGAGGAGCTCTTTCATCTCCGCGGAATACGGAATGTCGCCGAATTCCATGAACGGCTCTGTACTCAACGGCATGAGGAGCCTCATGAGAGCCTGCGTCAGCGGCACTGAATCCCAATCAGCCTGATCGCCAGCCCGGCCATCGTGCAGTCGGCGCGCGATCCGGATGGTTGCCCGCGCCTGACGTGATAGGAGGCGCCAGCCCAGCAACAACTCGATATACGCTTTCTCGTACGCGTTCTCTCCTGGTTCGTCAGCGATGCCACCGTCGGCGATCTGATCACGCGACTGCACCTCGTCCTCATCGAGCTCCCAATTACACACGCATGGACCGCATTCTGGATCGTGCGGTTCGGGAAGGAGGTGATCAGGGCACAACCATAGCGGGCCCCATCGCCTGGCGTAGGCGAGTATTGCGCCTTCGGGGGCCGACTCCAGCTTGAGGAAATCCTCCAGCAGACCGGGGCCGGCGCTGACGCGAGCAAGAGGCGGGGCACCAGAAAACACCAGCATCGGCTGCCCGTGAAAGTGCGGAGGAAACAGCTCCGGGTACGCGAAGTCCACCACGTCCAGGCGACTTGGGATTGTCCACTCGAAACCCGCGACGTAGTGATCCAGGATCTGGCCGGTTTCCCACGGTTCGAATGGTCGTCGGTTCGCTGCAACCTGCCGTCTGGTCGTCATCTCTTCATCATAGTAAAAGTCTTGGTAATGTCAACCGGAAAGCGCAAGATTGGTCAGGAATCGAAAGGAGGTTGCAGACGCGCCGCATGACACCTGCCCTGGACCAGGAGCCACTGCTGCTCCGCATCGACGACGCCGCGCAGCGGCTGTCTATTTCGCGCGCCACCATGTACCGACTCATCCAGCGCGGCGAGGTGCCGATCGTCCGCATTGGCTCGGCGGTGCGAGTTCGGGCTTTGAGCTCGATCTCTGGGTGGCCGGCATCACCAATAGCTCAGACAAGGGACACTAAGCCGGCGCTGGTCCGAGCGACCGGCGAGGCCGGCAAGCACGCAGCGAGGCCATGCCATGCCATGACTCGTCATTCGATCATCATAGTAAAAGTGTTGTTCTTTTGTGTGCGTAGCGCGACAATGCGTCTACTTCCGAGCAGGAGGTTCTACTTGCGACGCAGGAAAGTGGATCGACGCCTGACCGAGAGAACCAAAAAGCTCCTGTTGGCGAGCGGCGCCCTTGATTTTGGACCCAGTGCCAGCGAGCCCGCGACCAATAAGTTCGTCAGGATCCTGACTTGCCTGCCTCCGAGCGAGTGTCGAACACCTGAACTCCACCTTCCGTCGTCGAGAGCCGCAGCGCGTAGCGGCTGGGCCCGAAATAGGAGAGACCCTCGACCCAACATCGCCTCCCACGCGCATCTCATTCAAGCCTGGGCAGGCGGGTGGCGCTGCTGGCTGTGCCCCGCCTGGATTAAGCGGCCACTCAAGGGTCGCTGCGCCGGTGCTGGTGCTGCTCCGACGCCCGACGTGAGCCTTTCGTTCTATGACAGCCGGCTGCAGGTCTTTCGTGCCGACAGCCGCCTGAAGGAGGGTAGTGGTGACCCATGGCGGGACTGGGAACCGACAATCCTCGATTCCGATCAGCCCTTGCGCACGCTCGACTTCGGCGGCCCGTCTTACCGGTCTACTGGGCGATCCGCGAGCGGTGCGCCTGTGGACGTGCGGACTGCCCCAGTCCGGCCAAGCATCCCATCGCCCACCTCGTGCCAAATGGGGTCAGGCACGCAACCACCAGCCTCGTCGTCATCCGCGCCTGGTGGGGAAACGCTCCATTTGCCAACCCGGCGCTTGCCACTGGAGAGCCCTCAGGCGTCGTCGTCCTCGACATCGACGGCGCCGCGGGTCGCGCGTCACTCGATGAGCTCGAGTCGGAGCATGGATCACTCCCACTCACCCAGCGCGTAAGCACCGGCTCCGGGGAACATGTGTACTTCGGTTACCCCCACACCCATCTGAAGAACACCGCAAGCAAGCTCGGGGCAGGCCTGGACGTACGTTGCTGCGGAGGCTATGTGGTCACGGTCGGCGCCGTGCACAGGAGTGGTCACATCTACACATGGAAGGACGGGCACCGGCCAGACCAGGCGCCCGTCGCTGAAATGCCGCCGTGGTTGGTTGAACGACTCACGGTTCGGCACGTGCCTCCATCCACACTTCCGTCGGGACTCCACAAGGGCTATGCCGCGGCGGCGCTGGCATCCGAGGAGAGGCAACTCTTACAGGCACCGATTGGGAGCCGGAACGCGCGTCTGAATCTTGCCGCATTTCGTCTTGCCCGTTTCATCTCGACTGGAGCCCTTGTGCGGAGCGATATCGAGGACGTCCTCGTCGACGCCGCCACACGACTGGGTCTTTCTGAAGGCGAAGCTCGCGCCACGATCTCTAGTGGCTTACGCGCCGGTCTGGCTCGCGAGCCTTCCAGCACTCGCACCTAGATCCAGCTGAGTTCGGCGCCTCGAGCGCTGGAGCCAGCGCCTCGATCCTTCAGCGCGGCGGCGACCACGCTTCGCCGGCGCGCCCATGTTACGAACGGAGGACTCTGCATTGTTCTGGAGTGTCACGCACCTTGCGCAAGCGGTCACTTCACCGGTGCCGGTTCCCAGCCCGGTGGCCACACCCCGACCTGGCGGTCCGTCTGGAGGCGGCGGATCCGGGCCGTTGATCGACCTCGGACCCATTCTGAGCGCGCTCAACCCTGAGCGTCTCTTCGGTAATGTTTTGTTGCTGCTGAGCCAGCAGCTCGCGGGTGCGCTTTCCAGGCTCTGGTCTGACATCTGGCGCAGTGGCGCCAACATTTTCACCTACACCGACCCGGCGCTGACGTACAAGTTCGGACCGGTCGCGGGTCTGGAAGCGGACATGCACCTTGTCATTGCCGGCATCACGGCGTTCGGCGTCGTGCTGGCGGCGGCCTCTCTGGCTGGTCGCCAGGTTTTCGGATGGGGTGGCGACCTCGGCGAGCACCTCGGCCGGCTGAGCCTGGCTGCCACGCTGGCGAACGGCGCCCCATTTCTCGTCTCGAAGGCGATCGACTGGAACAACCTCGTGTGCGAGGCGATTGGGACCAAGTTCGTCCCGCGCGGCTTCGATGGCGCACCCATCTTCGACAGCCTAACCACTGGCCTGCTCGTGGTTTTTGTGTTGTGGTTCGGACTCCAGCTCGGCCTCAAAATGCTGTATCGCATCGGGCTGCTCTGGATTCTGATTGTCACCGCGCCGCTGGCGTTGGCGTGCTGGGCGATACCGCAAGCGCAGTGGGTCGCCACCACGTGGACCAGGCAGTTTGTTGGCTGGACCTTCGGCCAGGTCCTGGTCACGATCGCGCTGAAGCTGGCCTTCGAGAACGGCCCATTCGGAGGCGGAGGATCCAGCGAAATGGGCATGCTCTTCAGCGGAGTAATGGTCGTGCTGGCCATCGACCTGGCCGATCTACTGGTCTACGGCAGCATTCCCCGTTTCGGTGTATTGCGCGGCGCCAGTGTCGTGTACCGCGGCGCGCGCGTTCTTGGCATGACGTTCGTCAACAGTGTCCCAGCGGCGGGCGCGAAGGCGTCACAGCCGCGTCTGCCCGGCGTCTGATCGAAAGGAGAACTCTTCCATGGCAAGCATTGCCGCGGGCATCGTGACCCTTACTGGCCAGGTTGCCCTCATCGTGGCCGCGCTGATCGGCGCGGCGTGCGTTGGAGTGGCGATCTTTCTGGCGGTCGGGATGGGTAGCTCGCACGCGAACGAGCGAGCGAAGAACGCGCTGTGGGGCATGATCGCGGCCGCCGTGCTGTCCGGCAGTTACAAGCTGATCGCCGACACGTTGGCGACCACGTTGAAGGGTGGCTGATGAACAACGCGTCTGAGTTCGATGACGTGATCGAGCCAGAACACGTCGTGCCCACGCATCTGAGCACACCCGACCGAGTCGGGTGGCTCACGGTCCGGCAGGTGAATCTGTTGTTAGGACCCGCGTTGTTCGGCAGTCCGGCGGGATGGGTTCTCGGGCAGCCATTTGGTGTGGAAGTCGGTGCGGCGCTGGCGGCGGTGCCGATGCTGGCGGGTGGACTGTTGGCGCTGCCGATCAGTCCGCCGATCGAGCACGGACTGAGAAAGGCAGCGGAGTACGCCTGGCGGAGGAAGCAAGGGGATCGCAAGAACCCGAACGCGTATACGGGCGTGCGCGATGTGACGGCGAATGGCGTGATCAGGCTCACCTGGAAGCAAGAGTGTCGAGCGGTGTGGCGATTGCCGAGTACCAACTTGCGGCTGGCGCACACGCTCCAGAAGCGATCGGCCGTGATGCGCTGGGCCGGTTTTCTGGACGGGTTGACCTGCCCCATCCAGGTCGTCGTGCGAGCGACGCCGGTCGACCTCAAGCCAGTCCTGATGCGGATCGCACAGGACGGATCGTCGGAGGCGATGCGCCTGGCAAGCTTTTTAAGAGCGCACGCGGCGACCTCTGGGCTCGTACAGCGGGAGCGCTACCTGGTGGTGGGCGCGACCGACGAGCACCAGCTCGCCGATCGAGTCCGCTCCATCGAAGACAGCCTAAGTCGAGCTGGATTGCCGCCGCGGCGGGTGCACGATGAAGGCAGTCATCCGCATGTTCTTGGCGATCTGATCCAGGCGTGTTGGTCACCACTCCCGACGAAGAAATCGATGATTGGGCCGCGGCTGCTGCAGACTAGGGCACAGCACGTCAACGCCGACGGCGAGTTGTCCAGGACGGTGGTGCTCAGCGCCTGGCCGCGGGCAGTCGGGCTCGACTGGCTCTCGCCTGTCCTGGACGGCTCGCTGCCGATCGACGTGGCGCTGCATGTCGAGCCGCAGGACACCGAACGGATCTGCGCTCGCCTCGATACCAAGTTGCGCCAGTACCAGTCGTCGGCGCCGTCGGCGGCGCGGGACACGGCGATCGAAGATGCCGAAACGTTGCGGCGTGCACTCGAGCGCAGGCGCGAGCATGCTTTTTCGGTCGGACTCTACTTTCTGGTTCGCGCTTCGACGAACGACGTGTTGGAGGAGCGCACGCGACGACTCCGTCAGCTCGTACGCGAGCTCAGCGGTAGAACACAGGTGCCACGCTGGGAGCACGCGCAGGGGCTCGCGTCGTGCGTTCCGATTGGCGAAGACCGCCTGGGCCGGCGTACGTTGCTCGACACGAGCACACTTGCCCGCACCTACCCAGCGAGCAATAGCACGCTGGTGCTGGAAGGCGGTGTGCCGTGGGGGGTGACCGCGCACACGCCCGTTGTGTTCACGCCGTTCCACTCCACACTGAAAAACCCGCACATCGCGTTTTACGCCACCAGTGGCGCCGGCAAGGGCTACGCCGCGAAGGTGCTCCTGGCCAGGCTCGCGCAGGGCGCGCGCGTGCGCATCTTTGGCATCGACCAGGACGAAGACGAGGAGTACACCCGGCTAGCTGAGTACCTCGGCGGCCAGGTTGTGCGATTCGGCTCGGGCCGCGTCGAACTTGGACAGATTCAACTTGGTGGGCCGTGCACGATCTTCAACTTGTCCGAGCTAACCGAGCGCCAGCGAGCCGCAGTGTTTACGGAAATCAAACAGCTCGTCTGGAGCTGGGTCCAGCGCCATGGAGGGCCGGCGACATTCGTCGTCGACGAAGCGGTGACGCTGCTCCGTGACGACCAGGCAGCGAACGAGTTGGAGGATCTCGTTCGTCGCGGACGGCATATCCAGCTCGGCGGCGTGTTCATCATGCAGCGCGTCGCCGACTTCTTCAATACGACCTGCGGGCAGGTGATCCAGTCGATCGCCGCCTCGCAGTGGTACGGACAGCAGCTTCCGACGGAGCTCGCGCGTGTTGCAGACGTGCTGCGACTCAGCCCCGCGGAACGTGAGTTTTTGCAGGCCGCCGGCATCGGCGAAGGCTTGCTGGTCGCGATGGGCCAACGCGTGGCGATGAGCCTGTGGGGGCACACGTCGCCCGAGGAATACGCGATGGCGAACACGGATCCTCGCCCGCGCACTATCGGAATGGAGGACATTGACTATGCCAACGCCTCTTGAGGCCCTACCTTTTCTAGCGCTCATCCCACCAGTCGCGGCTGTAGCGATCCTGCAGCTTCGCGGCGGATCCAGGTTCGGGTCAGCCGGTTCAAACAGAGCCCCCCGGCCGCAGGATCCATCGAAACGCTCGCGCCTCCGGTGGCTGGCGCGGTGGCGTGCTCAGCGTGGCGTAGGCCACAGCGTCGGTCGATGGACGGTCGGCTACTCCAGTCCAATTCGCGCCACGAGTCTAGGGTTGGACGACCTGCGGCACCACACGCTCGTGTGTGGTGCAACCGGCTCAGGCAAGACCAGTGCACTCCAGTTGCTGGTGGACGCCTTTGCCGACCAGCTCCCGATTGTGGTGGTCGACTGCAAGGCGTCCAGTACCCTGCAGGCTCAGTTCGCCTCGATTCCCAACGCATACATCTGGACGATTGGCGGCTCGTTGCGGTGGGACCCACTGCGTGGCGATCCGACAAGCGTTGCCAATCGTCTGGTCCAGGGCGAGTGGTACTCACGCGACGCAGATGTGTACCGCGCCACGGCGGAGCGGTATCTGCTCTGGGTTCTGCACGCGCTCGACCTCGCGAAAGTGGAGCGGTCGCCGGACATGGTCCTGCGACATCTGGACCCTCCGGTTCTGTTGAAACTGCTTCGCGGTCTCGGTAGCGCGCCTGAGGCAGAACGACTCGCAGCGCATGTCAGCCGCCTGGGCCCGACCGAGCACGAGGGTATCGCGGGCTTTCGAGCGCGGTTCGGGCTGGTGCTCGAGGGTATAGCAGCACAAAGCCTCGGGGCTGGGTTGGCACTTGAAGATGCGCTCCGAGCACGGCGGCCAGTGCTGTTCAGCCTGGACGCCGCGACGTATCCCGAACTCGCGACAAAGCTTGGTGCATGGATTCTGCTCGACCTAGTGAGGGTCTCAGCGCTGCGGCCGGGTCCGAGCGTGGTCATCGTGGACGAGTTTTCGGCGCTGGGTCGCGAGGGACGGCACGTCGTGCCGCTGCTGGCGCGGACGCGCGAGGCGGGGATGGCGTGCGTACTTGCGACGCAAGGGCTCGCCGATCTTGCGCGCGTGGACGAGAACCTCCCGCAGCAGGTGACCCAGAATACGGCCATACGACTGGTCCTGCGACAGGGGTCCGCGGAGGATCAGCAGGCCTGGAGCCGGTTGCTTGGCGGTGCGCCAATTGCGATCGACGACAGCCAGTATGTGCGGTCCGAGCGAGGCTGGGCCGTGTCACCCGACGAGCTCGCGATGCTACGCACGGGTGAGGCGATCCTACAGGTTGCACCGCGCACAAGTGATGGAATGCGCCAGCGACTGTGGGTAGCGAGGCCGCGAAAGGTAGGTGAGATCGGCACGGCTTTGCGGAGTCCGGAAATCCAACAGGCGTCGAGAATGACCGATGCCTGGGCTTTGGGCGCCCACACTAAACGGGGGGCGGGCGATGACTATGCGAACGAATCTGCGCTCGACTCCGCGATGGCGAATCACGGAACGGGACCTGGCAATCGTGGGGGAGGTACTGCGCTGGGGGCAGCTCACGACGCGGCAGATCGCGCGCTGGTTTTTCGACAGTCCGAGGACAGCGACAAATCGATTGGCAGTGCTGATCGAGCTTGGCTACCTGAGGACGATCGACATCCCGTGGCGTGCTCCTGCGATTGTCACGGCGACACCGAAAGGAGCCCGAGCTCGAGCGGACTTGAGGCTGCCTCCAAAAGCACACGCACCCGGACGGCTGCTCCACGACCTAACCGTCGTCGAAGTGGCAGCGTGGATGCTGGAGCAGGATCTGCAAGCGGGCTGGATAACGGAGCGGGAGCTGCTGCGCGACGAACTGGCGGAAGCGCGCGACCAGGAGGGACGATTGCGGCGCGGCCCGGGTCGTCGGCCGGACGGAGTGCTGGTGCGAACGAACGCGATCGAGGAGGCGATCGAGGTGGAGCTGACGCCGAAACGTGACAGGCGTGAGTACGACCGAAAGCTTGCCTGGTACGGAGGTCAGCTCCGCTACGGCCGGGTGCAATGGTTCGTTCCGAGCTTCACCCTGCGCGAACGTCTGATGAGCGTCGCCCGTGAGCTCAGCCTTGAGGATCTCGTCCGAGTGGCGCCCTTGCCACCTGAGCGGGATTACCCGCCCGGTGTCAAAGCGGATCGACGACCCAGTCGCCCAACGCTTCACCCAGTTCGCACGCGCGCAATTCACCGCCTCCACGTTGCCTGACCGGGCTCTGGCCTGAATGTTCCGGTGTCCACAATGTCCCTGCCTGGCCGGGGGCCGCACCTCAGTCTGGGTGTACCGCGCGAGCGAGGAGTGGTCAACCCGCGCAAGCGCGGGTGCTCCAGTCGCTGCGCTCCTTGCGCCCCTTCGGGTGACTACTCCTCGCCCGCGCTGTGACGGGCTGGTGTGAGGTGCGACCCCCTCCTCTGCCCCTTGAGCAGTCCGAGAGGTTGACGGCCGGCGACGTGGGAGTCGAGCCGAACTTTCGAGAGGAGTTTACTGATGAACGAGAAGAAGACCAGTCGCCAACGGCGTTCCGCGTCAGCTCACAACAAGGGCCGCCGCGGCAACCACGAAGGTGGTATTTACCAGCGCGAGAGTGACGGGCTGTGGTGCGGGTCCGTCAGTGTTGACTCGGGCAAGCGGAAGGTGCTGTACGGCAAGACGCGCGAAGAGGTCGCGTCGAAACTGATCTCGGCACTCAATGACGTGAAAAATGGCCTGACGCTTCCGTCGTACCGCATGACGCTTGGCGCCTTCCTGGAGCAGTGGCTCGCCGATGTCGTGTGGCAGCGAAACCGACCCAGCACCGCACACGGATACGAGTTCTACGTCCGCAAATACATCATCCCTGCGCTCGGCCGGCACCAGATTCGTAAGCTCACTCCGCAACAGGTCCAGCAATTCCTGAACAAGGCCCATGCTGGCGGGCTCGCCCCGCGAACCGTCCAGTACATCCGCGCGATTCTCCGTCGAGCGCTGAACCAGGCGCTTCGGTGGGAGTTGGTCTCAAGGAACGTGGCCACCCTTGCGGACCCGCCGAGCGGCCGCGCTCCCGAAATTCGCCCCATGACGATCGAGGATGCGCGTCGATTCCTCGCGGCCGCTGGCGGGCATCGCCACGAGCACCTGTTTGCGTTCCTGCTCGGCACCGGACTCCGCATCGGCGAGGCCCTCGCGCTCCGCTGGTCCGACGTCGCCCTGGACGATGACGTCATCACGGTTCGACACTCGCTTGAGCGTATACCCGGACGGCCGTGGCGCTTGTCCATTCCGAAGTCTGAGAGTGGGAAACGAGTGGTTCCACTCATCGGGCCGACTGCTGAGGCGCTCCGCGCGCAGCGGACGTTAACACTTGAGATGCGGCTAACCGCCGGCGCCGCCTGGCACGATCTGGACTTCGTCTTTCCGACTGCCGTCGGCACGCCCGGCGACCAGAGTAACGTCTACAACCAGTTCAAGAAACTGCTTCGACAGGCGGGGCTCCCTGATTTCTACCGAGTTCACGATTTGCGACACTCGACTGCCACGTACCTTCTGGCCGCAGGAGTGCCCGATCGGCTGGTGATGGGGATCATGGGGCACAGCCAGCTGAGCATGACCATGCGCTATCAGCACGTTCTGCCTTCAATGCTGAAGGAGGCAGCAGCGCGCCTTGAAGCGATCTTCCCCGCCGCGATGTAGGTGGCGAGTCCCTAGGCTCCTGCCACGACACCCTCGGGGCGACGGTGTTCGCCCGAGCGCACGCGCCGCTTGGTAACCGCCTAAACTTCGTTCGTGAGTGGCTCGCGACGGAGAAGAGCGCAATAGAACGGACGTTCCATGTACCATGAAGAAGGCGCCCGGAGGCATTGCAGGTGAACAGAGTAGGCAAAATGGACACGAGCTATGCGTTCGACGGTGTTTACGAACCCGGCGACGTGGCTCGCTACCTCGCTGCGACTCTGCCCTGGCGGGCGCAGCCACTGACCGGTCGCCGCGTTCTGCGCTGGATCCGCGGTGCGTTGGTTGCCCCCGAGCGGCGGGACTTGCGGGCGTGGGTGCTGACAATCAATTTCGAGGACCTGGTGACCTGCCAGGTCGTTACTCTGCTCCGGGAAGCCGGCTTCAGCCTGCACCGCATTCGCGCCGCCGAGGACTTCTACGCCGACTTCTTCAAGATGCCAAAGCCGTTCGCGTATGCACCTTTGTGGCACACCTTTCCGGACATCTTGACCAAGGTGGACGGGCGCCTTCTCTCTGGGACTCGTGGCGGTCAGTACGCGTTCGACTTCTTAGCCGAGTACACCAAACCAGTACTCAGTCATTTGGAATTCCGGGACGATACGGGACGGCCATACCTGTGGAGACCCTACGAGGGCATAAGCCTGAAGCCCAACGTTCAGTTCGGTCAGCCATGTGTCGACGGCACGCGAATCCCCACCAGCGCGCTGTGGGGGTACTACAACGCGGGAGATCACGTCGACTTCATAGCGGAGTCGTACGGTATCGAGGTCGCCGGGGTTGAGCGAGCTCTCCGTTGGGAGCGAAAGCTCCGCACCAATTTCGAAGTGGCATCCGCAGCATAAGTACGTCCTCGACAACTCGTTGAATCCGAAGCTAGCGGAAGCCCTTCGTCTAGCCGGCTGGGACGTACTGAGCGTAAATGAGCTCTTTGGAGTGCGACCCACCGAGAGCATCCCTGACGAGGACATCATCCCTCGATGCGCGGCGGAGGGCCGTTCTTGGATCACGGCAGATGAGTCCGCCAGGCGGCAGCAGGAGCTGGCGTTGAAAGAAAATCTGGTGAGCGTTCTATGGGTAAAGCGTCCAAAGACTGGAATGAGCACGGCTTACCAGTTCGCCGTAGTTGTGACGGCTCTGCTGCGGTTCGATATCGAGCTGAGTCGCAACTCAGGCCACGCCATCCACTGCGGAGTCGGGTCGACGCTCGCCGCCGCGCTGGAGCGCCTGTGGGAGAAACGGCGGCCGCACGGCTAAGATAAATCGCGGTTTTTTGGGGTTTCGACGAGTTACCCAGTCGACGCCTGGAATGCATCCGCGCATCGAGGTGCGGCAGCCGGCGGGCGCAACCCACCAACGAGATCTTACGCACCAAGTGGTCGCGCGCCAGCCGCCGACGCTGCACATGGATGGAAAGTCGAGCCGGCAATAGAATCTCAGTTGGGAAGGGCGCAGCGTCTATGATTGCCGCTGCACTGAGGAACCGTGGACGTATTTGAGCTTCGCGATCGAGTGGTAGATGACTACGCGAAATATGTCCGCAGTTTCCTAACGATTGGAAATCCGGCCACACGAAGCTTCGTCGACAGCTATCTCAGTGCAGGCAATCTCTGGCCTGAGCCGCTCGTGCAGCTGAACCCGTCCTTCGAGCCTGGAGCAACGATCCCTGAGTTGGTCGCCGCTGGAGTCCTGGACCCCAACTGCGGACGAATATTCAGTCGCGGCAAGACCGCTACAAGCCTGGGGCTGCCGCTGCAGCTACATCGACACCAGCATGAGGCAATCGTCGCTGCTCAGTCGGGAGAATCGTACGTTCTGACGACGGGGACAGGCTCGGGTAAGAGCCTTGCCTACTTCATACCGATCATCGACCATGTGCTCAAGCACGGAGGATCGGGTCGGGGCATCAAGGCCATCGTTATCTACCCGATGAACGCCCTGGCCAACAGTCAGGAAGAAGAGCTCCGCAAATTCCTGACGTATGGGTATTCGGCGGGAACCTCGCCTGTCACATTCGCCCGATATACGGGGCAGGAATCCGCGGATCGCAGGCGGGAGATCATCGATAACCCACCCGACATTCTGCTCACGAACTTCGTCATGCTCGAGCTGATGCTCACTCGGCCCGACGAGAAGCGCATCGTCGAGGCTGCCGAGGGACTCGAGTTCCTGGTGCTCGACGAGTTGCACACGTACCGCGGCCGCCAGGGCGCGGACGTTGCCATGCTGGCGCGACGGGTGCGCGACCGCTGCGGTGCAGCCACGCTGCGCTGCGTCGGTACCAGCGCCACGGTCGCGGGTAGTGGCACCCGTGAGGAGCGCCAGTCGGAAGTAGCGACAATCGCCAGCAAGTTGTTTGGCCAGCCCGTCCGACCCGAACACGTCATTGTCGAGACGTTGCAGCGGGCGATTACACGGGACGATCCGAGCCACGCTGAGCTTGCTGCGGCGCTGGCGGAATCTGCCGACTCGTATGAGGGAGCCGATTTCGAGGTGCTGCGCAACCATCCATTGGCCGCGTGGGCAGAGCAGGCCTTTGGTCTGACGCTTGACTCGATCGGACGACTCGAGCGGCGTACTCCTCGAGCTATACGCGCCGTGGCTGCGGAACTAGCCAGCCAAACCGGCGTCCCCGAGGAGCGTTGCAGCGAACATCTGCGTGCATTGCTGCTGGCCGGGTATCGAGCTGAACACCCGACGACGGGACGACGCCTGTTCGCGTTCCGCCTCCACCAATTCATCGGTCGTGGCGATCGCGTGTTTGCCACGCTCGAGCCCGAACAGAACCGGCATCGAACCGCAGAGGCGCAAGTCTATGCCCCGGAGCACCGCGAGAAGAAGCTCTACCCGTTCGCATTCTGCCGCGAGTGCGGCGCGGAATACGCGGTCGTTTTCCGCCAGGCACGGGGCGGGACGTACACGCCGCGGACGCTGTCAGAGTTAACCGATCAGAACGACGTGGAGCCTGGTTTCCTGTTTCTGGACCCAGACGGCACAGTCGAATTTGACGAGCTGGCCGCAGTCGAAGATTGGATCGAGACCGATCGCGAGGGGTTCCCGCGAATCCGCCGCGCATCGCGGAATGCGGTTCCGCGTCGCGTGCGCGTTTCGACCGAGGGCGCAGAAGTTGAAGATGAATCCAGTGGCGCCGGTGTGGGCGCGTGGTATTTTCCTGCGCCGTTTCGCTACTGCTTCGTGTGCCACGTCGTGTACGCATCTGAGCGTGAGCGCGACTTCGGCAAGTTAGCTGAGCTGGCAACCGAAGGCCGAAGCACCGCCACGACCGTGCTTTCACTGTCGATCGTACGAGCTCTACGCGTGGAAGCGAGTCTGCCCGAGTCAGCCCGCAAATTGCTCTCCTTCACAGACAATCGTCAGGACGCGAGCCTGCAGGCCGGCCACTTCAACGACTTTGTGCAGGTGTCGCTGATGCGGTCGGCGCTGCTCGCCGCCGTTCGCGACGCGGGTCCGGTGGGGCTGCGCCATGACGAGGTGGCTCCACGTACTGCCGAAAGAATGGCCCTGGACTTCGCCGCATACTCGTCAAACCCAGAAGCACGTTTCGCGGCCCGAGGCAACGTCGAAGACGCCTTTCGCGACGTGGTCGGCTACCTGGCCTACAACGACTTGCGCCGCGGCTGGCGGGTGAGTTCTCCAAACCTCGAGCAAGTTGGGCTGTTGCGTATTGAGTACGAATCGCTCGGCGAGCTGTGCGCGAGCGAAGATGTCTGGCAGAAGAAGAATCCGCTATTAAAGGATGCCACTCCTCAGCAGCGGGAAAACGTAGCCAGGGCGGTGCTTGATTATCTTCGGCGCCTACTGGCGATAAAGGTGCGCTACCTTCGCCCCGACGATCAGTCCAGGATCAAGGCCAACTCCGACCAGTTCTTGATCGATCCCTGGCGTTTTGACACGGAGCAGGCGCTGAATAATGCCGAGCCCGTGATCCTTCAACGAACCGGAGATCCCAGGGACAGACGGACGACGATCGGACCGCAATCGTTGCTTGGTCGCTTCCTTCGCCGCGCTTCAACCTGGCCCAGTTCGATGAATTCCGGTGACCGGCTACAACCAGCCGATTACATCCCCCTGGTTACCGATCTGTTCGCCGGGCTAATGGAAGGCGGCCTGGTCGAGCGAGGCGGCTCGGACGAACCCGAATACCTCTTGCAGGCTGGCGCCATGCGCTGGGTTGAGGGCGACGGGCGTCCGGTGCCCGATCCAGTGCGGGCCCCCGGACGAGGGGCGGTGTCGAAGGTGAATACCTTCTTCAAGAACTACTACGAATTGGGAGCCGCGGCGTACCGCTACCTGGAAGCACACGAGCACACCGCGCAGGTCCCGAACGAAATCCGTATTCGACGCGAGGACGAGTTTCGGGCCGGCACGCTCCCAGTCCTGTACTGCTCGCCGACAATGGAGCTCGGCGTCGATATCAGTAACCTGAATGCAGTGCACATGCGCAATGTGCCGCCAACGCCCGCGAACTACGCCCAGCGCAGTGGTCGCGCTGGCCGCAGCGGTCAGCCAGCGCTGGTCGTCACGTACTGTACGAACGGTTCTCCGCACGACCAGTTCTACTTCCGCCGCAAGGAACGAATGGTTGATGGCAAGGTTTCGCCACCGCGCCTGGAACTCGCCAATGAAGACCTCATTCGTGCCCATCTACAGGCAGTATGGCTGGCCGAGACGGGCCAGAACCTGCACAGCTCCGTTTCCCAACTGGTCGATCTCACGGAGCCCGACCTGCCGCTCCTGCCTTCCGTGCAGCACTACCTGAAAGGCGGTACGGCGCGCCTCGAGGCCGAACAACGCGCGCGAGGCATCCTGGCCGGATTGAAGGACGAGCTCATAACCGCACCGTGGTTTACGGAAGACTGGCTCGGGTCAGTCATGGATAGCACGTATCGCCAGTTCGACCAGGCGACCGAACGCTGGCGCAGGCTCTACCAGTCCGCGGTCGAGCAGCAAGAGCTCCAGAACAACAGAGTCATGGACGTAACCCGTACGCGTGACGACAAGCGGCAGGCGGAGCGTCTGCGCGCCGAAGCCGAGACACAAATACGACTGCTCACCGGACCCGAGACCGCCCTGCAGAACGACTTCTACTCGTATCGCTACTACGCGTCCGAGGGCTTCCTACCTGGATATAACTTTCCTCGTTTACCGGTTTCGGCGTTCCTGCCTGGCCGCTCGACGGCATCCAAGCGAGACGAATTCCTGACCCGCCCGCGGTTTCTGGCGGTCAGTGAATTCGGGCCGCGCAGCATTATCTACCACGAGGGCAGTCGCTACCGAGTGACGCGGGCCTTGTTCGCCAGCCAGGACGCGGATCGCCAGATGCAAATCGCCAAGGTCTGCCGTGGATGCGGATACGGACACTTCGGCGAGGATGCGAACAGTGATATTTGTCGTCAGTGCGGCCGTGAGGTCCATGCGGCCAGCGAAAGCTATAGGTTTGATTCCCTACTCCGTCTGACGAACGTCGCCACGCGTCGAGTCGACCGCATCACATCTGACGAAGAAGAGCGCCTACGGCTCGGCTACGAGATCAAGACCGCTTATCGCTTTGCAGAAGGCATGGATGGGCTGGTCGTGCGACGCGCGGCGTATGTTCAACCTGCCGTTGACGCCGCCGCCGAACCGGAGATCGTTGCTTCGGCGGTGTACGCACCGGCAGCAACCCTGTGGCGCATCCGACTTGCATCGAAACGGATCTGACCCAAGGAGGAGTCGTAGCCTCAGAACAAATCTGACCGACGGGCTTAGAAAAAA